>Ga0206999_10160_pt1 | contig 17075 bp, 16 predicted proteins | sample Alteio_BWMinCont_92_FD_153482 | JGI IMG/M metagenome (GOLD analysis project Ga0206999, IMG submission 153482) | Enriched cells from forest soil in Barre Woods Harvard Forest LTER site, Petersham, Massachusetts, United States -... | ecosystem: Environmental > Terrestrial > Soil > Temperate forest >...
CATCCCCACAAGTCACCCCATCGCTCGTCGTCGAATACCAAACCGTCCCTCCCCGCAAATCAAGCCCACAAACCACACAATGCCCAAGCTCCGGCATCCACCCCATCAACCGGCTCATCCACAGCGCAAAATAAGTCACCGGCATCCACACTCTATCTACCTGCATCTCGTCCAGCACCGCCAGCATCAACCGAAACACCGCATCCTCCACAGCCCCTTCCGGCAGAGCCTCCTCCGCCACCTCCGCGACAAACTGCAGCGCGGCCGTCCGCGCATAGTCAATCGGTCTCGCCAGCGGCGAACTCAAAATCTCAAACGCATCCAGCCGCACCAGCTCCTGCTTCGGCCTCTCCGCATACGAAGCCCGCACATACGTCATCGGCTCCAGAGCCCCGCCAAATCTCCGCCGCGACCGCATCGCATGCCGTGCCACGCCCTTCACTCGCCCCTGCTCCCGAGTAAACAGACTCACCAGCAGGTCCGCCTCATGAAACGGCCACACCCGCAACACGATCGCCTCTCCCACCCGCTGAATCATCCCTTACCGGCCAAACTGCCGCAGATGATGGTCCGCATGCAGATACCCCCAGCGCATCCAATCCTCCGGCGTCATCGGCCCGAACATAGGATGCGACGGCGCATACTTCGACCCCCGCGCCACCGCCTCCATGCTCTCGACCACCGCCCGCACCAGAACGTGAAACTCAACCTCCGAGTGCTCCGTGATTGCCTTCTTCAACTCCGGCACCGTCTGAACATTCTTCGGCCAGCGCAGCCCCGATCGCAGCGCAATCCACTTCATCAGCACCGGTACCGGCAACCCCGCTGGCTCCACGGTACGCTCTCCCAACGCCATTTCGTACGAGCAGATCAGATGCCGCACCATGCGCTTGGCAGTCATCTTCCCCCAGCGCGCCCGGTCATCCACCCTGACGCTCCGCAACCTCCCGCGAATCTCAGACATCACCTCGACGGAGGCCAGGCTCTTCTTCATTCCGGACACTCCCCCAAAGCAAAACCGCGCAGCCATGGGGCCACGCGGTCGCAAAATCCAAACAGTCTGGACCTGGATCTACCGCCCAAAATGCGAGGCATTCTTCGTCTGGTACTCCGCCCACTTCTCCGGCAGGTCATCCCCTGCATAGATCGCCGACACCGGACACACCGGCACGCACGCGCCGCAGTCAATGCACTCTACCGGATCGATAAACAGCTGTTCCGCCTCGCCATATCCCGCTTCATCCTTCTTCGGATGAATACAATCCACCGGGCAGGCATCCACACAAGCCGAATCCTTCGTTCCGATGCACGGTTCCGCAATTACATAAGCCATCTCGAAAAATCTCCCTTACTTCTTTCTAACCTCGCCGCCTATTCCTAAGCTTTGGTCTAGATTCTAGCAGCACATCTACTCCCCACTGCAACTCACAATTCGTCTCCATCCGCGACCTCTTTAGTTTCCCGAGTCTAAAGTCTGTCCCACATGACATGTCATCCCGAGCGAAGCCAAGTGATGGATATGTCATCCCGACCGGACCGAAGCGGAGTGAAGGATGCATCATCCCGACCGGACCGAAGCGGGAGTGAAAGTGCATCGTCCCGACCGGACCGAAGCGGGAGTGAAGGATGCCTCATCCCGACCGGACCGAAACGGAGTGGAGGCTGTGTCATCCCGACCGGAGCGTAGCGGAGTGGAGGGATCTGCTGTTTTCAACCGTTTGCACCAGATCGATCACAAAGTATTTATGCCGAGAAGTTTAGAAACAGGACTCTCACCAGCCCTCAATAACCCTGCCGTCCGCGCTGCTCCCGCATCCTGCCCGCCAGGCCCTCCGGAAAAATCCGCTCCTGCGAAGCCTCAACCTCCGCCGCGCTCCACCAGCGAACCTCTTTCATGATCTCCCTCTCATCCGCAGTAAACCCCACCAGCCGAGGCTCTTCGCGCCCGCACTCCGCCCGGAAAATGAAATCGACATTATCCTGCATCTCCCCCTGATGCCAGAACTGATTTTTGTCGCAATGAACCGGCCCCCTCACCACCAACTCCAGCCCCAACTCCTCCCTCACCTCACGCGCCGCCGCCTCGATCTCGCTCTCCCCGGCTTCGATCTCCCCACCCGGCAGCGCCCAGAAGACAAATTCCCCACCCTCCCTCGGCACCACAAAGCGAACCAGCAAAATCGCGCCCGACTGATCGAACAGCATCACCCGAGCCGTACGCCTCTTCCGCACCTACTTCCCCGCCATCCGCCTTGCCGCAAATTCCGCCGGAGTAGGAATCGCCTCAATCTCCCGTCCCGCAAACATCTCCGTAAACAGGTGCACCATCTCCCCTTTTATCAACCCATTCGTCGCCAGCACCTCGCGGCTATCCAGCGTAAACTTCCCTCCATCGAAGTGCGTCACCATCCCACCGGCCTCTTCCACCAGCAGCACGCCCGCCGAAGTATCCCACGGATTCAGATTGAACTCCCAAAACCCATCCAGCCTCCCGCAAGCCACATACGCCAGATCGAGCCCCGCACTCCCCGCCCGCCTCACCCCATGCGACCGCAGCGTAATCTCCTGGTAGAAGTACACATTCGGGCTGCTATGCCGTTTCTGGCTCGGAAACCCCGTCCCGGTCAGCGACTCCTGCAGCGTAGCAATCTTCGACACCGAAATCTTCTTGCCGTTCAGCCAGGCCCCCTTGCCACGCTCCGCAGAAAACATCTCATCCCGCAGCGGATCGTAGATCACCCCGGCAACGATCTCGCCATCCGCATCCGCGGCCAGCCCCGGCGCCCTTCGCTCCAGCCCCAGAATCACGCAGAACGCCGGAAACCCATGCGCAAAGTTCGTCGTCCCATCCAGCGGATCGACATACCAGCGGTACTCGTTCTCCAACCCGGCCCGCGTCCCCTCCTCGCCATATACTCCATGCGCAGGAAACGCCGCCTTCAGCTTCTCGACAATCAGCTTCTCGCTCGCGCGATCAGCCTCGGTGACCAGATCGACATCGCCCTTGTACTCCGTCGCCACACCCTTCGCATAAAACCCTCGCAGCAGAGCACCCGCCTGCCTCGCAATCCCATCCGCCACATGCGCAAACTCAAATCGGCTCACAATTCCCTCTCGTCTCACACTCTACATGGACGTCAGTTGTTGCGGCATAAATTGAACCACGCCTAGCGAGCATCCGCGTAATACCCAGCCCTGTAGCGAAGCTCATACTTTCCCTGCAGGGCTTCATTCGTCATCCGAACCTTGATCGTCCGGTACGAATCATCCTTCCCTCGCCGCGGCGCATAATACCCCAGCAAATACTGCGTCCGCAGGTCATCCGACACATGCCGGAACGCCGGCTCCAGATCCTTCGGGTCCACCACGTAGTAGTACTTCCCGCCCGTATCCTGCGCCATCTGAATCAGCGCATGCTCTCCCGCCGTATTCCTCCCCGCATCCGCATAGATCGGCACAATGATGATCGAGTACACCATCGCCCCCGCCCGCTGCGCCTGCTCCAGCGCCCGAACATAGTTCGCCCCCTTCACCGTATCGCCACCATCGGTGATCAGCACCACCACCCGCCGCCGCCCATCCGCCGCCGACGTTTCACTCAGCCTCTGCGACGCCAGGTATACCGCGTCATACAGCGCCGTCGCATCGCCATGCTGAATCCCGTTCAGCCCAACCTCAATCCTCTTCTTCTGATTCGTAAACGGCACCAGCTCGCGCACCACATCGGAGAACTCCATCAGGTCCAGCTCATCCTGCTCCCGCAGCAGCGCATTCACAAAATGCTTCGCCGCCTCTTTCTCCAGCCGTTCACTCGACAGCACGCTCTCGCTCGCATCCACCGCCAGCACAATCGACAGCGGCGTCGTCGCTTCCTTCTCAAACACCGCAATCTTCTGCGGCTTGCCATCTTCAAAAATCGCGAAATCCTCGCGCCCCAACCCGCCCACCGGCGAACCATTGCCATCCATCACGTTCAAGGCAACATTCACCAGCCGCGTCTCCACTTTGATCGTAGGAAAGCCGCCCTGCGGGGCCTTACCGTCAGGCACATCCTGTACGTTGTCGGGATCCTTCGGAGCCTGCGCTCCCGTCGGCGGCGGAGGCGGTCTCCGTTCAATCGGCGCCTGCGCCGCCACGCCCTGGACGACCAACGCCACTGCTAAAACACACCACCTCACTCGCCCGCCTCCGTCTTCCTGACCCCCACAGAACCGGGTGCCCCATATCTCGATTCTGAGATGTGGGCATCGTCCGAAGGACGACCGTCTTCCTCCCCACGATCCGCCGAACTCCCCTGAACACCCACGCCACTCGGAAACGGCTCCCCATCCGCCCAAACCGCCCCATCCACAAAATATTCCTTCTTCCAGATAGGCACCGTCTTCTTCAACGTATCGATCAACCACCGGCAAGCATCGAACGCCGCCCCGCGATGCGCCGAAGCCACCACCACCAGCACACTCGTCTCTCCCACCAGCAGCCGTCCCAGCCGGTGCACCAGCGTCACATCCCGCACGCCAAACGTCGCAACCGCCTCGCCGGCAAGCGCGCGCATCTGCTCCAGCGCCATCTCCCGGTACGCCTCGTAATCCAGATGCAGCGTCTTCCGTCCCCGCGTATTGTCCCGCACGATGCCGTCGAAGACACAAACCGCACCATCCGTCCCAGCCTTGATCCCGGCCACAATCTCCGCCGCCGGAATCACCGCATCTGTGATCTCAACCCGCATACCGTCCCCAGCCTCTACCGCACCAAGCGCATCTTTCCGCTCTTGCCTCTGCCTCGACTCTTGCCTCTGCTTCCGCTCTTGCCTTTGCCTCTGCTCTTGCCTTTGCTTCTACTCTTGCCTTTTGCTTCAGCTTCGCTTCTAGGTAAGCCAAGGCTTCAGCCTTGGCCCTCTACCTTCCAGCTGAATTCAGGGGGCTTTAGCCCCTGGGGTATGCTCTCCTATCCAACCCAGCCAAAACCAAACTCCCGCCACTCACCGGCGGCAGCAAAGCAACCTCATCTCCATCCTTCAACACATCGCCAGCCCGCGCATACTCCTGATTCACCGCCACAGCAATCGACTCCCAAAGCGACTCCTGCCCCTTCACCAACCCCCGGTGAGCCTCCAGCAGCTCCGCCACCGACGCGCATTCCGCCAGATCCATCTCCGAGCGGCCATGCCCAACCAGATCCTTCAACACTCCGAAATAAAGCACGCAAACTCGCATCCAGACAGAATAACCCGATCCTGAACCTTTGACTCCAAGCCCCCCAAAACCGGTAGTCAGCGTCCCCTTACTCGCAAAAAGCCCCTGCACAAGCACCCTTTCCATCCCTTTAACCCATCCCACATACCAAAGACATCAAAAATTGGCGTTGATGCCACTGGTGCCTAAGATGGACGCAAGCGATCCCCGGAGCCGAAAGCCAGTGTTGCACCAATCGTTCGTGACCGTAAAAGACCAAGAGGATAACGGAGAGCAGCCCGCCGCTCCCGCCTCTTACCGGCAAAATCGCATCTTCGGCGCCGGCGAGATGGCCGATCTCACTCGCGCCCTCGACTGGAGCCAGACTCCGGTCGGCCCCATCGACCAGTGGCCCGAAACGTTGCTCGTCACTGTCAACACCATGCTTGCCTCCCGGCACCCCATGTTTCTCTGGTGGGGCAAGGAACTCGTCCAGTTCTATAACGACGCCTATCGCCCCAGCCTCGGCGCCGACAAGCATCCCAGCGCCCTCGGACAGAACGGCATCGACTGCTGGCCCGAGATTTGGCCCATCATCGGACCGCAGATCGAAGACGTCATGACCAACGGTCAGGCCAGCTGGCACGAGGATCAGCTTGTCCCGATCATCCGCGACGGAAAATTAGAAGACGTCTACTGGACCTACGGATACAGTCCCGTCCGCGACTCCACCGGCACCATCTGCGGCACCCTGGTCGTCTGCACCGAAACCACCGGCAGGTTCCTCGCCGAGCAGCGCCAGCTCACCAGCCAGGAGCAGTACAAGGCGCTCTTCGAACTGGCCTCCGACGCCATCTTCGTCGCCAACGTCGAGGGCCGCATCACCGAGGCCAATCACGCCGCCTGCAAGCTCCTCGACTACACCCGCGACGAACTCCTCCAGCTCAACTACGCCGACATCGTCGCCCCGTCCGAACGACCAAGACTATGGAGCGCCCGCGACGCTCTCCTCCACGGCGGCGTTAGCGTGGAAGAGTGGCACCACGTCGCCAGGAGCGGCTCTTCCCTCGCCACCGAGGCAAGCGCCGCCATCCTGCCCGACGGCCGCTGGCAGGCCTTCGTCCGCGACATCACCGACCGCAAGCGCCTCGAACAGGATCGCTCCCGCCTCATCGGAGAACTCCAGCAGCAGCGCGAACGGCTCGCCGACCTCTTCCAGCAGGCGCCCGCCTTCTTCGCCGTCCTCCGCGGTCCCGACTACATCTTCGAGATGATCAACCCCCTCTATCAGGAGCTCATGGGCCAGCGCGACCTCATCGGAAAATCCGTTCGCGAAGCAATTCCCGAGGCCGAGGGACAAGGCTTCATCGCCCTCCTCGACGAGGTCTACCGGTCCGGCAAATCCTTCGTAGGCCGTCGCACCCCCATCCACCTCGCCCGCACCGCCTCCCAGCCTCTCGAAGAACGTTTCCTCGACTTCGTCTATCAACCCAGGCGCGAGCCCGACGGCACCATCTCCGGAATCATCGTGCTCGGCGTCGACGTCACCGAAAGCAAGCGCGCCGAACTCGCCCTCATGCAGACCGAGAAATTAGCCGCCGTAGGCCGCCTCGCCAGCTCCATCGCCCACGAAATCAACAACCCTCTCGAGTCCGTCACCAACCTCCTCTACCTCGCCCGGGAGACCGCCTTGAACACCGAGACACGGGAGTATCTCGCCATCGCCGATCGCGAGCTGCGTCGCGTCGCTGTCATCGCAAACCAGACCTTGCGCTTCCACAAGCAGTCCAGCAAACCGCAATTGATTACCTGCGATGACCTGATCGGAAGCGCCATCTCCGTCTACCAAGGGCGTCTCGTGAACTCCAGCGTTGGAGTTGAGAAACGGAAACGCGCAACCAGCCCGGTGCTGTGCTTTGAAGGAGAGATCCGCCAGGTCCTGAGCAACCTGATCGTCAACGCCATCGACGCCATGCATCCTCACGGAGGCCGCCTCATCATGCGCAGCCGCGAAGGGACCGACTGGAAGACCGGACGCAGAGGCCTCATCCTCACCGTCGCCGATACAGGTTCCGGAATGTCCTCCGAGACCGCGGCAAAAATCTTCGAACCCTTCTTCACCACAAAAGAGATCGGCGGAACCGGCCTCGGCCTCTGGGTCAGCGACGAGATCGTCCAACGCCACGGCGGAACCCTCGCCGTCCGCAGCAGCCAGCGCCAAGGCCGCTCCGGCACCGTCTTCACCCTCTTCCTTCCCTTCGAAGCCGTTGTCCGATGATCCCTTCACAGGATGCCGAAATACTCTCGGTTTTGCTTCGTGGGATTAGCGCAAGGCTTCAGCCCCGCGAACAACCCAGCGAATTAAGGGGCTTTACCCCCGGGCTTTCTTTGGCTTCGGCCATAGAGGTAGTTTTCCGCCCCCTTCACTTCACCTTAAGCCAATGCAGCACACAATGGACCTGCAGATAAACTCAAGGAGTACCCCAATGATGAACCGCACCCTCCTCACCGCCGCTCTCGCCATTAGCTCCTGCGCCTACGCAGCCGAACACTCCGTGCCCTGCAACACCCTTCCTGAAGCCGTTCAGCAACACAGCAAGAGCCTTCTCGAGCCCGGAACCACCGTTAAAGGATGCGTCAAGGATGGCTCCGGTACTAAGACCACCTACGAGATGGAGTTGGTCACCCCCAAAGGCAGCAAAGACGTCACCTTCGGCCCAGCCGGTGATGTCCTTGAAGTAGAGCAGGAGGTCGACCCCTCCACGTTGCCCCCGCCCGTCGCCGCAGCCTTCACCAAAGCCGCCACAGGCGGGACGCTGGGAAAGGTCGAGTCGCTCTCCCGCCAGGGCAAGTTGATCTCCTACGAATCCACCGTCGAAAAAGGCGGCAAGCATCGCGAAGTGGCATTCACTCCCGACGGCGCCAGGATGAAAGCAGATTGATGGCGCCACCTCTCCCGATCCCGCAGTCCCCGAGTGCACAGTCCCCAGGCGCGCAATCCCCTGATGCGCAGTCACGTAGCGCGCAGCCCCGTAGCGCATCATTGCGCTCGCAAGCAGGACGAGTCGCCCTCGTCCTCGCTCTGCTTGCCGTCGCCGCATGGCCTCAGGAAACCAGCCTGATCGAAAAGGTGGCCGCCAATGAAGTCGCTGCTCGAAAAGGAAGACCCCACTACTTCTACGTCGCAGAGGAGCGCTCCGCTCGTACCGGCGGTCACCTCTGGAAAGAGAACGTCGTCGAGACAACCGACGGCTCCCTCCGCCGCCTGATCGCCATCGACAACCAGCCCCTCACCGCAGCCGCAGCCGAAGCCGAGCAGCGTCGCATCGACAACCTCGTCTCCCACCCCGACGAGTTCCGCAGACTCAATCAGGCCCACAAGGACGACGAGGACCGCGCCACTCAGCTCCTGCAGATGCTTTCCAGCGATTTCGTCCTCACGCCGACTGGCGAAGCCAATGGTTGCCTCCGCTTCACCTTCCAACCGAAGCCCGACTTTCGGCCGGCCTCCTATCAGGAGCGCGTGGCTCACGAGATATCAGGCACCGTCTCCCTGAAGCGGCCCGAGGACAGACTCTGCTCCCTCGAGGCCACAATCGTCCATCCCGTCGAGTTCGGCTTCGGCATGCTCGGGCACATCGATCAGGGCGGTCATTTCAGCCTGGCCCGCAAACAGGTCGACGAAAAAAACTGGAAGAGCGACCACATCAGCGTCCACATCAACGGCCGCATCCTCATGCTCAAGAGCCTCGCTCAGGATCAGGAGGCCGTTCGCAGCGAAATCCGCGTCGTCCCCCTAGACCTCACCCTCGCGCAAGCCGCTCAACTCACCCGCCAGGGACCCATCTCTTCCTCCTAACCCCTTTTGCGGAGGGAGCGCAGGGCTTCAGCCCTGCGAAAAACCCAGCCATTACTAGGGCTTTAGCCCCGGGGCCTTTCCTCCGCAGGCCGCAATCAATGTTTTTTCCGCCGTCTCCTTAGCCACTAAGGGAACGCTGAAACCTTCCTCTCCGCGAACCTCATCAGCCAACACAATCCACCCAAAGATAAAGCTTCCCATCCGCGCGCCTGAGGCATAAGATTCGTCCGGCAATACAGGAGCAGGAGGCTCGTATGCTGAAGCCTTTGTTCGTCCTTCCCGCGCTATTGCTCTTCCCGAGCTCGCCGCAGCAACCGGCTGCACCCGCCGCCCCGCCGAGTATTCCCGCTGAAGCCGCGCACGTCGTCAACCCGATAAAGCCCACGCCCGAATCCCAGGCCCGCGTCAAAAAGATGTACGGATACGACTGCGCCATGTGCCATGGAGCCAACGGCAACGGAAAAGGCGACATCGCCGACCTCAAGCCTCCCCCCAGGGACTACACCGATCCCGCGGCCCTCAAAGACCTCTCCGACGGAGAGATCTTCTACATCCTCAAAAACGGCAAAGGCCAGATGCCCCCCGATGGCGGCCGCACGAAACCGGACGACCTCTGGAACATGGTGGTCCTGGTCCGCTCGTTCGCAAAGAAGTAACCGCAAACCTGGCCGCGCACGAGTCGGATCGTTCCCCCGCGCAAAAATATTCTCTTGCATCCCGCAATCCCCTATGCGATAACTACGTCATGCGTAGTACGCGAAACGTAGTAGAACCCGAATCCGAAGACGCCAAAGGAATGGGGCACTACTCCGACCCGCCCCTGCTCGTGCTCGCCAGCCTCGCCAGCGGACCGAAGCACGGACACGCCATGATCGAAGACATTCAACGCCTCTGCGGAACCCGTCTCGGTCCCGGAACCCTCTACGGAGCCATAGCCCGTCTCGAGCAGCAGGGCTGGATCAAACCCCTCCCGCCCGAAGATCGCCGCCAACCCTATCGCATCACCGTCGAAGGCCTCCGCGTTCTCCGCGCCAGACTCACCACCCTGCAGCAGTTCAGCAAAGCCGGACTCAAGCGGCTCGAGGCCTTATGAATCCCACCCTCGCCCGCCTGCTCACGCGCCTCTATCCGCGCCATTGGAGAGACCGCTACGGCACCGAATTTGAATCGTTTCTCCAAACCGGCGAGGGCGGCCATCGCACCTGGCTCAACGTCGCCTGGTCGGCATTCTGGGAGCACATCGTCCCAACCCAGGGAGGCAACATGGATCCAAATGCCAACTCCTTTCGCACCATCCTGAAGCACCCCAGCGCCTTTCTTCCCCTGGCCATGTCGCTCGCGGCCATCGGGGTCTTGTGTGGCGCGGCGGTCTACGGCGTCCTCCACGGAGGGCACGGCATCATTCGTCAACCGGACGAAGGAACCGCGGCCCATCTCTGGCAACTGCTCATGGCCGGCCAGCTCCCCGTACTGCTGTTCTTCGCAATCAAGTGGCTGCCGCGCGCCCCAAAACAAACACTGTACGTCATCGCCCTGCAAGCCGGAGCCGCGCTCGCCTCCATGGCCCCCGTCTTTTTTCTTGGTTTGTGAATGCGATTTCCTGCGACTCCAGACAACGCTCCGATTGTCAGGCGCCCTGTGTTCTTGATCGAAGCTTCGATCAGCCGGGGGGTTACAAAATCGGTCCGGTAATTGAGTTCATTCGTTGCGTTGCCCCCCTTGGATGGCCTCACGCACAGCGGCCGCATGAATGACGAACAATGCGGGAGCGACTTCGTCTGTCATTCCTCTGCCTCGACTCCGGTGGGTAGGGTGAAACAAAAACTTGCGCCGCGTGGAGAGTTTTCGGCAGCCCACAGGCGGCCACCATGCGATTCGATAATCGAGCGGCTGATGCGAAGTCCCATGCCGGTGCCCTGAGTCTTGGTCGTAAAGAAGGCGTTAAAGATCTGATCTGCCTGGTGCTGGGGCAGTCCGACGCCGGTATCGCTCACCGACAGCAGCAGTTCGTTGTTTTCGCCTGGCTGCGACTTGATGATTAGCTCACGCGGCCCATCTACGTCATGCATCGCATCGACGCCATTCATGATGAGGTTCATCAGCACCTGCTGCAATTGCACGCGATCTCCGATGACATGAGGAAGATCTTCCGCCAGCTCTGTTCGTACTGATATGGAGTGCCGCGATGCCTCGTCCCCCAGGAGGACAATCATCTCTCGAGCAACTTCGTTTACGTCAACCAACTCCCGTTGCGGAGTACCCTTCTTGAAGAGAAGGTTGACCCGGTTGATGATTTCCGTGGCACGCTTTGCGTCTTTAACAGTTCTCCACGCAGCCTCGCGCGCCTCTTTCAGATCGGGTTCATCGCGCGTAATCCATCGCACGCAGGTATTGGCGTCGGTGACTGCTGCGGCGATCGGTTGTTTCACTTCGTGCGCCAGAGACGCAGTGAACTCTCCCATGGTGGTCAGCCGGCTCGCGTGCGCGAGATCCGTCTGCGCCTGACGCAGCGCTTCTTCGGCGCGTTTGCGTTCGGTTATGTCCCGCGCCAGTTTCGATGCCCCAACCACGCGGCCCGAAACATCTTTCATCGGGGAAATTGTCAGGGAAACGTCGAGCAGGCTGCCATCCTTGCGCATGCGGACCGTCTCGAAGTGGTCGATCCGCTCGCCTCGGGTGAGCTGCTCAATAATCGTTCTTTCTTCGTCACGACGCTCAGGAGGAATAATCAGTGTGATGTTCTGGCCAACCGCTTCTTCCGCAGCGTAGCCGAACAGCCGTTCCGCGCCCTTATTCCAACTGGTAATGACGCCATCCAGACCTTTGCTCACAATCGCATCGTGCGACGATTCCACAATCGCAGCCAGCAAACGAGTCGCCTGCTCTGCCCGCTTGCGCTCGGTGATGTCCGTCGAGCTACCCACAAATTGCACTAAATCTCCGGATGCGTTCAAAACAGGATGGCCGACGGTATGGATGTATTTGGTTGTGGCGTCCGGAAGAACGATTCGGAATTCGACTTCGTAATCCGACTTTCGAGCGATTGCTCGATCGATTGCCCCTTGCCACTGGGCTCGATCCTCCGGATGAGTGCGCTGCAGAAGCTGTTCAAAAGCCGGCGGGCCATTTTCTGGATCGAAGCCATAAATTCGGTACCATTCCTCGGACAGATGCAAGGCGTCTCCCGCTACCCCCCAGGCCCAACTCCCTGTGTGCGTGAGCCTCTGCGCCTCCGCCAGGTACGCCTCGCTTCGCTGCAGCTTCTCCTCCTGCAGTTCCAGGGTCTGGGCAGCGAATCGCCTATCCACCCAGGACGTCAGCAAGGCCAGCCCGAGGACGACCAAGGTGACGGCGGCAATTCCGATGGTGCCAAGTGTGGAGATGCTCACGGCGTGAGACAGGTCCGCCTGGACGCCCGAGGGCGTGAAACTGGCGGCAGCCATGCCGGTGTAATGCATCACGGGGATCGCTGCACCCATCACGACGGCTCCAGCAGCCTTTTCCCAGCCGATCCCCTTTTTCTCATCCCGGAAGTGAAAGGTAATCCATAGCGCTCCAAAAGAAATCAGAACCGCGAACACCACGGACATGACGACGAGGGAGGAATTAAACTGGCACATAGCCGGTAAACGCATAGCAGCCATGCCGATGTAATGCATGCTCGCAATACCCGTACCCATCAGGACGCTTCCGGCGAGCGCTTGCAACGCACCCATCTTCTGTCGGCTCACCACGCCCAGGGCAACGACCGAAGCGAGAATGGCCGCAAACAGTGACAGCAGAACGGTCGGCCAATGGTAGGCCACCGGAACCGGCAGGACGAACGCCAGCATCCCAATGTAGTGCATGGACCAAATGCCAGTTCCCATCGCACCGGCTCCGCCCAGCAGCCAAACCGCGCGAGTCCAACCGCTCGCGGCCGTTACGCGACCTGCGAGATCCAGAGCAGCGTACGACGCAAATATGGCGATAAACACTGAAAGCGCCACGAGCGCGTAGTTGTACGAGCCAATCATGTTCACCGCAGCCATTTGACTCCATCCAATTGCTACGCGGAACAATCGCCCCTCTCGATAAGAGGAGCGAGTCTTAGGATACTGGCCAATTGGCTTGGTGAGTATGGTGATTGTGCAAGCTTGGCCATGCTTAGCACTTAAAACTTAGCTCACTGCTGTGAAGATTAACAATTCCCAGTTCGACTCCTGGTTCGACGTGAATCGACTGGTTTGATGCGTTTCTGGTAGCTCCCAGATAGTCGCCAACCCGGAAGGAATCGCTCGGTCAAATAGCCTCAACGCGCAAGCTTGTAGCAGTCAATTGGAACCGCATTCGCCTTACACAAACAGCGTCCTCTCTCCCGGGTACCAGACCTTCTTCCCCTCCACCCGCGCAAACTCAGTCATCCCATGCGGCCGGCGCGAACTCCTCCCATCCGCCTCGACAAAGAGATCCTCCACCACGCCGCCCCGCGCCAGCACCGCATCCGCAATCAACGACCGATGGCACCTCCACGGCACCGCCTCCGCGCACATCACCGCCGCAAAATCGAAGTCCGCCAGCTTCATCAGCCAATCCACCTCGCCTTCGAACGCCGGAGTCTGCATATAGTCGGCATACCCACGAAAGCTCTCGTTCTTCCAACCCGTATTGACGCTGTCCCTCTTCGCCTCACGTCTCCCGCCCAGCCCCTCGCGCCACACCGCCCGAATCCCCGCCTCATGCAACGCCGCAAACAGCCTGTCCTGCCCAAACTGCGGATGCCGCCTCGACCCCGGAAACCGCCTCACATCCACCAGCGTCGTGCACCCGTTCTCCCGCAGCGCATGCAGGAAAGCCTCCAACGCCAACGTCGAGTGCCCGATCGTCATCATCCCAATCGCCTCACAAAAAAAGAAAAATAAAAATCCAAAAAGTGGCACATTTTTAGACGCCAGAAAACGACCGTCAACGCACCACGATTTACCACGCAATCCACCACAACTTCACCACAAATCACCACACCAAAAACACTCTTTTTCGCAGAAACCCCCGGAAAAACGCTCTCCCACCATACACAAAAAAAATGCGGCCCGGCCCGAAAGCCGAACCGCATCCTTCAAATTTAATTCAAATCGCCTTACACGCCGGCGTGAATAACCTCTTCCCGCACAACCTCATCGAGCACCTTTTCCCGAGGAGTCTTCGGCAAAGCAACCGCCAGAACCTCCTCAATCCGGGCCGCGTAGTGAATCGTCACGCCCTCGATCTGGTCTGGCGCTAAGTCCTCATCCACCTGCTGTTTGCAGTCCGTCGGCAGAATCACATCCCGCACGCCCGCCCGCTTCGCCGCCAGGAACTTCTCCTTGATGCCGCCAACCGGCAGCACATTGCCGCTCAGCGTAATCTCGCCCGTCATCGCCGTCAGCGGATGCACCGGCGTATTCGTCAACAGACTCACCAGCGCAGTCGCCATCGTCACGCCCGCCGAAGGACCATCCTTGGGAATCGCCCCTGCCGGCACATGAATATGCAGGTCCGTATCCTTCGTAAAGTCCTCATCGAGCCCTAACGACGCGGCATTCGAGCGCACCCAGGTCAACGCGGCCTGCATGCTCTCCTTCATCACATCGCCAATCTGCCCGGTGATCGTGAACCCGCCCTTGCCCTTCATCCGGTTCGCCTCGATGAACAACACATCGCCGCCTGCCGGCGTCCACGCAAGGCCCACAGCAACCCCAGCCCGCTTGGTCCGCTCCGCAATCTCGGTATCCACGCGCACCTTGATGCCGCCAAGGAACTCATGCACGATCTCCGGAGTAATCACAACCTTCTCCGAATGACCCTCCGCAATGCGACGCGCGACCTTGCGGCACACGGTCCCAATCTGCTGTTCAAGCTTGCGAACACCGGCCTCCCGCGTATAGTGACGCGCAATCAGATGCACGCTCTCCTTCGGAAACTCAATCTTCTCCGAGTCAATCCCGTTCTCTTTGATCTGCCGCGGAATAAGGTATCGGACTGCAATATTCACCTTCTCCTCTTCCGTATAACCGGTCAGCTCAATGATCTCCATGCGATCCAGCAGAGGCCCGGGAATCGTATCCAACTGGTTCGCCGTGCAGATAAACAACACCTTGCTCAGGTCAAACGGCTGATCCAGATAGTTGTCGCGGAACGTATTGTTCTGCTCCGGGTCCAGCGTCTCCAGCAGCGCGCTCGCAGGATCGCCCCTGAAGTCGCGCCCCAGCTTATCGATCTCATCCAGCATGAACACCGGGTCCTTCACCTCAACCCGCTTCAAATGCTGAATGATCTGCCCCGGCAACGCGCCAATATATGTCCGCCGATGCCCACGAATCTCCGCCTCATCATGCATACCGCCCAGCGAGATTCGTGAAAACTTCCGATCCAAAGCCCGCGCAATCGACCGCCCCAGCGAAGTCTTACCAACACCCGGAGGCCCAACGAAGCACAGAATCGGCCCCTTCATGTCCGGCTTCAAACGCCGCACCGAAAGGTAATCCAGAATACGGTCCTTCACCTTCTTCAAGCCATAGTGGTCTGCGTCAAGAATCTCCTTCGCCTTCAGAATGTCCACCTCGCCCGCGGAGGTCTTCGACCACGGCAGCACCGCCAGCCATTCCACATAGTTCCGTGTCAGCGAGTAGTCCGCCGCGGCAGGATTCATCCGGCTCAGACGCCCCAACTCCTTCAGCGCGTCCTTTTTCACCTCTTCCGGCATTCCCGCAGTCTCGATCTTCTCTCTCAGGTCGGCGATGTCCTTCTGGGTGTCGTCCTGATCGCCCAGCTCCTTCTGGATCGCCTTCAACTGCTCGCGCAGATAGTAGTCCCGCTGCGACGACTGCACTGAATCCTGCACCTCAGTCTGGATCTTGTTGCGCAGCTGCTGCACCTCAAGCTCCTTCGCCAGGTGTTTGTTGATGCGCTCCAGCCGCGCCGAAACATCCGGCGTCTCCAGCAGTTCCTGCTTGTCGGTCGTCGTCAAAAACGGCAGCGACGAAGCAATAAAGTCCGCCAGCCTGCCCGGCTCTTCAATATTGATCGCAATCGTCTGCAGATCATCGCTCAAGGTCGGCGAAGAAGTCACAATCTGCTGGAACTGGCTCACCACGTTCCGTTGCAGCGCCTCCGCCTCGGGCGACTGCTTCGGCTCCACATCCACGATCGGCTCATATTCCGCCGTCATGAACGGCATCAGCTGGGCAAACTCACCCAGATGCACCCGCTCATTACCCTCCGTAAACACAAAAAGGCTCTGGTTTGGCATCTTCACGACCTTATGAACAGTCGCCCGTGTGCCCACCGCGTATAGATCCGCCGCCTGGGGCGAATCCTGCCGCGCATCGCGCTGCGCCACCACAAGAATCGTCTTCTCCTCGCCCAGCGATTGAATCAACTGGATCGAGCTATCCCGCCCCACCGTCAGAGGCAGCACCGCATGCGGAAAGAGGACGGTATCCCGTACCGGCAGGACCGGAACCGGCCGTTTCCCGACAACTTCCGGGTCAGATCCCTCGGCGGTCTTTGCTGCGGTCGGTTGTATTACGCTTACAAAGTCATTTGCCATTGAGTGTACCTCTATCAGATTATCAACTATTCGATGCAGCAAGTCTCCATCTGGTCGCAACCCGAGCTCTCTTCCCTGAAACATAGCCGATGCCCTTTGAGTCATCGGCCATAACTCCTTTTCCATCAGCGGCCTCAACACCATGAATTCAAGCCTGAAAGCGCAAAGTGGGGAGAATTACACCGACCGGCTCAGTCGGCCGAGAAATCGGCCAGTCAATCAATCTGACGTCATAAGACGATCGAAAGGCTTACCCGGGACAGCGGAATTAAACTTTCAATTGTCGGCCATCCTACGCCTCGACAGGCCTAAACGCACCTGGCAATCACCCAAAAAAATCTCATCCACCCACTGCCGGCGCGAGACAAGAGCATACCAGGTCTCTACCTCAAACAGCCCGCCACGTCTCTCCCTCAAGCGGCCCGGTACTGCCCCAACACCTTCACCATCCGGCAGTGCTCGCGCAGCGCGGCCA
>Ga0206999_10163_pt1 | contig 16901 bp, 15 predicted proteins | sample Alteio_BWMinCont_92_FD_153482 | JGI IMG/M metagenome (GOLD analysis project Ga0206999, IMG submission 153482) | Enriched cells from forest soil in Barre Woods Harvard Forest LTER site, Petersham, Massachusetts, United States -... | ecosystem: Environmental > Terrestrial > Soil > Temperate forest >...
CACGGCACCGAGAGCAACGCCTTTGAGGGCTTCACGGTCGGTTTTCGCCACGAGGTAGCGCTGCACGAGGGTTTGGTCGGCACAGTATTTTTGGAGATACCAAAAGAAACCGTAGAGCGACATGACGAGGATGCTGTTCTTCTGGCTGAGGTCAGGGGAGAGCGTGCCGAGGCTGAATTTGCCGTTTTGTGCGGCGAGATGGAACGCCGCCGTCGGCCCGCCGGGCATGATGTAGAAAAGAATGCCGAGGATGACAACCGCGCCGGCGATTTTGACGATGCCCTGCACGACCTGGGTCCAAATGACAGCCTCCAGGCCGCCGAGGAGAGTATAAAGAATCGTCACGAGGCCCGCGGCGATGAGCACGGCATAGATATTCCAGCCGGTCATGCCGCTGACGGTGAGGCCGATCATGTAGAGCACGAAGCCCATTTTGGAAAAATGGCCGGCGGTGAAGGCAAGCGCGGTGTAAGCCCGCGCGCCGTAGCCGAAGCGGTGGCCGAAGTATTCGTACGCGCTCATCCCGACGGAGTGGCGGAAGAATGGAATGATGACGGCGCCCACGAGCACCAGCACGCCGAGCACCATGAAGCCCGGCACAAGTTCGTTCCAATTGCCCGCGTAGGCCGAGCCGGGATAGGCAATGAAGGTGATGCTGCTGATGATGGTCGCAAACATCGAAATGCCCATCGCCCAACCGGGGATGGTGCGCTGGACAACAAAATAACGCTCGGTTGAAGTCTGCCGGCGCGCAAACCAGCAGCCCATCCCGGCCATGAGGCCGAGGTAGAGGCCGATGACGAGCAAATCGGGCCAGCGCAGGTTGGGCATTCGGTGGAGGTTAGCGGGATAAGGTTGGCACGGGCAAGCATGCTCCTGAGGTAAACTGGGCGCCGTCGGGCCCTACAGGATTCACCGTGGCAATCAAGGGGAGATACTTCATAGGGTCTTACCCCATAGCCCAAAAGCGTTTTTTCAAGTATACTTTCAAACTCTGTGAGTGCCGATGATTCCATTAAAACGCGCCTGCCTCTACCAAGAGAAGATCAAGGCCGAACTGTGGCCCGGGATGAAGCGGAGATTAAGAAAAATCAGGCGGCGAACCGGACTGACCATGCCGCGCAGGCTGAGCATACAGAGACGAGAAACAAGGAGGCCATCCTCGCATCGGAAATCAGCTATCGGCGGTTGTTTGAAGCCGCGCGCGATGGGATACTGATACTGGACGTGGACACGGGGTGCATTACGGATGTGAATCCCTTCCTGTTTAAACTGCTGGGTTTTTCGCACGGTGAAATGGTGGGCAAGACGGTCAGCGAACTCAGCCCGTTCAAGGACATCGAGTCGAACAAGGTGATGCTGGAGCGATTGCAAAAGTTCGGCTATGTCCGCTATGAAGACCTGCCGCTGGAAACGAAGGGCGGGCTGAAGGTGGCGGTGGAGTTTGTCAGCAATGTGTACCAAGCGGGGGATAAAAAGGTGATTCAGTGCAACATTCGCGACATCACCGAGCGCCGGCAACTGCAAGCCCAACTGATTGAAGCGCAAAAAATGGAGGCGATTGGCCAGCTGGCCGGCGGCGTGGCCCACGATTTTAATAATATGCTTTCAGTCATCATGGGTTATAGCGATATGCTGAAGGCGGGGCTGGAGCCGGCGAGCCCATTGCAAAAACACAACAATCAAATCCGGCGCGCCTCGGAACGCGCGGCTGCGTTGACAGCGCAACTGCTGATTTTCAGCCGCCGGCAAACGGTGCAGCCCATCCTGCTCGACTTCAATGTCGTGGTGCTCGAATTGGAGCCCATGCTGCGGCGCCTGATTGACGAGAACATCGAGCTGACGATTGTCCCGGGGAAAGAAACGGGGTTCATCAAGGCCGACCCCGGCTACATCGGCCAGGTGCTGATGAACCTGGTGGTCAATGCGCGCGATGCGATGTCCATGGGCGGCAAGCTCAGCATCGCCGTGCATAATGTGACGTTGGATGAAACCTACGCGCGCGCCCATGTGGGCACGGCGGCGGGCGAGTATGTGATGCTCAGCGTCAGCGACACGGGAACGGGCATGACGGATGAAGTCAAAAAGCACTTGTTTGAGGCGTTCTTCACGACGAAGCCAAAAGGCAAAGGCACGGGCCTGGGCCTGTCCACCTGCTGGGCGATTGCCCAGCAATCCGGCGGCCACATCAGCTTTTATAGCGAGGTGGGCAAAGGCACGACTTTCAAAATATATTTTCCACGAGTCGAACAACCGCAGGATGCCGCGGCCAGACCGGTTATGGCCGGGTCGTTCCCACGCGGGACGGAAACAGTGCTGGTCGTCGAAGATGAGCTGGCCTTGCGGGAGCTGGCGCGCACGGTATTGGAAAACCGGGGCTATCAAGTGCTGTCGGCCTCGAACGGCCAGGATGCATTGCGGGTGGTACGAGAGCATCAAGGCACAGCCATTCGCCTGGTGATTACGGATGTCATCATGCCGCTGATGGACGGCAAGGTGATGGCGGAGTGCCTGAAAACCTCACATCCCGACCTCAAGATTCTTTTCACTTCGGGATACACGCACGACGCCATTGCGCATCACGGCGTACTGGAGGTGGGAATTGAATTCCTGCCCAAACCGTATTCACTCGCGAGCCTTTCCAACAAAGTGCGGGAGTTGCTGGATGCGTAGGGTCATGAGGGAAAAACCCACTTACCATCCAGTGGATTCCCTGCAACGCGAATGAGGTGAAGCAACGGACTTTCGAGGATGGCCGTAAGGGGATTACCCAGGGCTGGAGGGGAATGTTGGACAAATTGGTTGAAAATTTGCCGAAAACGAAATCATGAACTATATTGCCGTATGCTGCTGAAATTCCAATTCCATGACCACTTACATTCTCATCGGCCTCACCGGCCTCATCGTTGTCATTCTCGCCGTCGCCGCGGCGCAGCCCGCCAAATTCCAAGTTTCGCGGAACGCCTCGATCGCGGCCCCGCTGACCACGGTGTTCGGGTATCTGAATGACCTGCACCGGTGGCAGGAAATTTCGCCTTGGGCGAAATTGGACCCGAACGCGAAAATCACCTTCGGAGGGCCGACGACGGGAGTCGGCGCGGTCTTTCGGTGGGAGGGCAACGCCAAAATCGGCCAAGGGAGCATGACGATAACGGAGAGCTGGCCGAATGAATTGGTACGTTACCAATTGGAATTTCTCAAGCCCATGAAGGCCACGAACACGGCGGAGTTCACCATCCGCCCGGACGGCAGCCAAACTTTTGTGACATGGAGCATGACGGGCGAAAAGAATTTCGTCGCAAAGGTGATGCATCTTTTCATCAACATCGACCGGATGATCGGCGGACAATTTGAAACGGGACTGACGACGTTGAAATCGCTGTGTGAAAGCCCGGCACAGCCGCGCAGTGACCGCAAAGCCTACATGACGCACTTCAGAGCAGGGTGAAGGCTGACTAGACTGAAAGGTAGCTAGGCGTGCCGGGGCCGTCGCGCCCTACCTAGGAACAAGGCCGTTTTGATTTGCTTACGGGCGCAGGCTTGCTGCACACGGAAATTCTGTTCTAGTCTGTCGTCTTCATGGCTGAAACCACTCTAAAATTAAAAGTGCTGATTATTGGCTCCGGGGCGCGGGAGCATGCGTTGGTGAAGGCGGCGCGGCGGAGCGCGCTGGTGCGCGAGATTATCGCCGCGCCAGGGAATGCGGGGATGGCGGAGGAAGCGGTGTGCCATGCCGTTAAAGCGGATGATGTGCCGGGGTTGGTGGCGCTGGCGAAAAAGGAAAAGGTGGACTTCGTCATCGTCGGGCCGGAGGTGCCGCTGAGCCTGGGGCTGGTGGATGAACTGGAGAAGGCGAAAATCCCGGCGTTCGGGCCGAACAAAAAAGGCGCGGAGCTGGAGGCGAGCAAGGTGTTCACCAAAAATTTCCTGCTGCGAAACAAAATCCCGACGGCTTACGGAGAGACGTTCACGTCGGCGGCGAAGGCGGTCGAGTATATCGAGGGCAAGCCGCTGCCGATTGTGGTGAAGGCGAGCGGGCTGGCGGCGGGCAAGGGCGTGACGGTGGCGATGTCGCACACCGAGGCGGAGGACGCGGTGCGGGCGTCGCTGGAAGGAAAAGTTTTTGGCGCGAGCGGGGACGAGGTGTTGATTGAGGACTTTTTGCCGGGGGAGGAGGCGTCGATGATGCTGATTGTGTGCGGAGAGAAATACCTGGTGCTGCCGCCGAGCCAGGACCACAAGCGCGTGGGCGACGGGGACAAAGGCGCGAACACGGGTGGGATGGGCGCGTATGCCCCGGCGGCGGTGGTGGACGGGCCGTTGCTGGCGCGGATTGAAAAGGAAATTATCCGCCCCACCCTGGCGGCGTTCACCCGCGAGGGGATTGACTACCGCGGGGTGCTCTACGTGGGGCTGATGCTGACGCCGAAGGGGCCGTCGGTGGTGGAGTTTAACGTGCGGTTTGGCGACCCGGAGTGCCAGGTGCTGCTGCCGCTGCTGGCGACGGACCCGATAAAAATTTTGTGGGACTGCGCGAATGGGAAGCTGGACCCGGAGGCGTGCAAACTGAAACCGAACTTTGCGGCGGCGGTGGTGATGGCGGCGCACCATTACCCGGCGAACCCACGTTTGGGGGACGTGATTACCTTTCCGGCGGCGGCGAGCCTGCCCGCGGGCGTGGATATTTTGCACGGTGGGACGAAGCGGCGGGAAGACGGCGCCATCGTAACGGCCGGCGGGCGGGTATTGAATATCGTGGCGACGGCGCCGACGTTGCGGGCGGCGCTGGACGCGGCATATGCGACGTGTGCGAAAATCAAGTTCGACGGGGCGCATTACCGAAAGGATATCGGAGCGCGGCAACTGGCGCGGGAGAAGAAATAGACGGCGGACGATATTTTCTTTGTTCGGTTTTGCCGGGCGGATGGGAGTATAATGGAAAAGGACCATGCCAACCGACTCTGAATTACTCCGCCAGTATGTGGCGGAAGGCTCCGAGGCCGCCTTCACCGAGATAGTCCGGTGCCACGCCGGGCTGGTCTATTCGGCGGCGTTGCGTCTGGCGGGCGATGAGGCGCATCTGGCCGAGGATATCACGCAGGAGGTTTTTATTCTGCTCATCCGCAAAGCGCCACGATTGTTGGGGTATGAGACTTTGGCGGGCTGGCTGCACATCACCACCCGTTTTGTCGCGCTGCGGACGCTCCGCGCGCGACGGAGCCGGGCAATCCGCGAACAAGAGGCTGTCGCCATGCAAACAAACACCGCCCGTGAAACCGAATGGAAACAACTGCGACCCCTGCTGGACGAAGCCGTGGCCCGGCTGGACGATTGCGACCGCGATGCGGTGTTGCTGCGGTACTTCGAAGGGCGGAGCCACCGCGAAGTGGGCGCAGCGCTGGGCGTGAACGAGGACGCCGCGCGAGTGCGCACCGACCGCGCAGTGGAAAAGTTGCGCCGCTATTTTGCGCGAAGCGGCGTCGTTACTTCGGCGATGTTGCTGACGGAGGCGCTCACGGTGAATTCCGCCCAAGCCACGCCCGCGGGCCTGGCCGGCAAAGTGTCCGCAGCGTCCCTGGCCCATGCGAAAGGGCTGGGCCTTGGCCATGCATTTCTCAAAGCGTTCTTTATGACTACCAAAACCAAAATCGCCGTGGTTACCGCAGGACTGGTGGCGGTGATTGCCGCCGTTCCCCTACAAATCCAATACCAGGCCAACGTCCGGTTGCAGACCGAACTGGTTGCCGCGCAAAAACGAGAGACGGCGCTACAAGCCGGGCAACATAAAATGGAAACCCAACTGGCCAGCCAGCCACTGCAACTGCGGGAGAATGAGCCAGCACCCATGGCGGCAGCTCAACCGATTGGCAGCGAAAGAGCGGGGCCGGTTGGAGCACGTGCAGGTGGCGCGGCGGATCCGCTGGCCACGCTGGAACCGAATCTGAATGCGGCGTTTGATAAGGATCCAGCCGCGACTATGGCCGCGGTCGCCGCCTTTTATGCGAAAGTTTCGGCGGCCAACGGCTTGACGCAGAGGCTTGACGCCGCCAGCCTCAAAGATGCCGCGAGCAAACCCGCCGTCGCGAGTACCATGTCCGATCCGGCCACGGCGGCCGTGAGCGCCATGAACATGCCGGCGGGCCGGGAACGCAATCTCGCCATTGTTGCCGCCGCCCAAGCCTGGGTGCAGCAAGACCCGGGCGCTGCTTCCGAGTGGATGGTTTCCGTGGTCGATACGCTACCGCAAGACGACAAAACGAAGGAACATGTCATTGAAGCTTTGCTGCCAGCCGCCATCAACGAAGACCCTAAAACGGCTTTTGCTTGGGCCAACACCATTGGTGACGACATGGTTCGCGCCAATCGAATCAGCGATGTTGTCAAGGTCTGGGCCAAAACCGACCCTGCGGGCGCCGCCCAAGCCGTGCAATCCGCCAACCTGACGGACGAAACCCGCGGAAACCTTCTGTTAAAGATACAAGCCATTACAAGTCCGCCGTCGAACTAGTCCGGTGGTTGCTCCTTTGTGTGGCTTGTCAGGCGGCTGCGGACGTGGGAGATGTAGGGTTAAAGTCGGCGTCACGGGAGCTCGGCTCTACATCGCTTCCTCCTTCGCTAAAGCTTCGGAGGACAAGGACGGCAATGTCGTCCTTGAAAAATCGCCTTTGCATGGGGCGGGAAATCTGCGAAGTTGTCGGCTTATCTTCATGTTGCCCCTTGTCTTCCTATGCGTGACGGCGCTGCCGTTGCCGCCGAATGTGAATGCTGAGCTGTTTCCCGGCGCGGATGGCCATTCGGCGACGGACGCCGAGGTGGCGGGTGTGGCGGCGTTGTATCCGGGGCGGGTTTTGCACACGCCACCACGGATAAACGACCCGGCCAATGCGGGCCGCGCGCCGAAGACGACGGATTTGCTGACACCGCATGAGGTGACTTATATACGCATTTACGACCTGGAGGCCTCGATAAACGAGATTGCGAAAAACCTAAAGAAACCCGCGCTGATTCTGGATTTTCGCTACGTGGTGGCAGACGAGGTGGCGTCGCGGAAACTGGCGGAGGCCTTGAATAAAGCCGGGCTGGACAGCGCGCCGGTGCATGGCGTGGGAGCCATGCTGGAGCCGGAGCCACTGTCTGCGGTCAGCGCGACGGACAAAGACCATCCGAAACCGGTGGTGCTGGCCATCGTGAATCGGCTGACGGCGGGTCCATTGGAGGCGTGGCTGGAGGCGTTCCAGGAAAAGGAAAGCGTGCAGGCGGTGGGCGAACCAACGGCGGGGCAGCCGGCAATTTTCCGCACGTATGACGGGCATCCGGATTATTTTATCATCCAGGGCGAATTGCGGCCGGAGTCCGGGTCGATCGTTGGCACTGGACTACAACCGCGTTTCTCGGTGGAAACAACCTTGGAACAGAACTATCTGGCCTACTCGCGGGTTGAACGCGGCACAGTGGACGTGGCGAATATGCTGCGGCATGAACACACGGCCGTGGCGGCGACGGCTTCGGGCACATCGGCCGGAATACTGGCCCAGCAACAGAGCGCGGCGGCCGCCATGGAAGCGGGCGACCCGGTATTGCAGCGGGCGGTGGATGTGGTTGCCGCTTTACAAGTGCTGGGGCGCTTGCCATCGTCGAAAGACACGGGCCCAGCCAAAGTACCGGCCACAACCAGTGCCACTCCCGTGCAGCGATAACTTGCCACAGCCCGACCAAGAGAGCCCGGATGCCCGCGCGGAATGTCATCACCTTTGTATGCACGGCGAACGTGTGCCGCAGCCCCATGGCCCAACGATTGCTGGCGCACGCGTTGAAGGCGGAAGTGGAGCCTCTGCGCTCGCTGCAAACGGCGTCGGCGGGGATATCGGCGTATGGGGGCGACGCGGCGTCGCTGAATTCGATCAAGGTGCTGGAGAGCGTGGGGATTGATTTGCGCGACCATGTGAGCCAGCGGCTGACGCAGGACTTGATTGACCAGTCGTTCGCGATTTTCGGGATGACGGCGACGCACAAGTTGCTCATCGAGACGGGATTTAACGTGACGTCGCCCCACCTTTACCTGATGCGCGAATTTTTGCCGAACGGAGTGGAGAAGGAAATTGTCGACCCGTACGGACTGAATATCGCGGAGTATGTCGCAGCGCGGGACGCGATGGTGGAGGCCATACCGTCGATTTTGGAGTTTTTGCGGAAAGAGTATAAGAAGAGTTAAATTCTTTTTGCCTTCGGGGCATTTTGCCGTGAATTTATTGCGATGAAAATTTCCGTGGGAGCGGACCATGCGGGGGTGGACCTCAAGGACGGCATCGCGCAAGCGTTGCGGGCGGCGGGGCATGAGGTCGTGGACCGGGGCACGCAGGGGCATGAGTCGGTGGACTATCCGGATTTTGGCGCAGCGGTGGCGAAAGACGTGACGAGTGGAATTGCCGAGCGCGGGGTGCTGGTATGCAGCACGGGCATTGGCATTTCCATCGCAGCGAACAAAATCAATGGGGCGCGGGCGGCGCTGTGCCACAACGAGGATAGCGCGGAATTCTGCCGGCGGCACAACAACGCGAACATCATCTGCTTCGGGCAGAAATACATCACCCCCTACATGGCGCAAAAGATGACGATGATCTTCCTCAACACCGCCTTCGAAGGCGGGCGGCATGAGCGGCGGGTGGCGAAAATCGCCGCGGAGGAAAGCGCCTAGTTCTTGGTTGCCTCCCGAGGCGTTTATCTTTGAACTAAACAGCAGGAACGAAAACACTTAAACACCTCGTTTTATTTCCATGATTACCGCGCCGTCCATCCTGCCCGCCGAATCGCTGGCCGAACTTGACCCGGAGATATTCTCCGCCATTGAGCAGGAGAAGGCGCGCCAGCAGACGCACCTGGAATTGATTGCGTCGGAAAACTTCACCCTACCGGCGATACTGGAAGCGGCCGGGAGCGTACTGACGAACAAATATGCCGAGGGCTATCCGGGCAAGCGCTGGTACGGCGGCTGCCAGTATGTAGACATCGTCGAACAGCTGGCGATTGACCGGGCGAAGGCGTTGTTTGGCGCGGAGCACGCAAACGTGCAGCCACACTCCGGCAGCCAGGCGAATTTCGCCGTCTATACATCTGTACTGGAGCCGGGGGACAAGCTGCTGACAATGAACTTGAGCGACGGCGGACATCTGACTCACGGGAACGCGGCGAATTTTTCTGGCAAGCTGTACAAAATCGCGCACTACGGCGTGTCACCGCAAACGGGGCATATTGATTACGATGATCTGGCCCGACAGGCGGAGCGCGAGCGACCGAAGATGATCACGGTTGGAGCGTCAGCCTACCCGCGTACTATTGATTTTAAGAAGATGGGTGAAATCGCGCGGAGCGTGGGCGCGCTGATGCTGGCAGACATCGCGCATATCGCGGGCCTAGTCGCGACCGGTGAGCACCCCAACCCGTTCCCGCACGCTGATTTTGTGACCACGACAACGCACAAGACTTTGCGTGGGCCGCGTGGCGGGTTGATTTTGTGCAAGGAGACGTTTGCAAAAAAAATTGATTCTGCGGTATTTCCGGGCGGCCAGGGCGGGCCGTTGATGCATATTATCGCGGCAAAGGCTGTGTGCTTTCGTGAGGCGGCCAAACCCGAATTCAAGGAATATTCGGTCCAAGTCCGGCGCAACGCCGCGGCAATGGCCGGGTGGTTCCTGAAGCACGGCTACAAGCTTTCGTCCGGCGGCACGGACAACCACCTGATGCTGATTGACCTGCGGCAAAGCCATCCGGAGTTAACCGGGAAACAGGCCCAACAGGCGCTGGACGAGGCAAACATTACGACCAACAAGAATACAGTACCAGGGGAGACGCGCAGCCCCTTCCAGGCCAGCGGTCTGCGGCTGGGTACACCTGCGATCACCAGCCGCGGGATGAAAGAAGCCGAGATGCTGCGCATAGCGGAGGCCATTGACACGGTGCTGGGCGGGCCCACCGATCCGGCGAGAATCGCCAAGGCCAAGGCGGTGGCGCTGGAGCTTTGCGGGCGGTTCCCCCTGCCCTACTAACGATCGAAAAATAGGCTGGCTAAACCCCGCCCCCTGACGTCCCTGACTGTCAAAACCCATCTATTAATTCCCTGTAAAAATTCTCTTTCATTTTCGATTTTTAAGGTATAGGGTTGGTTATTAACCCTATCATTCACCCGTCCGCTCGGACGTAATCCACTTCCCCCATGACCTCCCTCAAAACCACAACCCGCAAGGGCTTTACGCTCATTGAACTCCTGACGGTGATTTCGATCATCGGCATTCTGGCCGCGATTCTAATCCCGGTCATCAGCGGCACGTTGAAAACCGCCAAAAAGCTGGCGCAAAGCTCGAATGCCGGCACCATTGCCAAGACATATCAGTCATTTTCCAATTCCGGCAGTAACAGCCGCATCATTCTTACCCCGGCCATGGGCCAGGGCAATGCCAACAGTGGCGTCGCCAAGGACATCAACGATGTCGCGTATATCCTGGCCAGGAACGTTGGACTGGACGTCGGCCCCCTGTGGTTCAACAAAGCTGACGACGCCGGCCCGGCCATCATTCCAAGGACGGTTTTGGATACGGACGTTGGTTCAGCCACCGGACCCTCTGCGGCATTTGCGAGCGCCAAGCCCAAGACTTGGGCGTTTGTGACCGGCGTGCCGAGCTCGGCGGACGTAACGACGATGCCGGTCCTGTGGACTTATGGCCTCAAGCATGATGGCGCCTGGGACAAGGATAGTTCCCCCTGGAAGGGTGGCGGCCACGTCGCATTTTTGGACGGCCACGTTGAATGGTTTGATCAACTCTCGCTCAACGATCAAAATGGCGCCAATTTCGTGAATTATTCGACCCACAAGCCGACCATCGACTGGAAGGAAGCAATCAGCTCAAAGTCGGTATTGGTTAATGAAATGGGCAAGGATTAATCAGGCCATTTCTCTGTAAAGGCGGGCGAAGGCGGGAGCCAGCTTTTCCCAGCTGGAATCAACCGCCAAGCCACGATTGCGGACAACCTCGCAGAGAGCGGGTTGATCATGTAACGTGAGAGCACGGGTCAATCCGGTCCGCCAGCCTTCCAAGGTCGGCTCAAACAACAGGCCGTTGCCAGAGTCGGGGGTCTCGTCTGCATCCACGATGACGTCCTTCGGCCCGCCGGTGCGTGGCATGACTGGAATCGCTCCATAGCATAGCGCACGCTGGGCATGGTGCGGGCTGGGCTCAATGCGGGCCGAACCCAGAAAAAAATCTGCGCCGCCAAGCGCACGGTGAAGGACTCCCGGTTCAAAATTTTCGAGCAAAACAATCCGGCCGGGTCGTGCACCGACGAGCGAGCGCCATGCCGCCATGTCCGCCGGGGAGGTTCTACCGAGCAAGACGAGGACGGAGTCCTCGCGCAGAGGGGATAAAAGTTCACGCGGGTCGCCGAAGCCGAGGATTCCCGCCAATGGCAATTCGGACAGAATCAGGGCACCCGAACGCGTATTGGCGTCAAGGCCCAGGCCTTTGCGCAGAGCTTCGCGACACAGGGCCTTGCCTGCGGGCGCGCCAGCGCGAAAACCGGTCGGGAGCAGATGGTCGGAGGCGGGATTCCATTCCGCGTTGTCAATCCCCGTGAGCAAGCCACGCAAGTCTTCGGCGCGGCGGGTCAGTATTCCTTCAAGACCGAAACCGTAAGCTCCTGGCAATTCGCGGGCCGCACCCGGACTGGGCGCGAGCAGAACTTCAGCGAAGACCAGCCCACCTTTGAGAAAATTGACCTGGCCGAAAAATTCCAGCGCGTCCGGCGCAAAAAATTCGTCGGGTAAATTGGTGAGCGCAAAAGTGCGGCGGGGATAGACGCCCTGGAAGACGGGGTTATAAACGGTAAAAAAGGTGCGACCAACATTGCTCATTCCCCGTTTGCGTTCTTCGACCCGCAGCAGCAGGGGCAACAAAGCCGTGGGCCAGTCGTGGCAATGCAAAACTTCCACCGGGTTGTCGAAGCGGCAGAGGGCATCGGCCACCGCTTTGCAAAAGATGACAAAGCGGGCATCACTGTCCTCGTATTCGCCACCCGGCGGGCCGTAGGGGAAGGTGCGGTCGAAGGATTCATCGCGACGGACAAGGTAGAGGGTAAGATTTTTTGCGATGGGCAGGCGCAAGGTTTCCGCGGTAACGGTGGCATCGCCGAGCTCGAGCGCGTGCTGAAAGACCGGCTCGGCTTTGGCCGCACGCGGGTCGGCAAGGACCTGGCGGTAACCCGGTATGAACACGGATACCTCATGCCCTTGGGCGGCAAGTTCCACGCAGAGACCCCCGACGGCATCAGCCAGGTGGCCGACCCGCACCCAGGGCGAAAACTCGCTGGCTACGTGGACTATCTTCATAAAAAGGGGAAAATACGCCATCCAGTCACTTTCGGCAAACTCGGAATGACCAACGAATTTCACGAATTAAGCCCACGCCGGTCAAATCATCCTGACGGTCGTTCGCGCTCGCAGGACCAACAGGAGCCAAATTCTGCGGGCACGGTGGATTTACAGTTTGGGCAAATCCATTCGCCAGCGCCTGGTGAGGAGGGCGTCAGGTATTCGTCCAGAATAGCCTTGGCGCGGTCGTAATCCGCATCGTCCACGACACAAAGAGTTGGGCAAAAGGCAGGAATAGCTGGACCGCCCCTGATGCCTGCAGCCGTTTCATTGCGCACAAAACAGCCGATACCTTCCCCTTCGAGCAGTGACTTGCATAGTCCCACCTGCGTGCTGTCCACATGGGTGAAGACGTCTTTCATGGGGAAAATTACTTTCCCATCAACCGCTCAACCGCTTCCAAATACCGTTTTTGGGTTTGCAGGATGATATTCTGGGGCAGGTGCGGGCCGGGCGGATTTTTGTTCCAGTTGAGTGTTTCGAGATGGTCGCGCACGTATTGCTTGTCAAAAGCCATTTGCGGGCGGCCGGGTTGGTAATCGGCGGCGGGCCAGAAGCGCGAGGAATCGGGTGTGAACAATTCGTCGATCAGGATGAGTTTGCCGTCGGGATCCAGGCCGAATTCAAATTTGGTGTCAGCGAGGATGATGCCGGCGCGGGCGGCTTCTTTGACGCCTAGCTCAAAAAGCTTGAGGCTGAGGTCGCGAACTTCGACGTAACGCTGGGCACCGAGCAGTCCGGCGCATTGGGTGGCGGTCAAGGGCTCGTCATGACCCGCGTGGGCTTTACTGGTGGGTGTGAAAACCGGCTGAGGAAGCTTGTCGCTCTCCCCCAGCCCGGCGGGGATGACCTGGTCGAAGAGACGCCCGGTTTGCTTGTAGGTCTTCAAACCGCTGCCGGCAAGGTAGCCGCGCACAACCGCTTCAACAGGCAATGGTTTCAATTTACGCACGAACATGGAGCGGCCTTGCAGCTGCGGGAAATCCTTGAGGCGTTTGGCGGCTTCGGCGTCGTGGTTGGGCAATAAATGGTTGGGCGTCAACTGGGTGGTGCGTTCGAACCACCACAGGCTCAGTTGCGTCAATAAGATGCCCTTGCCTGGGATGCCGTCGGGCAAAACGACATCGAAGGCGGAGAGCCGGTCGGAGGCGACCATGAGTAGGGCGTCGCCGGCATCGAATAACTCACGGACTTTGCCGGAGCCGATTTTGGGCCACGGGAGGCCTTCGACACGGGTGAGAGCTTCGCGTGGGAGCGCAGTTTTGATTTGGGCAGTGGACCAAGCCATAGGGGTAAAGCCTTGCGCAAAGAAATGAAGTTGTCTATATTAAGTTATTGCGGGCCTTGCGCCCGGGTTCTTTGAGATACGCGGCCGGGCCAGCGCCTGTGCCGGCGTGTCAGCCAGTTTTCCCTTTCCAAGGGGGTGTTCCGGATTCGACCTTGGGACGACGGACTTGGCTGCAGGCCAGAGATGGTGGTTGGCTCTGTCAAAACTCCACCAATGTATTAGTTGCCAACAACGAATACGCCCTCGCTGCTTAAATCGCAGTGACACGCTGCCTGGAAACCTGCTAAGGGACAGCGTGCCATCAGCAGGCATAGCCGCGCCGGAGTCATCGGCAGCGCGGTCGTAACTTACCGATAGCTCGAAACGGGGCAGCCTGCTGTGGGCGGCCCCGGATTTAAACCAAATCAACCGCTATGCCTGTAGACGTCATTTTCGAAAGCCCAGGGGACGCGGGTTCGACTCCCGCCACCTCCAACCTATTCTATATAAACTACTTGCATAAGAAGACCACCACTAAAACAACGAAGGCCATAGCTCACAATATATCTAACTTCAGGAAAAATTAAACTGCCTTTCGAGGTTTGAAAATTTCAGCGGGGGGTTGCACAAACTGAACGCTCGGTGATCCGCAATCTCCTATCGAAGCCAATTCGGCTTTAGCTTCTTTTTTTTCCGCTAAATTAGTCTGCAATAATTTACCTACTTTCGGCATTTTTAGGAGGTCGGTCACGGCACAAGCGCTGGAATAGGCTACCAGCTCATAATTGATCATTTTTTGGGCAGTGCAAATCAGTTGTATATCCCTGGCGTAGCAAGCTTCTGAACGGATATAGCGCTCCATGTCCAGAGCAATTCCCATCATGCCGCTGCACTGTTTGCCGTCGTGGGGAATCCGCACACTTGTGGCAGCTTCGACAATGCGCAGCGCATGACTTCTGACCTGCTCAAGATGTTTGCTGAAAATCTTACGCACCAGACTGTTGGAAACGGCCACCTTCATTTTTTCCAAGGCCCGGATCTGATGCTGCTCGGCGCTATAAAGGTCCTGTATGTCATCGGCAAGCACGTCGTAAAGTGTTTTGGTAATAAGCATGGAAATTAGATTAAGGTTTAAAACACCAAGCCTTGTTTACTTGTCCTGAATAATGACGGGCTTAGCCCTTATCGTCAAACGCGACGATTGGTGTTCTAGCACCAAAATAAATTGCTGCCGTTAATAGCTTTTCCGAGCAAACTCAAACTGACTTGATTATTCCTTTCTCTGGCAAGTGTTCGCCGCCGAAGAACAGGGAGCAGGCCGTCCATTTTGAAAACTGGTGAGAGCGTTTTAAAATAATTATCAAAAAAAGAAGGCCAATGGCGTTTCGAACCATCCTGGTATAATTTTCCGCAACTACTTTCCGCAATATGTTTACTTCTGACAATAGTGACCTGGCAGGCACGGCGATTATCGGCACTGAAGAAGCGGCCGATGAGCGGGCGTGGGCTAGAAATGAAGTTAAAAAATTACGGGGCACTCGCCACGCCGATTCTGCCGCCGGCGGTAGCGCAGCAGCAGCTAAGGCACTTCAATATGTGACCGCCAATCTGGCCCACGATTTGAACAATGTTTTGGCCCCAATCACCACTTCCATCGAAGTTTTGCGTATGCATTATGCCGGAGACGATAAAGCCCAGGAGCTGCTGTCTCTGCTTGAACGACATGTGCGCCAGGGCCCGTATCTAGCCAAACAAGTGCGATCGCTGGCCCAGGCGGGCGAGAATGCTTATACGCAGATTCGGCCTGAATTTTTAATGCAGAGTTTGCGCCAGCAATTGAGGGATGCTTGTCCCAAAAACGTCGAGATTAAACTCAAGATCGAAGGTGGTTTATGGCCCATATTCGGCTCGTTGCTTAATTTGCACGAAGCGCTGGTCAGCCTTTGCGTCAATGCCTGTGAAGCCATGCCGAACGGCGGCGTGCTGAAAGTTACGGCCGAAAATATCGTGCTTAAAAATGACTTTCCGCTCCCTCCAGCGGGAGCGGCGGCCCTCCACTATGTCTTGTTCACAGTGAGTGACACTCATGAAGGGATTGTAAATGACTTGCTTGAACGCATCTTGGAGGTTGGATTCATGACCAAAAACGGAACGGAACGAGGCAGGGAGCTTTTTCGTGCCAATAAAATTATTGAAACGCATCACGGACATCTGATCCTTCGCAGCGAGGCTGGCAAAGGTTCAATCTTCAAACTCTACCTGCCGGCCGCACTTGGAGCGGGGCCCGAACCGGCAGCCGAGGATGTGCAATCTTTGCGCGGGCATGGCGAAGGGATTCTGGTCGTGGACGACGAGGAAGCATTGCGCGCGGTGACTCAGGAGACTTTCGAATCATTCGGCTACCAGGTGTGGTCCGCGAAGAATGGGGCCGATGCAGTAGCGGCATACCTGCAAGAAAAACACGACATTGCACTCGTGGTCACCGATATGAATATGCCCATCATGGACGGGGCCAAGACCATCCATGCTCTGCGAGACATCAATCCCGGGGTCAAAATTATTGCCACCAGCGGCCAGGATTCTGCGGCTCAAGTGCGTCGAGCCACCCACGCCGGCGCCGACCTGTTTGTTCCCAAACCGTTCACAGCCGTTAAACTTTTGCGCACGGTGCATAAGATGCTAAGTACGGCACCAACTGCCCATGGCCTCTCCTACTAAGTCTACGCCCTCGCCGTACACCACGCGCCGCCGCATTTTGGTGGTCGAGGACCAAGCTGATACTGCCGCCACATTGGCCTTATTGCTCCGGCTTCACGGACACGAAGTTAATGTCGCATTAGATGGCACGGCAGCCCTGCAAACGCTGCAATCGCTGACAGCCGATGTGGTTTTTATTGATATCGGGCTGCCCGACATAGATGGCCGCGAAGTGGCGCGGCGGATAAGACAATCAAGCGGCAACGGCACGATGTTGGTTGCGCTGACGGGATACGCTGAAAAAGATGACCAGCAACGATCGGCGGAAGCGGGCTTTAACCATCATCTTACCAAGCCCGTGACGCTCCCAATCATAAACAAAATCCTGGAAACAATTCATTGAATGTAATGATTTCACCAACCCATCACGAAAATGAAAACCACCACCTATACCACGCCATCCCCCACCCATGAGATAATTCGGGGCAACTGGGATGTCATCAAAGGCAAACTGAAGCA
>Ga0206999_10165_pt1 | contig 16822 bp, 18 predicted proteins | sample Alteio_BWMinCont_92_FD_153482 | JGI IMG/M metagenome (GOLD analysis project Ga0206999, IMG submission 153482) | Enriched cells from forest soil in Barre Woods Harvard Forest LTER site, Petersham, Massachusetts, United States -... | ecosystem: Environmental > Terrestrial > Soil > Temperate forest >...
GCAATACCCCTTTTTGGCGATCAATCATGCCTGCCACACCAATGCCAATGCCCGCAGTGTCTTTTATATTTACAGCTGTCTCAGCCAAAAGTTCATCAATTGCTGACTTCAACAGGTCCAAAACATCCTTTTTATCATCCAGAACACGGGTTTTCTTTTTGGCCGTGTCAGTCAATTGCCCGGATTTGGTGTCAACAACACCACAGACAATTTTTGTGCCACCAAAATCAACACCAATCGCCAAATTTGCCATTTTATTTCCGTATTAAAGAGCTTTATGAGTGCTTATAGATTGATTGATTTGAATTGAAGACAGGTTGGGCAATTTGCTGCCATTGCCGACTTGATCCAATACTGAATACCGCGGCACATATCGGCAAGGGCGGTTATCGTAAATAGATTTTTGATCAGCGCTCATTGGGAAAACACCTAAAGCTGCAGCAACCCGGCGTTCAGACGATCTGCTTTCCATATTGACCGTGGCATTGTGCACAACCATAGTTGTTGAGCCACCGCCATCTAAATTCATAGCGTCAACAGCTCCCAATTGCTTTAAGATATGGGCCAGATCGAAAATTGTGTGGGTTCCTTCGACAGTCACTAAAAGGAGATGGTTGTCCGCTGTAACAGCACAACCAGTTCTGGCTTTGATACGATTACTCGCCCAGTTGCCCCGAAATTTTTCAGCCTGCAGATCAACACAAAAATCACCATTTTTAATAAGCATTGGCCCACCGCTTACTGCTTGTGTAACATCTTGCCACGTTGATGGGGTTACTTGCCAGTGCAAATAAGTCAGATCACCAACTCGCAATTGAGACAGCAGACTATCTTTGCTGTCAGTGAGAACAAGGCCGCCATAAGGTATGGTTAATTGTCTTCGCGCGCAAGCAACCACCTCACCTTGCGCATCTATTGCCACTAAAGAACCCTCATATGGCAAACTGACCCAACTGCCCCAGCGCCTTGTGTAGGCAATAACATGGGAACCGGTACGATGCTGCTGATTGACATTATTTACCCAAATTTTTGGCGCTTCCGGATTAGAGGTGCTTAGCATCCCTCCCAGGTCAACCTTATCTATGCGCGGGAAACCTGACCGGCTAATACCTAATGCCACTCGGTCATAAAGTGGTCCTGCCACCCAATCACCATCAATGACTAATGTGCCCAAAGGAATGCCTGTGTTTTTAAAATAATTAGCATTGACTGCTGCCAGGGCGTGATTCGCCAGTGCCAGATTGTTGACAGTCTGCAGACGCGGAGTACCGGCTGGTGCCACAATTGGTTTAATCAAAACCGATGCTTGCACTGTATCAATATCTAAAACATTGATACGCAAAACACCATGACTTTTTCTATAAACCACCCCTGGTGCTATCGTTATAGACTGCAAATTGCTCAACACATAAGAAGAGGAAGGAGCGGCTTTGCCTTTATGAGCAATAGCTAGCCGCCTGAATATGTTTGAAGCCAGTTTCAGCTTATTATGCCGGCTGGCTTTGATTTTGTATAAGCCATTGGTGTATCCATAGTCTTTGGAAAGCCGGCTCGAAAGTTTATGATTGGCGTGGTGACTGATAAAACCAAGCCCAAACGCCCTATTTTGGCTTATTCCGGTAAGCAACACGGCAACCTGGCAGGCTAAAGCAACAATAATCATTGCCCCACTTCGAGGAGATACTCTGATTTTAATAAACCCGCCCGAAATCATTTAACCTTTCTGTACACCATACCCTGCTATTAACCAAAATCGCTATAAATGCCTTGCTACCAAGTCTCTTGCCCATAAGTGACCTATATGATTTATACCCAACAATTTATCCTGTAATCACATCTTACAACTTAGCAGAGGTCAATGTTCAAGTAGAAGGGTAAATGGATATGAAGATGATGTCCGTGAAAAGGTGACGAAGCAAGCGTTAGGTAGGACGCGGCGCAAGCGTAGGAAGAATCACGGCGCAAGCATAGTAAAACCACGGCGCAAGCGCCTGCACTACGTTTAAGCGCGTTGTGTACTTTGGTGGCTACGTCGAATTCCCAAGATTAATAACAGCGACCCTGATCTATATAGATATTGTCGAATAGATATCACTTCTATCTCCAAGCGAGAAAAATCTCAGTCTTTTGGGTATGAAAAGAATACTCTAGAATATTCTTTATTAATCCACCGGAGAAGAATCATGGTTCAAAGCACAAAAAGGTCAGTCTCAACTCAGGCTCAGCAGGAATTCGTCCCTCCTTACACTAACTCAATAGCCGACACAGGCTTAAAAGAAGGCTTTTTAGAAGAATTAATCCTTAAAGACATTTATGTCACCAATTTTGCCCTGGGTCGGGAAATATCGGCGCGCACGCATCTGCCATTCAAAGTGGTGGAAGAAGTGCTTGAATACCTAAAACGACAACTTTTAATTGAAGTCCGGACATCCGGTGGTTTAGCCGACTATGAATATACTCCTACTGAAAAAGGCAGAGATCGCGCCCGGTCATTTTTTGACCACAATTCTTATTCGGGCGCTTGTCCTGTGCCCTGGACTCGTTATGTTGATTCTTTGAAATATCAGACTGTCCGGCGCGAGTCGTGTACACCGCGTGACCTGGAAGTTGCATTTTCAGACATTATGGTCAACCGGCACACTATAAACTCAGTTGGACCGGCTATCAACTCAGGCAGGGGCATGTTTCTCTTTGGTGAAGCCGGCAATGGCAAAACTTCTATAGCAGAGCGGATTGCCCGGTCATTTAAGGGACAAATTTTTATCCCTTATGCTGTTGAAATTGATGGACAGATAATTAGAGTCTTTGATTCTCATAACCATGAGCCGGTTTCTCCAGCCAGCTACCCACGCGAATATGATCACCGCTGGGTCCGCATTCAACGACCTTGCGTGGTTGTTGGTGGTGAATTAACTATTGATATGCTGGAACTGCAGTTTGACTATGGCACTAAGCTCTATGAAGCACCACTTCAATTAAAGTCCAATTGTGGACTTCTGCTTATTGATGACTTTGGACGCCAGAGAATCGATCATAAATCTTTGCTCAATCGCTGGATTGTGCCCCTGGAAAAACGTATCGATTATCTCACTCTCCACACCGGCAAAAAGCTGGAAATACCTTTTGAGCAATTAATTGTTTTCTCCACTAACTTAAATCCAGCTGATTTGGTAGATGAAGCCTTTCTGCGCAGAATCCCTTATAAAATTCACATTGGCAATCCGACTGAAGATGAATTTAAATGGATATTCTTGCAGTATTGCCAGCGCATGGGTGTTCCCTATAACGAAGAGGCTGTCAATTACTTAATTGAAACCCAATATAAATCCGGGAAACAAGAAATGCGCTGCTGCCATCCACGTGACGTAGTTGATCAAATCATCAATCTATGCGCATTTTTGCAAACAGAGCCACGTTTATCAAGAGAATATCTCGATCATGCCTGCAAAGTCTATTTTGCCGCCATGGGTAAAGCCTGACTTTTGGAAACGCTATAATTTCCATACAATAATCTAACTAGACTAAGGGCTTTTCTTGATCCAGACAAAAGAATCCAGAAAACAGGCACCAGGGCAGAATAAAGTTGAGGGTATTGCCTTTCCTGCTGTTTGTGCTTCATTTCTCGCTGAAGACTCTTCTTTATTGCCCTATTTAGCTTGGTCTAATCTCTTTTTTATCCTTTTGTTCAGTTATTTGTTTATAAACAAGCAATTGCTCTTTCCAATCGAACCGGACCGGACAAAACAAGCTATCAATATAGAACTCGTCTCAGCTGCCGATTTTCAAAACAAAAATGATCTTCTGCCATCGACTATACCCAAGCCATCATTAGGTAAAAGAGTTAGTCCACTTGATGAAGTTATTCTTCCTAGAACATCAGTACCGGTCGAAGCAGCCAAAACACAGCCAAGCAAATCACAGTACAAAGAGTTTGCCTATGCCATAAACTGCCGGCAACACGCCTGCGCTGATGCTTTCAACTCGGTAACTCGCCTGCCGGTCAAATCTTGTAGGGGCGGAACTATTATTAACTCCTCCGGCGGCTCATCCTTCGCCTCCTCCGAGCCGCCCCCGGGCGCGCAGAATACGGGTGCGATCGGGCGCGTATACTGCGCGTATACTGCGCCTCTACATCGCCCTTACCCGCGATTCAACCGACAATATCATCATCGACTGAAATGGAATTAGAAGAAGTAGGACCGCTGGCGATGACAGAAATAAAAGACAATGATGGCGATAATAGTATCGAACTCTGGCAAGATGGCGGGCGTTCTAGCGAGGGATTTGGGGCGACATCAGCGTTGGCAAATTACTTGAAAGAACTGCACAAGAAGTTGAAACATACTTGGTCGCCGCCATCCGGCCCGCCTCGTCACATTAAGGTTTTGTTTCGCCTGGCTGCTGATGGCAGCATAGTCTCATTGAAGCTAATGTCCTCTTGCGGTGACACTAGTGCCGATAACTCAGCCTTAGAAGCTGTAAATAAAGCAGCCCCTTTTGGCCGATTACCCAAAGATTATCCCAGCCATTTTCTCGATCTGGTTTATACATTCAACTACAGCACTGATGAGCTAAGTGAGGTCGCTCCCTCCAGAGAATAAAAACGAGCGGCATGGCCTGGAAAACACATTTTAAAATCAATAGCCTTCAATTGACTACTCAATTGGCTTCTCGACAGGGGTTCACCGTGTCTGCACCAGCTTCTCAGTTCTTCACCACAGGTTTTTATCTTCCCTAAACTAATAGCATACATACTTTGGTTTGGTTTCAACTGTTGCCGACAAGTTTTATCAAGAATCAATAATAGTCCATGTCCATTCATATCTTGCGCTAGAATTTTTTCCTCACTAGAGCTGACAAGGCTCAATGAGCCGAATTCTTCGTTGCTCTTGGTGGTGCCATAATACGCTAGTATTTTATTGATCTGGCGATTGGTGCTCCCGCAACATAATGCCTGCCTGCGTTCATTTATACAGATGATTGAATGTGGCAAAATAATGATTACTGGTCGTTTAAGTTGAGGTTGATAAAACAAAACCAACAGGCCCATGATAAACAATGCCGTTATAAGCAAACGATAACGTAATTTTTGCAAACATATCAACCATAAAGCAAGCATTGCATAATAAAGAACGATCGCCCCGGGCAAAGGTCTGCCTGTATTCAATATGGCTGAATCAAAAGCAGCTAACTTTTCTGTCACATAAATAATTATTTGCAAGGGAATTGCCGCCAACCAATCCAAACAGTGGCAAATAGTCAGCCCCAACGGCAAGCCCGGGAGATTGATGATACCGGCGACTGACGCTAAAAAGCCGGCAATTGTGACCGGCGTGACAAAAGGATCAATAAGCAAGTTGGCCGGTAAAAACAAAAGCCCGGTTTGCCAGAAATGAAAGAGCTGCACCGGCAGAACGGCTAATTGGGCCATAAGGACCACAGCCAACGAAGCAGAAAATATTCTTATAAGTTTATTGCCGCTGCCAAATGACAAAATATCGGCAATAATTTCAGCACCACATACAATACCGGCTGTTGCCGCGTAAGAAAGTTGACCGCCTGGCTCTGTCAGCGCAGAAGGATCTATAATAATATTGATAATCAAGCCCAGCGAAAGAGCTGCCGGGCCATGCAAGCGGCGATGAAAATATTTAGCGACTAAAACAAGCATGCACATAATTGCTGCCCGCACAATAGAAGCAGAAAGCCCGGCTAAAGCAGCATATATAATCACGTTGCCGCCAACAATCAGGGTGACCAGCCTTTTGTCAGAACAAAGAACGCGCAAAATCCAGTATGTAATCATGGTCACAACAGTGAGGTTAAACCCAGATGCAGCCACAATATGAGACAGCCCAATTTTCCTAAACGCGTCTAGCAGCCCCGAATCAAGGGACACTGCTTGATCGCCTAATATCATTGAGGCAAGTAGACTGCCTGCTTTAGTACCAAGAAATTGAAGATGAGCTGTGGTCAGCCGCTGCCTGATCTCATTAATAATTAAAGACAGTCTTTTTGTTATCAGCTCAGTTATTGACTGATTAGTTGTATGCTTGCCTAGCAAAATTATATCGCGGCTGTAAGCATGTATCTGGCAAAATATTCCCTGCCGCGCGTACCTGGCTGCCAATCCGGATAACCATGGCTGCCCATATCCATCTATCGGTTCGACCTGGCCTTTAATCTGCAAAACTTGCCCTGGTTCACAGTGCGGGCAGCTGCATTGGGCCGGTGCAATTATCAACAATCGAGCCTGTCCACAGATTTTTTTCCTTTCTGGGAAAAGAACCTTAAGTGCCTGAATTTGCAAACAAAGCCTGCCACCTGAACTTGCAGGGGAGTTATCAGGATCATCCTGTACAGAGGCTGTAAGCACAACCGTCCGATTGAGGTAGCCGCTTACATCACCAGCTGCCGGAGCTGTGCAGCGAGCTCGTGCATAAACAAAAACCACTAACAATATTACACTGAGAAAAACAACTCGGCTGGACAATTTCAGGAAAACACAAAGCACTATGCTTATTATTGCTACCGCTATTGGCACAAAATAGCTGCAACCGCTATTAGCGGCAATAACACCTACAGTAGCTAGCACGCCACATAACACTGTCAGCCAGGGTTTATAAAACGCCACGTACATTGTCCTATTGAGGGAAGACAATTAATAGACGTTTTTTCCGGGTAAAAAGTTCAATCGAAAGGGACTTGTGTAAACGGGCGGATACACTCCGCCTGTGCCAATTTTTACAATTTATTTTTCTCTGAAGCAGAAAGGCGGGCTAAGACCGGGATAAACAACAAAAAAATACCTACGAAAATGACAAATAACACCACAAAAGCGACTATTGGATTAAAACCAGGTTCGAAGAACGATTTTTCGGGATTGGCATCGTTGTAATGCACACGTATTAATGGCTTTTGCTTTAAAGCATCCTCATAGATTAACGGCAAAAGCTGTGACCCCTGCAACATCTTGCCCCGCACTTGATACTGATAGCCATAACAGGCAAAAAATCTCCCGCCCGTGAACATATAAGTGAAATGTCCGGGTGTACTTGGCCAAAATAAGCAGCGCGGATCAAGTAAGCCGCTTGTGATTGTAATTTCAAAAACAAGGAAGGAATAGAGAAAGGCAAAGAGACAATATTTAGCTATCTTTTTTTTTAACGCTGCCTCGCTCTCACTCCGTTCGGCTCGACGCGTGTACAGACTAGAACTGCAACGGCGTAACTCATACGCCGTTGTACACGGCTCCTCGCCGCGCTTCGCTTCACTATCCCCCTTTTCAGTCATATTCAGATTTTTGTATGCAGACTATCGGGAAGCTGCATGCACGTTCAAGTAATAACGGCTATGGGCAGCAGCGTCCTGGCCATTGTACTTAGCATTGGGCTTAGCATTATATGGCACCTGACAAACGGCTGTCTTAGTGAACACCATTTGCGCAATTGGCATACCGGCATGCAGTTTGACTGGGCGCGATCCAACATTAACAATCTCAAGGGTAATTTGTGCCGGCGGATGGCTGAAACCAGCGTCAATAAACCCCGCTGTGACATGTACCATTACACCCAGCCGTGCCAATGACGACTTACCCGTCAGCTGTCCGACAATATCAGCAGGCAAACAAATACGCTCCAGAGTAGCACCAAGAATGAATTGCCCAGGCATAACAATAAAATTGTCTTCGGTCACGCTCATCAACCCATTGAGAATAGTTTTGCTTTGATAAGGATCAATTACTTCATCGGCCGCTGTAACCCAAGAAAATTTGTTGTCGAGTCGAACATCATATGAATTGGGCTGCACCAGCGCTTCATCATATGGCTCAATAATCAGCTCGCCATTCTTCACTGCCGCTTTTATCTCGAAATCAACTAAAATCGACATAGAGTTGCGCCTTAAATACTAAGATTTAGATTGGAACTGTGTCCTGGGAAAGCCTTCGCAGAAGGATTGATATAAGTAACAGCGAAATTAACGGCAGTAGCCGCTTCCGCTGCCCCAGTGGCAATCAATTTCAATTTGGCAGGATGAGCAGCGATATCGCCGGCAGCATATATGCCCAGCAAATTGGTTTCCATTTTTTCGTTAACAGCGATTGCATTCACATCCATTTTTAGCCCCCAGCTTTTTAAAAAGTCAAGATTAATAACAAAGCCAATATTAATAAGAATGGCATCAACAGGAATGGTTTCTTCCTTGCCGGTGCGATTATCAAAAATCAGCACTTCTTCTACTTTGTCGCTGCCTTTGATTTCCTTTAATTCATAAAATGTCTTCACATCTACTTTGTTCTTGGCCATTTCCTCCACCGAAGTTTGCACAGCCCGGAATTGATCGCGACGATGTATTAAAGTGACACTTTTAGCATAAGCAGAAAATTCATTTGCCCAGTCAACAGCAGAATCGCCGCCACCAACAATCAAAACATTCTTGCCCTTAAAATAATCCTTGTTTTTAACGGCATAAAATATGCATTGATTTTCAAAACCGTGATTGTAGTCGATATCCAATTTTTTGGGCACACAAGCGCCAGCTCCAAGACCCAGAAGAAGGGCTTTGCTGTAGTGCTCAGAAGATTTGTCCGTTACTACCTGCCAGGCTGAGTCATCCTGGGTACGGGTCAAACTGATTACCTTTTCACCCAGACAAATGGTCGGCTTGAATAGTTGTGATTGGGTAGCCAGATTTTTAGCCAAATCTTTAGCCAAAATTTTCGGATGTCCGGCCACATCATAAACATATTTTTCCGGATAAAGTGCTGTCAGTTGCCCGCCTAATTCCGGCAAAACATCGATAATCTTTGTCTTTAATCCGCGAAGGCCAGCATAAAAGCAACCAAACAAACCAGTAGGACCGCCACCTATGATTGTGATGTCATATAAGTCCATGAATCAGATACGTCCCCACCGCGGAAGTCAATCAAGGTCGTATTCTACTAAACAAATGCCCTTGACTGAGCAGTGTTATCGATTCTTGAAGAAGCAAATTCACGGATGAGCAGGCCTGCCAAAGCGCGGATCGAATTCCTGCTCAGAAGGCCCAATAAGCGGAGAAGATACTGCCTGTCCCGGCGCAGCATAATTGATAGTATGCGCATTTTCTCGATTTGCTTCACCAAAACTTTTATTGTATATGCCCAAACCAAAGTTACTGTTCGGTTGCGGACTTGGTACGGCAACGCCTGGTGTAGGAGCATAGAGACCGTCACCCATAGTTGGAGTCTGAAACGGAAAGACTTTGCCTATACGGGCTATTAAAGAACGATCGGCGGCAGCAGTAGGTGAATGGGGAGCAGATATTCCAATTGCTTGATTGACAAATGGCTCATGGTGGCGAATCCAGTAGACAACATACAGCCAGCCAATAAAAGCAGCAAAAAGCACAGCGAAGCGGATGCCAGTACTGACCTGGAGCCCTGTAAAAAGGGTAGAGACACTAATATTCTCCATATCAGAGCCTAGAATATCGGCACTGGCAAAATCACTGCCAGTCTGTCCAAAATGTTGGACTGCCTGTCCATCCGATCCTTGATCATGATTCATGACTACCACCAAGCACTGTTTGGCTCACCAAAAACTCCTGCTTCCCTATTAGAAAGCCTGTCACGAATTCACGTATATGTTAGTACTTGTATTGCATCTTGAAAAGCGTCTTCAAGCAGCAATAGATTAATTACAACTAATAAATTGGACAGTAGGGGTAGAAAAGAGGACGGCAGGACTCAGCGGGGCGCGGCGCGGTGACGGAGCGCTTACCAACTAACATATTTCTACGCCTTCCATCTGCACCAGTCGATCTTGTAAACCATGCACCAGTTTCGGCAATTCGAAAATAGTAGGCAGCTTTTCTTCAATAGCCGATATATGCTTGGTCAATTCAATTGATTTTTCCATCAAGCGAATAAGTATTTGTTGAGTGGCAATTAATTGCCTTTGATTTTCAATTAATTGCTCTCCCATACGGGCATTTTCCAAACGTTGATCAACACTAAAAGCAATCAACTCGGTCAGGCGAGTAAGCAATTTCTCAGCTTGATCTTGATTGGTCAAAATATTAGTAGTGGCGGGGGTAGCGGTTTCGGTGGTAGCGGTACTGGCGGCGATATCGGCATCAACTGTACCATCAAATATTTGCTCAAACCCCTCCAGCCCGATATCGCTTGCTAATCGCGCATTACCTCTTTTAGCCTCAGGCATTGATACGTTCCTCCAAAATGATATTGAGCAGGGGCCCCCACTGATGGTGGCAACCATAGCATTATAACTAAACATTTTGTTAAGGCAAGTCTTTTTGGCTATTTTATTTTGAAGATTACTGATTTATTCAGACACTGCGACTTCTTCTTGCAGAATTACGCTGTCAAATAAAGCTCTTCCTCCTCCCCGGACTGGTATTGGCTAAGACGTGCTAAAACAATTTGGCAATGCCGGCATTGCCTTTCATGAGGTCTTTGCATAAGCTGCCTCAATGGTTCCAGGTCTTCACGTTCTTTTTCTTCCAATGCTTTCATTTGCTCCAGGTCTTTAATTACTTCGGGCCAATGCAAGCGGTTAATCGATTCATCAAGGCTGGCAAAGTCAGGCGCATAATCCTGCAATCCTAGACGCTGGCGATTTATGGCTAGTCTCTTGTATGGCCAGCGCGTCTGCAGCTTTTCAGCCAAATATTTTTTTACTAACAAAGCCGTACAGGGCCAAGACGGATCGGCAGCCTTTAATGGCTGAGTGGTGAAATCAACTAATTCGAGTTTCCGCTCGCCCGGATACCATAAAATCAAATCGAAAGTATCTTCAATATAAACCTGCACATGCGGCACTCTTGCCCTTACACTTAAAGCCACGCCCACAATTCTGCTGCCATGAGGCCTATATGGTTTAGCCAGATAGTGTAATGATGTTTTATAGACAGATAAAAAGGCCTTTGTTACTGCCTCACGGCTATATTTATTTCCCAGCCGTTCAGCCGGCCAATATTGCCCAATATACTTTTGCATTTGGCTTATTGTAGTAATTTTGCCCCTATTGATCTGGGCTGCGACTCTAAGCAAAAATTGCTTGCAAATGAAACTCAAGCTTTCCGGCTCCGGGCGGCAACGCAAAAAAGTAAGAGCGTACGCTCTTTGGCAAGCCCGAAAAGTTTCAATCATTGGAGTTGAATATAAAGTCCTGTGCATTATGTCATTCCTTTCTTATATATAGGCAAGACAGGTCAGCCAGAAAAAATCTGACCCCTTGCTTATTGATACCCTACTTTTGTATGTCATACTAATATATAGTATCTGTTGTTTTTTCGTCAAATGAAATTTGGTCGAAAATCTGCCAGACTAGAAAATTCATTTCTCCTACCAGGTAGCCATTACGTGTTCAGCCTTAAAGAAAATATTGCCCTCCACCAGGTGCTCACCGTTTCTCAATTAACCGAACAAATCCGTTTGGTTTTGGAAGACGAGTTTATTGACATCCATGTGGTTGGCGAAATAAGCAATGCCAAGGTTTATCCTTCCGGACATTGGTATTTTTCTTTGAAAGACAAAGAATCAACTTTGCCCTGTGTTTCTTTTAAAAATACCAATCAATCAATAAAATTTCGCCTTGAAGATGGCTTGATGGTTGTTGCACATGGTCGCCTCAGTGTTTACCCGCCGCGGGGCGCCTATCAGATGATTGTTCATGCTCTGGAACCTGTCGGTATTGGCGACTGGCAATTAGCCTTTGAACAATTAAGAGCAAAACTAGATGGCGAAGGCTTGCTTGCCGTAGAACGCAAACGCCCTTTGCCTGTGCTGCCCAAAAAAATTGGCGTCGTCACCAGCTCCGCCGGTGCTGCCTTGCGCGATATTTTAAGCGCACTGCAGCGCCGCAATTGCAACGTCAGTGTCCTGATTTCTCCCTGCCGCGTGCAGGGCGAAGGCGCCGAGTTTGAAATTGCTCAAGCTATCAAAGATTTAGAGAAATACCCGGACATTGAAGTAATTCTGGTGGCTCGCGGCGGCGGCTCTATTGAAGATCTCTGGGCCTTTAACACGGAAACCGTAGCGCGCGCTGTTGCCACCTGCCGTGTACCGGTTATTTCTGGTGTCGGTCACGAAACAGATATTACCATCTGCGATCTTATTGCCGACCTGCGCGCTCCCACACCCACAGCCGCAGCTGAGCTTGTGGCCCGCGGCGCCGAAGAGTTAACCGCTAAATGGTCCTCTTTGCAAAAGCATTTGCAACAGAGCATCAAAGAAAAAATATTGGCTTTAAGACATAGATTTCTCAAAGCCAGCCCGCTTAGATCTTTAGATAATTACCAGCACCGCCTCCAAAATCAACGCCTGCGCATCTTAAATCTGCAAGATCGCCTTCTTACTACTATAGATAGATTGCTAACATCAAGCCGCTTTAAAATAGAACATAGCCGCGAAAAACTAAAAAGCCTCGGCCCATTAAATGTATTGCACCGGGGTTTTTCGCTTGTCAGAAAAGAAAGTGGTGAAATTGTGCGGCAGGCAAATCAATGTGCAACCGGCGAAATTCTTGAGGTCTTACTTTCTCAAGGCAAATTAACCGTGAAAGTAGAAAGCATAACCAATATATGGGAGGTTGAACCAAATGCGTAAAACTCAATCAAAAAAACAAGCAGCCCCTGCGACTGCCGGCACAGATTTTGCTGGCACGCTTTCTGAATTAGAAAAAGTGGTAGCAGATTTAGAAAGCGACATTGCTATCGAAAAAGCACTTGCCCTATTTGAACGCGGCATGCAATTAAGCAATGACTGTGAAAAATTCTTATCCGCGGCCGAGCAAAAAGTTGAAATCTTAAAACGCTCCGCTAATGGTTTGACTACAGAAACATTCACTGAAAGTTCCACTGGATCAACAAGCAGCGATATCGATGAAGATGAATAGGTATTCTTGCCTTTACAGTTTGGTCGAGCCGTAATGAACCTAAAAAGATTCATATAGAGCTCATCTATGATGGCTCTCTAGTCCGCAAAACCTTGACAGTACAAGCCATTTGACAATTCCGCCAAAATGTAGTAACATATCTACATTAAGAGTGAGGTGCCACATTATGACCATCACTACCCTATCTAGCCGCGAGTTTAATCAAGACGCTAGCGGTGCCAAAAAGGCAGCAAAGAAAGGGCCTGTATTTATAACAGATCGGGGTCGGCCGGCACACGTCTTGCTGACCATTGAGGAATATCAGAAATTGACAGGCAATCACACCAGCATTGTTGACATACTGGCCATGTCGGGTGTAGAAGATATCGAGTTCGAGCCACCACGCATGAGTGGTGATTTCCATCGTCCGGCTGATTTATCCTGATGTATATTCTCGATACCAACGTTATTTCTGAGGTTCGCAAGGCTAACAAGGCTGACAAAAAAGTGATGGCATGGGCAGCAAGTGTCCCGCCGTCTGCTCTATACCTTTCCGTCATAACCATCTTGGAACTGGAAACAGGAACACTCCTGGTTGAGCGACGTGACAAGACACAAGGAGCCATGCTTCGGGCTTGGCTAGACAACCATGTGTTGCCGGCGTTCTCCGGTCGTATTTTGTCCATTGATACCGCTGTTGCTCAGCATTGCGCCAGACTGCATGTGCCGCATCCACGAGCTGATCGAGATGCCCTTATCGCGGCAACGGCATTGGCTCATCGCATGACAGTGGTAACGCGCAACATAGCTGATTTTGAGCCTATGGGCGTTGGGGCACATAACCCTTGGAAGTAAACAGCTGTTCTCCAAGGGTGAAGAGGGTTTCTTAGCAGCTCACCAACTAGCTGATCTAGTAGAACATAAGCTAGCTAAAGGAGAGCCCTGGATAGACGATGCTCTAAAATTAGTTCAGCGTTTTGACATAACTCGCGAGGATCTTGATGCATATGGCCAACTCATTGCTAAAGGCGAAAAATATAGGCGAGCTGCGAGATTAGCCGACCTAGTAGAGAGAAGGTTGGATGGCGAACCATGGACCGAAGATAACCAAGAGCTATTGCAGCGTTTTAAGATCTCGCGCGAAGAGGTGGATGCTGAGGTAACCCGCAGAGGTGGCACTGTCTCATAACGTATATTATGTTTCGTTTGGGGCGAGAAAAAAATTATTCACCCCTAAATTTATCGGCATATTATCTGCATCAATTGCTAGATGAACTATGCAGATAACATGCAGATAAATTATAAATGGGCTCAGCAAGCCTCGCCCCCACAACAAAAATATGTAATTAGGCAGCTGGGGCGTTCGCATTTTCTGGGACAACTGTGACTGTAATTTCAGTATGGGCTTCAGCTGAAAATCTAATGGTGGCTTTGTATGTGCCTAAAACAGAGATATCGCCATGTGGCTTGACTATTCTTTTGTCAATTTCCATGCTCAAAGCTTTGGCCAAAGTATCGGCAATTTCTTTATTTGTCACTCTGCCGTATAGTTTGCCGCCTTCACCAGTTTTAACAGCAATAGTAATTCCTGGCAAAGCATCTACTTTTTCAATTAAGGCAACATGCTCTTGATGCGCTTTCTCGGCTCTTTTTTGGAAAACTGCCACTTCCTCTTCACGTTTTTTCAATGCGCCTTTTGAAGCCAATACTGCGAGTTTACGTGGTTGAAGATAGTTGCGGAAATAACCATCCGCTGCCTCAACAACATCGCCGGCTTTGCCTAATTTGATTACATTTTCTTGCAAAATAATTTTCATAGATATACTAATTTACCATGCCTGGAAGGATTTCTCGCGAAACATGGCCTTTGCGCCCGTTGGATCGCTTAAAAAACCGAATCTTTCGTAAAAGCTCTCTGTGCCTGGATCGGCATAAAGGGTAACTAATGGTATGTGATAGGTGTCTAATTGTTTTAATAGTTCCTTTATAACTAGCCTGCCAAGACCACGCCTTTGATGGGTCGGGCGCACCACAATATCCCAAAGGGTGGCATTAAAGATTTTGTCTCCTGTAGCCCGGCCAAAGCCAATTAAATACTCGTTTTCCCAGACAGAAATGACAACTATGCTGTTTTCCAGAGCTTGAGCAATTAAATCAGTCTCCCGCCTATTCCAGCCTACCGATTCACATATTTCCTGAACAGCAAAGGCAGAAATGTCCTTGTCATGCTTGATTACAACACCGGGCAATGGCTGTCCGTAAATATCCAGAAAACTTGATTCGCGGCGTCTTAGATTAACCATGGCGGACAACTCAAACAGTTTTTTTTAGAACGGTCACTGACTCAACATGATAGGTTTGCGGAAATAAATCAACAGGAACAATCTTTTCCACTTTATACCCACCGGATGTCACAATCAGACGCAAATCGCGAGCTAGTGTGGCTGGGTTACAACTTACATAAATAATCATAGCCGGCTTCAGGGCAATTATGTCCTCAATCACGATTTGATTTAGTCCCTGCCGCGGTGGATCAAGGACAACAATAGACACAGGTGTGCCTTCTTTTAACAATCCAGGCAAAAATTCTTCTACTTTAGCCTGATGGAATTGAACATTTTCAATCTTATTCAACTCTAAATTATGCTCTCCATCCTTTACTGCAGCAGCATTGTCTTCGACTGCCAGCACCTTATCCACAAAAGGGGACAGCCAAAGGGCTATGCTGCCTACCCCTGCGTAAGCATCAAGCAAAGTAATCTCATTACCAGTCCCTTTCTTGGCTTTTGTTAAATTGTTCCGCTCCAAATAAGCAATTATTTCAGAAGTAATAATCTCCAATAAAGTCACAGCCTGACTTGTATTGATCTGGAAAAAGCTGGTTGGCGACAGTTGAAATCTTAAACCCTGCTTTAAAATATCAGGGAAATCCGGTTTTTCAGTGCGCAATACTTCCTCTATATATGGTTGCCCAGCCAAATCAACTGTTTCTTCAGCTAAAATACGATTTCCTTTTAATTGATTGCAATTGGCGCAAACTCCTACAACAGCCGGATTCTGTGTCATTAGCTCGCTAGCCAATTTTTTTAGACTGGCTGGCAGTCTATCCGGCTGGCAGTTAACAACTAAAGTAACCAGCACATTTTGCTTGGCTTCACTGAAGCGCATCTGTATATAGCGAAGAAGTCCATTATTAATCAAGCGCTGCTTCGGCTTCGGTTCCCTCGCCTCAACGCGCGTATCGACGTTTCGCGGCGCACGGCTCCTCGCCGCGCTGTGCTCCACTGTACGCTGTTTCAATGTTTCATCATAAGCAACAATTTCATATTTTTCGGCCAGTAATTTAATTTGCTCCAACACTGTGTCGAGCAACAGAGGCTGAATTGGACAATGTTTTATATTGACCAGTTTATGTGAATTAGTTTCAAAATAGCCAGCCAGCAAGCGCTTTGATTCATGTGGGTTGCGCACCGGTAAATTGACTTTGTTGCGATAAGCGAATTGCAGCCGGGAAGGAATTGTGGGCACAATTGCCTGGTTGCATAAGTTACTGATTTCTTGACCGCCGATATGGCGCAAAGCCTGCTCAATAATTGCTTTTTTCCAGGCAAGTTGAGCCTCATAGCTTAAGTGCATCCACTGGCAGCCGCCGCATACTTTAAATAATTTGCATTGCGCCTCAACCCGCTCTTTGCTTGGCTCAACTACTTTTACTAAACTGCCCTTAGCAAAAGTGCGACGATTGTCGTAAATCTCGACCAGTAAGCGATCGCCAGGTGCAGCTTTGTTAACAAAAACAGGTATGGCAAAGTCTTTGCTTACCCCTTCGCCTCCCGGGGCGAGCGATTCAATGGTTAATTCAACCTGTTTTCCTTTTTCAAGCATAAAATTTCTAATATATTTTGAACTTCTAGGACTGGTTTTTCGTATATTATGCAGACCTA
>Ga0206999_10166_pt1 | contig 16752 bp, 13 predicted proteins | sample Alteio_BWMinCont_92_FD_153482 | JGI IMG/M metagenome (GOLD analysis project Ga0206999, IMG submission 153482) | Enriched cells from forest soil in Barre Woods Harvard Forest LTER site, Petersham, Massachusetts, United States -... | ecosystem: Environmental > Terrestrial > Soil > Temperate forest >...
ACCAGCGATAGGGAACGTGGTTGGTGGACAGGAAACTGCGCACCGTGTGGTCGCGCAGCGACCAGCGATGCCCGATCACCCGCAGTCCCTCGAATGCCGGGCGGTACCCCGCCTTCCAATCATCCAGCAGGTCGCTCAGCACCGGATAGAGCTTCTCTTCCGGCGGATCCCACGGCTTGTTCAGGTAATAGTGAATCCGCGCCGAATTGATCGCCTGGATCGCCGCCTCCGTATCCGCGTACGCCGTCAGCAGCACCCGGCGCGCTTCGGGATAATCCCCGCGCGAGCGCTCCAGGAATTCCACCCCGCTCATCCCCGGCATGCGCTGGTCGCTCACCATCAGCGCCACCGGTTCCTCCCGCGCCTTTACCTGCGCCAAGGTGTCCAGCGCCGCCTGCCCGCTGGCCGCGCGCATCACCCGGTATTCGGCTCCGTAATTGCGCCGCAGATCCTGCACCACCGCTTCCAGGACGTTCACGTCGTCATCTACTGCCAATATGATCGGCCTTGCCATAGCCTCCTCAGTCTAGGGCTTTCGCCCGCAGTTCCGCCTGCCCATGCCCGCACCTCGTCCCAAATGAACCGTGATGTGGCTCACAGATGGCCGATTTTTCAGCGTGTACCCCATTAGTTGCAGACAAAACGTTCCTTTTTGTGCACCTTTTTCGTTTCACTCCAGAGCTTTTAAGCTGTAAGCTTCTGGGTAGACATTCCCCATGTTACGGAGGTACGAACTAAACCGTTACCGGAGGAATGTTCAGATATTTTCAGCGTTGCAATTACGATCACGCGCACGGAATTCCCCTCCGCTGCCGATAAAGCCCTTGATTGGGCAGAAAGAATGGCCTGAGGTACGCTCCGAGACTCGCGCCCACCCCACTGTCCGAAGCCTGGCCGGCTCCGGCCGCGAGGTGCGCGAGGCAGGCGAGGCAAGCGATATGAATAAGATAATCCTGGCCGATTCACAAGCGATCTTTCGCGCCGGCACTGCCAAAGTGCTGGCCATGGATGAAGACTTCCGCATCGTTGCCCAATGCGCCGATCTGGAGCGCATGATGCACGCCATCACCACTTTCACCGGGGCTATCGTTGTCTTCGCCTCATCCCTGCGCCCCGACACCGGGCGTTTGCGCATGCTGCTCGAATCCGCCGGCAGCCGCGCTATCGTCATCGCGGAAAATAATGAGAGCGCCAACGCCTACCTCCACCAGGGCTTTCGCGGCGTGGTCTTCCGCAACGTCACCGGTTCCTCGCTGGTGGAATGTGTCCGGCGCGTGGCTGCCGGCGACACCTGGGTTCCACCCCAGCTGCAGGTCGCCGAAGTGGCCGAAGAGGACATGGTCGGCACCCGCGTCCGCGACCGGCTCACGCCGAAGGAAATGCGCATTGTCGCCCTTATCGTCCAGGGATGCAAAAATCGCGAAATCGCTCAGCGCCTGAAGACCACCGAGCAGGTCATCAAGAATTACCTGCGCTCCATCTACGATAAAACCGGCGTCAGCGATCGTCTCGAGCTCGCTCTCTTCACTATTCATCACCGCGTGCTGGCGCAGGCCGCGGCCGAGATGGGCAGCCGGCTTGAAGCCGAAGAGCAGCAGTCCATCCCTGCAGCCGCCATCGTAGCGCAAACCGCTTAGCTCACCTTCCGAGCCCCCATCCTTGCGACCAATTCGGCCACAAGGATGGGGGTTTCGTCATTGCGCCGAACGGCGGAGATCTGACCACTGTCTCACGGCACCGTAATCACAACCTTTCCCACCTGCTGGTTCGATTCCAGGTACCGGTACGCCTCCACCGTCTGCGCCATCGGAAACGTCTTCGCAATCTTAGGAACGAACCTTCCGTCCGCCAGCCGATCGAAGATGTAGGCCTTTGCCTTTTCCAGCCGGGCCGGGTCCTGCGTGACCTCAAACAGCACATAGCCGCGCACGCTCAGACCCTTTTTCAGCGCCTCGATCAGCGGGAACGGCGTCGGCTGCCCCGACAGCAAGCCATACTCGATCACGATTCCCCCAGCCGCCGCAGCCTCGGCCAGCTTTTCCACTCCCGGTCCGGCCACGGGATCGAATGTCAGCCGCACTCCACGCCCGCTGGTGATTTCCTGGATGCGCGCGACGTAGTCTTCTTCTTCGCTCGCCACCACGTGATGGGCGCCCAGGGCCAGCAGCGCATCCCGCTTTTCCCTCGTGCGGGTCACGGCAATCGCCGTCGCGCCCGCATCGCGCACGATCTGTATCGCCGCCAGTCCCACGCTCGACGATGCGGCCGGGATGGATACAAAATCTCCCGCCCGCAGCGCCCCGATATCGACCAGCGCTCCGTAGGCGGTCAGGTACTGCATCCAGATCGCTGAGGCCTGCGTGGGTGTCAAGTTCGCGGGATACGCACCCAGCGCCGTCGCCGGAATCACCGCCTCCTCCCCCAGCGTGCCGTAGCGGTTCATACTGAACCCGGGAATTGTAGCCACGGGTTTCCCGATCCATGCGGTATCGACGCCCGGGCCGACAGCGTCGACGACACCGGCAGCCTCGTACCCCAGGCGGGCAGGGAACTGCGGCTGCTCCAGGTAATGGCCACGATAAAACAGCGATTCGGCGCGGTTGAGCCCGACAGCCTGCACCCGCAGGCGCGCCTCGCCTTTCCCCGGCTGCTGCGAAGCGGTTTCCTCGATTTTCAGGTTTTCCGGTCCACCCAATTGATGGAAACGAACAATGCCAGGCATGCGAAACGTTCCTCCGCTGCGGCGGATGGCCGCCCAGAAGCTCCGGCGCAAAAAACTGCCTCCAGCCTCTATCTTTGCTGAGTGCCCCAAGTCTCGTTTTTGAGAACCTGGGATCGGATGATACTTTAAATTCCCGTCGGCGCCGGCCTGTCTGTGAGCTTCTCCGCCACACTCTTGGCTTGCGTGAACAGGTACAGGTAATCCGGCCCGCCCGCCTTCGAGTCTGTCCCGCTCATGTTGAACCCGCCAAACGGATGCGCCCCCACCATCGCCCCGGTGCACTTGCGGTTGAAATAGAGGTTGCCGACATGGAACTCCGTCCGCGCCTGGTTCAGCCTCCCGGGGTCGTTGGTATAGAGCGCCCCGGTCAGACCATATTCTGTGTTGTTCGCCACTCTCAGGCCTTCCTCGAAGCTGTTCACCTTGATCACCGCCAGCACCGGCCCGAAAATTTCCTCCTGCGCGATGGTTGCGTCCGGAGCGATATCCGCGAACACGGTCGGCTCCAGGTAGTAGCCGCCCTCCGGCCTGCTGACTGCATGGCCGCCGGCCACCAGGCGTCCTTCCTTTTTGCCGGTTTCGATGAACGCCAGCATCGAATCCAGCGCCGCCCTGTTGATCACCGGCCCCATATAGCTATTTTCGGAAGGATCGCCGACCCTCAACTGCCCCACCCGTTCCCGCAGGCGTTCCACGAAGACGTCGTAGATCGGCGCCTCGATAATCGCCCGCGAGCACGCCGAACACTTCTGCCCGCTGAAACCGAACGCTGACGCCACCACCCCATCCACGGCCGTATCCACATCCACATCCGCACACACCAGGATCGAATCCTTACCCCCCATTTCGAGGATGGTCCGCTTGATCCAGATCTGGCCGGGTTGGGCCTTGGCCGCCCGCTCGTGGATATCGAGTCCCACCGCCTTCGACCCCGTAAAGGCGATGAACCGGGTCTTCGGGTGCTCGACCACCGCGTTGCCGAAAGTCGCTCCCGAACCCGGGCAGAAATTCACCACCCCGCCGGGCATCCCAGCCTCTTCCAGAACTTCAACGAATCTCGCAGCAATTGTCGGTGAGTCGCTGGAGGGCTTGAGGATCACGGTATTGCCGGTCACAATCGAAGCCGCTGTCATTCCGGCCATAATCGCAAACGGGAAGTTCCAAGGCGGAATCACCGCCCCCACCCCCAGCGGAATATAAAGCAACTCATTGTGTTCGCCTTGGTACTGGATTGGTGTTGTTGCACTTGCAAGCCGGATAGCTTCCCGGGCATAGAATTCCAGAAAGTCGATCGTCTCCCCCACATCCGCATCCGCTTCCACCCAGTTTTTGCCCACCTCGTACGTCAGCCAGGCGCAGAATTCGAGCTTCCGCTGCCGGATGATCTCCGCCGCACCCAGCAGCAGCGACACGCGGTCCCCGACGGAAACCCGGCTCCAGGACTCGAACGCGCGAAGCGCGGCCTGCATCGCCTGCCCGGCATGAGCCCCTCCGGCCTTCTGATGCACGCCTACAACCTGCGCCGGATTGGCCGGATTCAGAGACCTGATCTTCTCCGCGGTCCGGAACCGCTCGCCCCCGATCACCAGGTCGTATTCCCGGCCCAGATTTCCCCGAACCGCTTCGAGAGCCACTCGCATCGCCCGGGCGTTCTCGGGGCTCTTGAAATCGGTAAACGGTTCATTCCTGAAGCGGCCCTGCGGAACGCGGGGTTGAATCGAAGTGGGCAAAGTCACGGTAGCCATAACCCCACGATTGTATTCCAGCGAGGAGAACCCGGGGAGCGGCGCTACCCGTGGATTTTGCGTCCACTCCCTGTCTATCCAGGCGTCAACTTTTTCGTCCAACATACGTAAAGCACGTTCTTGGCAAATTTCCCGATATATTTGATTGCATCCGCGAAACTAATCCCAACCCCCAGGGTCAATGCCTCCAACCGTTGATTCTTCCCGTCCGGAACCTTACGCGCGCGGGAAAGGCGGTGTTTGATTGCTGTGGCCGACTCGGACTCAAAGATCCAAGGCTCCATGCCCGATCAGCCGGACTGGAAAAAATGATTTTCCCATTCGCCATCACCGGACCGACTCAGCCAATGCACCTTCGCTTTCCATTCAAGGCGCAGCCGCCTTTTTCGATTCCCAGCAAATTCGCAGTTGCCTTGGTTCTTCTCGCCTTGCCGGTGGCAATGGTCAGAGCCCAGCAGCCCGACGTGTGGCCGCAGGACGACGACTCCGGCGCTCAGGCCCAGAACGCCCAGCCCTACCAGAACCCTCAGCCCTATGGGGAGCCCCAGCAGCCATACAACTACCCTCAATATCCGCAGTCGGTTCCGCAACAGGGTAATTACGGGCAGCCATATCAGCAGCCGGGTTACGCGCCCCAGCCCGATTACAACCAGCAGGCGCCTGCCTACATGCCGGCCCAGGCGCTCAATGCCCAACAACTCGAGCAGCTTCTTGCTCCCATCGCGCTTTATCCTGACGCCGTGCTGGCCCAGATCCTGGCCGGCTCCACCTATCCCGCCCAGATCGCCGCCGCCGACCAGTGGCGCCGTTCCATGGGCGCTGCACCGCCAGACCAGGTCGCCGCCGGGGCCAATGCCCAGGGCGCCTGGGATCCAAGCGTGAAGGCCCTCACCGCCTATCCCCAGGTCCTCGACATGATGAACCAGGACCTGCAGTGGACCACCGCTCTCGGCAACGCCTATTACAACCAGCCCCAGGATGTGATGGAGACCATCCAGGTGTTGCGCCAGCGCGCCCAGGCCGCCGGCAATCTGCAGCCCACTCCGCAGGAGCAGGTCACCACCGATCAGGGATACATCTCCGTGGCGCCCACCAATCCCGAAGTCGTCTACGTGCCCACCTATAATCCGTGGGTCGCCTATGGTCAGCCCATCGCGGCCTACCCCGGCTATCAGCCTATCGATACCATCGGGGCGATCGTCGGTGCCGGCGTGCAATTCGGGCTGCAGTTTGCCGTGGGAGCGTTCATGGCGCCCTTCAACTTGTTTGGCTGGGGCCTCGACTGGCTCGGCCACGCCATCCTCTTCGACCATGATGTGTGGTGCTCGCGTAGCGGCAGCGTTCACGACTGGGGCTTCCCCCATGGCGGTCCGCGGGCCTTCCGCGGCGGCGAATGGGCTCGTTACGGCGGCGGCTATGGCCGCGGCGGCAACGGGGCATACGGCCACGGCGGCATGAACGCCTACCGCAACCAGCCCGGCTATGGCGGAGGATATGGTGGAGCCGGACATTACCCCGTCGCCCGCCCCGAGCAGGGAATTCAGAACCGCTACGGCGGTGCCTACAACCGGGGCGCGAATGCGCCGGGTCGTCCCGGCGAGGGTGGCAATGGTTTCGGGCACGGCAACAGCGGCCCGGCCCGCGGTTTCCTCGGCTCGGGCGGCACGACGCACCCCGCCATGCCGGGTCAGTCCTACGCCTATAACCGCGGACAGGCGCCGACTCCCCTAGGCCGCCCGCAGCCCTATGGCGGTACTCCACAAAGCTACGGCTACTCCGGATCCCGGCAGTTCTCCAATTACGGCCAGCGCCCCGGCGTGGGATCGGGATCTTTCCCGCGCTCCATGCCCGGGTATGGAGGCGCCCAGGGTTACCGGCCTCCTTCCGAGGCCTATCGCGCGCCAACACCCAGTTTCGGGCACGGCTTCAGCCAGCCCCCTGCGAGGACGTTTGCCGGCAACTCCGGCCACTCCGGCGGCTTTCACCCCTTCGGCGGCGGCCATAACAGCACGCCCAGCTACGGCGGTGGCCACAGCTTCGGCGGCGGTGGAGGGCACAGCTTCTTCGGGGGCGGCGGCCACAGTTCGGGTGGTGGTCACAGCTTCGGAGGAGGTCATTCCAGCGGCGGTCACTCGGGCGGCGGCCATTCCGGTGGCGGCGGCCACGGCCATCATCACTAAGTCGTCCCTATTCCTGTTTGCGTGCCCCAGGTCTCGATTCTTAGACCTGGGATGACCCGCTCCCGGTGCCCTCCGCTTCAATCCAAGCGTGAATGCCCGGTCCCCTGCACGACTCCGTAGCAATCCTTGAAGCCTTGCGCAGCGATGTCTCAAACTCACCCGTTTGGGCAAAATGACAACAAAACGCCCCGTGCAGAACATCCCCCGCGCCCAGCGTATCCACCGCCTCGACCGCCCTTATCTCGATCTCGAAGCTTCTGCCCCGATCCCATCCCAGAATGGTCCTGGCGCCGCGCGTGATCGCGACGCAGGGTACACCCATTTCCGCAAACCAGTGGATGGTCCCGTCGGCAGACTGTCCCGGCACCGCAAAACGCTCGCCGCAGATCGCTACGCTCAGAAGGGGAGCCAACGCTTCCGTTCCCGGCTTCCAGCTTCCGCCATCGAGACAGATCTGCGCGCCACCTGCTCTCAACTCGCAGAGCAATGGCAGCGTTTCGCGCAAATGGAATCCATCCGTCAGCACGAGGCTCGGCAGAGCACCCCACGCCGCGTCCCAGGCGCCCACCGGTCCAAGCTCCACCTCCCCTCGCGGGGGATTCACGATCGTGCGGGTTGCGCCTTGCTCATTGACCAGAACCGTGGTCAACGGAGTTTCGTAGGCCGTGCCTGCTGCCAGATCAATTACGTCGATCTCCAGCCGGTCGAGTTCTCCCCGCACCCCAGCCGCCCATGGCCCTGTGCCGATCGCCGCCATCAGAACCGCCCGGCCGCCCAAAAGCGCATGGGTGATGGCGGCGTTGGTCGCCGGCCCGCCCGGCGCCGCCCGCATGGCCCGCGCAAATACCTTCGTATCCTCGGCAGGGAATTGATCGAGCGAGTACATGACGTCGAGCGTAGTGCGACCTGCAAACAACACGCGATGAGAGGTCATTGATCCAGTGAGCGGCAGAATTCAAGCCACTTCGCCCAGCAGGTTGGCGACAGCGTGCGGATCGCGGTCGATAACGGCGAGGTACGCGCGGGCTGGTGCGTCGGGACGCTTCCGGCCCTGCTCCCAATCGCGCAGCGTTCCCACCGGAATGCGATAGCGCGCCGCAAACTCTTCCTGTGTCAGGCCAAGCCGGTCCCGAAGTCGCTTGGGGTTGACAACAGGACTAAGGCCTGGGGTCGCATGCACCGGAATTGGAGCGGCATCGGGATCATCTGCTGCGGCGGCGCGGATTTGCTCGTCCGTGAGCGCCCTCACCGCGTCCCAGTCGGTCTCAGAATCACGCGAAGGCTCACCTGGTTCATAATCGACCGAGATAATACCAGTCTGTTTCAATCCCAACTGCCCTTCTGACCGAGATGATGCGGATCGTTTCTTCTTCATCTTCTGCCTTTGCGGTTTCGGTTGAGACAACCACAAGAATGTCCAGCTCATTGCGCCCTAATGTAATCAGCCGTTCTTCGTCGTAATCGTACCTGTCGTCAATCCAGAAATAGCGATTCGGATCTTGCATGGCCGGAACGGCAGCCTCGAGAGACAATCCATGCTTCTTTCGGTTCACGATGTCTTTTGCCGAATCCCAGACATACCGCACTCACCATACTACGGCTACGCCGTAGTATGGTCAAGCGGCAAATCTGGCGCGCTATCTATCTCGTCTCCGTCAGCGCCTCCGTCTGCCGGCTCATTTTCGCCGTCCGCTCCAGCTTGTCCCAGTTGAACGGCTTGCCGTCGATCGCCCGCTTCACCGTCTTGAACAGCACCACGGAGAACAACTGCCGGTAGGCGAATCGCTGCAGCCAGATGTGGAACAGCAGCCAGCGGTCGCCCTTGTTTGCCGGGTGCGGCCGCTCCAGGCTGAACGCCACCGACGACGTGAGGAAATCGATCACCAGGAACGCCAGAAAGTACGCCAGGAGCTTCTGGAAATTGGCCGCAGACGCGGCTTCGGGATGGTAGTGCAGGTCGATGAAGTAATGAAGGATCCCGTAGACAAACATGATGTCGATAAACGGCGACACCAGCGGCAGCAGCATCTGGAAGACAACAATATTCGGCAGCGCAAACAAGCCCATCGCCTTGTTGCGCACGAACGCCGCGCGATGCTTCCATACCGCTTGGAGAATGCCGAACGACCACCGGAATCGCTGCCGCATCAGCCCCTTCGGGTCGATGGGCGCTTCCGTAAATGCCAGCGCGCGGTCTTCGTACACCACCTTCAGCCGGTGTTCGAGCAGGCTCATCGTCAGGTCGGCGTCTTCGGCCACGGTGTTGATCGGATACCCTCCCGCCTGTTTCACCGCATCGGTACGCCACGCCCCAATGGCTCCCGGGACCACCGTTACCACGTTGAACAGGTCCATCGCCCGCCGCTCGAAGTTCTGGCTGGTGATGTACTCGAGGGCCTGCCACCGCGTCCAGGTGTTTACCCGGTTGCCTACCTTGGCGTTGCCGGCCACCGCGCCGATCCCCCGATCCTCAAAGTGCGGAACCAGCTTCGAAATCGCATCCATGGCGATCACCGTGTCGGCGTCAATGCCTACGTAGATTTCCTCATCCACATAGTCCAGGCCATAGTTCAGTGCGGCGGCCTTCCCCCCATTTGCCTTCACCAGCACTTGCACCAGCCCAGCCCGGATCTCCTTCGCATAGGCGTCCCGCGCCACCTCCGCCGTCCGATCCTTGGATCCGTCATCGATCACGATGATCCGCAGGTTGGTGTAATCGGAATTCAGCACCGAGCGGATCGTGCGGACGATGACCTTCTCCTCGTTGTATGCCGGAATCAACACCGCAACGCGCGGATTGAACCCGGGAGTGGCGCCCCGGTGCGGCCGCCGCATGCGGTCGATGATGGCAAAAATCCCCACCAGGATCAGGCGCGCGCTCATCAGGACATCGCCCAGGAAGAACACCATCACGACGAAATTAAAGATGATGGAAAGCGCCGAAAATGCCACCGAGTCGGGAATCGCCCGCACCCGCTGCCAGAATTTCAGCCGCGGCATCACGTCCGCGGTCGTCTTGCCCATCAGCGTCGAAGTCTGCACGATTTCATAACCGTGCAGGCGCAGCGTGTCGATCAACACCGGCAGCGCCGCAATGGTCACCGAACGGTCTCCGCCCCCATCGTGCAGGAGGATGATCGAACCCCGGAACTGGGGCTTCACCTTCATTCGGTTCAACTGGTCCAGCACCAGCTGGGCAATCTCCGCCGGCGTCTTGCGCACGCGCTCGTCCCAGTCGTCGGTGTCGATCTTGTTGCCCACCACCGTCAGCCCGTCCTGCTGGATGCGGTAGACCGGCTCCGCCTGGTCGGCGGTGTCCGGCTCCTCGTCGATATCGTAGGGCGGCCGGAAATAGAGCGGCTGCACCCCCAGCTTGCTGGCAAACAGCCGCTCCGTCAGATCCACCTCGAGATCCAGCTGGCGCTGCGAGATTTCGCTGATGTCCGGATGCGTATAGGTGTGATTGCCGATCTCGTTGCCTTCGCGCACAATGCGCTGCATCAGGCCGATATTCTGTTGCGCCTCGTCGCCGATCAGCATGAAGGTTCCATGGGCGCCCTTGCGCTTCAGGATGTCCAGAATCCTCGGTGTCCACTTCGGATCGGGCCCGTCATCGAACGACAGCGCCACCTTGTTGGGATGGTACCCATACTGCTGGACCGTGTAGGGGCTGGGATAGACGTCCATGTGCTCGTCGATGATCAGCTTCTTGCGCGGGTCCGGTTCGTCGGTGTCGACCTCCACCGTTCGCTTGCCATTCTTCGGCAGCCCGACCACGCGGATGATCTCTCCGTCCCCCTCGGTGTCGATGTCGTTTCCCGGTTGCACAATCGTCAGGGCGTGCAGCGCGTCGGGGTTGCTGGGACGGTCCCAGATGTTCCAGATGGAGCTGTCCTCTTCGCCCAAGCGCCACAGCGCGAAGGTCTGCAGCCCCAGCGCGCGCGCGCCGCGCAACTCGTTCAGCGCCGTCACCGCGTCCAGAAACCACACTACGTGCCGCTGGTTCGAGTCCTCGTCGATGTATTCAAAGTGCGGATTGAGCGTGTCGTAGTCCAGGTTCAGGTCCGCATCCGCGTCCGCCGCCCGCTTCCACACCTCGGAGACATAATCCACTTCTTCGGCATCGATCACCTTCGGCTGGGGATGCCGCTTGTCTTTCGGATCGGGAATTGACAGGGTCCAGTCGTACCCGTAGTTGCCGATGGCGCAGATCAGCTTCTCCTTCGGCACCACCTTCAGCACCCGCGCCAAATTGCCGATGAACCAGTCCTGCGCAGCGATCGGCCCCGGCTCGCCTTCGATTTCGTGCTGGTCGTAATTCATCAGCACGACGCCGTCGGTGTTGGGTGCGATCTGCTTCAGATACGCATCCTCCGCCGCTGCCGGTACGTTCACATACAGCCGCAGATTGCGCGCATGAAGATCGCCGTAGATCTCGTGAATGAAGTTGATATAAGCCGGTATCGAAGACGGGTCCAGGCTCTCGAAATCGAGTGCCAGGCCGCGGTACACCGGCAGCGCCGTGAAGAAGCGCACAATCTGGTCGCGCAGGTGGGCGCGCTGCCCATCGTCGGCAAGCAGTTTCCCGATCTCCGCATCCCAGACGCCGGTTTTCGCGTTGTAATTGTTCAGCTGCGGGAAGATTTCCGTATCTTCCTTCGTCTGCTGGATTACATTCTTGATCTTGTTCAGGTCGTCCGGATCGTGCACCGTGTTTCCGTCCACCACCGGGAACTCGCGCAGGGTGTTGTCGCCGCTCCTTGCCATGAGCCTGCCCGCCGGCAAATCCACGTGCAGCCATTGCGGAAAAAGCAGGTCGATCTGGTGGACATGCTCCTTGAACGACGAATAGCTGGTCGCGTCGTCGGGAACGTAGTAAGCCGCCCGCAGTCCTTCGCCCGTGTTCAGCGGAATCTCCGAAGGACGCCGGGTCGTCTTCCGTCGCGCCGGGCCCAGGCTGCGGTTGCGATGCAGCAGGGGCGTGCGATCGGTCACTGCCCGGTAATTGTGCTTGGGTGTCGGCAGAAGAAGCTCGGGCAGATGCTGCCCGCGCAGGGTATTGAAAATGAACCCCGCCAACACCAGCGTAAAGACCACGGCCGCGGTGTCAAGAATGCGCCGCAGGCGCTTCCACCGTTTGCGATGTGGGTCGAAGAATATCTGCTTCTCGGGCATGGCCTGTCGTCTTTGGGGCTGTGGGAACTCCGAATGGGTTGTGTCACCGCACGGCGTTTAGAAGGCAACGGAAAGATCCTGTTTTTGAAGCGGGCACGGCTTCAGTTGTGCCGTAGCCGCCGCCAAATGCGCGAGCCCTTTAGCCCCTGCTGGATGTGTGCATTCCCGCTCACGGCGCCCCTTTGATTTTGATCCTCGACCCTCGCTGTTTCCGCACCTTGTCGTTGGCTCATGAACTTCCCGAATGCGCAGTCCTTCGGGCAGGTTGGCGGAATTGGCTGCTTTCCCTTAATGATACTGCCACGCGGCTCCGCGAACCCGCAGCAACCCTTCACCGGCGTCGAAGGTTACCCTGTACAGTACGAATCTATGAAAGCCGACCGCTGGCGTCAATCGACATCCCTGCCCGCCGCCGCAGGAAGAATTTCGGCCGTAATGGCTCTCATTGCCGGCGGGCTGCTGCGCGTTTGGATGCTGAGAAAGTTCTACGAGGTGAGCTTCGACGCCCAACTCTACGGCGGGATGGCGAAAAACCTCGTCCTCCACGGACAGTACGCCATTACCGACCGAAGCGGCGTCCTGCACTCCACGCTCATCCGCCTGCCCGGGTACCCGCTTTTCCTCGACCTCTGCTTCCGCATCCTCGGCATGGAGAACTACTGGGCCGCGGCCATGGTGCAGATCGCCCTGGCCCTGGTCGGCTGCGCTCTGCTCGCCCTGTTTGTCCGCCGCATCGCACCCGCCGGATACAAGGCATCCGCCGCCCAGGCAACGCTGTGGCTGGCCTGCCTTTGCCCGTTTACCGCCATTTACGACGCGTCCCCGCTGACCGAATCCCTCTCGCTATTCTGCCTCTCGCTCGCGCTGTGGGCCCTTGCCCGCTTCCACGATCAGCCCGGCTGGAGCAGCGCCCTGGCCTTTACATTCGGCGTAACCTACTCCGCCTTCCTTCGTCCCGACGGCGCCCTCGTAGGCCTCGCCCTCGCCATCCCAGTCCTGCATCGTCTGTTTGCAAAAGAACAAAATCGCCATGCCCCATCGAGGGTGGGAAACCACCGAATCCGGCTCGCTCTGGCCTGTCTCCTCCTCGCCCTGGCTCCCTTCGCCGTCTGGACCGGCCGCAACTGGCGCGTCTTTCACGTCCTCCAGCCCCTCGCGCCGCGTTACGCCACCGATCCGGGCGAAGACACCTGGCCCGGCTATCAGCGCTGGGTCAAAACCTGGTGCCTCGACTTCGTCTCCACCTACCAGGTTTACTGGAACGTCCCCGGCGGCCCGCTCGATCTTGCCGTTCTTCCCAGCCGCGCCTTTGACTCACCCGCGCAGTACGACGAAACGGCCCGCCTTGCCGCGGGATACGAAGACAACGGCGAACAGCTTTCCTCCGGTCTCGACGCCGGCTTCGCGCAACTGGCAAGGCAGCGCATCACCGACCATCCTTTTCGGTATTACGTGATCCTTCCGCTGGGTCGCGTCGCCGACATGTGGTTTCGTCCCCGCGTCGAAAACCTCAACATCGATCTCGACTGGTGGGTCTATCGTCATCACCATGTCGAGACCCGCTTCAGCTGGTTCTACGCCGGACTGAACGCTCTATATATCTTGCTCGCCGGGGCCGGACTCCTGCTGCGCCCGCGCCTGTGGCCGTGGATACTGGCTTATCTGTTGCTCCGCAGCGCGCTGCTGGCCACCATCGAAGCGCCCGAAGCCCGCTACACCATCGAAGGTTTTCCCATTCTCTGCGCCTGGGGTGGCATCGCCCTCGGCCGCCTTTACGCCCGGGTGCGACATCCTCGTTTTTAGTTTGTTTCTTATTTCAAGTCCGCGAGGTACCGGGCGGCCGGAGGCTGATCACTAACCCCTGATCACTCACCCCTGTTCCTTGCTTTTCACCGGTTGATGTACTGCGTCTTCGAATCGGTCTTGATCGTGAACGCATCCCTGGGCAGCGATGCATTGATTTTTATATCCGAATAGGTTGCCGTCCGCGATTGCCCCTGGCCCTCGTCAAAGTAAACCTTGATGCTCACGCCCCGGTCCAGATCCACCCAGATGATGACCTTGGGCAGGTTCTTGCGCACCTCGGGATCCTTGGCCACCAGTTCCAGCTTCTCGGTCTTGACGCTGTTCACGGTCTCCGGGCCATCGTCGTTGATGTCCCACTTGTCGGCAAGCTCCTTGCCGCTGGCCCCAAAGCCCATCATCACGTAACTTTCATACTGGCCGGCCTTGGTAATGGTCGTCACCTGGTCGATCAGCGGCTCATCGAGCCTGAGCTTTCCGCCGGAGTAGACGTACACCTTGGGGACCTTTTTGCCGTTCACCTCCGCAATGTGGGCCGCCATCTGGAAGCTGTTCCCATTGCGCTCGTAGTAGGTGACGCCCTTCTGGGTCTCGGTATCAGGAATAGGATCCGTCTGGACGGATTCGGCGACGAAATTGGCCTCGGCCGTCTTGAAGCGCGCGGCAGCCTGGTCCAGTTTGGCCAAAGTGGACTTCAAATCCCCCGCGGCCCATGCCGGCGTTGAACCGAGTAACAAGCCGGTCCAAAAAATGACAAAAAAACTTCGTGCACGCATAAACTCTCGTTCAGATCTTCCTTGCTGGTGTTTTTGACGCTGAATCGGTGGGAAAAGAAGTTCACCGTTCATAGTTCTTCGTTCACAGTCAGTTGCACCACCGCAACTGAGAACAATGAACTCCGAACTGATTTACCGGTGCGCCCACACCTTCCACGCCACCGGATTTCCGTTCTGGTCGCGCTCCAGTTCCCAGCGCTCCACGAACATCGCGTCTCCGAGTATCGGCTGCATGGCCTGTTTGAGCGCTTTTTTGATCGCCGCGTCCGACGATGCCGAAGGAACATTCACGTCCGAAGCCGCCAGCGACACGATCAGGCCGTGACCGCCGTCGCCCATCACCATCACGGGCTCGGTGTTGGCCGCCGTGCTCCGCGGCTTGTCTCCGTAATCCCACAGCCACGGCGTGATGAAGATAAACGCCAGGATCAGCGTTACCATCACGTCATACTGGACGCTGCCCCGCGAAAACGTCCAATAAAAGTAGTCTTTGAGAACCTGTTTCACCGATCCCTGGGGCCCATCGTCGGACCGGTCGGCGAGCCGAGCCGTGTCGTCTGCCGTCCGGGCAACCGCTAGCCCCTCGTGTTCCGATGTCAATTTAGCCCCTGAGGTACTCATGCTCCTCACTGCCCTTGGGATTTCAAATAATCTCGTCTGCTCTGCCGGTCAGGTCGCTTCGACGGCCAAATCCATCCTAAAGGCCTAGCCCCCTGGATTGGGGATCGAATTGTGGCGGTTTTTGTTTTGCCCCTGACTGTCACAACGCGTTTTCCTTTGTGATCCTCTCCAGCCCACCCATATACGGCCGCAAAGCCTCGGGGATGATCACCGATCCGTCCGCCTGCTGGTAGTTCTCCACGATCGCCAGCCAGGTCCGCCCCACCGCGAGCCCGCTCCCGTTCAGCGTGTGCACAAACTCGTTCCTGGCCTTCGGTCCCGCCGGCTTGTAGCGGATATTCGCCCGCCGCGCCTGGAATGCCTCGAAATTCGAGCAGGAAGAAATCTCCCGGTAGAGCCCCTGTCCCGGCAGCCACACCTCCAGGTCGTAGGTCTTGGCCGACGAGAAGCCCGTATCCCCGGTACACAGCAAGACCCGCCGATAGGGGAGACCGAGTTCTTCGAGGATCTCCTCGGCATTCCGCGTCAGCCGCTCGTGCTCGGCATCGGACTCCTCGGGGCGCGTGAACTTGACCATCTCCACCTTCTGAAACTGGTGTTGGCGGATGATCCCCCGCGTATCCTTGCCTGCCGCGCCCGCTTCGGCGCGAAAGCAGGGCGTGTACGCCGTCAGCGAAATCGGCAGCCGCCCCTCGTCCAGAACCTCATCCCGGTACAGGTTCGTCACCGGAACCTCAGCGGTCGGGATCAGCCAGTGGTCGTTGTCCTTGTACTCTCCGCGGCCGACCGCCTCCACATCCGCATCCGAACAGCGAAACGAATCCTCGGCGAACTTGGGTAATTGCCCCGTTCCGAACATGCTCTTGCTGTTGACCATGAACGGCGGCAGCACTTCAGTGTAGCCGTGCTTTTGCGTATGCATGTCCAGCATGAAACTGATCAGCGCCCGCTCCAGGCGCGCCCCTGCGCCCATGTAGACCGCGAATCGTGCCCCGCTCAGCTTGGCCGCACGCTCCAGGTCCAGGATTCCCAGCGCCTCGCCGAGTTCCCAGTGCGGCTTCGGCTCGAAGTCGTACGGCTTTTTCGCGCCCCACGTCTTCACCGTGACGTTGTCGGCCTCAGACGTTCCCACCGGCACTTCATTGCGTGTCAGGTTGGGAATTTTCGCCAGGGCCAGCCGCATTTCGTCATCGAGCGTCGCCGCCGACCCGTCCAGGCCGTCCAGCTCGTCCTTGAGCGCGCGTGTCTCATCCATCAGCGCGGTCGCATCCTGGCCCGACTTCTTCAGCGCTCCCACTTTCTGGCTCAACTCGTTACGGCGGGCCTTCAGCGTCTCCGCCTGCGTGATCGCCTCACGCCGCTTCCGGTCCAACGACCGGAAATCGCCCAGCAGCACAGCCGGGTCCGCCCCGCGCGCACGCAGTTTCTCCTCAACCAGTTCCAGGTTCCCCCGGACAAACCCCAAATCGAGCATCGCTTGCTTCAGTTTACAGGACGTACGTGCAGCTTCTCGCCTCTAGCCGTCAGCTTCCAGCTAAGACTCCGGGGAAGCGAATTTCTTCCAAAATCGAGATTTGCAGCGGAATATGATTCGCGGTCCGGGTTAAGGACGGGTCGATTTGAGCCCCCAGCTCGCGGCTAGAAGCTGGAAGCTGCCTTTCACGACGCCTTCCTCTCCGCCACCTCCGCAGCCTCTTCCACCCGCCCGGCTTCCACCGGCCCGGCCTCCG
>Ga0206999_10168_pt1 | contig 16687 bp, 18 predicted proteins | sample Alteio_BWMinCont_92_FD_153482 | JGI IMG/M metagenome (GOLD analysis project Ga0206999, IMG submission 153482) | Enriched cells from forest soil in Barre Woods Harvard Forest LTER site, Petersham, Massachusetts, United States -... | ecosystem: Environmental > Terrestrial > Soil > Temperate forest >...
GAGGCCAACGCCACGGAACGCGCTGTTCGTGGCGAAACGCGAAACGCTAAGAAGGATGGAATCTACCGAGCCAATCTTCGTGGGGACTCGACCTACATCCGTGCTCAAACCGAAGCTGTGACATCGAATTTAAGTAAGGGCAACAACAATGTCGAACCCGGCAAACGCAAACTCGTAGAGACACGGAAAGCGGTCGAAGGCGGTTGGCGCTCGATCGCCAACGCGCTCGCCGCGGATGGTCGGCAAGAGCTTGCGATCGGCCTCCAGCGTTTTGTTGATGAGATGCCTACGGCGAAGACAGAGCGGGAGTGGATTGCTCATGAGCTGCACCAACGAATTCGCGATCCTCGCGTCCGCGAGCGGCACCCTATGCGCTGAGCGATCTTGAGCAATCCACTAACAGCGCTGCTACGCTACTTGCGTTTCATTGATCGGTATAGCCGACGGTTTATAGTAGAAGCTCCAAGAAACTCCTGGACTGGGAATGGATTTCTCTAAGGTCGCGTATTGAGACCGGAGTCGTTGCCGAGAGATCCGACCGGAAATGAACGTCGCTTATTCCGATAGGGAGAGCACCTCGGATTCCCGGAATTGTCTTAAGTTCAAAGTACTGCAGAGATGTTGCGGCAAGTTTTTCGTCGAACCGAAACGTCATCGCTTCGTTTAGACAGTTCCCTAGGGTCTCAGCGATGATTTCATGAAATCTAATCAGTAGATGCGGAGTTGGGGCGATCGCCTGTGCGATTTCGTCTACTAGGTTTCGCAAAGACGGCCCGCCAGAAGTTTCTTCAACAAAAATTGATGCTGCCAATGCAATGGTGCCGGGTGGCGGGTTGCATTGCTCATACGAAAAAGTGTGAGTCCTAACACGACCAAGCGTCGCCTTGACGTCGATTCGCACGTCATCCGCCGAAAAGTCGAATCGCGAATGGTCTGTGGCCCTCCACGCTGACACCATTCGACCAGGGTCGTAGCTCTGTCGTATGACGAAAAGCTCACCGAGAAGCCCTACAACTGAACGCATTGGAGCTTTCTGGAGTTTTTGAAAAATGATCACAAATCTGCTCACGGCATCAGATAGCGCGGCCGGAGTTGGATGACTGCCAAGAAGCTTTAGGAGCGTTTCACCTATCGTAAAAAAATATCGGATAACTTCTCGTTCAGTGGCGCGGCAACGTAGCACCGTAAAAGCGCCCTCAGATGTCGTCCCCTTGTGCTTGATAGAACACTGAAGGCCGAACAAAACCTCGAGGTTTGCGAGGCGCAATGGTGCCTGTTGCCGACGGTCATTGGTATCGACTTGAAGGAGGATGCTTGCGGTGTCCTCGTTATCCCTCCCGACAAAACAACCAGCAAAGTCCGGTACGGCCGCCACTGAGTAAAGCGGCCGATCTGATTCGGCCGTTACTCGTATTACGGCCTCAAGTATTTCATACAGGACCAAGATGGTGGCCCGTCAGGTTTGTGGTTGTTGCACAAGCCACGCGCGCTCGAGCCGCGCTGGCACCCAAACGGCGATTACAGGTACGTTCTCAGCGATTAGGTCGTCGTTACGCATGAGATCGAGGGTATGGATCTGAATCGTAACAACATCGTCCGTCTTGATGGCTTGATCACCGGGGTATATTCGACCACGCTGTTCCTTCGGATATACAGGGTTGGCGCCCTGATAAAGATTCGTAACTTCCCCGGTTTCGTCTACGCTACGACGACGACGGCGACCCCCACTTATCCGATAAACCGTGCACGTTTCATGCGCATCGGCTTCGAGCGCTTTCTGCAGTTGCAATAGGAGTCCTGTATTGCGTTGCGAGTCCGTAGTTCCCGTTATTCGCATATTCGAGAGCAGTTGTTCGAACACTGGCAGCAACGGAACATCCGAACAGACCTGATGGCGTTGTAGATCAGTTCGATCCTCGTGACCCTGATCGTCGGCCCAATTTAGCGTGTTTATAAAATCGCCGACGACCTGCCGATTAGCAATTAGTACTGCATCGGGCGTCAGAAGCACCCGTGGGTTCACCCAGTCATCTGAAAAGCGGCCTTGCATGTAGTCAAACTGAAGAACGTTGTTCCGGCATGGGCGAAGACGACCATCGAGCAAGAACGCTCTCTTCCACTGATTTAGGGGCCTTCCGTTGGTCTGAAACTCCAGAAGTTGCGCGCGAATATCCTCTTCGTGCGTAACGTAGTTCTGAAATGCAGCCAGGGTTCCTTGCTCAAGGTATACGCGGCAATAGCCCAGATATCCGCGTTTGTAACCGAAGAATCTCGCTCTCTGTTGAACGGTGTCGGCGTTTCCAACTCCAACGCCCCGAGGCATGTAGGTAACCGTGAGTCCTTCTACGGTAAAGCCGCGATCCATCGCTGCGCCGCCGACAACGATCCAGCCGTACATACTGCGCCAGTCGACTTGCGGTGTTCTTCCGCCACGTGCATTGACTTCTAACACCCTTGTGTTCAAGAACGCGGATTTAAACCGCGCGCTGAGTTCGTCAAATTCTGGTAGGGCGGCGCCAACGGTATCAGCTAATTCGTGATGAGCCTGCCTAAAGTCTTCGAGTAAATCCTGCTTGTCGGCGTCGCTGTCTGGCAGGTTTAGGATGCGTTTCCACTCGTCGAATACGTCGCGTACCCAACCATAAAACTCTTGGTGCTGCACGGTTAAGTGTGACGGATGTACGAGCATGGAGCGGTTGCCCCTGTTGCCGGATTCGCGTAGCCCGGCAGCAACGCCCAACATGAATACGCGTAGGGCCTCGAGTAGCGTGGCCGGCGGCTCGGTTAGTGAATTATTATTGGTAGGAACCTCGTTTGGCGGTATCAGCCGGATATGAGCCTGGGCGTCGTCAAAAAACGTTCGGCCGCCTACATAGTCTTCCCCAGGTTCAAGGACCTGTACAAAATTCGGGGACAGTGAATCAATAATGTTGATCAGCAGCGGGGCCTGTGGTGTTGCTGTGTATTGCAGGAATGTGTGATTCGGTAGCGACTGACGTAGCGCCATCAGGCGTCGGTAGGTTGTGCTTTCCTGCCCCTGAGCTACCTCCGTATTTAGGCTGGCCTGGTCAGCTTCGTCGTCTATGACTAACACCGGTACTCTGTGAAGATCGAGTGCGTTGAATACCTGGGTCAGCTTTCGCAACCTGGTGTGATTTTTTAGGACGGTTATTAGAATTGTTCTCTTTAAGTGATCAGGTGTTCCGGCATCGCGCCATTCGACAAGGACATCTCGCATTGGCTGAAGCGTGGCGTCCTCGCTGGATGGGTTGGGAAAATGTATCCAACGCCGTTCTCGTCTAGAGTCTTCGAGTCTCAGATCAACCCTGAGTCGCCCGGTAGATTGCTCGAATAGTGGATTGGACGTGCCTGTGACGACAACTACGATCTGAAATGCGTTATCTCGCGCAAGCGCCGCAACTGTTTCAAACGACATTGTTTTGCCGCTTTGTACATATCCAACGACGAGCCCGGTCTCATCGCCGGTTTCTGACGACGGCGGTATAGCCTTGGAAAGCACATTGATCGCCGATTCGCGTACGGCATCGCGTGCCGGTTCTGGAACGCTATGCTCAAGGAAATCGAGGGTTTCTGGCCCAACTATGGGTTCGATAACAACAGGATCCATATCAGCCATTTGCTTTCCTTATACTTTATGGCTCAGCCAGCGCCTCGCGCAGAATGTCATTCACGTTGCGCCGGACGGTACCTGCCCCCCGTACCCCTGAATCACGGGCAAGAATTTCGGCGAGCGCAAGTGCCGCGGCCACACGCAGTAAACCTTCCAACTCCTCGCCGTTCGCCTGTCCGAACTGAACCATGAATGGATGTGCGGCGTTCAGTCGGATGTCAATCTTTCGCGGCTCTTCGTGCTTTGGCTGTTGATCGCTCAGTTTGAGCCATTGACTCTCAGCGGGCTCATTCGTAATCTCGATATTAATCAGCCAGGTGCGCGCCCGGAATTGGATCTCGAATGAACGGTATGCAAGTTTGATTTGCGAGGGTTGCGTTTCACTTGGGGTTTCGACTTGAGCCGCGTCTGCCACAACTGGCAATACATCGGGGAGCCGCGTTTCCATCGTCTTCGTGGTATTCGATACGGCGTTCTGTGCGGCGGAGGTCAGAGCAACTCGAGCGGTTCTCGATCGATATCCTTCCGCCTGGCGCAATAAGGGGAGGTCTTCGCTGTCAAGATGTTCTCGTAATAGCTCAAGAAACGGTTGCTCGTTTTCGTCCCAACGGACACCATCTTTCGTATGGCTCACATCAAAGCCCTCGAGGTGGAGTTCACCAAAGAGCCTTTGATAACGGTAACTATTGGATTGACCAAAAACAAACGTTGGCCGATATCCTTCGTCGCCGCTGCCCTGAATTAGCCGCCCCCGACGGAACAATGCGAAGCCGGCGCGTGCAGTACTTGCGGGCTCCCGGAGCGCTGCAAATCCATGGACTGAAAGACCATTGCCGAGATCGTAAGCAATGAGTTTGTGCCAGCGTTTGGCTGGCCCCGCTTTGTCTTTGAAGTACGGTGCGATGAGGATATTGGGTTCGGCATATACGAGGGGTTCGCCGTTGAACCTCAGTTCTAAAAGGCCGTCCCGCATGAAAACGCGGTAGATGTCGGTCAAGTGCTCTTTCAGTTTTCCGACGGTTCGACCAACCGGTAAGTGGAAGACATTTTCGAGAATTATCTCGGTAAAGTGATGCGCGGCGGGGGCCGGCGCTTCTTTGATGCTGAGTTCCTCGATATCGTCATTAACGATATTCTGGATGTCGAACTCGACTGATCTAACGACAGTATCACCCAGCGCCTTAGTCCGTACTGTCCATTTCGGCGAAAACCAACACGAGGCGCTTTTCATACCCATGCCAAATTCACCGAGACCGGTCCGGTCGGGAGGTATGGCAGCCGCGCGGAAAGCGCGGGGAAATTCAGCAGGAAAAATGCCGGCTGCGTTGTCTCGAATCGACAAACGAGCCGGTGGGCTTGGATCGACATCAATGTCGACCCTCAGTTTAAAGGTGCTGCTTTCAGCTCGCTGCAACTCTGCGCGATGTTGAACGAAGCTTTGTACAGCGTTGTCCACAAATTCTGCGAGGGCGTACCACGGGGTGTAGTTTAGATGCCGAAGGACCGAAAGTATGCTTACACCCGGTCGAATGTTTATGTGGTCGAGTCGGTCTGGGTCAGACTTAGCTCCCGTTCGTGAGACGCCGGTCATGCTTTCCTGCCTGTCGCGCTAACAAATGAGCGCGGCTTGTCCTGGAATGGTGGTTGTTGCTCCGAGTACTTTCCACGAGAGCCGATGCAATTGCCTTTACTACCGTCACATTTACTGCATTTCCCAGCGCCTTAAAGGCTGTTTCCTTGGCGTGTGGGAGATGCTTCAGGTCGTTCATGCTTTGAAGTCGGCTACACTCTCGCGGAGTCATATATCGACGTTCCCACGAAACCACGGGCACTTGACTTGTCGTCATTGCAACAAGCGACGGCGCCATGTTCGGCCTTCGCACACGTATCCCGGAGGCACGAAACTGGATCATGTGTTGCCATACGCTGCGATGCCCACCCTTGCAATGCCACTCAAATTTTTGAAAGCTTTGCGGAAAGGGTCTTATCCGCGGCAGCCAGGGGTCAATGATCTTTTTGTATTCCTGGTAGAACTCGCGGTTCTTGCGAATCCGCTCTTTTTTCCAATCTGGGAAAACTCGAACCGGTTCTCGCGCGTAAGATGGAAGCGCAGCGCTGACCTCTTCGGGAGTGAGACCCCTCAACTGTTCACCGAGGGAGCCGGCATACCATCCGAGCTTTCGGAACTTGCGCTTGTACGGTGTTTCCTCCTCGAAAGGATAAGTGGCTCCAAACTCCATTGCCCAGATGGGCAGCCACGGCAGTTCGCGGTTCTTTGGAAAGCGGTCCAGAAATTCCTGCCAGGCGTTTAGATATTCGATGAAGTTGGGGTTGAGGCGGCGAGCATCCGCAGGTTCGCTGTCAAGAACCGATCGGATTGTGAGTGGCTCGGCGTCGGTCTGTGGTTGCGGCCATTCGAAGTTATTGAGACTATCTCGACGACCCACTATGAAGGCGCGCTCTCTGACCTGCGGTACGCCGAACATGTGCGGCGAGAAGTTTCGGTCTGAGACAGCGTATCCGGCTCTTTTCAATCTGGCATTGATGTCAGTCCATGTTTCCCCGTTGTTGTGGCGGACCAAGTTGGGCACATTCTCTATGATGAACATTTTCGGCTTGTGATGTCGGAGAATGCGAACCACAAAGTCAATGAGGTCACCCCATTGCGGGCACTGCAGGCCTTTTTGATCTCCGGCCTTGGAAAATGGCTGGCAAGGAAATCCCGCGCATAAGATATCGTGCGCCGGAATGTCGCGCAGGCTAACCATTCGGATGTCACCGAAGGGCGTAATGCCAAAATTATTCTGGTAGAGTTCTGCTAGGTCGGTATTGATTTCAGATGCGAATACACATGTATGGCCAAGCTTTGATAGCGCTAGGTGAAATCCGCCTAGCCCGGCGAATAAATCAATGAATCTCATGCTCCCTCGACGTTGTTGCTATTCCCTGCTCTAACAATTGATGTGCGTTGTTGGTAGATTTCCTACCAACTTTCCCTTAAGAAGAAATGTTCTGCGGTGTCGTTTCTAGGAGCGGCCATTGCGCGGCCAAATATTTTTCCGCGGCATCACGTAGGACCCACGCCGTGGAAACTTTTTTCTGTCTCGCAAGAGCTTCCAGCGTCCGATGCACTTCTGGCGGCAAACTCACCGTGGCGCGAACGGACCGAGGCTTAGGATTTCTCCGGCGAATTGCTTTTCTCTTTCGAATGGCCGTAAGCACCGTCGTTAGTCCAATGCAGCACTTTACTGCAAACCGATGCAACATGAAGACGAGTCTGCGCCACAAACGCGATGTGCCTCGCGCTGTAGCGTCAATCTCGCCGCCATGCGTGATAGGTCCGTGCGGATTTTGTGACTCCGGCGCTTGGTAAACCCTATCGCAGCCGACTAGTTCCGACCCCTCCCTCCCGAACGCCATTGTGATAGATACGTTTATAAAACAGCAAGTTATGAAATTCGATGTGATTCTAAAGTGAAATGTACAGGAAATTAAATGATGAGCTATAATGCAAGCAAGATGGCATTCAGAATTTTCACGGCATACGGGGCAGCGAGCAGGCCGGAGGCGACATTGCGAACCTCCGGGTACCTATTTCTTTCCAAGGGAATACTCCAGAGAGCGGGCGATGTGGAGGCAACCCATTGCCAATTGCAGTTCGACGAACAAAGTGGCTTGCTCGGGATCAAGCTCGCGAGCAACGGACGGGAACTGATCGAGGATGGGTTCCGGCCGCTGACGGGCGAGAGGTCCGGTGCCTCAATCAATATTCTGCCGCTGCTGCGCTACTACGGGTTCCCGCGGCTCAAGGAGAAGCGGGTCCTACCCGTGAAATTCGAGGACGACTTGATCGTGATCGAACTCGCAGATGAGTTCCAAAAGCCGGCGCCGCAGAAGCCGCGGAAGTCAGTGACCGCACAAACGGAGGAATTCGACGACGACATTCCGTTTTAATTGAAGGTGGCGGGAATCGGTTACGACCCGACTCCCGCCTGGTTCCAACCGACACGCAGCGACACCGGGACTCGCCCGTGCTTGGCACCGAGTGGAGGCTGGGTAGCCTATTCCAGTGTAGTGACTCCACGTCGTGATGCCAAGTTTTGCCCCTGGGAGCCGGAGCGCTCTCTCGCCGCATGGCAATTTCTTACATCACACATAGGAGTCTTCTTATGGAATCGACGATTCAATGGCCCGGCAAATCGGGATCGCAATACCAGTACTGGATTTATCCGCTCGATACGACGTTCAAATCGGCGCCAGGAAACTACATCTACGCAAAACTGACTGCCGCAGGATGGGTTCCGCTCTATATGGGTCAAACCGTCGACCTTGCGGCGCGTCTCGGAAACCACGAGAAAGAAAGTGAGGCGCGGCGCAACGGCGCAACGCACATTCACGCTCACACGTCGGGCAGCGAAGCTCAGCGATTGGCGGAAGAAAAAGACCTTTGCGCGCGATGGAAGCCGATGTGCAACGATCAGCTCGTCGCATAGGCTGGTGGTGGACAAGGAGTAGTGTCGGGCGTCCCACATGTGTTAATCGCACTTCGTGGGACTCCCTTTGATTCAGTCGACAACACGGGAGTACAGCGGATATGAGCATCGAAGCGTTATGGGCGGTTCAATTCACCGGAGTCAACGGTGTGAGACGGGCGACATCAGGCGGCGTAATAGTTATCGAAACCGGCCGGATTTTTGGCGGCGATTCTTCGATGTGGTACACGGGGAAATATGATCGCGTCGAGAGTGCGAAAGGACGCTTCACGGTGCGGATTCAAACGGGTGTTCATTTCACGGAAGGCTTTCAGTCAATTTTTGGCGGTGCGTTGGGTGCTCAAGTGCTGCTAGGGGACATCCAAGTTGCCCCCGATCAGAATTCTATGGCCGCGATGCTCACCGTTGAGGGCAATCCGCAAATGAAATTGACAGCAACGCTGACCCGTGTCGCGGAGTTGCCCTAAGCGGTGAATATGCAGCGGTCGGTTGCCGAGTACAAAGCCGAAATTGCCGGACGGCTGGACGCGTTCGCGCGCAGCCTTCCGAGGCAAATTGATGCCCCGGCGATATCGCGGGTGAAGCTGCCGGGCAGTGCGATGTGGTACCGCGAGACTATGATTTGGCGATTCACCGAACTCGCACAGGACGCGCTAGAAAAGCTGGACGGCAAGCGCTTCGCCTCGGCTATGGTCCTGACGCGCGCAGCCGTGGAAACTGCCGCAGGACTGTGGTACCTGCATACCAAAATACTGAAAGCGATAAAGGCCGACGACCTCGGCGACCTCGGCGAAATGTTGCGACGTTTGAACCTTGGGTACAAAAATCCCGCAGCTTTAGCAGACAATCTACCCGAGGCCGTCAGTGTGCTGACGTTTGTCGACCACGTGGACAAAGACATCGACGGCTACAAAAAAGCGTACGCGGCGCTGAGTGAGTATTCGCACCCTAACTATGAAGGCGCCGCGTGCCTTTATTCCCATCCCCACGCCGACACGGGGCTGGTGGATTTCGGCTCCAATATTCGCGCGTCCGATTCGCACGAAATTATTTGCGCGCTGAATCTCAGCGTGGCGGCAATGATGTTCAATCATTCTTACGCCGCCGTGGCCCATTTGATGCCGCAATTAGTGGCCCTCTGTGAAAAGGGTGCGGCACCAACCCAGAACTGACGAATTCAATTGATGACGCAGTTTGCCGCAGACGGCCTTGAGGATCTCGGTTCGCGCATCCACGATTGACACCTTACCGGCAATCTGGCGCAGCACGGTGATCTCGGCCGCTGTATCGCCCACGAAGTGATCGCCGGGGCTTAATCGTCGCAACCGCGAGTTGCAGGACTCCGCGAGTCGACATGGTTTGCCGGAAGGCCCACCGCTCGAGGAACTCGCAGGAGTACTCAAGGTATCGCGCGGCTTGATCGTAATCGCTCCGATTTAGCGGCATTGGCGGGGCGCGCGAGGGCGTTGGCTTCAAGATACGGCGGGAGGCGGAATTCTACCGGAGCCTCGTAAGCCCTCAAGCGCCGTGAGGAACGCTTCCACGCCATTGTTTCGCTTTGTGAACGGCATTGCCACGCTCGCTGTGATTCCCCCGATGTCCATCTGCTCCTTCGCCCGATTCAGGCGCGCAAACCATTGCGCATCGACGAGAACATAACTGCAGTAGGCGGCCGGCACGACACAGTGCAGAAAGTCGATTGCGTTGTTGGGCGTCTTCGGCAGTGAACGATCCGCCTCCATTTGCGCAATGAGAACTCGTAGTAATACGAACGTGCTCCGTGGCCGATCGGCGTTCCTAACGGGCTGACGCATGTCCTTTGCGACCCCAGGTTCTTGCACAATGCGTGCGCGAAGACCCTCAATGCCAAGGAAAAGAGCTTCCGCCATGCCATCCCGATCCGCCCGCAACGATTCGCGCGCCAGATACATCGATCGAAACCAAGCAATTATCGCCTGACGCATGTTGGAATTGCTTGCAGCAGCGGCGAATTCCGCTAGTAATCCTGCGTCGCCGGCGGGTGACTCCTTGGTGTTTCCAGTCATCACCTCAAATTCGCGGTTGCAAACAATGAAAGGATCGAAGTGACTAAAGAACATGTGCGGAGCTATTGACCCTATAAACTCGGCAGCCCGCGCAGTGTGCCTGGGATCATCCATGCCAGCGAAGTCGACAAAATTCAGTGATGAAAAAACCAAAGTGCCGCGCGCCTCGAACAATGCCTCACGGAAACGCGAGCCAATCTTCGCGTCTTCGGAAAGGTCACATATCGCCCAAGTATCCAAATAAACGGCCGGCTGGATAAGCGATTGCCGCACATAGGGTCGTCCATCCGGACCCAGAAGCTGGAGCAGTTCAATCATTCGCGCATTGCCGCTGCCTTCTCGATCAGCCAATTTCTCAAACTGGTATCGATGAATGCTGACGATCGGACTCCAGCCGGCGTGTACGCAATAATTCTGACCAGCCGAACGCCGAGCCATGGCCATCGTCCGACGAAGTCCTTAAGAAACCATTCGCCCCAGTGAATCTCAGTATGGCTGAGTGGCAGCGTGAAATGGTGTGATTTGCCGCTGCCGACAATGACGGGCGGCCCCGGATAGCCGAGCGTGGGGGCGAAATTTTGAAGGGCGTGCAATCTACCCCAAGGACGCCGTCGCCAAGCGATCCCTTCGATAGTGGCATCGCGTGTGCCGAAATTGCGAACCGTAATGATTAGAGCCTTAGGATACGGTCGCACGCTTTCCGGACCGACGATCTCATACTGCCCCGCCGAAACCCGAAATCTGACGCCTTCCCGACGCGCCAGCGACAGCGAAACGACTACCGCGCCGAAAGTCGCAAGTCCGGTAAACCAGGTTCCGATCACCTCCCAGAAGTGGAGGCACCACTCGTCGCAGAAAGAGCTGCCATGGTCAAGGGCATGGATGAGCCAATGAATCACAGATAATTCCTCCCTGAATTGCCATTCCCGATCAGTGTGGGGAAAGCCCGAACAGCCGTCGGTAAGTCTCGATCGCGAGTACTGTTCCTACAATCACGCATCCGTCGATTCGCATCACAACCACCCGGTCACCTAAAAACGTAACAGTCTGGCTCGCCATATCCGCTCTCCTGCATTGATGAACACATGAGCGACCATACATGAGCGCGCCCGCGCCTGATGCCCCATTTGAGGAGGCCGACGCCCGCCCCGCCCCTGCAGCCTGCGATACTCTCATTTTTTCTGCCGCGGCCTCGAGACGTCTGCGACCGTCGGGACAGTATGTTGGGGCGGCGGTAGCTTCTGTAACTCCTTTAGCGATTTCGTTTCCAATTCAGCGCGAATCGTCTCCAACAACGGGTCGAACTCTCGGCGAACAAAATCAAGCGCCCAGTTCACGACGGACTTGAAGTTTATGACCGACTGCGCGCCGAAATCGTCAAATTGCATTGTCATCGCCCGCACGCCTTCGATCTTGTGCGGTTTGCTGCCATCGTTTAGCACTGCAATCACCGACACCTGCGAATTTGAGTTTTCGTCATGGATTAAATGCTTATTCCGCAGATTTTTATAGAACTTAAAGTTCTCTCTCACCTCCACCGAGGCGCCGATCAGCACCTTGCCCGAATCCAGGTTTGCGCGAGATTCGCTGTGCTGGAAGCATTTGTAGAACTGATAGATCGCGCAGCGCCATAAGGACAAATGAGTAATATCGACAACATTTGGATTTGCGGGGATCTGATCGAGGGCGCCTTTGCAAAAGGTCAGATCGCTAAGGTGCAACGCCAGATCTCGCGCGCGCGCTGCCCCGCGCGATTTGATCTCAACCACTTGCACGGCGTCTGGAAAGCCATTGATGGCGACCGCGATGGGCACACTCACGGCCGCACCGCCGGCGCCACACACGATTTCGCGTAGTGCGCATCGAGGGCCGCGATCGCGTTTCGAAGCATGGGCCTGAGATCGTTAACGTCCCAAAATGTGACCGCGCTCGTATCGTCGTCTCCAGGGCGATGCGCAAATGAACCTCTGACTTGCGTTCCATCGGCCATCGTGACCGGCAACTCAAGAAAAAAGCGGATGCCCGTCCTGCCCGCTTCACCGCGTACGATTTCAACTCGGCCGGTGATTTCCTCGGCGTAAACGTTCACTCTCACATGGTTCTCCTCGTTGGCGAAAAAACATGGCGACTTCCGGCCACCGATCGACTTATATATCCCTCGCGCCGCCGATCACACAATCCGCGGAAAAGTGCACCTTTCCATTTCTTGAGCGCACGTTCCCGTTAACGGTCCCGCCAATTTCTGCGAAACCACTGTTTAAGACGTCTCCAGACACCGTGCCTTCGATGCTGGCCCGCGCTCCTGCTTCAATGATGAGACTTCCGCAGCACATGCCGTGCAGGAGTAAAGTTTTTCCGGCCGGAACGGTGATGTTGCCCGTGACCATGCCGTGCAACTCCAGGTCGTCGATCAACAGCAAATGGCCCTCAATTTTTTTGTACTGCTTGCGCACGCTTTACTCCCTATGTTGTTTGTCGCCTATAGCCGCGTGTTGTCGTCGACCAGGCGCTCGGCTTTGGACAGCTTCTTAGCCACGCGACCTTCCGCTCACCTAAGCGCGCGGTCTCGTCATGGCGTTACTGGTCGCGTGCGAGACATCGGTAATATAGTCTTCTGCAGCTTTGACCGCGCCCTCGGCTTCTATAGCACTGACCGGAGCGCCGGTGTGTGCAACTCTATGGCGGAGAGCGAGCTTCTGAGTGCACAGTTCACTTGTCAGGTGACGGATGCGAATTTGGAGCGGTACAAATTGACCGTCGCGATAGCCGAATTGCATCTAGGAACCATCATCGGGCACGCTGTCCCACAATTCGCTGGTCTCGCATACCCATCTGTGCGTGCGTCGGCCAATTCCGACAACCTTGCGCTGCTCCCATGGTTCGTTGATCAACACTTGCGGTTTCGCAAGGCGGTGCACGTGCGCAGGAATACCATCAGCAATTCCACATTCTCGATCACCAGCTGCGACGCCGCCAAAGAATTCGATGACAAAGGTTGATTGATTTGGTTGGGGCGACTTCCTAACTGGCAGCTGCCACTAGGACATACGGCAATTGCGACGGGTACCGCAGGGCGTGACGAGGACGGCGACTACGAATCGGCGGCGAACGGCGAGCCATGCCACTGGGTGGTAATCGATCAAACTACGGGAAAAGTTCTCCCCCCGCAGTAGTCTGAACGTAACCGTCCGGCTTGGGCCGCATGGCCGGGGGAGCGCGAAGTACCCATGATGGTCTAAGTGGACACATCGTAAGTGTCCACGTAGGGGTTGGGTGGGCATCTTCGCTGACGAGATCATCACGACGGATACGCTGGGCCGGCGGACTGGGCCGCGGATGCGGCACACGATCGAAGAGAAGCTGCGCATCGTTGAGGAGGCGCGTGCGAAGGGCGCCTCGGTGGCGATGGTGGCCCGTCGTCATAACCTCAACGCCAACCAAGTATTCGCTTGGAGGCGGCAGCATCGTCGCGGATTACTGAACCCGCAAGCTGCGAAGGACGATGCGAAGCTGCTGCCGGTTACGGTCAGCACGCCGACTGTGTTGCCGACCGAGCGAGCGACGCCCACGGCGTCGAGTCAGAGCCCTTCGGAGCCTAAGCAAGCCGCACAGCTCATCGAGATCCGGCTCCGTAACGGTCACAGCATTGTGGTGCGCGGGCGTGTGGATGGCGAAGCGCTCGCGCGTGTGATCGATCTTTTGGTGGAGCGATGATTGCACTGCCTGCGGGAGTGAAGGTGTGGCTCGCCGCGGGCGCGACCGACCTGCGCAACGGCTTCGATGGACTCGCGGCTCTGGTGCAGACGCAGCTCGCGGAGGATCCCTTCTCCGGGCAGCTTTTTGTGTTTCGTGGCAAAGCGGGTGATCGGGTGAAGATTCTGTGGTGGAGCGGGGATGGGTTGTGCCTCTTCGCCAAGCGTCTTGAACGCGGGCGCTTTGTGTGGCCGCAGGCCACGCATGGGACAGTGAGCTTGAGCGCCGCGCAGCTCTCGATGTTGTTGGAAGGGATCGACTGGAGACGCGTCGAGCGCACGTATGAGCCGCACGTTGCGGCGTAAAAGTGCTTTATTTATAGGCTTTTTCTCTCGCTTCAGAGTCTTGATCTTGATATAATGGCGCATGCCACAACCGGCAGACCTGCCGAACGATGTCGAAGCCCTCAAGGGCATCATTCTCGAGCGCAGCACCAAGCTCGAAGTTGCCGAAGCGCTACTGATTTCTCAAAAACTTGAGCTCGAGAAGCTGCGCTTCGAGATCGCGTACTTGAAGCGCATGAAGTACGGCCGCTCCTCCGAGCAGCTCGATCGGGAGCTCGTGCAGATGCAGCTCTCGATCGAGGATCTGGAGTCGAGCCTTGCCGCCAAGCCCCTCGAGGTGCGACCCGCACCGAAGGAGCCGCCGGAGAAGCCTGCTCGTCGGCCACTGCCGGCCGAGCTTCCCCGCGAGGAGATCGTGCACGAGAACCCCTGCGCGTGCCCGGATTGTGGAGGCAAGCTCCGCCCACTCGGCGAGGACGTCGCCGAGATGCTCGAGTACGTGCCGAGCCACTTCAAAGTAATAAAGCACGTGCGCCCGAAGCTCTCTTGCGCAAGCTGCCAGAGGATCGTGCAGCCCTTGGCGCCGAGTCGTCCGATTGAGCGCGGGCTCGCAGGCCCTGGGCTCCTCGCACACGTCCTGGTCTCCAAGTACTGCGATCACCTTCCCCTGTACCGGCAGAGCCAGATCTACGCCCGCGAAGGGATCGACCTTGATCGCTCGACCTTGGCCGACTGGGTCGGTGGGGCGAGTGCGTTGTTCGAGCCCTTGGTGGGCGCGATCGGCCGCTACGTATTCGGCGCCTATAAGGTGCACGGCGACGACACCCCAGTGCCGGTGCTCTTCCCCGGCCGCGGCACGACCAAGCAAGGGCGGTTATGGACCTACGTGCGTGACGATCGGCCGGCGGGCAGTGCCGAGCCCCCGGCGGTGTTCTTCCGCTACAGCCCCGATCGCAAGGGCGAGCGACCTCGAGCCCACCTTGCAAGCTTCTCGGGCGTGCTGCAAGCCGATGCCTATGCCGGCTTCGATAAACTCTACGGTGAGAAGATCAAGGAAGCAGCCTGCTGGGCGCACGTGCGGCGCAAGTTCTACGACATCCATGTCGCGCTTTCCTCGCCGGTTGCGCTCGAGGCCCTGGAGCAGATCGGGCGACTCTACAAAGTTGAAGAGGAGATCCGCGGCCGCCCGCCGTCTGAGCGCTACGCTGTGCGCCAGGCACGTGCAGGTCCCGAGCTCAAGTCCTTGCACGAGTGGCTGCACAAGACAGCGACCGGGCTTTCGAAGAAGAGCGAACTCGCCAAGGCGATCCGCTATGCGCTCTCGAACTGGGTCGCGCTCACTCGCTATTGCGAGGACGGACGACTCGAGGTCGATAATAACGCCGCGGAGCGGGCGTTACGCGCCGTCGCTTTGGGGCGCAAGAACTGGCTGTTCGCGGGGTCCGACGACGGCGGGGAGCGCGCCGCGGCAATCTACACGCTGCTCGGCACCGCGAAACTCAACGATCTCAACCCCGAAAGCTACCTGCGTTACGTCCTCGAGCGCATCGCCGATCATCCCATTAATAAAATCGAAGAGCTGCTGCCCTGGAATCTCCTCCTGAAGATGCCAGAGCTGCGCATCGCAGCCTGATTGCGCCCGTCAATGCGGCCTCCGGCGGACGCTTACGTCTGAACCCGCGCCGGTAGAATTCGCGATACGAGCACCGGTGTTTTCGTATGAGGGGATGACGGTAAGCAGTGCCGAAGAGTGATTTTATCGTCGGTCAGGTCGTGTGTGTCGTCCGAAGGCATCCAAGGACAGCCGAAAATTCGCGTGATTTTCCGGTGTTGAAACTGGAACCGTTTTTGGAACCGTGAGCCTTTTAGACCTGGAACCGTAAAGCGACTTGGTTGAAAAAACTCTAATAAAATCAATGGTCGGGGTGACAGGATTTGAACCTGCGACTCCTACGTCCCGAACTTACCGTCCGCAATTATTCGGACATTAGGTGCCAGAAGACCTGATTGCCACTACATTGCCGCGATCACTGATCCAAAAGAGGTGGGACCCCTGTTACTCGTCTTGGATGGTTATAACGGCAGCGATGTCGTTCGCGGTGCCCTGCGGCTCGCGCCATTAACGTTTGTTCGACCGGGCGAGCTACGCCAAGCCCGGTGGAATGAAATCGATTTCGAGGCCATGGAGTGGCGCATTCCTGCCGAACGAATGAAAGCGCGGCTTCCGCACATCGTTCCGCTGAGCACGCAGGCGGTCGAGGTTCTGCGCGAGTTGCATCCCATCACCGGCCAATGTGAGTATCTTTTTCCAAGCCCCCGCTCGCGTCATCGTCCGATGAGCAACAACGCTGTGCTTGCCGCCATGCGCCGACTCGGTATCGAAAAAGATGTGATGTGCGGACACGGATTTCGCGCCATGGCACGCACGATAATGGACGAGGTACTGGGTTATCGTGTGGACTGGATTGAGCACCAGTTAGC
>Ga0206999_10169_pt1 | contig 16543 bp, 14 predicted proteins | sample Alteio_BWMinCont_92_FD_153482 | JGI IMG/M metagenome (GOLD analysis project Ga0206999, IMG submission 153482) | Enriched cells from forest soil in Barre Woods Harvard Forest LTER site, Petersham, Massachusetts, United States -... | ecosystem: Environmental > Terrestrial > Soil > Temperate forest >...
CTCGGCGCGAAATTGAGCGTGGTGCCGATTGAGAAGGCGGTGAAGCAGCACTTTGAAGACATCGGTCATAATTTGACAACGCACGATGTCACCTTTGAAAACGCGCAGGCGCGCGAGCGCACGCAGATTTTGATGGATTTGGCGAACAAGCACGGCGGGTTCGTCGTCGGCACGGGCGATTTGTCGGAATTTGCGCTGGGGTGGTGCACGTTCAACGGCGACCACATGTCGATGTATCATGTGAACGCGGGCGTGCCGAAGACTTTGGTGCGGCATTTGATTGAGTGGTGCGCGGAGGGCGTGTTCAGCGGCGCGGCGGCGGCGGTCTTGCGCGACATTGCGGAGACGCCGGTGTCGGCGGAATTGCTCCCAACGGGCAAGCGAGGCGAATTGCGCCAGAAGACCGAGGAGACGATTGGGCCTTACGATTTGCACGACTTTTTCCTGTTTTACACGGTGCGCGTGCCGTGCCGCCCGGCGAAATTGCTGTTCCTCGCCGAGCAGGCGTGGGGCAAGGAATATTCGCGGGCAACGCTGGCGCGCTGGCTGGAAGTTTTCTACCAACGCTTTTTTGCCAGCCAGTTCAAGCGTTCGGCGATGCCGGATGGGCCGAAGGTCGGCTCGGTGGCGTTGTCGCCGCGCGGGGACTGGCGGATGCCGAGCGATGCGCGGCCGGATGTGTGGCTGGCGGAGCTGGCGGCGGCGGCGGGAAAGAAACGCAAATAATCCATGGCTCGCGCGGCGCTATTTTTGGATCGGGACGGCACGCTCATCCGGCATGTGCATTATTTGCACAACCCGACGGAGGTGGAGCTGCTGCCCGGCGTGGCGGCGGCGCTGGCGCAAGCGAAGAAATTGGGCTACCTGCTGTTTCTGCACACCAACCAATCGGGAGTGGGGCGGGGGATGTTCACGCTCGAGCAGGCGGAGGCGTGCAACCGGCGCATGGTGGAGTTGATCGGGCTGGGGGATGATGTGTTTGCCGGGATTTGCACCGCGCCGGAGTCGCCGACGCAGCCGCGGGTTTACCGCAAACCTTCGCCGAAATTTGCGCAGGAAATGGCGGCGAAGCATGGGCTGGATTTGGCGCGTTGCTGGATGGTGGGCGATTACGCGGTGGACGTGGAAACGGCGTTTGCGACCGGGATGCGCGCGGTGCTGCTGGAGGGTGGCGATGTGGATGCGGCGCCACTGGTGGCCTGGCGCAACTTGGGCCGGGAAGTGATACCTCATGCATCACTGGCGAAATTTGTGGAGACGCTTTCGAAGGCGTGAACAAATTTTGTCCGGGCAATTCGTGCCAATGCATCCCAAACTGCGTGAGTTCTTGAAGGTCCCCGCCATGCGGCCTTTTGTGCGCACACTGGTGCGCACGTTTTTGCTGGTTTATTTCGGGCTGGCGCTGTTCGCGGCGTCGTGTGTGAACCAGGCCTTGTTTCATCCGCCGAGGGAGCGGGAGGAAATTCCGGGGCAGATTAAGTTGCACACGGCGGATGGGAACTACATCACGGCGGTGTTTCTTCCCAATCCCAAAGCGGCCTACGTGGTGCTCTTCAGTTACGGCAATGGCGAGGATGTGGCGAACCGCTACAGCTACTACGAGGAATTACGGGCGCGCGGCTGGGCGGTGTGCGGCTATGATTATCCCGGCTATGGCACAAGCACCGGTTCGCCGACGGAGAGCGGCTGTTACGCGGCCATCAACGCGGCGTATGATTTTCTCGTCAACGAAATGCACATCCCGCCCGAGCGCATCGTCGTCTATGGGCAATCCATGGGCAGCGGGCCGTCGGTGGACTTGGCCAGCCGTGAGCCGGTGGGCGGCTTGATTCTAGAAGGCGCGTTTTTGAGCGTTTTCCGCGTCGTGACACATTTTCGTATCCTGCCGTGGGACGTATTTAACAATTACGCGAAAATCAATTCCGTCCATGCGCCGCTGTTTTCCATCCACGCGCGTAACGACGAAGTGGTGCCGTTTTGGCAGGGTCAAGCTCTCAATGAAGCATATGCAGGGCCGAAATCCAATCTGTGGGTGCAGGGTGCTGGGCATAACAACATCCTGGATGTTGCGACAGTGGTATATTGGGCCGGGATTGAGCAATACCGACAGAGCTTGCCAATAAAAACCCCAATAGGTTCCCCGTGAAGGGGATTTCGTGGGGGAGGCGGGGTTTCCAAACGGAACCAAGCCTAGGGCAAAATTTGTTCATTTTTTCTTGAACAAACCGGGTGAGGGTGTCATTTTAACCGGATTTAACCCCTTTTCGCCATGCGTGTTGCCCTGTTTCCCGCCCGCCGGAAGGCGGCTGCCGCCAACGGCCATCATGTCCACGCCCCGGCTCCGCCCCCCAATCCCGCGGAGCGCCCGCTGGTTTCGCGGGCGTTGAACGCGTCCGAGCGCGAACTGGTGGATTGGTTTGTGGACTTCACCGCGCTGATGGGTGTGCCGGCGTCGGTGGGCGAAATTTATGGCCTGCTGTATTTGTCGGGCCGGCCATTGCCGTTTGAAAATTTTGTCGAGCGTCTGGGCATCAGCAAAGGTTCGGCGAGCCAGGGGCTGAAATTTTTGCGCGGCTTGGGCGCGGTGCGCGTGGTCAGCGTGCCGAGCGACCGGCGCGAGTTCTACGAGGCGGAAATCAGCCCGACGCGGCTGGTGGCGGGATTTTTGAAGGAAAAGGTGCAACCGCGCCTCAAGGAGAGCGACGAGCGCCTGGCCCGGCTGAAAAAGTCCCTGCAGGAGATGGAAGAGGTGGATCCGCTATTTGCTGACCGGGTGCACCGTCTGCACGTCTGGAGCCAGCGGGCGCGGCAATTCCTGCCGGTGGTGGCGGGCCTGGTCAAAATCCGCACATGAACATTTTATTTTTAACTTTCGAATTTTCCCTCTCGCCGTCAGTTGACGGCTGAGCGGGTTTTCCGCGCGCCCATGTTGGGCCGCCCAGCACATCGTTTGGCAGTGAGGATTGGCTTCCGCAAAAGCGGTGCGGCCAAGGGCGGCAGCGTAGGCGAACGCCGTTGACGCGGAGCGTCCGGCGGATTATTTCCAACCTAATACCACTATGCGCATCCTAGTCACCGGCGGGGCGGGTTTTCTTGGCAGCCATCTGTGCGAACGGCTGATTGCCGAGGGCCACGAGGTTGCCTGCCTCGACAACCTGTTCACGGGCCGCAAATCCAACGTGGGCCATTTGATGGCGAACCCGCGTTTTGAGTTCATCCGCCACGACATCGTGGATCCGTTCAAAATCGAAGTGGACCAAATCTACAATCTCGCCTGCCCGGCCTCGCCGGTCCACTACCAGCACAACCCCATCAAGACGGTAAAGACTTCGGTGATGGGCGCGATCAACACGCTGGGGCTGGCCAAACGCGTGAATGCGCGGGTGTTCCAGGCTTCGACCTCCGAGGTCTATGGCGACCCGGAAGTGCACCCGCAGCCGGAAAAATATTGGGGCCACGTCAACCCGATTGGAATTCGTTCGTGCTACGACGAGGGCAAGCGATGCGCCGAAACGCTCTTTTTCGACTACCATCGCCAGAACGGCGTGGACATCCGGGTGGTGCGCATTTTCAACACTTACGGTCCGCGCATGATGGCGGATGACGGGCGCGTGGTTTCCAATTTCATTGTGCAGGCTCTACGCGAAGAACCCATCACCATCTATGGCGACGGAAAGCAGACGCGTTCTTTTTGCTACGTGGACGATTTGATCGACGGATTCATCCGCATGATGAACCAGGAGAAGACCGTCGGCCCGGTGAATCTCGGGAACCCCGGCGAGTTTACGATGCTGGAGCTGGCGGAAAAAGTCCTCGCGGAGACGAAGTCGCGTTCGAAGATTGTGCACAAGTCCCTGCCCAGCGACGACCCGAAGCAACGCCGGCCCGACATCACGCTGGCGAGAAAGCAACTGGGCTGGGAACCGAAGGTGGATCTGGCCGCGGGCTTGAAGAAGACGGTGGCGTTTTTCCGCACGGTGGTGGGCGGCAAAAGCAAATAGGCTGACTCGTTGTATTAATAGAGTGCTTTAGTTTTTTACCCCTTTTCCCTATGAACATCTGTTGCATCGGCGCGGGCTACGTGGGCGGGCCAACCATGGCCATGATTGCCCATAAGTGCCCCAAAATTAAAGTGACGGTCGTGGACATTGACGCGCGGCGCATCGCGGCGTGGAACCACGGCCCGCTGCCGGTCTTCGAGCCGGGCCTCGACGAGGTCGTGCAAAAGGCCCGCGGGAAGAACCTGTTTTTCTCGACGGACATTGACACCGCGATCCGTGAGGCGCGGATGATTTTCATTTCCGTCAATACGCCGACCAAGATGTATGGCGTGGGCGCGGGCAAGGCGTCCGATTTGCAGTATGTTGAGCTTTGTGCGCGGCGCATCGCCGAAGTGGCGCGGGACGACAAGATTGTCGTCGAAAAATCCACGCTGCCGGTGCGCACGGCGGAGAGCGTGCGGGCGATTCTGTCTTCGCAGAAGTCCGGCCCGAAATTCCAGGTGTTGTCGAATCCGGAATTTCTCGCCGAGGGCACGGCAGTGCGTGATCTGGAGAAGCCCGACCGCGTGTTGATTGGCGGCGAGCAGACGGTGGAGGGCCAGGCGGCGGTGGAGGCGCTGGTGGAGGTTTACGCAAACTGGGTGCCGCGCGCGAAAATTTTGACGACGAACCTGTGGAGTTCCGAATTGTCGAAGCTGACGGCCAACGCGTTTCTCGCGCAGCGCATCAGCTCGATCAATGCGATTTCCGCGTTGTGCGAGGCGACGGGTGCGGATGTGGACGAGGTCGCGCACGCAATTGGGACGGACTCGCGCATCGGGCCGAAGTTTTTGAAGGCGTCGGTGGGTTTCGGCGGGTCGTGTTTCCAGAAGGATATTTTGAACCTGGTGTATCTGTGCGAGCATTTCGGTTTGCCGGTGGTGGCCAACTACTGGGAGCAGGTGGTGACGATGAATGACTATCAGAAACACCGCTTCACGCAGCGCATTGTGCGCAGCTTATATAACACCGTGGCGAACAAACGCCTGGCCATGCTCGGGTTCGCGTTCAAGAAGGACACGAACGACACGCGCGAATCGCCGGCGATTTACGTGTGCAAGGATTTGCTGGCCGAGCGCGCGAAGGTGGCGATTTACGACCCGCAGGTCACGGCGGAGAAGGTCGCGGTGGACCTGGGAATCAAGGATTTGGCGGGCGCGGGCGTGGAAGTTTGCGCTGACGCCTACGCCGCGGTCAAGGGCGCGCACGCCCTCATCATCTGCACCGAGTGGGACGAATTCAAGAGCCTCGACTTCGACCGCATTTACGACGGAATGCAGCGCCCGGCGTTCATCTTCGACGGCCGCAACGTCCTCGACCTCGCGGCACTGAGGAAGATTGGATTTACGGCGAGCGGAATTGGGAAAAGTAATGGAGAGTGAAATTTGAAGCAAAAATGGCCTCAAAAGAACTTATTGAGTCTTGGAAAAGGACGTCAGCCTACTTGCGTGACGCCCGAAATAATTTATCCCAAGCGGCAGATGGAATTTGTTGCGATGAGATTCATGAATTTCAAGAGTATCTTGAGCATAATGAACTCGAATTAGCGTTGGATTCACTTGACGCCGCTGTTGAAAAATCCGGAATGGAAGATCTGAGAGTAATTGAATTAATGGCTTCAGCCGCCGCAAATATGGGGCTCGCAGAGCGTGTCCAGAAATATGACGATTATCTTTCTAAAGTCAGAGGATGGCCTTACATTACAAGGTTATAACAACGAACCAATTTTAGGTAATACAAGTAAAACATGAACCGCGCATTTATCACTGGCATTACCGGGCAGGATGGCTCCTACCTGGCGGAGTTGCTGCTGGAGAAGGGCTATGAAGTGCACGGGCTGGTGCATCGGCCGGAGGGGTTGTCGTCGGGCAATTTGGGCAAGCTTTATTCGGACGAGGCGATCATGAACAAGCGGCTGTTTTTGCACACCGGCTCGTTTGAAGACAACACGCACCTGCGGCGGCTCATCATGCGGGCGAAGCCGAATGAATTTTACCACCTCGCGGCGCAATCCAGCCCGCGCCTGAGCCTCGAATTGCCGGAGACGACCATGGAAAGCGTGGGAATGGCGACCGTGCGCCTGCTCGAAATTTTGCGCGACTTGGACAATCCACCGAAGTTCCTCTACGCGTCATCGTCCGAAATTTTTGGCGAACCGGGATTGACGCTACAGGATGAATCCACGCCGATGCAGCCTTCGACGCCCTATGGCGTGGCCAAGGCGCTTTCGACACAGATGGCGAAAATTTACCGCTCGGCTTACGGATTGAATACTTGCGCGGCCATCCTCTACAACCACGAATCGCCGCGGCGCAGCGGGCAGTTTGTGACGATGAAGGTGGCGCGGGCGGCGGCGCGGATCCGCCGCGGGCAGCAAAAGAAATTGCAGCTCGGCAACCTGACCGGCCAACGTGACTGGGGCTGGGCGCCGGATTATGTGCGCGGCTTCTGGATGATGCTCCAGCAGGAGAAGGTGGACGACTTTATCCTGGCCACCGGGAAGTTGCACACGGTTGAACAGTTTGTGGAGCGCGCATTTGCCGCGGTGGGCCTGAATTGGAAGGACCATGTGGAACTGGATGCCGCGCTGAAAACGGCGGTTGAGCCGGCGCGGCTGTGCGGCAACCCGGCGAAGGCCAAACGCGTGCTCGGCTGGGAAAACACGGTTCCATTTGAGGCGATGGTGGAGCGCCTGGTGGTTTCGCAGCTTTAATCGCGCTTGCGGCATTCCGTCCGCCCATTTATTTTTTACCTCCATGAAAAAAGCACTCATCACCGGCATCACCGGGCAGGACGGTTCCTATTTGGCGGATTTGCTGTTGGAAAAAGGCTACGAAGTCCACGGCATTGTGCGCCGGAGCAGCAGCCTCAACCGTGGCCGCATTGACCACCTGCGCCATTGGGAAACGGGGAAGAAGCAGAAACTCTTTCTGCATTATGGCGACCTGGCTGACAGTGTCTCGCTGGTCAAACTGCTCTACGAATTGAAGCCGGATGAAATATACAACCTCGCCGCGCAGAGCCACGTGCGGGTGAGTTTCGATGTGCCGGAATACACCCAGGATATTACCGGCGTCGGCGCGGGCCGCATTTTGGAGGCGATTCGGGAAGTGGGCCTGGCCAAGAAGGTGCGTTTTTATCAGGCCTCGTCGTCGGAAATGTTTGGCAAGGTGCAGGAAGTGCCGCAGACGGAGCGCACGCCGCTTTACCCGCGCTCGCCCTATGCCTGCGCGAAGGTGATGGCGCATTACCTGACCATCAATTACCGCGAGTCGTATAATCTCTTTGCGTGCAGCGGCATTTTGTTCAACCACGAAAGCCCGCGACGCGGAGAGGCGTTTGTGACGCGGAAAATTACGCTGGCGGCGGCGCGCATTAAGCTCGGTCTCCAGAAAAAATTGACCCTGGGCAATATTGATTCCAAGCGCGACTGGGGTTATGCGAAGGAATACGTCGAGGGTATGTGGCGCATGTTGCAGCAGGACAAGCCGGATGACTATGTCCTCGCCACCAATGAGACGCACTCGGTGAAGGAATTTCTCGCGGCGAGCTTTGGCGCGCTGGATCTCGACTGGAAAGACCACGTCGAATTCGACGCCCGCTTCCTGCGCCCGGCCGAGGTGGATTTGCTCATCGGCGATTACCGCAAGGCAAAGAAGCAGCTTGGCTGGGAGCCGAAGACGCGCATGGCAGCCCTGGCGAAACTGATGGTCGAGCACGACCTCGAACTCGCCAAACGCGAGGCGAAACTCGCCCGCGACTGAGTTTTTTATGAATGTTTCGGTTGTGATACCTGCCCGGCTGGCTTCAACGCGCCTGCCGCGCAAAGTGCTGGCGGACCTCGGCGGCAAGCCGGTGCTGCGGCATGTATGGGAGCGCGTTGCGCGCATGCGGAAGGCGACGGAAATTTTGGTGGCAACCGACAGCGAGGAAGTGGCAAAGGCGGTGGCGGGGTGGGGCGGGCAGTTTGTGATGACTTCGCCGCACTGCCGCAGCGGCACCGAGCGCATCGCCTCGATACTCGACGGCCTCAAGGGGCAATTTATTTTAAACGTGCAGGGAGATGAGCCGTTCATTGACCCGGTATTACTCGATGCGCTGGTGGAATGTTTTGCGGCGGAGGGCGGCGACGTGGTCACGCCGGTTTACCCGATTCATGATTACGCGACGTTGATGAACCCGGCGGTGGTCAAGGTCGTGCGCGGTGCGGACGGACGGGCGTGGTATTTTTCGCGTTCGCCGGTTCCGCATGTGCGCGGGGTGCCGGCGGAGGAATGGCCGGCGCGCGGGCTGCACTGGGGACATTTGGGCGTTTACGGCTACGCGCGGGCCAAGCTGGCGGCTTATTCAACTTTGCCCGAAAGCCCGCTCGAAAGTATCGAGGCTCTCGAACAACTGCGTTTTCTTGAAGCCGGCTGGCGCATCCAGACGGTGGAAACCGAATACCACGCAGTGGCAATTGACACGCCGGATGATTTGACCCGTGCGCGCATGCTGCTGGCGTCCACACCGGTTGCCTGACCATGAAGAAAAAAAATAAATCGTTCACGTCTTCGCGCGCCTTGGCGACAGGCCGTGCCGTGCTGGCCGCGGAAGCGCAAGCGGTGCATGCCGCCGCGACGAGGCTGGGCGGTGATTTCGGGCGGGTGGTAGCGATGATTCACCGTGCGCGGGGCAAAGTGGTGGTGGTGGGCCTGGGCAAATCCGGACTGGTGGCGCATTCGGTGGCGGCGACATTGTGCAGCCTGGGCACGCCCGCGGTTTATTTGCACGCGGGCGAGGCGGCGCACGGCGACATCGGCGTCGTGCAAAAGGGTGACGTGGTGATTTTAATTTCCAAAAGCGGCGCGACGCCGGAGTTGGTGCGGCTGGCACCGGTGTTGCGTTCGCTCGGCGCGAAACTGGTCGCGTTAACGGGCAATTTGCGTTCGCCGCTCGCGGCCGAGGCTGATGCGGTGCTGGATGCCGCCGTGGCGCGCGAGGCGGATCCGCTCGGTTTAGCGCCCACCAACAGCGCGGTGGTCGCGCTGGCGTTGGGGCATGCATTGGCGGCGGCATTGGCGCAGGCGCGCGGTTTTTCCGCCGATGATTTCGCGCGGATGCACCCGTCGGGCCAATTGGGCCGGAATCTTTTACTGCGGGTGGCGGATGTGATGCACGGAATGAAGGAAATCGCGGTCGCCCGGCCTGGCGCGTCGCTGCGCGACGTGGTGGTGGCGATGACGCGCCGACCCCTGGGCGCAGCGTGCGTGGTGGACCGGCGCGGGAAGCTGACGGGATTAGTCACCGACGGCGACATCCGCCGCGCGTTGCAAAAGCACGAAGACATCCGGGTGCTGACGGTCGCGGAAGTGATGACGCCCAACCCCATCCGGATTACGCCGGAAACTTTGCTGGGTGACGCGTTGCGGTTGATGGAGGAGCGCACGTCACAAATTTCGGTCCTCCCGGTGGTCGGCGGCCAGGCGCGGTGCCTGGGACTGCTGCGGCTGCACGACATATACCAACATTAGGGGTGATGCTTGCGGTGCGCGACACGGCCACGACGCCAAGCTTGCGGGGCCAGTTCCCGACCAGGCCGGCGGAAGTAACACCGGCGAGCCGGCGAGAACGGGTGGTGTTTGCCCTGGCGTGCGCAACGCTGGTTTTGCCGGTGTGGATGGAGGGCGCCTGGGAAGCGTGGGCCCAGAAAATAACACTGGCGCTGGCGGTGCTGATGTTTGCGGTATTGTTCGTCCCGATGTTCGATTACCGAGGGTGGCCGCCCTCGCCGTCGGCGCAGATAATTTGGAGTCGGTTGAAGAAATTTCCCATTTTTTGGATTGGACTGGCGATTCTGGTTTACGGGGTGGTGGCGGCACTTAACCCTTCGCGGGCGGTTTTTGTAGTCGAGGAACATTCTGGTTTGGAAAGTATGCCGCACATTTCATTTTTGCCGCACAGCATTCTTTCCCCCTTCCTGCCGATGAACGCCTGGCATGCATTGATGGTTGTCGCACCGGCATTTTTGGCTGTCTGTGCGGCTTGGGCGGGGTTGTCCACGGAACTCTGCTGGCGGCGGCTGCTGGGTGTGATGGCGGCGAATGGCGCGGCCATTGCGGTGGTGGGTATGTTACAGGCGCGGAGCGGCACGCGCAAAATGTTCTGGTTGTTTGATCCGCAGCCGGGCAACGTTATGTCGGAATTTTTTGGCAGTTTTGTATATCCCGGGCACGCGGCGGCGTGGATGGTACTGGGATTCGGCGCGGCCGCCGCGATGATGGACCATGGTTTGCGCCGGCGTGACCCGTTGGCCCCGCCCCGCCGTTGGGGCTGGCCGGCGATAACGGCGTGGCTGTGGCTGGGTGTGATGGCGGCGATTCTGGTGGCGCTGGGTTTGTTTGTGAAACCGGATTTTTGGTCACTGGCTGCGGGCGGGGTGCTATTGATTTGCGTCTGGCTGTGGCTGGCTCGTCTGTGGCGTGCGGGGCAGAAGCGGCGGGCGGCGTTGTATGCGTTGCCAGCGTTGGTGTTCATGACGCTGATGCTGTTGGCCACGGGTGCGGCGGTGTGGTGGTGGCAGCAAGGTGGAGCGGCAAAAGCGTTGGAGGTCAACCTGCAGGATCCGGCGTTGCCGTTGCGTTATGAGTTTGCCTACACTTCGGTGGCGATGATCAAGGATGAGCCCTGGTTCGGTTGGGGTCCGGGCAGTTTTCACTATGTTTCGCCTTATTATTTGTCGAGAAATCCGATGTTTCACGATTCGGCGCATCCGACTGAGGTGCGTTACGGCCTGCAGTACGCCTTGAGCGACTGGGTGCAGATTCCTGCCGAATGGGGTGTGCTCGGCGCGGGTCTTTTTGCGGCGGCGGCATTGTGGTGGGTAGGGAAATCCTGGCGGATGCGCCAGGTGCTGCCGGGCGATTCATGGATAGCGCTGGGTGCGGTGGCGATGGTTTTTGTCGGGGCGGCAGCGGACTGTCCATTTTACAACCCGGCGGTGTTGATTGCGGCGGCGCTGCTACCCGCAGCGGCCATCAAACTCGGTGAATTTTCCTCGCGTCTGCGTCCGGCCTTGAGCAACGTGGTCGTGGCTTGCCCATGAAAATTGCGATTGTTGGAATGGGTTACGTTGGTTTACCGCTCGCCTTGCGGTTTGTGCGGGCCGGCGTCTCCGTGCTCGGGGTGGATGTGGACGCAGCCAAGTGCACGGCACTCAATTCCGGCTGTAGCTATATCAAGCATGTGCCCAGTCCGGCGGTCGCGGAAGCCACGGCGGCCAAGCTGCTCGAAGCGACGACAGATTTTGCCCGGATCAGCGAGGTTGAGGCGATTCTACTCTGTGTGCCGACGCCACTCAATGACGAGCGCGGGCCGGACATGAGCTTTGTGTTCGGCACAGGTGAAAGCCTCGCGCCCCACCTGCGCAAGGGGCACTTGGTGGTGCTCGAGTCCACGACGTATCCCGGCACCACGGACACGGATTTACGGGCAATTTTGGAACGCGGATCCGGTCTGGTCGCAGGCCGCGATTTTCACCTCGCTTTTTCACCGGAGCGTGAAGATCCGGGCAGCACCCGATGGGATGTCCATCGCATTCCAAAAATTGTGGGAGGGCTGACCCCGGCGTGCCGCGATCGGGCGGTGGCGTGCTACGCGAAGGCCATTGAGTGTGTTGTGCCGGTGTCCTCGTGTCGGGTGGCGGAAGCCGCCAAGCTGCTCGAAAACATTTTCCGTTCGGTGAATATCGCCCTGGTGAACGAATTGAAGGTCGTTTATACTGCAATGGGCATTGACGTGTGGGAAGTTATCGAGGCAGCCAAAACGAAGCCGTTCGGCTTCATGCCGTTTTATCCGGGGCCGGGCTTGGGCGGCCATTGCATTCCAATAGACCCGTTTTATTTGACGTGGAAAGCGCGCGAATTCGGCCAGGAGACGCGGTTTATCGAACTGGCGGGGGAAATCAATTCCGCGATGCCTCTCTACGTCGTCGAGCGTGTAGTGGCGGCGTTGGGCCGGCCGATTCAGGGGGCGCGGATTTTGTTGCTTGGGCTCGCGTACAAAGCCGACGTGGATGATGACCGCGAATCGCCGACTTACGAGCTGATGCGTCTCTTTGAGGAACGCGGAGCGCAGACGGCCTACCACGACCCGCATGTGCCCGTCATCCGGCCGGTGCGCGAGCACCCGCAATACGCCGGACGACGCTCCACGGCGCTGTCGCCGGAAGGGCACGACCTTGCGCTGTTGGTCACGGCGCACGCGGAGTATCGCGATTTTAATTTTTCAGGCTGGCCCATTCCGTTAGTGGACACGCGCAATTGCGTGACGCGGCGGCCCGCGAAGTATTTTCGCGCCTAAACGCGATGAATTCCCAGCAGTCTCGCGCGGTGGCCACTGCGCCGGAGCAACTTTCTTCCGGCGGCGGGGAACGTTTAGTCGTCCGCCTCATCTGCTTGTGGATGGTCATCCAGCCGTGGCTGATTGGTGGAGTGTTCTGGTGGTCGGAGGCCTTTAACACGCTGGTAGGTGCAGTTGGATTGGCCATTGCGTTGCGCTCGCGGGAAAACCGACGCACACTTTGGCGCTTCCCGGTTTTTTGGCTGGGATTGTTGTTCTGTGGTTACGTTCTTTGCCAGGCGCTCAACGCCCGGGTTTACGAGGCGCAACGTGTGCCCACTGCGCGGATCTATGATGACTTAATCAGACCACATCTTTCGTGGCTTCCGTCGGGTGTCCTCGGTAATTATTTTCAACCATGCACCTGGCGAAGTTTTGTGTATTGGCTGGGACCGTGGTTGTTGGTCTGCGCGTGGTGGGCGGCTGTGCACCGGAGGCGGATGGGCCGCCTGCTCGCTCTGGCGGCGTTCGTGAACGGGGTGGTCATGGCTGGGCTGGTGCTCTATGAGCGGTTTCATCCGTCGGAGAAAATACTCTGGTTTTACACTTTTCCTGGCATGAATCCCAACGGAACAAACGCTGCGAGTTTTGTTGATCATAACAAAGCTGCGGCGTTGTTGTATCTCTCCATGGGTGCGGGGCTGGCGGTGGCAGGCCGACTACAGGCACGGCTGCGCGAGCAGACTCGGGACAATGGGGTGACCTGGCTGGCGCTTTTTGGCTGCCTGGTCATATTCGCGAGTTTTTTTGCGCTGGGCAGCCGGGCGGGCCTGGCCGTGGCGTGCGGTATTTTCGGCGGCGGCTTTGCGATTTTGATCATGGCAAGGTTGCTCGCCAGGGACTATTCACCGGGTTTGTGGCTGGGGGGCGCAATTTTGGTGGCGGGTGTGATTGGGCTCAGTTTTTTCGAGTTTCACAATCGCGAAACCGGCACACTGGGGCGCATCAAGTATCTGAGTGAGCATCCGGATGAGGACACCCGCGTACTGCTTCGTCAGGAAACCATGCGCATGGTCAAGGATAAGGAGCATTTCTGGCTGGGCTGGGGCGGGGGCTCCTTTCGCTATGTTTCGCCCAATTTCTTTCATGCGGATTCCGTTTTCACGGATCCGTACTATGACAACGGCCTGCGTTTTCAGACGGACTGGACGCATTCGGACTGGCTGCAACTGCCGATGGAATTTGGGGTTATCGGCGCGGGTCTGCTACTCGCCATCTTACTCTATATTTATGGGCGGGCATTGTGGCTGGCGCGACGGTTGGGGGCGGCGGGCTTCGTCATACTGCTGGCCGGTGGAGGGATGCTTGCGCACGCCGTGGTGGATTTTCCCACGTATAATGCATCCGTGCTGACACTGTTTTCACTGCTGCTGGTTTCGACACTCAAAAATGCCGAGTTGGACGCCCGGCGCGCGTCCAAAGCTTAATGGATAAATTGTCATGGCGGCGCCATTTATTATCACGATTGATACGGAGGGCGACAATGCCTGGTCGCACCCGCGCCAGATTACGACGCGCAACGCCGCGTGGTTGCCGGGTTTTCAGGCGCTGGCGGAGCGCTGCGGTTTCCGGCCCACCTGGTTGGTCAATTGGGAAATGGCACACGATGCTGTTTGTGTGGAATTTTTACGCGATGTGCTTGCGCGCCAGGCGGGCGAGGTGGGGTTGCACCTGCATGCCTGGGATACACCGCCTTTGGAGCCGCTCACCGAAGACGATGCCCGCCACCATCCGTATCTCATCGAATATCCTGAGGCCCTCATGGGTGCGAAACTGGAACGGCTGGCTGGGGTGCTGGAGGAAACTTTCCAGCGTCCACTCCGCAGTCATCGGGCGGGCCGCTGGGCGTTCAATGGCCGTCTGGCGCGCTGGTTGCGTGAACACGGATTCGCGGCCGATTGCTCGGTCTGTCCGGGCGTGGATTGGCGCACGACCAAGGGCGACCCGCGTGGCTCGGGTGGGCCGGATTACCGCCGCGCACCGCGCGAACCGTACTTCATTAATGAAGGCAATATCCTTGAACCAGACGAAACTCCGGTGGCCGGCGCTTTGCTCGAAGTGCCCATGACCATCGCCGCGCCGCAGTCGCGTTGGTCAAAAGCGTTGTTGGAGTGTTGTTCGAAGCGTCATCATTGGCTGCGGCCCAACGGACGCAATGGCCTGGCGCTGCGCCAGCGGGTGGACGAGATTGCCGGGAGCGGCTCACACCTGATGTTTATGATCCATTCTTCCGAATTGATGCCAGGTGGCAGCCCGACTTTTCCCAGCGAGGATTCCATTACCCGCTTGAACCGCGAAATAGAGGAATTATTTGTATATGCGCAAGGCTGTGGTTGTCCTGGGCGCACGCTGGGCGAATTTGCCAGCGAGTGGGGAGCGGTGTCCACGCCAGCAGATGGAAGGAAATAATTTATGTCCAAGAATTATGCTGTTATTTTAGCGGGTGGCCGGGGCGAGCGCTTCTGGCCGCAGAGCCGGGCGGCTCGTCCCAAGCATCTGTTGCCCATCGTGGGTGACCGGCCCATGGTTGCGCAAACGGTGACGCGGCTGGCCGGGTTGGCGCCACCGGAGCAGATATTTATTTTGACCAACACGGAGCATGTTGCGGCCATCCGCGCGGCGTGTCCGGAAGTTCCGTCCGGACAAATCATCGGCGAGCCGGTGGGCCGCGACACGGCGCCGGCGGCGGCATTGGCCGCCATGCTGGTGCGGCGGCGCGACCCAGAGGGCGTGGTGGCGCTTTTGGCGGCTGACGCGGCCATCCACGATGACGCTGGATTTCGCGCGACGTTGAGCTCTGCGTTTGCCGCAGCGGCAAAACAGGATTACATTTTCACCATTGGCATTCCCCCGGCATTTGCCGCGACCGCTTACGGTTATTTGTGCCGTGGGAAAAAACTGGGCGAGAGCGAAGGGCGTCCGTGGTTCAAGGTGGATAAATTTGTCGAGAAGCCGGACCATTCGACGGCAGAACGTTATCTGAAAGAAGGCGGGTATCTTTGGAACGCATGCATGTTTGTGGTGCGGGCCAATGTATTGGAGTCAGCATTCAATCAGTATGCCCCGGATATCGCCAGGGGGATGAAGGAGTTGGATGGGCGGCTCAACCAAGGAGTCCCGCAGGCGGAGGCACTGGCGGCGGTTTATCCGGGCCTGACGAAAATTTCATTGGACTACGCGGTGATGGAAAAATCCGCGAATGTGGCCGTCTTTGAGGCGGCCTTTGACTGGGATGACGTGGGCGAATGGCCGGCGTTGGTGCGCCACGCGCAGGCCGATGCCGCGGGCAACGTCGTAAAAGGGGATTCCGCTTTGCACGAGGCGCGCGGCAACATTGTCGTCGGGGAGCCGGGTCACCTTGTCGCGCTGCTGGGGGTGGATGATTTGGTCGTGGTGCAAACACCGGATGCCACATTGGTCTGCCCGAAGTCGCGCGCACAGGAGTTAAAAAAACTGCTCCAAGTTGTCGCCGCGAAAAAGAATAGCACGCACTGGCTCTGATTTTTATATGGCTCTCTACTTAGTCACCGGGGTGGCGGGTTTCATTGCTTCGCGCGTGGCGGAAATGCTGCTCGCCGAGGGTCATGCCGTCGTCGGCATTGATAATCTAAATGATTATTATGACGTGCGAATGAAGGATTACCGTCTCGCGCGTTTGCTCGGGGAAATCAACTGGCGGCCAGGTGCGGATGCGCGGCGATCCCAATACAACGGGCGGGCGCGGCGGACGGGAAGCGACGGGCGTTTTACCTTCGAAAATCTGGACGTCGAGGATCTGGCCGGCCTGAAAAAACTTTTTCACGATTTCAAATTTGAGGCCGTATTCAACCTGGCGGCACGAGCCGGCGTTGCTTACAGCCTGGAAAATCCGCACGTTTATCTAACCACCAACGCGCATGGCACGCTGAATCTGCTGGAGTGCCAGCGCAAATCTGGCGTGAAAAAAATGGTGCTGGCGTCTACCTCCTCGCTCTACGCGGGCAGCCCGCTGCCTTTTACCGAAGAGCAGCCAGTCAACACCCCGTTGTCACCTTATGCGGCCTCGAAAAAAGCGGCAGAACTTTTCGCGCACAGCCATCACAAGATGCATGGGCTGGACATCACGGTCGTACGCTATTTCACCG
>Ga0206999_10171_pt1 | contig 16331 bp, 8 predicted proteins | sample Alteio_BWMinCont_92_FD_153482 | JGI IMG/M metagenome (GOLD analysis project Ga0206999, IMG submission 153482) | Enriched cells from forest soil in Barre Woods Harvard Forest LTER site, Petersham, Massachusetts, United States -... | ecosystem: Environmental > Terrestrial > Soil > Temperate forest >...
TTGCTGCTGTCGCGCCAGGTTCAGGATATATATACGGAGCAGAACCGGAAGCTCGTCGCCGAAATCGCCCGCGAAGTGGGCGAGGAAATCGTCGCCCGCTGGGCGGCGAACAAGGACCGCGTGCTGTCGGAGGACGAAATCAACCGCATCATCGAAAAAGCGCTCGTACACCAGAACCAGCACGACGTGGCGATGAGCCTCGTTTTCAAGCGCGCGGGCGTGGCCTCGCCGACGGCGGCCAATGGCGACGGCACAGGGGTGATGGCGGGCGAATTGCTGCCGGTGCATGTGCGGCTCATCCGCCGCAACGGCCAGGTCGTGCCGTGGGATCAGAACAAGGTCGAAATCGCCGTGCGCAAGGCGTTCCTTTCCCTGCATGTGGACAGCGAGCCGGCGGTGCGCGTCGCCGAAGCAGTGAGCGGGCGTGTGCGCGACATGGGCCAGGCCTTTGTCTCCATCGAAGACGTGCAAGATCTTGTGCAGGAAGAATTGATGCGACACGGGCACTTCAAGGTCGCCGAGTCCTACATCCTCTACCGCGCCGAGCGTTCCCGCCGCCGCGACCAGGCCGCCGCCACCGCCACGCCGGACGACGCCCGCCAGGAGCAAATCATTTTCATCAAACGCGACGGCGGCCAGACGGAAATGTGGGATGGCGCGGAACTGCGCGCCCGCATCGCTTTTGCCGCCATTGACCTCGACCTGTGCTATACCCGCGAAGAAATCGAAGTCGAGTTACGCCGCTCACTCTCGACCGAGATGACGCGCGAGGACCTGCAGCAGACCGTCATCCTCAACGCCAAGACCCTCATCGAGCGCGACGCCGACTTTGCGAAGTTCGCCGGACGCATCCTGCTCTCGTATATCTATGAAGAGGTGCTCGGCTGGGACATCCTGCGTGACGGCATTGGCTCCCTCAAACAATTCCACGCGCGTCAGTTCAAGAAAAACCTCGAACACGCTGCGCGCATTGAGCGCATCAACCCGGCCCTGCTCAAATACGACCTGAGCAAGCTGGCCGAGGCGCTCGACCCGATGGCCGACCTCGAATTCGATTTCCTCGGCATCCAGACCCTTTACGACCGCTACCTGGTGGTGGACAAGACGCGCACGCCCGCGCGCCGGCTCGAAACGCCCCAGTATTTCTGGATGCGCGTGGCGATGGGCCTCTTCCTCAACGAACCCCGCGAGCGCGAAGACTGGGTTGCCCGCCTCTACTCGCTCTATAAAAACCGCCGATTCTGCTCTTCGACGCCGACGCTATTCAACTCCGGCACACTGCATTCGCAGCTTTCATCCTGCTACCTCTACAAGGTGGACGACAACATCGAGAGCATCATGATCCGCGGCATCGCAGAAAACGCCTTCCTGTCCAAATGGGCCGGCGGCCTTGGTGGCTCGTGGACGGCGGTGCGCGGCACCGGCGGTTACATCAAGGGCACCAACGGCGACAGCCAGGGTGTTATCCCCTTCCTCAAGCTGCACAACGACCAGCTGGTGGCCGTCAACCAGGGCGGCAAACGCCGCGGCTCCGGCTGCGCCTACCTCGAAACCTGGCACAACGACATTCTCGACTTCATTGAGCTGCGCAAGAACACCGGTGACGACCGCCGCCGCACGCACGACATGAACACGGCGAACTGGATTCCCGACCTGTTCATGAAGCGGATGGAAGCCCGCGAGGACTGGACCATCTTCCGCGCCAACGAAACCCCCGACTTGCACGAGCTTTACGGCCGCCGCTTCGAGGAACGCTACTGCCACTACGAGCAACTCGCGCGCGACGGCAAAATCTTCGGCAAGACCCTCCCGGCCATCGATCTCTGGCGGCAGATGCTCAAGATGCTCTTCGAAACCGGCCATCCCTGGATAACCTTCAAAGACCCGTGTAACATCCGCAGTCCGCAAGACCACGCCGGCGTCATTCACTCCTCGAATCTCTGCACCGAGATTACACTCAACACCAGCGTCGAAGAAACGGCGGTATGCAACCTCGGCTCCGTCATTCTCGACACGCATATCAAAGCCGACGGCTCGCTCGACCACCATGCACTGCGCGAAACCATTCGCGTCGCCGTGCGCGCGCTCGACAACGTCATTGACATCAACTTCTACCCGACGAAACCGGCGGAGACCTCCAACCTGCGCCACCGGCCCATCGGCCTCGGCGTGATGGGCCTGCACAACGCCCTCTACAAGCGCAACCACGCGTTCGCCTCGGCCGAGGCGGTTGAATTCAACGACGAATTCATGGAAGCCATCGCGTTTTACGCCTATGAAGCCTCCAGCGATCTCGCCGCCGAGCGCGGCACGTATTCCTCCTATCATGGCTCGAAGTGGGACCGCGGCATCCTGCCGCAGGACACGATTGAGTTGCTGGAGCAGGAACGCGGTGTAGCCGTTGACGTTCCACGCGGAGGACGGCTGGACTGGACGCCCCTGCGCCAGAAAATCCGCCGCCAGGGCATGCGCAACAGCAACGTCATCGCCATCGCGCCCACGGCCACCATCTCGAACATCGTGGGCACCTCGCCCTGCATCGAGCCGTATTACAAGAACCTCTTCGTCAAGAGCAACCTCGGCGGCGAATACATCATCCTCAACCAGGAACTCGTCAAAGACCTGAAGGTGCACGGCCTGTGGGATGCCGCGATGATTGACCACTTGAAATACTTCGACGGCGAGCTGACGAATATCGAACGCATCCCGGCGGAAATTAAGCAGAAATTCGCCACCGCCTTCGACATTGATTACAACTTCGTCATTGATGCCGCGGCCCGCCGCCAGAAGTGGATTGACCAATCGCAGTCCGTCAACCTCTTCCTCGGCAAGCCCGACATCAAGACCCTCTCGCATATGTATCGCGCGGCCTGGCGCAAGGGCCTGAAGACAACCTATTACCTCCGCACGCTCGGCGCCTCGAACATCGAGAAGGCGACCGTCGCGGTGAAAAAGGAAACGCGCGGGCACATCGGCCTCAGCGAGGAAGACGCGGCGGCAGCCAGCCCGGACACTGACGGCACCAATCCCCCCATCCCCAAACGCATTTACAGCGAAGAGGAAAAACAATCCTGCAGCCTCGAAGCCCGCCTCCGCGGCGAAAGCTGCGAAGCGTGCCAGTAGGCACCTCGTTTGCTTACGTTGATTCCCGCGGGCGCAGGACCACAAGCATTCGTGCGGCGGTGAGCGCGGGGAGAGGCGCGAGCGCCTTTTCCATGGCTTGCAGCACGGGCAGGGCAAAATCGGGGTAGAGTTGCGGGCCACGAAAACCGCCGCTCATCAAATAAGAAAGTGCGGGGAAATATTTCGCGTTCGTGATTTCCCAGTCGCGAAATGACGCCGGTTGCTGGTCGAGCGGCAACCGGCTGACGTGCCGCGCCAGCCGCCAGCAATTGCCCTGGGCGGCGTAGTAGGTTTGCTTCGCCGGATCGAAATTTTCCGGAATATTCCATTCGATGGGCTTGCCCAGACCCAGCGGCTCGTGGTGGAAAAAACCGTAAATCGTCCGGCCCATCAGGCCAGCCGCCGGCTCCATCAGCAGCACCACGCCGCCGGGCGCGAGCACGCGGCGGAATTCCCGCAGCGCCGCGCCGGGATATTGCAGATGGTGCCAGACATCGAAGAGAATGAGGTTTGAAACGGTCTGCGGCCCGAAACTCAGCGCGTAAGCGTTTTCCACGCAGTCGAGCCAAGGATTGGGAAAAATGTCCGTGGTGATGCAGGCGGGCAGCACTTCCTTGATATTGCCCATGCCGGAGCCAAGCTCGACGGTCAGCCCCTTTCCGTCGCGAGGCAGCGCGGCGGCAATCTCATCGTAAAGGCGGCGGTAAATGCGACGGAGAACCGGCTTGCGCTCCCAAGCCGCGCGGTTCTCGTGGATTTCCCGGTTGTGTTGATCAATGTCAGACATGGCAGCCGGGCGACGGTGGCGGGAGATTGCGCGTTTCCATGACAGTATACAATGGCCGACGCTGGCCCTGCTCAAAAATGCGCGCGACATAGAGGCCGATGACGCCAAGGCAAAACAACTGCACCCCGGCAAAGAACACAATCAGCATCACGATGGACGTCCAGCCTTGCACAGTGCGATGCAACACCAGCTTGCCATACAACGCCCAACCGAGATACGGCAGGCTGACGCACCAGAGCAGCAGCGACAGCCAGATGATGGCGCGGATGGGCACAGTCGAAAACCCCAGGGCGGCATCCAGCGCCAGCGCGACCATCTTGCGCAGAGGATATTTGGTCTCGCCGGCGGCCCGCGCCGCGCGGTCGTAAGTGATAATGCACTGGCGAAACCCCAATTCGAGGGCCAGGCCGCGCATAAAACGATGGGGCTCGCGGTAGCGCCGCAGGGCGTCGACGGCCCGGCGGCTCAGCGCACGGAAGTCGCCGCAATCGGCAATCCAAGCCCGCGTGGCCAAGTATTTCATCATGCGGTAGAAGATGGCCGCGGTGAAGAGTTTGAACCAGGTTTCGCCGGTGCGTTGGCGACGTTGCGCGTGGATAACATCAAAACCTTCGTCCGCCTTTTCAATCATCGTCGAAACGACTTCGGGCGGGTCCTGCAAATCGGCGTCGAGAATCACCACGAGGTCGCCGACGGCGGCGTCCAACCCCGCAGTCAGCGCGATTTGATGACCACGGTTGGCAGCGAGGTGGATGACTTGCACGCGCGGGTCGCGCGCAGCCAAGTCATCAAGGATTTTCGCCGTGCCATCCGTGCTCCCGTCGTTGACAAAGAGGAAATGAAAAGAACGATCGGGATGGGCCGCAGCCAAGGCGCGCACCCGTTCGTAATATGACGGCAAGACCGCTTCCTCATTGTAGCACGGGGCCAGCAAAGTCACTTCGCGCACCGGGGCGGGGCTGGAGGAGATATTCACGGCAGGGAAATAGAGGGATTATAGGAGCCGATTCCCGGTTTGGGTGGGATTTCGGCGTGTTCGGGCCCAGTCTTACGCAGATAAGCAACAAAAGAGTCAATTTGCGAGCCATAGTCGGAGGGGGTCGAGTAGGCTTCGTAATAGACGGGAAATTTCGCCTCGTAGGCCTGGTAATGCTCGGCGAGCAGGCCGGAAGGAATGATGTCCTTGAAGTCGTTGGGCAGGACGATGATGTCAAAACAACGCCGGCCAATAAGTTCCTGCATATGGTGAATATAATCCAAGGCGCGCACATGGGCGGGGTCGCTTTCCGGCAAGCGTTCGAGGGCCAAGTTGACGAAATAAGTGATCTGACCGTCGTCAACAACCGGCATGCCAGGGATGGGGACAGCGCCGGTCAAGCGTGGTGGAAGCAATTGCCAGGGATGCCCGGCGGTGAAATTGCTCCAACTGTCCCACGCGGTCGTAGTGGAATCCAAAGGCCAGGGTGGGCGTTCCCAACTTAAGAGTAAACACGCGTTCAGCGCGAATGCCAGCAAGCCCAGGGTTTTCCAACCAGCCTGCACCCTGGCCATAGCGCGCATCGCCACGATAATCGCGAACGGCGTCACGAGTTGAATATAGTAAACACGATACGCGCCTACATTTCGCCCGAGGAGCAGGCTGGTCACGCCCAGAGTCAGCCCCAAGCACAAAAGCCAGGGGTCGGGCCGCCAGAGTTTCCATCGCGCGCTGGTGGCGCGTGGAGATTGGCGCGATTCGCCAATCGCCTGAGACAGCCAGGCCAGAACTGCTCCCGCAGACACAATCAACACGCCAGCGTGCAGCAAAAGGAAATCTCCAAACTGGCTCCAAAAATATCCGGGAAATTCCTTTTCAGAATATTGGTGCGAAGTGACGATGCTAAAGAGGTAGTAGGGCCAGACGTGATTGACGAGCGGGATGCTCGCCAGCAGCAACGCGCCCGCAATCGCTGCATAAATCAGCGCGTGCCGCCAGCCCAGAGTCACCAACAGCGCGGCCGGCGCCAGACCGAGAGCGAGCGCAAAATAGGGCTTGGTGTAAAACGCCACCACGCCAAGCGCAGCGCTGGCCAGCATCCGCGCAAGCGAAGGTGCGGGGCCGCCGGGTTTGGGTACAACCAGAAAAACCACCGTGAGGTAGAACACGCTGCCCAAGGTGTCGGGACGCGCAACAATCGCGTAGGAGCAAACATTGAAGAGATAATAAAATACTGCTCCGGTTAGTGCCAGCCCGCCGCCAACTCCGACCCGGCGCAAAAGCGCAAATAACAATGCCGCACCCGCGAGCAAAAACACCATGCTCGCCGCGCGATGCACCGCAAAAGTGCTGCCCCAAAGCTTCGCCGCCGGCAGCACCGCGTAATTATACACGATACCATAAACGTTGGTAAACTCGGGCAAAGTCTCCAGCGTGTAGGGCATCTTGCCCTCCAGCATCAACCCAGTGGTCAGCGGAATGGCGGCCTCACGCGCCTCCTGCGCGCCTGGCAGCGTAATCATCCGAATTTCAAAGGCCGCAAAATATGCCACGGCGAGCGCCAGCAGACCCGCCAAAGTCGCATAGACTCCGCGCTGATAATTCGCCCCAAAATCATTAGGCGAGAACTGGAGCGGCAGCCGGACCATTGTCTTTTACGCTGCCCAATCCATTGTCTTCCAGCAAGGTTGAAGTTTGCCGCGACCAACAGTCGGATCAGCCCTAACTCTCCGTCGTCGAATATTTCTCCTTAAGGGCCTCGATGACCGACGGGTCGGCGAGCGTGGTGACGTTGCCGAGGGCGCGGCCTTCGGCGATGTCGCGCAGCAGGCGGCGCATGATTTTGCCGGAGCGGGTCTTGGGCAGGTCGGCGGAAAAGATGATTTTTTCCGGGAGCGCGAATTTGCCGATTTTTTTCGCGACGAGATCATTGAGTTCGCGAATGAGATCCGGTCCGGCTTCACGGCCTTGCTTCACGGTAACGAATGAGACAAGCGCCTGGCCCTTCAGTTCGTGCGGGATGCCGATGACGGCGCTTTCCGCAACGGCTGGATGCTCAACATAGACGCTTTCCAGTTCGGCGGTGCCGATGCGGTGGGCGGAGACGTTGACTACGTCGTCGCAGCGGCCCAAAATCCAGTAATTGCCGTTCTCGTCCTTGCGCGCGCCGTCGCCGGGGAAATAGTATTTACCGCCCCACTTCGCGAAATAGGTGGTTTTGAAGCGCTCGGGGTCGCCCCAGATGCCGCGCATTATGCCCGGCCAGGGTTTTTTGATGGCGAGAATGCCCGCGCGCACATCCTGACCATCGTCACTGAGAACAGCCGGCTCGATGCCAAAGAACGGGACGGTGGCGCTCCCCGGGGTCGTCGCGATGGCGCCGGGCAGCGGGGTGATCATAATGCCGCCGGTTTCCGTCTGCCACCACGTGTCGACAATCGGACAGCGTCCGCCACCGATGACATTGTGATACCACATCCACGCCTCGGGGTTGATGGGTTCGCCCACGGAGCCAAGCAGGCGCAAGGAGGACAAATCATGCTTCTGCGGCCAGACGTCGCCCCATTTCATGCAGGCACGGATGGCGGTCGGCGCGGTGTAAAGAATGGTGACGCCGTATTTTTCGACAATCTGCCAGAAACGGTCGTTTTCGGGCCAATTGGGCACGCCTTCAAACATCACGACCGTTGCGGCGTTTTGCAGCGGACCGTAAAGGATATAGCTGTGGCCGGTAACCCAGCCGATGTCAGCGGTACACCAATAAACGTCCTCCGGCTTAAGATCGAAAATGTATTTGGCAGTGAGGTAGGCGAATGTCATGTAGCCACCGGTGGTGTGCATGATGCCCTTGGGCTTGCCGGTCGAGCCGCTGGTATAAAGGATAAACAACAAATCCTCGGCGTCCTGGCGCGAGGCTTCGCAATGCCGCGATTGACCAACGACGGCCTCGTGATACCACACATCGCGGCCTTCCTTCATGACGACCGGGTGCAGTTGCTTCTGTGGCTCGCGTGCGACGACAAGCACTTTTTCCACGCTGGGACATTCGGCAATGCCTTCATCCACCGTATGCTTGAGCGGCAGAACTTTGCCGCGGCGGTAGCCCGCATCGCTGGTGATGACAACTTTGGCTTTACAATCGTTGACGCGGTCCTTGATCGACTCGGCGGAAAAACCGCCGAAGATGACCGAGTGCGGGGCGCCGATTCGCGCGCAGGCAAGGACGGCGATGGCCAACTCGGGCACCATCGCCATGTAGAGCATGACGATATCGCCTTTTTTGACACCAAGGCTTTTGAGGACATTGGCAAAGAGGCAAACCTCGCGGTGCAAGTCCGCATAGGTGAGCACCCGTTGGTCGCCATGTTCACCTTCAAATATAATGGCGGCCTTGTTGCGCGTCGGGCCGTGGAGATGACGATCCAGGCAATTGGAGCAAAGGTTGGTGACGCCGCCCTCGAACCATTTGTAGAACGGCGCGTTTTTGGCGTTCAGCACGGTATGCCACTTTTGACTCCAATGGAGCTCGCCGGCGACGTCGGCCCAAAACTTCTCCGGGTCGGCGATGCTGCGGGCATACATCTCCTTGTATTGCTCCAGACTCTTGATGTGCGCCTGGCGGGCAAAAGCGGCGGGCGGCGGGAAGACGCGGGATTCCGTATTGACGGTTTCGAATTGCGAAGCGGGGGCAGTCATGGGGAAATGAGGAAAGAGGTGCAGACTTTTCAAAATCGTGTCGCGCGGCAAGCCAAAAGGTGGGCAAAAACCCACGAAAGAACATTTCCAAAACCGTCTGCACCCGCCACACTCGCACCATGGACACAGTTTTGTTCGATTACCCGTTGCCGCCGGAGCGCATTGCGCAAACACCGGCGGCGCCGCGCGACTCCTCGCGGCTGCTGGTCGTCGAGCGAGCAAGCCGCAGGGTGAGCCATCATATTTTCCACGAGCTGCCCGATTTGCTGCCGCCGGGTACGCGCCTGTTCCGCAATCACGCGGCGGTATTCAAGGCCCGGCTGCAATTGACACGCCCCACCGGGGGCGCGCTTGAATGCCTGTTACTACACCCCGCCCTCGAACTTGACGCGGGCGGAAACACCTGGTGGTGCCTGCTCAAGCCCGGAAAAAAATATCCTCCGGGTGCGACGTTCGGGGTGGAAAATATTTTTACCGCCACGGTTTTGGAAAAATCGTCGGATGGCCGCGTCTTGGCGCGCTTTACGGTATTGAGCACCGGTGGCGTACCCGCGCTAGCCGAGCGTTTTGGGGTAATGCCCCTGCCTCCCTATATCCGACGCGAAACCGTCGATACTGCCCACAACGCAGGCGACACAGAAAATTATCAGACGGTTTATGCGGACCAGTCAAAAAAAATTGCCGCGGCGGCGCCAACCGCGGGCCTGCATTTCACTCCCGGTGTCATCACAGCGCTGACAAAACGCAGCGTAACGACGTACGATTTGGCGCTGCGGGTGGGCCTTGACACCTTCCGCCCGATTACTGCCTCCAAAATCGAAGACCACGTGATCCACCGAGAGTGGTATGAAATTCCTCCGACGACCCGCGCAGCTCTGTCCTCACCCGGCGGCTCACGACTGGCCGTAGGAACGACTAGTTTGCGGGCCATGGAGGATTATTTAAAAAAAACCGGCGGATCCAGAGGTCCTACCCCACCCCTTGACCAGCCTTGGCTGGCTGAGGCAGATATTTTTATTTATCCGCCGCGTGAATTTTCCGGGGCGGAAATGTTACTGACAAACTTTCATCTACCCCGCTCGACATTGATGTGCCTGGTCAGCGCCTTCCTCACTCCCGGCGCAATGGAGGGGATTGACTGGCTCAAGGAAATCTACGCCGAAGCGGTGGCGAAAAATTATCGCTTTTATAGCTACGGTGACGCGATGCTTGTGCGGTGAAGTTCACACCCCTCATGGCTCGTCCGGCCCATGCGGGGGCAAAATGGAGGTTTCCACCACGCCGACGAGGTCTTGCGGCGTCACCATCTGCTGGTCCGGCGCGTTGTTGTTGTCGCCCTGAGCCAGCCAGTGGTCCCCGTAGGAATGGATAAGACGATGCACAATAATCTGACCCGCTGGATTTCGATAAGCGATAATGTCGCCGACCTTCAAATCCCCCCAGGCCGTCGGCTGGATGAGAAAAAGCGTGCCGTCACTATAGACGGGTTCCATGGAGATTCCGGATGACCGGGCCAGAATGCTGCCGGGACGACCAGATTGCATAAGCTTCGCGGATGATAACAGTTGATCTTCTGAAAGCGGAGCATCCGCCGCCTGTTTTTCCGCCCTTGGGATCAAATGGCATCCGCTTAAGCATGAAACCGTTAGCATGACACCAATGGCTTGGTAACACATCCGACGACGAAGAGTTTCTAGCCATTTCACAACTCCATCACTTTACCTCAATTTGGCACTTGCGCAATGCCAAGCAAGCATACAAATTAGAGTGAAGCCCCTACCCGCCACTCCAGTCCACTTGGCGTCATTTCGACTTTTTTACCGGCAAACCATGCAGCGTCTTCGCCCATTTTTGATTTTAACCGTGCTTGCTGGTGGTTTGCTGGCCACGGGCTTCAAGACTGTCAATTATATGGACGGCGATGCCGTCATGGCCAAAGTCCGTGAAACCCACGGAGCTGACGCGGAAATTGACGTCATCAAGATGGTCACCGTCCAAGGATCGAACGACCCGGTCACACGCACAATGATTTCCGCCGTGCAGAAAGACGCCAAGGGAAATTCCATGTATCTGTTGCGTTTTTTGTCACCTGAAGATGAGAAAGGCGTCTCCTTGCTCGTGCTGGAAAAGGACGGCGGCGACGTAGACCAATATCTCTACGTCCCGACGATGGGCGCACCGAAGAAAATCGCTCCTTCCGCCCGCTCGAGCAACTTTATGGGCTCGGACTTCACTTACGAGGATATGCGCAAGGAAAAGCCCGGTGAATGGACCTATGCCCGCCTGGAGGATGAAAAAATCGACAACACTGACTGCTACGTCATCATTTCCGACCCCGCCAACAAAGAGCGCGAGAAAATCACCGGCTACACCGACCGGGTGATTTACGTGGACAAAGCCACTTACGATGTCCGCCGGATTGAATTTCTGGACAGCAAGCACAAGCTCATCAAGCAGTTTGATGCATATGATTACGAGCTGACGAATAACGTGACGCAGCGCCCGCATCGCGGGGAAATGAAAAATCCCGGCAAGAAAACCAACACGGTAATGATGCTGCTCAACAGCCGCATCAACAAACCGGTGGATGAAAAATTCTTCACCCTCGACACCCTCCAGCATTGGGGTCTCGATCAGGATAAAATCATCGCTGACTTGGTCCCGTCAACGCCCGCGGCGAAGACGCCCTGATCGCGCCGACCTGACCGTCGGCTATTGTGGTTAATATTCTCCTTTCTCGCCGCGCCGGCCCAACCCTTTTCCACTTAACGCCGTGTCGCCCGTCATCGGGAAGCTCCTCGGTTTTTGCTACCGCTGGGCGTGGATGGTGTGGATTGTAGTTATACTGCTGGCGGGCCTAGGCGCCTGGGAAGCGCGCAGCATCAAACTGAATGTGTCGGCCGAAGGCCTCGTGCCACAAGACAGCCCGTTGCGGGCGACTTACGAGGAGACGAAAAAAACCTTTGGCTCGGATTACATCATCGGCGTTTATGTCGAAGACCCGGACTTGTTCACCTTGCCAAAATTACGGCGTCTACAGAGCCTGACGCACAAGCTCGCGGAATTGCCGGGGGTGGAACGCGCCGAAAGCCTTTTCACGGTCAATAACATTGACGGCTCGAGCGGCTCGCTCGCCACAGGCCCGATTCTTGACCCACTGCCTGAAACACCGGAGGCGCTGGACCAGGCCAAGACCCGCGCACTGCACAACCCGCTCATTGTCCGCACCCTGATTTCCACCGACGCCAAAGCAACGCTGTTGACGCTCTTCCTCAAGCCCGAAGAGGCGCAAAAGGAAAACTTCGACACCCAGTTCGTCGCCCTGCTGGAAAAATGCGTGGCAGAAAACCAAGACGGCATCGCCAAGGACGAAGAAGGCAATCCCGTGCTGGATCCAGTCAAGGACAACAACGGGAAAATCGTGCTTGGCGCAGATAAGAAGCCGGTTTTGAAACCCCGGCCGGATTCGGCGGGCCAGTTCGCCACGATTTTCCCCATCGGCTCGTCCATTATGCACGTCGCCGTTTCAAAATATATTTTTCGCGACCAATTGCTGCTGTTACCGTTGGCCTGCGGCATCCTGCTGACTCTGCTCGGGCTGCTTATGCGCAGCCTGCACGGGGTGATTATCCTGCTCATCAATGCCGTGCTGGCAAATTGCTGGACGCTGGGCCTGATGGCCTTCTTCGGCATCCCCTTGAACATGCTCAACTATGTCGTGCCGGCGCTGGTGGTGATGATCGGCTCCGGCTCCGACGTACATTTGATGATTGGCTCCAGCCAGCAACGCGCCCGCGGGCTGGGCGGGCTGGAGGCGATTTCTGAAACCGGTCGTCTGATCGGCCTGAGCCTGTTGCTTAACACGGGCAGCACGGTGCTCGGCTTTGCCTCGACCCTGCTGACCAATATCGGCGTACTGCGTGAATTCGGCGCTTCGGCGGCCCTGGCCATTTCGCTGCGTTTCATTACCACCATGTTCGTGGTGCCGGCCTACCTGCGCTTTGCCGATCGGTGGATCAAGCCCGAAGCCGCCGCCTCGCACAGCACCCCAGCCGACCGCGACGGACTGTGGGAACGCTGCCTGACGCGCCCGTATATCCGCCTGGTTTCAAAGTATCTGGTGAACCATCCACGCTGGGTGATGTTTACCTGCGTGGCCATCACTGGCGTATCGCTTATCTTTGCCAAAAACATCCGGCTCGACAACGACTTCGCGGCCTTTCTGCGTGCGGATTCACCCGTGATGAAGCAGCTTAACACCGTTTCGCAGCGACTTTCCGGCACTGACATCGTGGACATTTCCTTCCGCGGCGAAAAAGGCGAATACCAGCGCCCTGACCGCCTCAGCCAATTGCTCAAATTTGAGGGCTACCTGCGCCGGCTGCCCGATGTGGACTCTGTCACCGGCCTGCCGGATTTTCTGGCGCTGTTCAACCGCGAGTTTAACGACGGCGACCCGGCAAAGTATGTCATCCCCGAAAACCCACTCGCGGTGCGCCAATGCCTCGGCATGTTCCAGCAATCTGACCTGGCCCCGTATGCCACGCGCGACGGCGCCAGGGTCAATATTGTACTGCGCTGCAACTTGCATAACACCACCCGTCTCAATCAACTGGTGGATGAAGTTTCCAGCACCCTAAAAAGCGGCCGGTTCGGCCCGCAGCTTTTTACCGTCAGCGGCCACGCTGTTCTCGCCGCGGCATCAGTGGACGAAATTGCCAGTGGGCAGGTCGCCTCCCTTAGCTCGATGGTCTTGATCCTCGGCGGGATGGTGGCACTGGTCTTCCTTTCCTGGCGCGCGGCGCTGGCGGCCATCGCGGCAAACCTGACACCCATCGCGGTGGTGTTTGCGGTGATGGGCCTGACGCATGTGCCGCTCAACCTGGGCACTTGCATGATTGCCGCGATCAGCATCGGCCTGGCGGTGGACAACACCATCAACCTTATGGTGCGCTACCACGATGACTTGCGCCGCACCCAAACGGAAGCCCTGGCGCTGCATGACACGATGGCGGCCGAATTCAAACCGATCGTGCTTTCCGGTTTGTCCATGGCTGGAGGATTTTTGGCCCTGAGTGTGTCGAGCTTTGTGCCCATGCAGCAATTCGGCCTGCTCAGTTCGCTGGTGATGATTCTCGCATGTTTTGGCGACCTCATCGTCACCGCCGCCATGCTGGGCAACAGCCGCATCATCACGGTCTGGGGCGTGATGGATATGAAATTGCGGAAAGCCATCGTGAAGCAATCGCCGGTCTTTGAAGGCTTCACCAACTGGCAGGCTCGCAAACTTATTGCCGCTTCGAACATGATTGAGCAACCCGCCGGCCATGCACTCATCCGCGATGGCGAAAGCGGCGACACCATGTATGTCGTGCTCGAGGGAGAACTCGCCGTCACCAAGGGCGAAGGCCAGAACCGCCTCGAAATCAACCGTCTCGGCCCGGGCCAGATCATCGGCGAAGTCGCGCTCATGGCCAAAGTGCAGCGCACCGCGGATGTCACCACCCTCACGCCGGTCAAATTGCTTTCGCTTAACTGGAAGTCACTCGTCGAGTTGCAGCGCTTCAGCCCCTACCTTGCGGCCAAGCTTAACCTGAATATCGCCAAAATCCTTGGCCTGCGCCTGGCCGACACGCTGCGCAAGACTTCCTCGCAGTCGCCCTTCCCGCCCGGCGGGTCCGCCGCTTCCGGCCAGACTTCCGTCCCCTGGACCAAAGGCGGCACCAAGCCGCCACAACCGCAAAGCTGAGCGAAATTACTCCGGCTTGCGCGGCTCGAGGGCATGATGCACTGCGACACCGAGGGAGTGGACAGTCTGCGGCTTGAGCAGCAAATCACGGATGCCCGCCGCACGAACGCGCTCATGGGTCAGATAAGGACTATAGCCCGTGGTGAGGATGATGGGCAAATCAGGACGGATTTTAAGCAACTGCGTGGCGAAATCCATGCCGGTCATGCCCGGCATGGTCTGGTCGGTGATGACAAGGTCGAAGCGGCGGGGTTCCTTGCGCACCCACTCCAGCGCTTCCGCCACGTTGGTGCTCATTTCCACTTCATACCCGAGTTGCTCGAGCGTTTTTTGGCCAAGTTTGGCGAGTGGCGCCTCGTCGTCCACATACAGAATGCGTTTGCCACCGCCATGGGGAATCGCCGTAAGCGGCGTTGACACCGACGCGGCAGCGCCTTGGTAAACTGGGAAATATAAATGGAACACCGTGCCTTCGCCGGGTTTGCTGTAAACCGTGATGACGCCGTCGTGGCTTTCCATGATGCCATGCACGACGGATAACCCCAGGCCGGTGCCTTCGCCTTGCGGCTTGGTGGTGAAAAACGGCTCAAAGATACGGCTAAGCGTGGCCTCGTCCATGCCGCAGCCCGTGTCGGCGACAGAAATCTGAACGTACGAGCCCGGGCGCAACCGCGGACGCAGTTCAGCAAAATGTCTGTCCACTTCGAAATTTTCCACTTTGACCTCCAAGCGGCCCGTCTTGTCCTTCATGGCATGCCACGCATTCGTGCCGAGGTTCATTATGATTTGGTGGATTTGCGTTGGATCCGCCAGCACCAGTGGCACCGTGGGCGCCATTGTAATCTTGAACTCGATGGTCGCCGGAATGCTGGCACGCAGAAGCTTCAGGGTTTCATCCACAATTTCGCATAGCTGCAGGGGGCGCCGCTGTTGTTCCTGTTGGCGGCTGAAGGTGAGGATCTGGCGGACCAGGCTCGTGGCCCGCATCCCGGCTTGGGCGATGTTGTCGAGATAATCGCGCAGCGGTGAATTTTCGCCCACCTTCATCTTGCACAACTCAGCGTAACCGGTGACGGCGGCGAGGATGTTGTTGAAGTCGTGCGCGATGCCTCCGGCCAGCGTGCCGATGGCCTCCATTTTCTGCGCCTGGCGGAACTGCTCCTCAAGTTTCCGGTGTGCGGTAATGTCCTCGGCAATACCGACCAGACGGTAAACCTGGCCCTCGGCATTGCGAATGGGGAAGCCACGGTCGTGAATCCAGCGCATAGTGCCATCTGGCCGCACGATGCGGTATGTTTCGTCGAATGCGTTGTGTTGCACCGTAGTCTCAAAAGCTGCCTTGACCCGCTCTCGATCCTCCACATAGGTGGCGTCATTCCAGCTGTCGGGCGAATCGTAAAGGCTTTGGCAACTGCGTCCCCAGATCGTCTCGTAAGCCGGACTGAGGTAAAGGATTTTACCGCTCCCCACATCGGTAATCCAGAACATCTCCGTAATGTTTTCCGCCAATTGGCGGAACCGCTCTCCACTTTCACGCAACGCCTCCTCCGCCTGCTTGCGCTCGGTGATGTCGGCCTGGATGGCCACATACTGATACGGTTTGCCCTGCTCATTAAGGAAAGGCACGATGGTGGCGTTAACCCAGTAAAACGAACCGTCTTTGGCCCGGTTGTTAATTTCCTCATGCAAAACGCCGCCCGAGGCGATCGTGGTCCACAGTTTGCGGAAAAACCCCTTGGGGTGATGACCGGAATTGACGATGCGAGGATTCCGACCCAGCAATTCCTCGCGCGCATATTTGGAGATAGCGCAAAATTTATCGTTCACGTAGGTGATTATCCCCTGTTGGTCGGTGATCATCACCACGGCATGCTCGTCGAGCGCAGTCTGCAAATCGCTCACTTGTTTGAATGAAATCCGGAGTTTTTCCTCGGCCCGCTTGCGCTCAGTGATGTCGCGCACGACACAAACGACATAATCCCGGTCCAGTCGCACCACCT
>Ga0206999_10172_pt1 | contig 16299 bp, 19 predicted proteins | sample Alteio_BWMinCont_92_FD_153482 | JGI IMG/M metagenome (GOLD analysis project Ga0206999, IMG submission 153482) | Enriched cells from forest soil in Barre Woods Harvard Forest LTER site, Petersham, Massachusetts, United States -... | ecosystem: Environmental > Terrestrial > Soil > Temperate forest >...
TGATCTGCAGCAGATCACCGTCGAACGGCAGGTTGAGAGGGAAGCAGCTGGTGCTGCTCGTAATTGCTGGGTCTGTACAGTTCGGGTGCAGGTGATCCAGATCGGTGCCAGTCTGAATAATGAAACGAAACTCCGCGAAAGTGCGCCCGCCCTCGGGCCGGCCTGTCTTGTCGGGTGTCAGGTTTCGGGAAACAATAACCGGAGCCCCTGGCGCCTGAACTGGGAAGACTCTGCCGCCCCCCAAGTAAGTCGCCTGATTGATGACCGTTGGCTGGTTACCCTTGAAGTAAGGGTTCCCGCCCTTTGCGTATTCAGTAGAGGGTCCAGCAGAGTGGCAGACGTTGCAATGACCAACCCCGTTAACCAGATAGCTGCCTAGTCCCACAAGGGGCAGATTCCTACCCTCCAGATTCAGGGGGACCGGAACGATCTCGAAGCCCCGGCTAATTTTAAGCTGCTCGTCACCTGATTCTTCGTCAACTGCTTGTGCCTGCGAGATGCCACTCAAGATTCCAACTCCCACCACCACAGCAAATGCGGCTCCCATTGTCACGGCAATCAATGCCTGCTTGATCTTCATATAGCTACTCCCAGAGAAATTTTCAGGTGCGAAAAGTGCACCGACAAACGCACGATCGGACCGGACCAGCGCTCTGGCAAGCTGCAATGCGCGGCAGGCTCCGCAGTATTGAGGACATGCCGTGCAATACCGCGGTTTGCCGCTCCCTAGGATTGATGCAAGAATCTTCGGCTCCCATCTGGCGATGAAATGGAGCGCCCTTTGGACGATCGGGAGAACAGCCCAAACGGCGCATCCAATCGAGGTCAGCTGGAGGACCGGCTCGACTCGTGGAAGAAGATCGCGTCGTACCTCAAGCGCGACGTCAGCACCGTACAGCGGTGGGAAAGGCGCGAAGCGATGCCGGTGCACCGCCATTTGCACGACAAGCAGGGATCGGTTTTCGCGTTCCGCTCTGAGCTCGACCTCTGGTGGGAAAGTCGTCGCACGCGGCTCGGGCAGGAAGATGCGGATGCGGGTGGGCGCCCCCCTCAAATCATTGCCGCACCCCGCGTCCGTTCAACCAGACTGGTGCAGTTGGGCGTCGCAGCTGGAGTCATTCTAACAGCGGGCGCGCTGGCCTGGTTCGCGGCCAAAACGGGCTACTTTTGGAGTAACCCGCTGGCCAATGCCAAATACACTCGTCTGCTGGACTTCGCCGGGTCTGTGCAGGCGGCGACAATCTCTCGCGATGGGAAATTGGTGGCATTTGTCGGGGACCGAGACGGGCAAATCGATGCCTGGGTTAGCCAAGCAGGCAGCGGCACCTACCGCGATTTGACCCATGGCGACGTGCGCGACTTGGTCAACCCGTCGATTCGTACGCTCGGCTTCTCGGCGGACTCTTCTCTCGTTACCATCTGGACAAGGCGAGCGGATGGCTCAAAGCCCGACGACGTTAGTATCTTGGCCGTACCGACGACCGGCGGTCCACTGGAACCGTATCTGCGGCAGGCCGCCGAGTTCGATTGGTCCCGCAATGGCAGGCGGCTCGTATACCACACCACCTCACCAGGCGACCCGTTGTTCGTGCGGGAGTCGGGAAAGCTCGACGAGGGTGGCGACCGCAGGATTTATGTCGCGCCGGCGGGGGTGCATTGCCACTTTCCGGTGTGGTCTCCCGACGATGCTTTCATCTATTTTGTTCGCGGTGTGCCGCCCGATGAATGGGACATCTGGCGAATTCAACCTTCCGGCGCTGGGCTCGAAAGGATAACGTTCCACAACACGCGCGTTGCCTATCCCGTGCTGCTCGATCGGCGAACACTCATCTACCTCGCGACCGATGCGGACCAGTCTGGGCCGCGGATGTATGCCATGGACGTCGAGCGGCGCATTCCACACCGGATCAGTTCCGGGCTCGAAAGGTATACGTCACTCGCCGCGAGCGCTGACGGCGCGCGTCTGATCGCGACGATTGCCAACGCCCGCACGAGTCTTTGGCGCCTGTCGCTGACGGAGGATCGCACCGCAGCGGGCGGCCCTTCACTCGTTTCAGCGAACAGCGCCACACCACGGCTGGGTGCGAACTTTCTCTTGTACCTATCCTGGCAAGGCGAAAGACAAGGCATATGGTCGCTGACGGACGGAACCACCCGCGAGATTTGGAGCAGTGCGCACTCGCGCATTGTGGGCGGGCCGGCCATTGCACCCGACGGAAAACGCATAGCCTTCTCGGTGGCGGACAGCGGCAGAACGCAGCTCTACACCATGGACAACGACGGGACCCAACTCAGAGTCCTGACCGATTCGCTTGCATTGCGGGGGAATCCGAGTTGGGCGCCTGATGGGCAATCGATCGTGTCTGCGGTCATCCGCGACGGCGAGCCGCGTCTTACCCGCATCTTCTTGAATGGCGACGCGCCGCTGCCTCTGCTGTCGGAGTATTCCATTGATCCGGTCTGGTCGCCGGACGGCCGATTCTTCGTGTATTCGGGTGCCGACGTTGGGACCACCTTTCCATTGCGAGCTGCCGCCGCAGATGGCCGGCCGTATCCGCTGCCGAGCGTGCTGCTGACACGCGGCGCACGGCGCGTTGCGTTTTTTCGCGATTCGCAGGCGCTCGTGATTCTTAGTGGTGAAATCGGCCACAAGAATTTTTCCCTGCTCGATCTTCGAACGGGCGCCCAGCGCCTGCTCGCCGAGCTTCCAGCGGACTTCGTCACTCGCGACTTCGACGTCTCCGCGATCGGCTCTGAAATTGTATTCGATCGGGTACAGGTGAACTCGGATCTAGCACTGATCGAGCGAACACGATAACTGTGCGACGGGCGGCCTCCGGAGCCGGCTGGGTGATGGCAGGGTCACACCCACGATTATTGGGCGGACCGATCGATCGGCAAAATAAACTTGACATTCATTTCGATGATTGGCTAAATATCAAACCATGAACATGGTCTTCAAAGCCCTTTCCGATCCGACCCGTCGGCGGGTACTTGAATTGCTGAGGAAACGCACGATGAGTGCGGGCGAGTTGGCCGATTGCTTCGACGTATCCAAGCCGACAATGTCGGCGCATTTCGCCGTGCTTCGCGAAGCGGGCCTGATCGTTTCAGAAAAGCAGGGCAAATCCGTTGTTTACGAATTACAAATGTCTGTGCTAGAAGACGCTCTTCTGGGCTTCACTCAAGCCTTTGGGTGGAAGTTGCAGCAGAGCAAGCATGTAAAGACCTAAACTTTTTGGCAGTGAGGTCCTTGAGATGAGTATGCATACCGCTTCCAGCCGTCCCGTATGTTCGGCCGTGTTGGGTTTCTTAGGCGTTACGCTGATCGCCATGGCGTTCGGCCTAGCCAACAAAATCGGCGTCATCGACACCGGCGTTGCAAAACGCGGTATCGGTTTAGTTATCGGCCTCATGATTGTCGTCATCGGCAATTACTTGCCGAAGTTGCGGGCATTGGCCTGGGCAAGAACCCATGCCGGCTCCACTGCGACTGAACGTATGTCAGGCTGGATGCTCGTTCTGACCGGAATCGCTTGGATCGCCTTGTTCTCGTTCGCTCCCCTGGATCAGGCGAGGCATGTCTCGGCGATGATTGGGATAAGCACCCTTACGATAATTGCGGTGAATTGGGCATGGCACGCGCGAAGAGGATTATTACTCATTCGTAAGAAGCAAGAAGGAAGCGCTATTTCTACTGAGCAAACTGCGGGTAAGCGCAGGATAGTTGGCTACCTTCTCTTCGCATTCTTCTATGCCTTCGTCACCGCGTGCGTTAAGTTTCTCATTGATGAAAAGCAAGTGGCAGACAAGTTGACGTCTTGGATGCTCTTCGCATTTTGTATTTTATATGCCGCTCTCTTCGCGGTATTAGAATATCGGCACGCTCGCAAGTAGTACTGCTCCGAACCCTCGATGAGCTTTTGACCCATACGCCCTTAGCAGGGGCGCGCCTTCGACCACTCGCTCCGGACCCGCCTCGTTTCGCGTCTGCATCCAGCGTGGCTCGCCATTGGGGCGAGCGAAGTCCTAGCTAAAGCTAAACTAGACATCTTCCACGGCCCGGTGTATTCTATTTTCACTACGAAAAGCACTACATTTTGTCATGACTGTTGTCAGTATCAGGCTTCCCGAAGATCTCGAACTCCGGCTCACTCGCGAGGCAGCTCGCACCCAGCGCGCCAAGTCTGAAATCGCGCGAGATGCGATCGCAGACTACTTGATGCGACAGGAGCGGGACCGCTTCCTCGCTGAGATTGCCAAAGCCGCACGTGCGAGAGGTCCTGCGGAAGCATTAGAGCTTGCCGATGAAGCACTGCCATTTGACAACGAGACGCTAGAACAGACTGAGGGGTTGATCGGCGTACGCGAGCCGCGTGCGAAGTACAAGGCGCGGCGAAAGAAACTCTGATGCGAAGGGGCGAAATTTGGGTCGGCAACTTGAATCCGAATCGCGGCGCAGAAGTGGGCAAAATTCGCCCGGTCCTCATCATTCAAGCGGACTTTTTAATCGGACCAGGTGAGCCGACAATCATTGTGTTACCACTGACTACACAGGTGCGCCAAGCGAAGGAACCCCTGCACGTCACTATTCAAGCGAGAGAAAGACTTGTGCAGACTTGCCAAGTCGTGCCCGAGCAGCCGCGTACTCTTGATCGTAAGCGCTTGGTCGATGGCCCTCTCACAGCCTTGCGCCCAGAAGAGTTGCTCGCTGTCGAACGTGCCTTGGCGGCGGTTCTTGGGTTGTTCATCTAGGTGCGCCCGGAAGGATTCTGCCGACGTTCCCGCATCACTTTGCCCACTGCCGATCCAATGAACGCAACGCCAGCGCTTCGGAGATGTGCGCCACTTCGACCAGCGGCCGGCCACTCATATCGGCGATAGTCCGCGCTACCTTTAAGACTCGGTGGTAGCCGCGAGCTGACATCCCCAGTTGCTGCATTGCCCGTTCCAGGACGTCCAAGCCGGCCGTATCCGGCGTGCAATAACGATCCACGGCTACATTGTCCAGATGGGCGTTACAGGTTCCCTGGCGCTGTACCTGCAACTCTCGCGTCCGCATGACGCGAGCCGCCACCTTCGCGCTAGCTTCGCCGCCTTGACCGCGCAGGCTCTTGAACTCAACTCGCGGAACGTGCACGTGCAAGTCTAGTCGATCTAGCAGCGGGCCCGAAATGCGTGCGCGATAGCGCAGCACTTGATCGGCAGTGCAATGGCAGCTACCAGTAGCGTCGCCGAGATAGCCACAAGGACAGGGGTTCATCGCAGCGATCAACTGGAAGCGCGCCGGAAACTCCGCTTGGCGGGCCGCACGCGAGATCGTAATAGCACCGACTTCAAGCGGCTCGCGAAGCACTTCCAGGACGTGCCTCTCGAATTCCGGTAGTTCATCGAGAAAAAGTACGCCGTTGTGGGCTAGAGAAATCTCTCCCGGTCGCGGGTGCAGGCCCCCTCCGACAAGGGCCACCGCCGAAGCCGTATGATGTGGACTGCGAAATGGCCGCTCGCGCCATTCGCTCGGCTTCAAGGGACGGCCCGCAATCGAGCGCAGGGCAGCCACCTCTATCGCTTCCGCGTCGTTCATTGCCGGCACGATGCCGGGCAGCCGCTTCGCGAGCATGCTCTTCCCTGCTCCCGGCGATCCTATCAACAGCAAACTGTGCTGACCGGCGGCAGCAATTTCCAAAGCGCGCCTGGCAAGCGGCTGGCCGCGCACATCACACAAATCGGGCAGCGCTGTCGGTGTTGCGGTAGGCGACTCCGCTCGATAAAGCCCTAGCGGACCTTCACCGCCAATATGACCGCAAACCTCCAGAATGTGTCGGGCCGCTATTACCTCGCAATCCCTGACGAGCGCAGCCTCAGCAGCGTTGATGTGGGGCACGATCACTGTGTGTCGTGCAACGGAAGCGGCGAGAGCCGCCGGCAGCGCCGCCTTCATCGACCGCAATTCGCCGCTCAACGAGAGCTCACCGTACAGTTCGCATTCTGTCAGCTCGGAACGGGCGTCGGCCAGTTGACCGGAAGCAATGAGGATCCCGATGGCGATGGGGAGGTCGAATCGACCGCCTTCCTTGGGCAGGTCGGCGGGCGCGAGGTTGACCGTGATGCGCCCCACAGGAAATTGGAAATCGGAGTTGGTGAGTGCCGCCCGCACACGATCCTTGCTCTCCTTAACCACGGCTTCGGGGAGACCGACGATATTGAAGGCCGGGAGTCCGGAGCCGATGTCGACTTCGACTCGCACCTGAGGTGCATCGATTCCGCGCTGCTCTCGGCTGAGTACGGTGGCGATGGCCATCCCTTGCCTCATGGATGGTTGATTGTGCTTTCTCTAGCCGCCGCTGCTCTCCACTCAGGGCGTCATGTTCGACTTACTTGCACCAGCCGCGAGATGCACTCTAGAAGTGCGAGGCGAATCGACGAATTCAAGCGGTCGTATATTAGCCTGCAGTAGGGACTCGCGAACTGTCCGTCGCCTACGCAAATATAGATTTATTAGTCCGCTCTGGCGGGGTTCCGCTCCGGCGTCCATCTTGGGCTTGCGCCCAAGTTGTCGAACTCCCGGCCTCCTGGTTCATAGTCGCGATGATGATTATATAGGTTCTTAATTTTCAACCACTTAGCAGGCCCGCCCTCACTCAAAATAGGCACCGTAGCGCACAAAAAGGCATCAAACGCTACGTTTTCGCTACGGTGCTCTGCGTCGGGAATCAGTTAGGATTCTTCTTGGCAATGAGCCGCTCGCCTACACGAGCGATGAAGGTATGACTGTGGCGATTAAACAGCGTGCGCATGAACTGATAGACGCGTTGCCAGACGACGCAACCTGGCAGGATCTGCTGTACGCAGTAGAGTTCCGCGCCGACATCGAAGCAGGCCTCGTGGATGCGAAGACCGGGCGGCTCACTGAAACTGAAGAGCTACGTCTGGACTACGGGTTGCGCTGATGAAGCAACCGACAAAAAAACGATTCGCCGGCGTATGGGATGCGATTGAGGATGCGCCAGAGAAAGCGGCGAACTTGAAGCTTCGGTCGTCGCTGATGATCGCTCTGAAGAAGCATTTCGCCGGCACTGGTCTCAGTCGGACGCAGATTGCTAAGTTCTTGGGTGTTGCCCAACCTCGCGTCTCAGATCTTATGCGCGGGAAGATCGACGTGCTTGGTTTGGACACGGCCTGCGAGGCGTATCTAGATTTTTCCCCAGGAAGTAGTGCGCGCTGGACTGATGCGGATGATCGGCGCATCTTCCACAAGCATTCCCCGCGCGTATTGCGGGTACTTGGCTCTTAATTTACCCAGCGCCCGTGCACGCTCCTTGTGCGCCGACCGTGGAATCAGCTTCGCTTTCCCACGTATCAGAACGTACCAAAGCTGCGTCCAATCCTCGTCATATTCGTCGATCAGGAGTGCTACGCGCGGCACGGCGCGGAGGTTTTGCACCCGTACGAGCCGCTCCGGCGAAACCCGCTTCGGCTTCTGGTCTATCGCCGTGTAGAGGATATTGCCGTCGTACGCAAAGCAGATCGGCACGATATGCGGCCGACCTCTAGCATCGAGCGTGGCAAACCTGGCGACTCTCGCCTGCCGAAGCCTTCTCCGTACCGCGGCTGAAATCGTACGTCGTTTTCCGGGCATACAGCGAAGCTGATCACACGGGAATGATGCTGGTCACCGGGCGGCCGAGATTTCGCGCGCTCAGTCGAGCAATCGCGCGTACCGATCGAGCGCGCCGATGATTTCGGCGCGGCTTGAATCGGGAACCAAGATGAGCGCGCGGTGGATGCCCGCTGCACGGTATTGGGCGAGAACAGCCGCATCTGGCGGCGCGGCGAATGCACTGATCGACAGCGTCGCAAAATCCCTCCCGGCGGCGACAGCTGCTTGACGCAAGCGTGCGACTGCCTCCTTGGGGTCAAATCCTGCTCGGGCGAGAGGCAACCAGCCGTCGCAAAATTCCACTACACGCTTCAGGGTGTAATCGCTCGGTCCGCCGAGCAGGATCGGCGGATAGGGTCGCTGCAGCGGCTTGGGATACATCCAGACCGGATCGAAGCTCACCATTTCGCCGTGGAAAGCCGCCTCGTCCTGGGTCCACAGGGCCTTCATCGCCAGGATGCGCTCGCGCATCAGCTTGAAGCGGATGTCATAGCGCGCTCCGTGATTTTCCATCTCATCGACATTCCAACCGCCACCGATACCGAAAAGAAATCGACCCCCGGACAACTGATCCAGACTCGCAACGCATTTCGCCGTCACGATCGGGTCACGTTGCGGGATGAGGCAAACTCCGGTACCCAGCAGGATTTTGGTGGTTGCGGCGGCCGCAAAAGACAACGCAACGAATAGATCGTGCGTGTGAGAGTACGCCTTGGGCAGCTCGCCGCCGCCCGGATATGGCGTGCGGCGGGACTTCGGAATGTGCGTGTGCTCAGGCAGGAACAACGACTCGAAGCCGCGCTCCTCGGCAGCGCGGGCGAGTTCGCGGATGTCGATGCCGTAGTCGGTCGGAAAATAGCAAACACCAATACGCACTGTCAGTTCTCCGAAGCCGATACGCCCAGCAGCGGCGAGCGCGGCCGAGATCGGCGGCGCCCGCTTAGTATGCGCCACCCATTGAGCCAAGGCACTCTAGGTACCGACTTGGCCCGGCGCTGCAGAAGGCCAGGCGTGACACTCAACTTGGCGACTCTGCCGTTGATGGTGCCAGCACTATGCCGCTCGGCGGCTGACGGCCCATCAGCAGGCATAGATCAACCTAGAATGGGCGGCGCAAAGCGGCCGTTCAGGGTGTAAAGGCAGCTGCTTGCGAGTATGCTGCGCGCAATTTCGGATTCCACGTTTCCCGCTGAGCGGAACCTGCGACGCCAAGAATCGTTCGTTAGGCGCCACTCCGCAGCTCGTCAGGAGCGGGTTGAGATAAGGAAATAAAAATGAGAGACCGGGAAATATCAACAAAAATGTCACAGTCGCTCCGACCAACCTCAATTTTATCGAATGCGTCCAGGGCCGTCGCGGTCTGGGTCGGATTGGCAGTACTGACCTTTGCTATTCCATGGACTGCCGACACGCTGGCCGCGGCATCCAGTGGACAGTCGCGCCACATCAATGCGCAACGATTACAGGGCAACCTCGAGAAATTGAGCGAGTTTGGTCGCAATCCCGAGGGAGGCGTCACCCGCCTCGGGTTTTCACAGACCGAGCTGGATGCACGAACCTACGTGATGGGTCTGATGAAGGAGGCAGGACTCCAAGTTCGGGTTGACGCGGCCGGCAATATCTTTGGGCGCCGAGCGGGCACCGCGCAGTTGCCGACGTTGTTGTTTGGCTCACATATCGACTCAGTTCCCCACGGCGGTAACTTCGACGGAACCGTCGGCAGCGTGGGCGCCATCGAAGTGATTCGCGCCCTAAATGATGGTCACGTCACCACACGACATCCACTCGAAGTTGTCATCTGGACCAATGAGGAAGGCCCGCATTTCGGTATCAGCGCACTGGGCTCCGGTGTAGCGGCCGGCGTATTGGGACCGGAAATCTTGGACCGCAAGGATGAAGAGGGACTCACGCTGGCTGACTGGCTTCGACGATACGGACAAGACCCGGCGCACTTGACCGAGGCCCGCATTCCGCGCGGCACGCTGGCCGCGATCCTGGAACTACACATCGAACAGGGTCCGCAACTCTATGAGACCAAGGTTCAGATCGGTGTAGTACAGGGAATTGTGGGTCTCAAGCGGTGGAAGTGCGTCGCGATGGGTTTCGCGAACCACGCGGGTACGACGCCTATGAATCGCCGCAAGGACGCACTCGCTGCAGCCGCGAAGGACTTACTGGCTGTCCGCGACGTGGTGCGCGCGGAACCTGGCCGCCAGGTAGGTACCGTCGGCTACATGAAGGCAGAGCCTGGTGCGCCAAACGTAATCCCCGGCCGCGTAGAGTTCCCGGTCGAGTTGCGCGATCTCGACGCTGCCACGATCGAGCGAATGTGGCAGCACATTCAGCAGAGGTTTGCGCAGACGGACAAGGAGGAAGGCGTCGAGACGCGCTGCGCAGTGATCAATGATATTGCTCCCGCGCTTAGTGACCCTTCCGTGCAGAGCGTCATACGCGAGGCTGCGCGGTCGGCCGGCCTGTCGAGCGCAGATATGCCAAGCGGTGCCGTACACGACGCCGGCGAAATTTCCAGGCTTGCGCCGATGGGCATGATCTTCGTACCGAGTCGCGACGGGATTAGCCATGCGCCGCAAGAATTCTCGACCTGGGACGATGTCGCCAACGGCACCGAAATCCTCTATCAGTCAATCCTGAAACTCGACAAACAGATGAACGCACGCTGATGCGTGTCGATACATTCCAGCCGTTCGGTGGATCCCACCTATTGCTTGATTTCTATCAGGATTGCTTCCACATCATCTCATCATCTAGTGCCTCATCGGAATGCGTAACCGGTGAGGCATCGTATATTTAACCCTTCCCCCTTTGAGCACGTAGACCACCGCCGATGGGTGAGAATGGGTGGGAGTCTTGTCCTCGCGGTTAGATCAATGTTGAAGTTGCCATTGAGCCGGCCGAGTACAACGGGTGTTTCCGCGCCCGTCAGCGGTGGCGTATTCTGGAATCCAACTCCCGGATCAGCGCCGGGAACATGCTTAATCTAGCTGAGGTTACCGTAAAGCTGTGTCAGTTCCGTGTGAGGGCGCAGTTCGATATTCGGCGTGGCATCAATGCGGTCGATCAGGTAGCCGCATCGCCTGCGACCTTCTAAGACATTGGGTGCTCAGTCAGGTTTTGTGAACATGGCGTTGCCACTGGCTGTCTCGGTCGCTGGGACCTCCTCCTGCAATACGTCCCAGTGTTCCACCACCTTCCCATCCTTAAGCCGGAAAATATCTACGGCCACCATCGGCTTTGGACCCCAACCGGTGTAACGCCCATGGACCATGACGAGGTCGCCCTCCGCGACCGCCATGCCGGGTTCATACGTGAGAGCGGTAAGCGTCGGAATCAATTTGGCTATGGCGGAAGGACCATCCGGGATCACCGGATTGTGCTGTTTGTAGTTGCTCGCAAATAACTGAACCACCGTTGGATCTCGTTCGATAAAGGCCCTCTTGAGTGCTTCGAGTGCGATTTCCTTGTTAGACTTAGCCATAAGCCACCTCCCTAACGATCGTCGACGCTACGAGTTCGTCGCGTATTTGAGCAATGACTTCTCATTGCTTGCGCCAAGCTCGCTACTTAGTCGTTCTCCTTGCCAGCTCTGATTGGGCGCTGTTTCAAAACGACTCTTATTCCGGAGCTTATTTTATGATCGTACGTTCCTCCGAAAAGAAGTATTCGGACTTCTTCGGATCGTGAAATCTCTCTTCATCCAGCTTGATGACGTTAAGATACAATGGTGAATTGGCGAAGGCATTGAAACCGTCTATATTGTCGAACCACAATTCCACAATTCCGTCTGTGTCGCCCAAATTCGGACCGGCTGGCCGATCGCCGGTAATGAAGCACTGAATGTATTGGCGCACATAGCGCTTCACGTCGGGTTGACTTGTGTAAAGCGGAGCATGTACGTCGCGCCAATAAGCCACGCATTGCTCGTGGGTCATATCGGATCGGCGCCTGACAAGAATATGTACTTTTATCATGGTTTCGTTTCTCCATCTATGATTTGACCCGAAGTCGATATGGGATAGGCTGGCGCCGCAACCGAGCTCCACGGATACGCATATCGAGAGCATGACGATTGCCGAAGCACTGTTTCCAGAAGAACCCACAGCAACGGCATGTCGGCAGGTACGTCGACGTTGCGTGATTGGCCGTCGTATTGTGGCCACAATCAATCCGGGCTCGTACTCCAGCGTCCGCGGAAGTGCTCACACCTGCCCGTGCGCGGTGAACTGGTTGTGGGCCAAGTCAGGCCGACGTCGCATGAGTGTGTCTACCTTGAGCACGTGATTCTTCACGGAATTATTTGCGACGGAGGCGGATTCGGCCGATCCTAGGTGTCGCAGCGTCCGCCGAAGCCGAAGGCCGGTGATGACCAGGAAAACCCTTGATATCCAGCAACCCACCGTAGAAGTTGAACGTCACATCGATCGCGCGTACGGTGCGCCAGCGGTCGAGGCCACCATGTTCCGCGATGACGGAACCAAGGAGATCGGTCATGACAGGAACATCGAGACATGACCGACGAAGAGCTCGGGATACTGAAACTGCGACCCGTGATTGGAGTCGGGGTAGATGATTAGCTGCGCATTCGGCATGTTCTGCTGCATGATGAAGGAGTTGACGGTGGGCATGATCACATCGTTACTGCCGTTCACAGCGAGGGTTGGCTGTTTGATCGTCTTGAGGTAGTCGTACGACCCCGCCTTCTGGACACCCCACTTGTCCATCGCCTCAACCTGTGCCGGCGAAACCTTGTCGTACACCTCGGGATCGCGCCCTTCCTGACGCAGATGCTTACGCTTCAGGAACTCCAGTCCTGCCGCCTGCGCCGCCTTCGACGGACTGAAGAGGACCGCGAGCCAGAGATGCTCCGGCGGATCATAGGGGGCGCCGAAGATCCGTTTTGCTACTTGGGTTAGCGAGGCCATTCCCTGACCACCACGCGGGCCCGTACCCACGAGGATCAGCTTGCGGACGAGATCGGGAGCCTGCAGCGTGATTTCCTGCACGACCATGCCGCCGATCGAGAAGCCGAGCACATCCACCTTGTTCAAACCAAGTGCTCGAATGAAGGCGACGGCGTTGGCGCCCATCTGCTCGAACGTGGTCGGGACCTCGCCGGAGCTGCTCGAGACACCGGCGTTGTTGAACAAGATCACCTCGCGGTCGCGAGCCAAGCCGTCTGTCACCGCCGGGTCCCAGTAATCCATGGTGCCCAGGTAGTGCATGTTGAAAACGAGCGGCACGCCGCCGGCCTTGCCGAATCGGCGATAGGCGAAGCGGATGCCGTTTGCGTTGACGAACTGTGTCGGCGCGGTCTGGTGAGTATGAATCATTATGGTCACTCCTTATTTCTTAGTCGGCGTCGCATCGGGTACGAGGGCTAGGGCAGCTCTCGCGCAATCGACGTCGTTCTGCACCTTGGGCGCCCCGCTCACCCCGATCGCACCGACAACTTCTCCGTCTACCTTGATGGGAAACCCTCCACCCCACGCCGCCACACGCGCAAGCGTGGGGATGCCGGCCAAAAGCGACGGGTCGTCCTGGATAAAGTTGAAAAAGTCCTGCGTGGAAACGCCGAACAGAGCTGTGTATGCCTTATTCTGCGCGATCTCAATGGTAGGGATCGGGGTCCCATCCATCCGGCTAAAGGCCTTGAGATTGCCGCCGTCATCGAGAATCGCTACGTTCTCGGTAACGCCGAGTTCTGTGGCTTTCGCCACCGCTGCATTCGCCATTTTCTGTGCTAGCTCATAAGAGATGCTGTGTTTCTTGATCACGTTAGCCATTGGACTTTTTCCTTCAGTTGATATGGATTGCGCGTTGATCGGGCATGGGTCGTAATAGTCGGCTCCTCGCGCAATTCCGGTCGCCCGAACAGGCTCAGTTCGCACTGTGACCGCCGTCGACGTTGAGGACGTGACCCGTGATGAACGAGGCTTCGTTCGATGCGATGAACACGATGCCGTCGGCGACCTCCTCGGAGAGGCCGAGTCGCCCCAACGGAACCTGCGTCGCCAAGGCCGCCTTGTTCTCCGCCGTGCCGGTGAAGCGGGTCAGCATGCCGGTGTCCGTGGGGCCTGGCGCGACGGCATTCACGCGAATTCCCGACTTGGCGATTTCGAGCGCCACCGACTTCGTGATGCCTTCGACGGCGTGCTTGGCGCCGACGTAAATCGAGGCGAAAGCTGCACCCTCGTGCCCGTAGGTCGAGGAGATATTGATGATGCTGCCGCTCCCCTGGGCCTGCATGGCGCGCACTTCATGCTTCATGCTCAACACCACGCCGAGAACGTTGGTGTCGAACGTCGCGGCAAAGCTTTCCGCGGTCTGATCCGTTATAGGGCCGACCGCACCTTCGGTGGCCGCGTTGTTCACGGCGACATCGAGACGGCCGAAGCGTGCGACGGTCTTGTCGACCATGTTGCGGACGTCTTCCTCTTTGCGAACGTCAGCGTTGATGAACTCGGCTTCCGAGCCGAGCGCGCGCAACTCCTTGACGAGCTCCTTGCCGGCCTCATCACGTCGACCTGCGACGACCACCATCGCGCCCTTCTTGGCAAAGGCGACGGCGGCGGCGCGGCCGATACCCGTGAGGCCTCCCGTGATCAAAACGACTGGCTTGTCCATTGCCCTTCCCCTGATGAAAGATTGATCGCTATAAATTCTTCAATGACAGGTATTGCTATCGACTAGCTGCTTCATGGCGGCGACGGTGGGCTTCCGTAGCGCGCGTGAATAGGACTTTGTAAGCTGGGGGGCATACTATTCAGGCATGGAATGGCTATGGAGTTGAGGCACCTGCGTTTTTTCGTAGCCGTTGTCGAAGAAGGCAGCCTGACGACGGCCGCCGAGCTCCGGCTCCACACCTCCCAGCCTTCGCTGAGCCGGCAGATTCGCGACCTGGAGTACCAGGTCGGAGCCGAGCTGTTATCTCGCAGCGTTCATGGTGTCGAGCTGACCGCCGCAGGCAAGGCCTTTCTCGACCATGCTCGGCTGGCGCTGGCGCAGGTTGATGCCGCGGTGGAAGCCGCGCGCAGGGCCGCACAGCCCGCAAGAAAGACGTTCGCCATCGGCTTCCAAACCGGTCACGAGGTGAACTGGCTGCCGAAGGCCATGCACGTGCTGCGCGACGAGTTGAAGAACATCCAGGTCACGATCTCGAGCGATTATTCGCCGGACCTCGCCGAGGCGCTCGTCCGTGGCCGGCTCGACCTGGCCTTCATGCGCGTCGAGCCGGGCTACGATCTGGTCTACGAGGTGGTGGATCACGAGCCGTTGATCGTCCTGATGCCGGGCGACCATCGCCTCACGAGCCGCGAATCGATTCACCCGCGGGAATTCGTCGGCGAAATCTTCATCGGGGGTTCGAACAAGGCTTCAGTGCTGCGCGCCGTGACCGAGAATTATCTGCGCCGCTGCGAGCTCGAGATCAAGCTGGATCATGGGGTGGACAACATGGCGATGGCCATGTCCCTGGTTGCGTCCACTCGCGGGTTGGCGCTGATGCCCGCCTATGCAAAAAATCTGCTGCCGTCGTCCGTGGTCAGCCGACCGCTCGAGGGTGAAGCGCCAACGATCGATCTGGCCGTGGGTTACAGCAAAGCAAACACTTCGCCGATTCTTAAGCTGTTCCTCTCCAAGCTTGAGGAACTGCGGACGCCCACGCCCGAAAAAAAGAATTGAATGCTTGAGCCCGGCATCGCTCGAGCCGATTTCCGACCAAGTCTGGGTAATCGGGCCTGTACGGTCGTTGCCGGGTCCTGATGAACATACCCCACCACAGAAATTTCGCTAACCCGATAGCCGACGCTCACGAGTGGTCGGTTTGGGTCGAGAGCACGCATTCAACGTACCGCCGCAGCCCTCAGTCGATTCGAAACCGCGTCCCCGAAGCCGCCGTTCAACACATGTTCTAGTCGACCGCGGTCCTAGTCGGCTTTCACAAGCTCAATCTCAACAATGCTGAGCGCGCCCGTCATCGGAACAATCACACCCGGTGACTTCATCATCAATTTGTTGCCGTCAAACCGCATGAAGTAGACGCGGTCAGTGCCATTGAGAGCCTCGCTTGACGCAGTGTCAACGTGGGACGTCAGCTTCAAGCCATCGGGCGTCTGATCGGTTGTGACGTACTTACCCGTCCATCCTACGCTCGATTTCATCGCGGCGATGGCTTCGGCGTCCGTCAGCGTCGGCGCGGCCGGTGCCTTTCGCGTTGAGTCAACAAAGAGCAACCAAATCCGAGTTGGTGTCACGCTCACATAGCCAGCCGGATGCTCCCCGAGTGGATTACTCACTTTACCGCCGCTCGTGGCCTTGAGAGTAACGACCTTCCACGTGCCGATGAGTTGTTGCTTGGTCGTCATCTGCTGGGCGCAGATCGACGTCGATGTCGCGAATAAGGTAACCGCGGCGGCGGCGAGCAGCGTCTTGTTCACGGCTATCCCCTTGTTTCAGGTTCAGTGCTTAAGTTGTGTGGATCTCCCCGTGCGCGTGGGATGTTCGCACGCAGTCTGCGATCCGTCCACCAACGACCCGCCGGGTAGCTGCCATTCATGACCGACTGGAGAGGGCGATTTCAGCTGCTCAGTCGAGCACGTGAATCAGCGCGCTACTTGGACTCC
>Ga0206999_10174_pt1 | contig 16158 bp, 17 predicted proteins | sample Alteio_BWMinCont_92_FD_153482 | JGI IMG/M metagenome (GOLD analysis project Ga0206999, IMG submission 153482) | Enriched cells from forest soil in Barre Woods Harvard Forest LTER site, Petersham, Massachusetts, United States -... | ecosystem: Environmental > Terrestrial > Soil > Temperate forest >...
GCCAAATCCCGTCGATGCCCTGATTAAACCCGCCTCTTTCACGCCAAGACGCCCATGGGGTGAACTACGTATCATAAAATTAAATAATTAGTATTTTTTATTTGTCGCTTAAACCGGATTTTTCGCGTAAGAACTGAAGACAAATGGCGTTTCTCAAATCATCGGCAGCGAAAATAAAGTCCAGGATGGCGATGCTGATTGTCGTCGGGCTTTTCACTTGGACGACCGCGCTCCGGGCGCAAGACCCGGAGGGCACGGACAGCACCATTGCCACGCTCGCCCCGGGGGATGCGTTGGAGTTAAAGCTCCAGACCAAGGAGGCGTTGCAGCTTTACCTGGATCTGGAGAAAAGCGGGGCAACCGGCGGTGAATTGCTTTACCGCATCGCACGAGAATATGCCGAGTTGATGCTCGACACGGATTCTCAGGCGGAAAAGCAGCGGTTGGGTGAAGTCGCGCTAAGCTACGCCAAACGGGCAGTCGCCGCAGATCCCACGAACGCCAACGCCTACCTGGCCGTGTCCATCTGCTATGGCCGCCTGGCCATCTTTCAGGATAATAAGAAAAAGATCGAGTATGCGCGCGAGATCAAGAGCAATGCCGAAGAGGCGCTGCGCCTCAACCCGAAGCTCGATTATGCCGATTATGTGCTGGGCGCCTGGAACTATGAAATGGCGAATTTAAATTTTGTCCTGCGGGACACGGCCAAGATCGTCTATGGCAAACTGCCACCGGCTTCGAATGAGAAGGCGGTGGAGTATTTATTGCAAGCCATCGAACTGGCCCCCCAACGCGTCGCTCATCACATCGAACTGGGCCGGACGTATATCGCGATGGGTAAAAAAGACCTCGCCCGCAGCGAGTTCGAAAAAGGGCTCGCGCTACCCAGCCTCGAAAAAGACGACGAGGTGACAAAGACGCGTGCGCGTACGGATTTGGATAAACTAAACAAAAAACCCCTTACGGCAGTTTTTCACAAGTGACGGCAACTGTTTCAATGCGCCGGCGCGTGCGCTCGCCGCAAAAATTTGGTGAATGATGCCATGGTCATGCGGGAAATGCGGGTAATACCCCATAGCATCGAAGAGTCCGGGGGGCTATGCTATCACTCATGAAATCTACCGGGCCACTTATAAGCAAATCACGCGCAACCTCGGCGGGAGATGCAAGCCCAATGGTCAATCGAGATGAAGACGCCGTTGCAGTCGAAATCGTCACCGAGGTCCGGCGCGAAGAAGTCTTGCTCAAAGCGGGCGCGCTCCAAAGCGCCATCTTTAACAGCGCCAATTTTTCGAGCATCGCCACCGACGAAAAAGGTGTCATCCAAATCTTCAATGTTGGCGCCGAACGCATGCTGGGCTATGCCGCCGCCGATGTGATGAACAAGATTACCCCGGCGGAGATTTCCGACCCACAGGAAGTCATCGCGCGCGCCAAAGCGTTGAGCCTGGAACTCGGAACCACGATCGCGCCGGGCTTTGAAGCCCTGGTGTTCAAAGCCTCGCGTGGCATTGAGGATATTTACGAGCTGACCTACATCCGCAAGGACGGCAGTCGCTTTCCCGCCGTGGTGTCAGTCACCGCTTTGCGTGATGAGGGGAAGGGGATCATCGGCTATTTGCTGATTGGTACGGACAACAGCGCCCGCAAACGGGCGGAAGAAGCCCTGCTCAAGGCGGGCGCGCTTCAAAGCGCCATCTTTAACAGCGCAAATTTCTCCAGCATCGCCACTGACGAAAAAGGAGTCATCCAGATTTTCAACGTTGGCGCCGAACGCATGCTGGGCTACGCCGCCGCCGACGTGATGAATAAGATTACCCCCGCCGATATCTCCGACCCGCAGGAAGTTATCGCGCGCGCCAAAGCGTTGAGCCTGGAACTGGGGACCACGATCGCGCCGGGCTTTGAAGCCCTGGTGTTCAAAGCCTCGCGTGGCATTGAGGATATTTACGAGCTGACCTATATCCGCAAGGACGGCAGCCGCTTTCCCGCCGTGGTGTCGGTCACCGCGCTGCGCGATGAACGGAAGGGAATCATCGGCTATTTGCTGATTGGAACGGACAACAGCGCACGCAAACGGGCGGAAGAAGCCCTGCTCAAGGCGGGCGCGCTCCAAAGCGCCATCTTTAACAGCGCCAATTTTTCGAGCATCGCCACCGATGAAAAGGGTGTCATCCAAATCTTCAATGTTGGCGCCGAACGTATGCTGGGCTACGCCGCCGCCGACGTGATGAATAAGATTACCCCGGCGGATATTTCCGATCCGCAGGAAGTCATTGCCCGGGCGAAAGCCCTCAGCGCCGAATTGTCGACTACGATCTCCCCGGGCTTTGAAGCCTTGGTATTCAAAGCCTCGCGTGGGATTGAGGACATTTACGAACTGACCTACATCCGCAAGGACGGCAGCCGCTTTCCCGCCGTGGTGTCGGTCACCGCACTGCGCGACATTCGCGATCACGGCGGCATCATTGGTTACCTGTTGATCGGCACCGACAACACCGCCCGCAAACAAGTCGAAGAAGAGCAAAAGAAACTCGATCAACGTTTGCGCGACCAGCAATTTTACACCCGCTCGCTCATTGAATCCAACATCGACGCGTTGATGACCACGGACCCTCACGGCATCATAACCGACGTCAACAAGCAGATGGAGGCGCTCACCGACTGCACGCGCGACGAGTTGATCGGCGCACCGTTCAAAAACTATTTCACCGAACCCGAGCGCGCTGAAGCCGCCATCAAGCTGGTGCTAAGCGAAAAGAAAGTCACCAACTACGAACTCACCGTGCTCGCCCGCGACGGCAAGAATACCGTGGTATCTTACAACGCCACCACTTTTTATGACCGCGACCGGCGACTCCAGGGCGTGTTTGCCGCCGCGCGCGATGTCACTGAGCGCAAACGCTTTGAGCTGGCGCTCCAGGAATCCAACGTCGAACTGGAAAGCGCCAAGTCCACCGCTGAAAAGGCCAACCTTGCCAAATCGGGCTTCCTTTCGAGCATGAGCCATGAGCTGCGCAGCCCACTTAATGCCATTCTCGGCTTTGCCCAACTGATGGAGACTGCCCAGCCCTTGCCGACACCCGCGCAGGCGGCGCGCATTGCTCAAATTCTCCAGGCGGGCTGGCATTTGCTCAAACTCATCAACGAAATTTTGGACCTCGCGGCCATCGAATCCGGCAAAGTCTCCCTGTCCTTGGAACCCGTTTCGCTCGTCGAGGTCATGTCCGAATGCCAGGCCATGATGGAACCCCAGGCGCAACAACGCGGCATCCACATGACTTTCCCACGATTTGAAGATCCAAACTTCGTCTGGGCCGACCGCACCCGCTTAAAGCAGATTGTCATCAACCTGCTTTCCAATGCCATCAAATACAACAAGGAGCGGGGTACCGTGGTCGTGGAATGTACCGCCATTACTCCGTTGCGCACCCGCATCAGCGTCAAGGATTCCGGCGCTGGATTGGTTCCGGAGAAACTCGCGCAACTCTTTCAACCGTTCAATCGCCTCGGCCAGGAGGCCGGCGGAGTCGCGGGCACCGGCATCGGCCTCGTGGTGACCAAGCAACTGGCTGAACTTATGGACGGCGTCCTCGGTGTGGAAAGCATCGTCGGCTCCGGTAGCATTTTCTGGATTGAACTTCTATCAATGGCGGCACCCACGCTGGCCATGGGCGGGGTCGAACTGGTTGCCGGTACGCAACTGCGCCACCCGGCCGGCGCACACCAGTCCACCTTGCTCTATATAGAGGATAACCCCGCGAACATGATGCTCGTCGAACAACTGATTGAGCAGCGTCCGGACATTAAGCTGTTGACGGCAGTGAATGGGCCGCTCGGCATTGAGCTGGCCCGTGCCATGTTGCCCGAAGTTATCCTGATGGACATCAATTTGCCCGGCATGAGCGGCATCGATGCCTTAAAAATCCTTCACGCTGACGCGGCGACGGCCCATATCCCGATTGTCGCCTTAAGCGCCAACGCCATGCCCCGCGACATTGAATTGGGCCTCGCCGCCGGATTTTTTCGCTACCTTACCAAGCCAATCAAAGTCAAAGAATTCTTCGAAACGTTAAATGAGGCGCTGGAATTTGCCGAAAAGTCCGCGGCTCCAAACCCCTAAACGGGGACCCTCGCGATGATTAGTTCATCGGACATACTTAAGGCCAGCATCTTGATCGTGGATGATCAGGCCGCCAACGTCCTGCTGCTGGAGCAAATGCTGCGCGGCGCCGGCTATGCTAACATCACTTCCACCCGGGACCCGCACTGGGTCGCCGAGCTGCATCGCAAGAACCGCTTTGATTTAATCCTGCTCGACCTGCAGATGCCTGACATGGACGGATTCCAAGTCATGGAACATCTGAAGGAACTCGAAAAGGGCGGCTATCTGCCGGTCCTGGTGCTTACTGCCCAGCCCGGCCATAAGCTGCGTGCGCTAAAAGTTGGAGCGAAGGATTTCGTCAGCAAGCCTTTCGACCTCGCCGAAGTTTTGCTCCGGGTGCACAACATGCTCGAGGTCCGTCTACTGCATCTGGAAACGAAAAGACTTTACGATCAAGTCGTGGCGGAACAAAAGCGGTCGTTCGAACTAACCGCCCAGCCGGGCGCAATGGTCGGCGTCGAAAAAGGGGTGCGCGTGTCCACGCCCTGGTTTCAAAGCTTAAAGCTCCGGCTCCGCTGGCTGCAGGTTAACATGCTCACCTCCTTTCTCGCCGCCGCGGTGGTGGGCCTCTTTCAAGGCACGATTGACCGGTTACTGGTGCTAACCATTTTTATGCCCGTGCTCTATGACCAATCGGGCAACGCCGGCAGCCAGGCGCTGGCGATCACTTTGCGCGGAATGGTTCTGGGCGATTTGAAGCCGGGCAAGGAACGGGCGCAAATACTCAAAGAAGCCCTGCTCGGTTTGCTGAATGGCGCACTGGTGGGAATGGTGGCCGGGTTCGGCATGTACGCCATTGCCACCTTCAAGCATTTACCTAGTGCCTTCATGCTCGGCGTGGTCGTGTTCCTCGCCATGATCGGCAGTTGCGTTATCAGTGGCATCAGCGGCGCCATTGTGCCGCTCATTTTAAAGCGCTTTGGCGCCGACCCCGTCACCGCTTCCAGCATATTCCTCACCACCGCCACCAGCGTCGCCAGCATGGGCCTGTTTTTGGGTCTGGCACGGTTGCTCGTGAATTGAGGAAGGAATTACAACGGAAAATAATCAAAACGGTTCTCATTCAATTGATTCCCCTTCACGATTGGCTTCGCGCATTTGATCGAACGCCGCTTCCCTGCCCCCTTCTTCGACGAGTCTTTCCGTGTCACTACGCCCTTCGTCATCCTCATCGTCGCCGGAAGGCACATGTACTTTGTATCCGATAGAATTCGGCAGTGGATCCCAGCGTTTGGAATCAAAACCCAATTTCCGAGTTGGCTCGTTCGAATTGCTGTTCGCCACACCCATTAAATCCTGCTTGGCCTGTTCCCAGTCTGCTTTCGATACATCATGCGCGGAGCGGCCTTTGATCGTCGCCAGTTCCACTGCGCGTTCCCGCGTCATCTTACGGGTCACTTTAATGGACCCGGTGGAATTTTCGATCAAGGCAGGCAGCTTTAGTTGGTTTGTTTTCATGGGTTTCACCGGCGATGCCGCGTTTATTTGCTTTTGATTTTAGTCCTTGGAGAGGGTGCCTATTTCATGCAGCAAGAATAAGCCATCTGGCGATGGGCCACAATGGGGTGAAACCCCACTGAAAATAAGCCGGCCTGCGCAAATACAGCCGATACGCGCATCCGCGAACAATACGCCAGAATTCGCCTAGTTGTCATTCCATGCAAAACCGGTCTCAATACTATCCGCCCCGCGAAGGTAGGGTTTTACCCCATTGCGATTTGACGGGGGCAAGTGTTTAATATCGACAGTCGCAGCCACATTACCTGGCCCACGGAAGCGCACTTATGAATAGCGTCCGCAAGAGATTATCGGCTCGATACCTGGCGGCACTCCGCACCCATCTTAGCCCCAAAAGCTCAGGTAATGGTGACCGTGCGCAAGACCTCGGTCGAGTCGCCCTGTCTGGCGGCCTGGCGACACTGGATCTGGCCGTCATGCACGAACAGGCCGTGGTCTCCCTGGCGTCCTCGCATGATTTCGCCGATCCACGCAATGGCTCGCTCAAGCGGGCGTGCGGATTTTTCACCCAAGCCCTTCTTCCACTGGAAGTGGCCCTGCATCGAACGCGGGAGACCAATCAACATTTGCAACAACACGCCGCGGCGCTGGCCCGGGGTAATCGCCGACTGCAACGCGAAGTCAAACGGCGCCAAGCGGGCGAGGCGGCCATCCGCCAAGGCCAGGAACAGTATCGAAAACTTTTCCTGGAATCGCTGATCATGCAGAAAAAACTCCGCCAACTGACGCATCAGATTATTTCGGCGCAGGAGGAGGAGCGGAAAGAGATCAGTCGGGAACTGCATGACGAGGTCGTGCAAACGCTGGTCGGCATCAACGTTGAACTCACGGCTTTGGGAAAAGGAGCGTCCGACGGCTTGCACACTTTAAAGGAAAAAATCATCCGCACCCAGCGGTTGGTGGAAAAATCGGTCGAGGCCGTTCACCGGTTTGCCCGCGAACTGCGGCCGGCGGTTTTGGACGACCTCGGCCTGATCCCGGCGCTCCATGCGTACAGCAAAAATCTGGCGGAACGAAAAAAGCTCAAAATTCAGATGACGGCCTTCGGCGGGGTTGAGGCCCTGGGCGCCACCAAACGCACGGTCCTGTTTCGCGTGGCGCAGGAAGCGCTCACAAACGTCGCCCGCCATGCCCACGCCACCCAAGTGCGGATGAGCATCACGGAAATTTCGGGCGCGATTCGGATGGAGATCAATGACAACGGCAAATCCTTTCCTGTGGCAAAAACCCTCGCGGCCAACACGAACAAACGCCTGGGCCTGCTCGGCATGAAAGAACGGGTTGAGATGGTCGGCGGAAAGCTGGCCATCGAATCCAAGCCGGGTCATGGCACGACGGTGCGGGCCGAAATCCCCTTTAACCAAAAGAAAGTCAAAAAATGAAAACCTCCAAAAAAATTTCCGTCCTGGTGGCCGATGATCATATTGTCGTGCGGGAGGGTTTGTGCTCGCTCTTAAACGCCGACCAGGATTTTCGGGTCGTCGGAGAAACGCGGACTGGGCGGGAAGCCGTTGAGTTGACGCTCGCGTTGCGGCCGGATGTCATCCTGATGGATATTGCCATGCCGGTGCTTAATGGCCTGGAGGCGACGAAACAAATCCTCGCTACCGACCCTGCCGCGAAAGTGCTCATCCTTTCCGCCTACAGCGACGATGAGTATGTCTTGCGCACCACTGCCGCGGGTGCGGTCGGTTTTTTGGAAAAACAGACCTCCGCGGCGATTCTGTCCAAAGCCATCCACGAAGTCGCCAGAGGCAACACCTTTTTCAGCCCAACCATTGCCAAGCACCTGCATATCAGCCAAAACAAGCCGCTTGACCGAAATGGTTTACCCAAGGCCAACAGCACCCGCCTGACTTCCCGCGAATCGGAAATACTGCAATTAGTGGCTGAAGGTTCAACCAACCGGCAAATTGGGTCGGATCTAGGAGTCAGCGTTAAAACAGTCGAGAAACACCGGCAGCATCTCATGGACAAACTGAACATTCATGATACCGCCGGGCTGACCCGCTATGCCATGGCCACAGGCGTCATTGAAGCCGGAGTCCGACTGACGATCGTCTAAGTTTAGCTGCAAGTTTTTGCTTCTTGCAGGCGGCAAAATGTCAATCGTTTTCCTCATGGGCGGGTAACACCCCATAGTAGCGAAGGCTCGATTAGTGTATGCTTGCCCTCTGAAAACTCAAAACCTGATCTCTTTGCCGGTTATTGCACTCGTTGCGCTGTCTTACATTTCAACTTCCGCGCCCGCCCAATCCATTTTGCAGTCAGCCGATGGCTTTACCCTGCTCGGTAACACGGCCCTCACCAGCACCGGCCCTACAATTATTAGCGGCGGGAACGTCGGCCTCTGGCCGACCGCCACCAGCAGTATTACGGGCTTTAACGCGACGGATGGCGGCCAGGCTGTGATTACACCGCCCGGTGGCATCATTGACACCGGCCCGGTTACTCAACAGGCGATGACGGATCTGATGAACGTCGCTTCGAAACTGGACCTCATGCCATCCAACCAGAACTTGAGCGGCCTGGATCTCGGCAACATGACCCTATTCCCGGGTGTTTATACCTTTGACGCGACGGCGGCCCAGGTGGCAAGCACAACGCTTACGCTCGACGCCCAAGGGAGAAACGGGGCTTACTGGGTTTTCCAAATCAGCACCACGCTCACCACCGGCGCGAATGCGAATGTTATGGTGAGCAATCTTGGCACCAATCTGGGCAGCGATGATGGCGTTTACTGGGACGTTGGGGCCGCGATTAATATCGGCGCCGACAATCTGATGGCGGGCAATTACCTGGCAGGCACCAGCATTACCATCGACTCCAGCATTGGCCCCAATAGTATTGCTAACGGTCGTCTCCTCGCGCAGGCCGCCATTAATCTCGACAGCGATAACATTATTTCGAACGGTGGCCCCGGAGGCAACTCTTGGGACAGTGGCTTGATGTACAATAACCTAGGAAACATTGTACCAGTCCCTGAACCGGCTGCGTTCCTCTGGTTGGCGCCTCTTGGCGCGTTTGGCTTGGTCTTCTGGCGGCGTAGAGGTCGAGGTGTTGCCCCCGGCATGATTAGAGTCATTTGCTGCGCGGTTTAATGTCTCGATGGCGGCAAAACGCCGTTTGTTTTCTGCTGTGGTAGGGTAGCACCCCATAGCAGCGAAGGCTCGATTAGTGTATGCTTGCCCTTTGAAAACTCAAAATCTGATTTTTTTGCCGGTTATTGCACTCGTCACACTGTTTGACGCACCGTTTTACGCGTCTGCCCAATCCATTTTGCAGTCGGCGGATGGATTTACCCTGCTCGGTGGCACGAGTATTGTCAGCACTGGCCCTACGACCATTAGTGGTGGGAACGTCGGTCTTTGGCCGACCGCAACCAGTGCAATCACCGGCTTTAATGCGACCGATGGCGGCCAGGCCGTTATTACACCCCCCGGAGGCATCATTGACACCGGCCCCATTACTCAACAGGCAATGTCGGACCTGATGAATGCCGCCACGCAGCTGGACCTCATGACGTCCAACCACAACTTGACCGGTCAGGATCTCGGTGGCCTGACCCTGCACCCGGGTGTTTATACATTTGACGATGTTGCGGCCCAGGCGTTGGGCACAACTCTCACCCTCGATGCCCAGGGCAGAGACGGCGTGTTCTGGGTTTTCCAAATCAACTCCACGCTCACTACGGGTTCGAATGCGACCGTTGCCCTGAGCAATCTCGGCGCCAATCTGGGCAGCGATGATGGCATCTTCTGGGACGTCGGTGCCGCCATTAACATTGGCACCGATAATCTCATGGTTGGCAATTATCTGGCGGGCACCAGCATTACCATTGACACCAACTCCAGTGGCAGCGGGCGCGCCCTGGCGCAGGCCGCCATCTCGCTCGACAGCAACAGCATCAATGCTCAAGGCGGTCCCGGCGGCAGCAGCTGGAACGGCGGATTGATGTATAACAACCTCGGCAGCATTGTGGCCGTCCCGGAGCCAGCCGCGTTTCTCTGGCTGGCGCCTTTGGGCGCATTGAGCTTGGCCTTCTGGCGGCGCCTGTACGCGGCAAAACCGATTTCTACGTAAGTGCCGGTACATTTGGCTTCTGATCAAAAATCCACGTCGAACACCAAAAGATTTAAATCGCAGTTTAGTCGCGAAACGGAAATGAAAAATGGAAAGTCGATTCTGTTCGGGCTGATGACCTGGTTCTGCGCCGGTTTGGCCCTGGGACAAGAGGAGAAAAAATCAAGTTATGCGCCAGTCGTCTTGACTGAGGAGTTTTCCGCGATGATGTCCCGCATGAAAACGGGGAAGCCCGGCGTAATGAAAAGACAGTTGGAATTTCTGCAAGAGCGCTATGACTTGCGCAACGACCCCGCAGCGGGCGTCACCATGACCCGGGGCAAGCCCGTCCAGCAAGGCATTCGGGTGAAGCTTCCCCCCAACCAAAGTTGGGAAAAACTGAGTGCCATGACTCGGGAAGAGATTCGCGATGGCGATTTTTTCCCGCAAGGTTTTCTGCCGCTGCCACATCCCAATCACTCACAGGGCGGCATGGTTTTTCCGCATTTTGAAATTGATGAAATCAAGCAACAGGAAGGCCGGGATTTGACCCGGTTTGATTTGGATTTTGATTTGCCCGACCACTTTCTGCCGGAATTTCCTCCACCCATGTTTTTGACCACGCGCCCCGATTTGGGCGACGTCTCACATGGCAAACTGGTAACCAGCGATAACTTTTTTGAATTGTTCGACGGGATTTTGAACCCCAAGCAAATCGAGGGGCTGCGGCTCCTCGTAACCCCTTTTCCACAACAGCAGTTCAATGATACCAGCGACCGCCGTTCCGAGCGACCCTCCCGCGGGGTGTCCTGCTTTGATTGCCATGCCAACGGCCATACGAACGGCGCAACTCATCTTTCCGGCGACACGCGCCCACAGGAATACCGGCATCGCATCGACACGCCGACGTTGCGAGGCTTGTATATCCAGCGCCTGTTCGGTTCACAACGGGCCTTGAAGACGGTGGAGGATTTTACGGAGTTCGAACAACGCGGGGCCTATTTCGATGGCGATCCGGTGCTTGCGACGAAAAAAGGCGCCAATATTTTGGAGCGGGGTAGCCAGGTTCAATTCATGGCGGAATTCGAAGAGTTGCTGGATTTTCCCCCGGCGCCAAAGCTCGATGTTTTTGGAAAGTTGAATCCGGCGAAAGCCACCGCCGCGGAACTGCGGGGTCAGGAAATCTTTTTTGGCAAGGGGCAATGCGCCATCTGCCATGCGCCGCCCTATTACACCGACAATTCGATGCACAACCTTCAAGCGGAACGATTTTTCAAACCCAGGATGATCAACGGCCTCATGGCTGGTGCGGATGGCCCAATCAAAACGTTTCCACTGCGGGGCATTAAAGATTCCCCGCCCTATCTCCACGATGGCCGGCTGCTGACGCTGGAAGACACCGTGGAATATTTTAATCTGATTCTCGACGCAAAACTGGCCGTAGAAGAAAAAGCCAACCTCGTCGCTTTTCTGCGGACGTTGTGAGCCCTGCTACGGACTCCAGCGGCGCCTCTCCGGAAAACGAGGTCCGTCGCTCCGGTAGGGTAACACCTAATAGCGAAGATATCCCAAATCTTATAATATAGCCCAGCACAGCGACCTTTTCCCGCCACGGTGGCGGCATTGAACAATTCAACACACCCAATTATGAACACACTCGAACTTAAGGGCGACTGGAACGTCACCAAAGGCAAACTGAAACAAAAATGTTCCATCCTTACGGATGACGACCTCAAATTTGACGAGGGCCAGCACGATATCTTGTTCGGCCGTATTCAGAAGCTCACCGGCGAGAGCCTGGAAGCAGTCGAGAAGGCCGTCAGGGAAGCGGCGGCCTACGCCTGCGGCTGCGAGTAAGCTTTCGCCCTTCCGGCCAGCCTGGGTCTATCCCAAGGTGGCAGCCGGTCTGTGGCAAACCAAACTTCAGCGTGAAGACCGATGACTCACAAATCCTGGTTGAAATATTTGCGCCGAACGCGGCGTCACTTGTTATGGGTTTTGGCCTGTATGCCGTGCGCCGTGCACGCGCAATTTACCGACACCTTTGACACGATCGATCCAGCGTGGGTCACCGACCGCTACGCGCCGGCGGCGTTTCAATCGACATCGTTTCTTGGCGACAACCGCCTGCAAATCACGATTGACCAGACGGGCAGCACACTCAACCGGTCGTCCGAATTCAACTCCTCATTCTACAATTCGCAAGGGGATCAGCGCCCGGTCGGCAGCAATGGTGATTGGTCGTTTAGTGCAAATTTGTATGTTTCGTCGGCCTTCGACACGACCACCGGCCAGCTCGTGCGCACCAGCATTTGGACCCACACGGGTACCACGCCAAGTAATGGTGATTACGCCATTTTTGGATTTACCAATGCCAGCCCCACCCCCTCCGATGCGCTTAATCCCGCTGCGTCCGACCGGGCTCCCCATTTTCAAGTCTTTGACGGCACGGATGCCGACCCCACCAATTGGTTTGATGCCGGGCTTCCAGACGGCTTTGCCTTTGATGTCTGGCACACTCTGGAAATTACTTTCACCGGCACAGCTACCGAATATCTGCTTGATGGCATCGAAATTTTCACCGACCCAACTACAGATGGTGCTGATCTTCAGACCGCATTCATTGAAGCCTACAATTTCGGGCAGACCGACTCGAACGGACTAAACAGTTACTCGGTGTATTGGGACAATGCGACCGCTGCCGTCATTCCTGAGCCTGCAAGTTTTGCGCTAATCGCCGGGCTGGCTGTGTTTGTCGTTGGACGGAAAAGGCGCACCTTTCCAAAAATATGAATGCTTTCGGCACCGTCGGGAAACCAGCCGCCAAACCAAGCATTGGCCGGCAGGTCTTTCATGAGGTGAAAAGGACCCTGAAAAATCCTTTGGTCCGGGCTGGCCTGGTGCTCGGCGCGGGGTTTGGCGGTTTGGCGGACGGGATCGTTCTGCATTCGATTCTCGGCTGGCATCATATGATTTGTTATTCCATGGATTGCCAGCCGACCTCGGTTGCGCAACTGCAGCTGGAGAACACCCAGGACGGCTATTTTCTATTGGTGGTCTGGCTAATGGTGCTGGCGGGGACGGCGATGCTGTTTCGGGCTGTTCGCATCGAAGGGTCAGAGGCAAGCGGCCGGGTTTTGCTTGGCTCCATGCTGGCGGGGTGTGGCGCATTTAATTTTCTGGAAGGCCTGATCAACCATCAAATTCTCGGTCTGCATCACGTCGCCCCCGGCAGCCCGCATCAGTTTTTATTCGATATGCTTTACCTCGCAAACGGGGTGCTGTTTTTCCTGGTCGGCGCATGGCTTATCGGGACGCGTCGGAGTAAAAACAACCGGCACTTTTGTCAATGAGCGCGATTCACCGCATCATCCAAATTTTCCTCAAAAATCGACCCCGCAACCCCTCCCCGTCATGCAAACGATCAACTCCGTTACCTCGCTTAAAGGTTCGCACTTGCGCACCTACGAAAAGATCCTCCAGCACCCTGTCTCGCATAATCTGGCCTGGCGCGAAGTGCTCACCTTGTTCAGTCATCTGGGCGACATTCTGGTGGAGACCAATGGTAAACTTAAGGTGACCCGCAACGGACATATCCTGACCTTGCCGCCACCACGCTCCAAGGACGTGACCGAGGTGGATGAAGTCATGAAACTGCGCCGTTTTCTAGTACAATCGGAGTCAAAACCAACGGAATCCGCTCAAATCGCAGCCCATTTGCTGGTCGTGATCGACCACCACCAGGCCCGGCTTTTCCGCACGGAGATGAAAGGGGAGGTCCCCCAACTGATTCTGCCACACAAACCCGCCGACTGTTTTCGCCTTGCTCACGAGGCGCGCGATTTCATGAGCGGCAAGGAAATGCCGGCCCCGGATAGCTTTTTTGAATCCGTGGCCACGGCATTGAAAGACACCGGTAAAATTCTGGTTTTTGGCACCGCCACTGGAACCAGCAGCGAGATGGATCAATTCGTAATCTGGCTGAAAAAAAATCACCCGGAACAGGCTCAACGGATCATCGGAACCCTCGCCGTGGATGAGCATCATTTGACTGAACCGCAACTTTTGGCGAAAGCGCGTGAGTTTTATCAGAACGCCCGTGGGTTGTAAAAACTTGCGGTAGGGTTACGCCCCATAGCAGTCGGGGCACAGTTAGCGTATTCTCCACTTGCCTGCTTCTGGCCACACCTGAGTCGAATAACGAATCCAACAACCGAATAACTTCCATATTTATGAATAACATCCAAAACACTGCCACCCACACGCCCAAAGAACTTCTCGCCGAGCTGCAAGCGCTCGTGTCCGAAGCCGAAACGATGATCGCCGGATCAATCGCCGAACACTCCGACGAAGCCGTCTGTAATTTGCGCGAACGATTCAGCGCGGCGCAGGAACGATTCAACGACGTTTATGAAGGCACGAAGAAAAAGGTCGTCGCTGGAGCCAAATACACGGACAAGACCATCCGCGAAAATCCCTACCAGTCGCTGGCGGTTGCGCTCGGCGTCGGGGCGCTCTTGGGCGGGCTCGTGGGCATGCTCATCGGTCGCAACAGCGGCAAATAACCTTTCACCCATGAAGCAGCCCGCGCAACCGGCTCCGGCTGGTTATCTTGCTTCCCTGCGGTCGCTGGGGGATGGCCTCCTGGCGACTGTGCAGGAGCGAACGGAATTGTTCTCGATCGAGTTGCAGGAAGAAAAATTTCGTCTGGTGCAGATGTTCGTCTGGTTCAGCGCGGTTTTCTATGCCGGCATGATGGCCGTCACGTTTGCCAGCCTGACCCTGGTGTTTTTGTTTTGGGATACCGCCCGACTCGCCGTTCTTGGCGGGCTGGCGGCGTTCTATATTATCGCGCTGCTCGCTGTAATTGTTGCGTTTCGGCGTTATCTCGCTCGCCAGCCGGCGCCATTCACCGGCACGCGACTTGAACTCAAGGACGACCGCGCATGTATCCGCAACGGGAGCTAATTCTGCTGGCTGCCCGCAAGGCCGTGTTGCGGCAGAGCATTGCCCGGCGGCGGGACCAATGCGCGGTGGACACCGTCCGTGTGATGAAGCCCTTGGAATTGTTGGACCGGGCGTTGATCCTCTGGAGGCGTATTCCGCCGCTGGTGAAGCTGACCGCGATACCGCTGGGCTTGCTGGTCATCAAACGCACGGTTTTCCCACAGAGAAAGATTAATATCCTTGGCCCATTGCTGCGCTGGGGATCAATTCTTTTTGGCACGATGAGAAGCCTCAATCCGCCGAGCAAAAAAGGTTCGGAAGCCGCCCGGTAAGTGCACCCGGCCAATACGGACTGCACCCCTTCGGCGGGATATTTCTTTGACGTGGGGTCTGCATCTTCCTCTCGTCTGCCTCAGCTCAGGTTGAACAGTAGGCGCGGGACAACGCGCGTTTTTTCAGTAATTTGACCCTCATCAGAGTCGGATCTGGAAACATATTGGGAACAAATTGGTAATTTTTTTATTTTTAAAATTACCCAACCTATTGATTGTAAAGTGGTGCCGGACCCGGGACTTGAACCCGGAACCAATTGATTAAGAGTCAACTGCTCTACCATTGAGCTAGCCCGGCGAGGATAAACCACCTTTTCCCGCGTCTCACGGCGGGTGGCCGGAACGCAGGCGAATGGTGAGCCTAAAATTTCCCGCCCCGGTCTGGCAAGCGGAAAGAGGATCGGACGGTAGGTCAGTTCGAATGTTCCGTGAAGTACAAAGACATTGAAAGGTGGTTCAATAAATCTCCCATCCCCTGTTTGGAATACCACTTGCCGTTAATTTTGACAAAAACCATTGATAGATAGTAGGGCTCTTGCCCTTCAAATCCTGGCATCAGAATTTCGTAGCTGGCTTCGTCACCGGCATCGTTATAGGTCGGCCTTTGGGATTCGAGATCCTCGACGGCCAACGCCAATGATTCTTTTGCTTTCAGCAAACTCGGGTTTATGGAAAAGCCGGCCCGGTCTCCTGCTTCTTGTGTTGCCTGTAACCGCTGATCGTCAATCTTGGCCAAATCGTCCGGCGGGAGGTAAGTTTTCATAAACCCCACCGAATCAGCGGCCCGCAGTAATCGCGCGATATCCGGAATGGCGGTTTTCAATTCGGTCTGGGGGGGTCGGCAGTCTTGGATAACGGCTTGGCTATTTCAGGCTTGGTTTGAGCAGGCGGAGCCGCGGGTTTGGCAATTTGGGTCGGCGGTGGGTTTAGTTTTAGTACTTCCGCCTTGGCTGGCATCGGCGCTTCCGCCGTTTTTTGCGGGGCCGTTGTTGGCCGCATGAACCACCACAGGCCAATTCCCACGAGGGTAACGAGAAGAACCGCCCCAGTGAAGTTTTTAGGCTTCATACCCCGTTTCTACACCTTTTTAGCCAAGCAACGCAACTACTCCCCAATCTAGGCATCGGGTCAGTT
>Ga0206999_10177_pt1 | contig 16015 bp, 16 predicted proteins | sample Alteio_BWMinCont_92_FD_153482 | JGI IMG/M metagenome (GOLD analysis project Ga0206999, IMG submission 153482) | Enriched cells from forest soil in Barre Woods Harvard Forest LTER site, Petersham, Massachusetts, United States -... | ecosystem: Environmental > Terrestrial > Soil > Temperate forest >...
GTGGCTTCCTTTTCCAGGTCCTCGAGGCTATCGAGCTTCATGTCTTTGCGCATCTGGTCCAGGCGCTTAACGAGATCAGTATCGCCAGTAATGCTGAGGTCTTTCCCTTTATCGAGCAGAAGCTGCTGGTCCATGAGATCGCGGAGAATGTCTTTTTCGCGATCGGCATAGGCTTTGTCGGGATCTTTGGGATTCTGCTGCTTGACTTCGTCCTTGAGCTGATCCTTGCTGCGGTCAAACTCCGAACGGGTAATGATCTGGTTGTTGACGCGGGCGATGATTTCTTCGACCACTTGTCCGTTTTGTGTGGCCTGTCCGGCGGCCAGCGCGGGCACACAACTCAAAGCAATAAGAACCAGGCAAAGTTTCTTCATAAAATTGATGCGGCGGCCACGCTTCCTGGGCTTGCCGGCAAAGGGGCTGGGCCGATTCCAAACATTTTACTCCTTCCGAGCGAAGCCCGGGGTTCAGCCGCTCATTTTTGACACCCTTAATGAACTTCGACGCCCCGGGCGGCGCGAAAGTTGGCCGGTGGGGGACAAGGAGGGACAATTAAGCGGTCCGCACCAAGGCGAGGGCGGTGCGGTCGTCGGAGGCAGGGGCGCTGCCACCGAACTCCCCGACGGATCTCAGCATGAAGGCACAAAGCGCCGCAGAATCGCTGGCCGGGGCTGCTTGGAAAAGTTGCTGGACGCGTTCCAGGCCGAAGTCTTCCGTGGACTGCCCCCTGTGACCCTCGGCCTCGATCACTCCGCGGGAAACCAGCAGCAGTGCCGCACCTTTCTCCAGTCCGACCGTCGGAGCCTCGCAGGTAGCGTGAGAGAAGAGTCCAAGAGGCAGACCTGTTGAACCGAGCTGGACGATCCCGCGGCGGTCGCGGAGAAGCCCGGGAGTGTGTCCGGCGTTGGTATAGCAAAGCGTGCCAAACTTCTGGTGATAGCAGCCGATGAACGCCGGACAGGGGTGAACGCCCTGGGAGGTTTCGATCAGGCCGCGATTGATATGGAGACAGAGTTCCGTCATAGCCTCGGATTCGTTGAGGTCGGGGTGCGAAAAGAGCTCAGTTCCAAGGGTGCGAAAGATTTCTTGCGCGGCCGCGAGGATGCCGCGGTTATCCTCGCGGCGTCCAGCGAGGTCAAACAGGCCAAATAGAACGCGCTCCGGGCTGACCTGGACGGAGTCATAAAAGTCTCCCGCAACCCGTTCGCCCAGGGAGTCGGCCGCGATAACGGCTCCCTCAATCGTGGGAAACACGGTCGCCACGGGCGCGACCGTGGGGCCAGTCTCTGGATCGCGGGAGTGAAACCGAGAGGACATGAAAGGGTAACGCCGAAGCTAGCACAGCAGTGGGTGAGGGGCAAACGCGCCCGCAGCCCCGTGTAGCCCCGTAGCACATAGGAAGCTACTCGCCGTACTTGTCGGCAAGATATCGGGCCAAGTCAGACTCGAGCTGGCCGTAGTCGGCATGGATGGTCTCTCGCAAAGCGGCCTCGGTGGAGCTGCCTTGGCTGATGCGCTGCAGGATGCGTTGGATATCGCTCAGGCCATAGGAATCGCTAATGTAGGATACGGCCGCCAGCGACTCGGCATAGGCCACACTAGCTTCAGAGCCCGAGAAATGCTGAAAGTTCCCTTCAAGGACATTCAGCGGAATATTGCGTTGCGTTTTGTAGAGCAGAGAGAGCTGCTGTCCATCGCCGCCCAGGTTTTTGGGCTCGAGGAACTGGGCGATGCCTTCGTGCAGCCAGTGCGGACAGCGGCCGGCGGAAAGCTGATTAATAAACGAGTGAGCCAGTTCGTGCTTCAGAACGTGCGCCAGCCTGGGCGTCATGGAACTCAAACCGCTGATCGGGATGCGCAGCTTGCCATCATTGATCGCTCCGCTCCAGGCGGGGGCGTGGGTGACATCAAAGAAGGCCTGCTCGGTGTAGAGGGTTACAAGAATATTGTCGCGGGGCGGGTTGCCGAGGTCGCGGGCCAGGTCATCATAGTCGGATTCGAGTGCGGCCAGGATTTGTGCCCGGAAGGCCTGGGTCGTCTGCTTGCCCTCATAGTGCAGAACGAAATGACTGCTTTCGCCCTCGGCGAACTCAGATTCGACACTCTGCTCGCGCTCGGCCTTGGCCAGAAGCTGCTCGACTTTGGCATCGGGACGCAATTGGAGAGAGTGCTTCCAGGAAGCCACGGCGTCCCGGGTGTGATCGGAGGCCAACTGAGCATAGCCGAGCATGGTGTAGGCGTCGGCCGAATCGGGCGCAGCCCGTACCGCGCGCTGGGCAGAAAACAGAGCTTGGGTTGCGTTGCCGGTGCGAACCAGCAATGCCGCGTAATAGATGAGAATGGTGGAATTGTTTGCCTGGAAGCGGAGAGCATTCTCAAAATACTGTCCGGCCTGAGCCATGTTGCCGTGTTCGAATTCAAATTTTCCTGCGATGAAGTCGGCGGTGGCGCTTAATTCGGCGTTGCCTTTGGCTTCCAGGCTGGTGAGGGCTTCAGAATTGAGCTTGCCTTCTTTAATGAGCCGGCCGACGAGATCACCCTCATTGGCCAGGCTGTCCAGGGGAGCAAAGGAGGGAAGGCCGCCGACCTGGGCAGCTTCCGCTGCGGCGCCGGCCGGCATTCCTCCCGAGTCGACGTGATCTACCGTCGATTTAGGGATAGCGTAGGAGTCGTCGCCGATCTCGTATTCGTAATGGTTGCCATGCTCACGGACCTGATCGGCCACGATTGTGCGTCCATTTTTCAGATGGATGGTGTCCGCCCAGGCTCCGGCGAAGCAGAGCAACCATAGCAAGGCGAGCTGCCCTATAAAGAGGATGGTGACACGTAGCTGCATTCAGGCGCATTCTAGCAACCAGGGATCGTCCCACCCACATGACGAAGGTACTACCGATGGTACTCATCGAGGGCTTAATAACGATGCGAAGTTTGCGGATTGCGGCGGCGATGTGGCTGGCGGCGTGCGTGCTTTCGAGGGCGCAGGCCACGGTTGAAAACCCTCCGGAAAAGCCGGGCGAAGCGCTCTACCTGCGGCTGGGACAAGTCGGCCTCGATCCCGAGCGGGTGTATCAGGTGAGGAGCGCGTCGCTGGATCGGTCGGCGGTGCATATCAGTTTGGAAGACGGTACCATCGGCTTCACCCAAGACGTAATGGGCCGGATCACCGGGGCGTTTTTCGAGGGCTATGGCGAAGTTCTGCTGACGCCGCCGAACCAAGTCGAACGGAGATCGATGAGCCTGTTTACCGGAATGGCGATTCTCGAAGAACACTTTTCTACCGCGTATTTTCGCTTTAACGATGATGCGGCGAGCGAAATGCGTCCCGATTTGCGGGCAACCGACAACCAGCAGGAGTTTGTGAAACGGTGGGGAGAGACGGCCAAGAATCTGGCAAACGCAGATGCCACGAGGCTGCTGACGTCGTTCAGCCGGATGCTTCCGGTGAACGGCCAGCCAACTAATTCCGAACAAGAGGTCCGGTTGCGGCAGGGAGATCGGTTCCTGCACGCTCGGTTCCTGGGAACCACCTTCGGGGTTTTCGACGTGTACTTCGATTCCGCTGCGCTCGAACAGGTTGAGGCGGGGCAAGCGAAAGCGGCCGAGAATGGCGAACTTTACTACGACGTGTGGACCTCGTTTTCCACCAGCGATGCGGAGACTTCCAAAACGAGCGGCGGAGGGACGCTTGAAGATGAGGAAGGGCGTGAGGGCCGGATCGAGGTCCGCCGCAACACGATCACCACCGAGGTGCAGCCTCCGAAACGGATTCATGCCCGAGCCCGCGTGCAGTATGACGTAAAACAAGGCGGGTCGCGCACCCTGCTGTTTGAGTTGTCGCGATTTCTGCAGGTTGAAAGCGTCACGCTCGACGGCCAACCGGTGGAGTTCATTCACAATCCGGCGGTCGAAGGGACACAGCTCTCACGGCGCGGAAACGATCTTGTGGCTGTGGTTCTTCCCCAGGCAACGCGAACTGGGCAGAAAATCGATCTGGAATTTGTTTACGGAGGTGAGGTTCTGGCCGAGGCCGGCAGCGGGTTGCTTTACGTGGGTGCGCGCGGCACCTGGTATCCCAACCGTGGAATGGCGATGGCAGACTTCGATCTGAAGTTCAATTACCCGCAAGGCTGGACGCTGGTGGCGACGGGGAAACCGACGCCACCTTCGCCAGCGGATACAGCCGCGAAGGCCGATGCCGTGCAGACCTCACGCTGGGTATCGGACCGGCCGATTCCTTTGGCGGGATTCAATTTGGGCAAATACAAAGTAGCAACCGTACAGGCGGGTAACGTCCCGGTCGAGACCTATGCTACGACTGGGGTCGAGCGAGACTTCCCTAGTCCCAAAATTCAGGTGATTGAGCCGAGTCCGTCCGATCGACTTAACCGACGACAACAACTGATTGTGCCTAGCCATCCTTCACCGGCGCAGACCGAAGTAACGGTCGGCGAGGCCGCGGCCCACGCGATTCAGTATTACGCGGCGCGCTTTGGCCCGTATCCATACAGTCATCTGGCCCTGACCCAGATGCCGGGGAGCGACAGCCAGGGCTGGCCCGGACTGGTTTTTCTTTCCTCTTATGCTTTTCTCAGCCAACAGCAGCGTGAACAACTGCACTATGACCCAGAACGGATCCTGCTGCAGCAATCGATTCCCGCGCACGAGACCGCGCATCAGTGGTGGGGAGATCTGGTCACCTGGAACAGCTACCGCGACCAGTGGTTTTCCGAGGGGCTGGCGAATTATTGCGCCTTTATGATGCTCGAAGACAAGGACCCTGCTGGTTTTCGGCAAATCATGGAGAGGTATCGCCGGGATTTGGTGGCAAAGAATAGAGAGGGACAGTCGCCCCGGGAAGTCGGCCCGGTAACGCTCGGCGTGCGGCTGTTGTCGTCACGGTTCCCCGGCAGCTACGAAGAGATTCTCTATGGCCGGGGCACCTGGCTGTTTCACATGCTGCGAAGTATGTTGGACGACGGGGCCCTTGAGAAAGGACGCAAGGGCCAGAGCAGGGGCAGTGCTGAGGATCCGTTCCTGCGGGCGCTGCGAAAAATCCGCGAGCGTTACCAAGGCAGGTCCATCAGCACGAGCGAACTGCTCGACATTTTTGCGGAAGACCTTCCTCCAGCGCTGCGTTATGAAGGCAAGAGTTCGCTGGACTGGTTTCTGAAAGGATGGATCAATGGCACGTCCTTGCCCAGGCTGGAACTCAGGGGGGTGAAGTTCACGCCGAAAACTGGTGGATCGGTGGTGAGTGGAACGATCTTGCAGAAAGATGCGCCGCTAGACCTGGTGACGTCCGTTCCGGTCTATGCGCTGGTTGCGGGCAGGCAGCTGGTGCTGCTGGGCCGAGTGTTCGTCGACGGCGAAGAGTCCTCGTTTCGGCTATCGGCTCCGAGCGGCGCGCGCAAAATCGTGCTGGACCCGAATCAAACGGTTCTCACAAGCCCAAAGTAGTGAGTGATTGTTGGCAGCATGCAGGTAGGGCGCAGAACGATAGACTAGTTGTGGCGAATTGGCCGGCCATTTCTGTCTGCGCTTCCCGAAATGACCGTCGGCCGAAGGTCGCGCGCGATATCTCGAAAGACGTTCCTCACCTGAGTATTCCATTTTCATTAACTGTGGATGGGGACTTTTCACCCTTGGTGGCAGCCGATCTGCGAATGACGACAAAGAAGCGGATCGGCGCACCGGCACGAAGGACCGCGCAACTCATACCCCAAACCCCGCACAGTGTGAATCAGCTTCTGGGAGTGGCTATGGTTGATTTTGCGGCGCAGATAGTTGACATAAACGGCAACCACGTTCGTAGTCCTAGCGAGAGTAAGATTCCAGATGTGCTCGATCATCATCATCATGAAGCGTGACTCGGCGGCCGGCGTTGAGCGGCAGGTATTCGAGAAGAGAAAATTCCTTCCCCGTCAGATCGATCCTGTTGCGGAGCGTTCGACTAGTCGTTGCACCGATCGAGCTTGAGGTCGCCCGCAATTAGCACTGACTTCGAAGGCAGTTGGCTGCGCCGGATCAGCGCCCGAATGCGGGCCGCAAATTCGCTGAAGGAAAATGGCTTGGCCAGGCAGTGGTCCGCGCCGCCCGCATCCCGGCACGGTAAGCTGTCTTCCACTCGGCGGACGCTGAATAAGCAACCGCACCGGCAAAGTGGGTTTTTTCGAGCGCAAGACCGAAAATAAGCTGATGCAAAGGTCTGTAGTTCCAAGCATTGGGATGCGGCCCCAAATTGGGATTTTCGAAACGAATTCGCCCCGCATTGAATTTCACTCTGGGGTGAGCCTCACTGGTGCGAACCTCCCAGGCCAATTCCTTCGTGGCGGTTCAGCAGAGATAATTCCGAAGGAAGTTTTCTGACTGGAGTCCCGCCCTGCGGATGTGGAGCAAAACGACACTAAAGTCTCTGGCCGTACCGGGCGGAGTTCTGCTTCTGGCGGTCGCGCTGCTCCTCTATTCCGGTTGGTTGACGCTGGCTCTGCCCGCACTCAGCTTTCTGTACTATTGCGCCCTGCTCGGAGGGATGTTTCTGGCCTGGCGATTCCATTCCAGCCGCACCTTCTTCGCGCTACTGGTGCTGTTTCTGGCCCAGGAGGCAATCGCTCTGTTTGGTGGCGGGCAGGTCTCACCCGGAACGCCGGGATGGGTGGCCGTGCAGGCAGTCGCCGTGCTGGTGCCGTTGGACTTTGTTCTCATCGCCTGGATGCACGAGGGCGGGTTCACCGTGTCCGGCACAGCGCCTGTCGGCTTAATGCTGTTCGTGCAATTCGTGATCGTGGCCGTGCTCTGCCGCGCGGCGGAGGGAGTGCCATCGCCTGCTGTGCATGTTCACCGAGCAGCAGCCTTCTCATTGCCGAGCTACGCGCTGCTGGCGTTCGCTGCCCCCGGTATCGTTCTGCTGACGCGCTTGTTATTCACCGGTAAGCCCATCGACAGCGCTTTGCTGTGGTCGCTCTCCGCCTTTTTCTTGTCGCTGCACTTCACCGGGACTCCCCGCGTTTCGATCACATACTCAGCGACTGCGGCATGCATTCTCGCAGCCTCGATCATTGAGAACTCCTACCTTCTTGCCTATCACGACGAACTGACCACGCTCCCATCGCGGCGCGCGTTTAAAGATGCGCTCCTCCGGCTGCAGGCTCCCTATTCGATCGCGGTCGTGGATATTGATCACTTCAAGCGATTCAACGATACCTACGGTCATGACACCGGAGACCAAGTCTTACGCTTGGTGGCAGCCGGCTTGGCGGGGGTGAGCGGCGGAGGACAAGCCTACCGTTGCGGCGGAGAAGAGTTCAACATTCTCTTTGCGGGAAAAACCACTCCCCAGGTGGTGGATCATCTGGAACAGTTGCGGGCCACGATCGAGTCCTCGGAGTTCCGTATGCGAAGTGGCGATCGGCGACAAATCGCCCGAGGACCAGACCGTCGCAACGCGCGGAGCGGGGGGCGAGCGCGGAAGGGCACTGCGATTCGTCAGCTCGCGCAGCAATCAGCCTCGGCGGCGCTTTCGGTGACCGTCAGCATCGGGGTCGCATCCTCTGCGAAGGAAAAGTCAGATCCCGAAGATGTGCTGCAAGCGGCCGACAAGGCTCTGTACCGCGCCAAAGGCAACGGACGGAACCGAGTGGAGACGGCATCCTCGGCCCGGCGGCGAACTCGCGTCAAAACGGCCGGAATTGCATGAACGCTCAGTCCCGGAGCAGGGAAGCAAAATTCAAGAGAGAGGGGGTTATAGATGCTACTTGGCGGCGAAAACGTGCGGCCCGAGCCGTCAACCCGTAGGGGCGGGAAGTATGACGGCCCGGTTCCGAACGCTCTCGCAAACACCGCAGGCCGTGCGGTCAGCCGGCGGCTGAAGGTGGGAATGGGTGCTTCCGGCCAGTGCCCCGGCAAACAGGACACTCAAAGCGGATAAAAGCGACGCCCTCAGACTTCCCGTTCGAGTCCACGGGCTTCGCAACATATCCAGTACCGCCGCAACTCGGGCAGTCGTCCGGAGCCACTCGTCTCCCCCCTTTGGATTGAGAGCATTGTCCACGACCTGGGCGCGAAATTTACCGGAGATTGTTTTGCGTTACGAATCACGAACAAGCCTTGGTTGGTGGGGAATTGGCACCGCATTCCGATGAAAGCGCCGACCAGAGGCAGACAAGCACTCCGCCTCCCGTTTCCCCGCGTGGTAAACTGTAAATCGGCACGCCGGAGAGGTGGCAGAGTGGCCGAATGCGGCGGTTTGCTAAACCGTTGTACGGGCTAACACCTGTACCGAGGGTTCGAATCCCTCCCTCTCCGCCACTCATCCGTGATGTAGAGAAAACCTCCGGTTTCCACCCGGCGCCCCTTCAAAAATCGCTGCTGGCGCCTCCGCCCCCCGAATGTCCCCCACCGAAGTGGACGCCCGCATCGCTTGTTTGCGGCTCTGGCGTTATCGACTGGGGCGATACCAGACCCAATACATTGGACCCGACGTTCATCCAGTGTTTGTCCTCTCCCGATAGGCGTGCGGCGGTAAAGCCGTGGCGAACTCCGCCCGGGCCACGGGCAAGCCAGCGTCGGATCAAGACGGCGACAGCAGTTAACAATATGCCCAGAAGCATCGGGTCCCAGGTATGCCGTTCCCAGCCGAGATAAGGCTTATTGGAGACGAGAGTCAGAGTGGCGACGATCGCGCCCACGGCGATGACGAACCGGTCCTTCTGGCGAAAGCCGCGCGCGAGTACGACTGGCGGCAGGCACCAGATCAGCACCCACGTTCCCCAGTAGAACGGCCTTGCGAATTCAGAGGTGGCCCGAATGCCGCCCCACCACCAAACGGGCAGGTTCAACCGCAAAAGGTTCAACGACGAAAGCTGGAGATTGATGGCCAGGTAGATACCGAGCCAGAGCATCGCTTCGACGAGCGAATAACCCTCATCGAGGTAGTCGAAGCGCTGAAAAAATGAGAGTAGACGAGTCGATGTACCAAGATCGAGGCAGTCCGCAAGTTGGCTTGTGGGCAGGGCATTCAGGAAATCCGGCGGTTTTTTGCGAGCCCTATAGCTAATCCAGCTCCCTTACCCAAATATTCCTGAAGCTGATGGGCGGACTCGGATCGCCGTGGGCTTGAAGCTTGATGGGTGCACTGTCGAACTTCTTGTAAAAGGGCTGGCCGGTGTACCGCGTCTCGCCCTTCAACTCGAAGTGGTTCTGCACCAGCACCCCGTTAAGAAAGACGGTGACATATGCAGGGCTCTTCAGAGAGCCGTCCGCATTGAAGATGGGAGCGGTCCATACCACGTCGTAGATTTGCCACTCCCCGGGCTTGCGCATCGAGTTTGCCAGCGGAATGCTCTGCTTGTAAATGCTGCCGACCATACCGTTGACGTAGGTCTTGTTGTTGTACGAGTCGAGAACCTGCAACTCATATCCGGCGTCGCCGGGGCCGGTCGAAGCTAGGAACAATCCACTGTTGCCGCGCAGCTGACCTGAACCGGTGATATTCTCGGGAATTCTCCATTCCATGTGGAATTGATAGTTCTTGAAGGTGCGCTTGGTCTCAATATTCCCCGCTGATTTATTCACCGTGACCACGCCGTTGGCAACGATCCATTTGGCCGAGGCAGACCGGTCTTGCGCAGACACCCACTCGTTCAGGCTCTTGCCGTCGAATAGGATGATTGCGTCGGAGGGAGGTGTGCCGCGGTCGGCGCCCGGCGTTATCACTTTCGGCTCCGGCTGCCAGACTTCCGTGTCTTCAGGCTTGGCAGCCTCTTGACCCGCAGTCTGGGTTCCGAGAGCAAGGGCAGTGGCGACGACGAGAATGATGGTGCCATACATCGTTATCAAATCCAACTTTTTCATGTGTCTCTCCACATATCGCCTCTGAGGGTTTCGCATCTCCCCACCGAAGCGGACTTTGCAGTTTGGTGTCAAGGTACTGGTCGCAGTTACTGCTCTGACTCGACTTGCTCCCGCTTGTTGTGTTCCTCTGGCACAGGCCGTTGCTGGCACGAAAGCTCGACTCGTGATCCAGGGTCACGATAGTATTGTCCGCATTCGGGATCCAGTCTTTGCCAACCTGATCCTCCCGAAGGACCCCACGTCCTGCGCTTTGCGCGGATCGATTTGCCCCAGCGCCTTCAGGGCATCATCGAGAGCCACGACGTCGACATCCCGGCTCTTGCCCGGCTCCAACAGACGACTGTCATTTAACGATAGTGTCTCGACAGCCCATCCGCGTTTCCCCGCCCGGTGGCGGCGGGCATAGTCGACGAGGATCTGCCGCATTCGCTGCGCTGCCATGGCAAAGAAATGGGTGCAGCCCTCCCACTGCGGAGCATTTAGTCCCACCAAGCGGAGATACGCTTCATTCACCAGGGCGGCGCTCTGAAGAGTGTGGTCGGGACGTTCCTTACGCAATTGAAAGTGGACCAGACGTTGCAGTTCCTGGTAGACGACGGGCAACAGAGCGTCCACAGCCTTGCGGTCGCCACCCCGCCAGCCCTGTAACAGCCGCGTGATCTCTCCTGCTGACTCGTGCGCCACGAAGCTACCTTTGGGAGGGGAAGCTCTTTGGGAAATTAGGGTAACTACGATTGTTTCGGATGTCAATTGGAAGCAGTTGAAAAATCGACTACTTAGCGGTATTCCCACACGGCCGAAAAATATTTTGAGCACCGATGATAGGTTCTCATATCCTCCCCCTCTGCGGCTGGCCGCCGCACGCACTTCTGATCCAACCAAGAAACGGGAGCAGAGTTTGCAGAGGGAGTTGAGCCAGGTGGCCAAAGGCATCGAACGAATGCTCACCGCCTATCAGGATGAGCTCTTGTCGCTGGAGCAGTTGCGGGAACGCATGCCTCTGCTGCGGCAGCGCCAACAGGCACTCCGGGCTGAGCTGCAGGCGATCACCGACCAGGCGAATGATCGTGCCGCATTCCTGCGTTTAGCAGAAACTCTCACAGCATTCCTTACTCGCTTGCGTAGTGCTGCCGAAAGTCTTAGTGTCATGGAACGTCAAAAAATCGTTCGACTGCTGGTTAAAGAAATTCTGGTCGGCGAGGATACCATCACCATTCGTCACAGCATTCCGATTCCTTCAGCTCCACCACAAAACGGGGGCTCCGAAACCTTAAACGGTCGAAATTACCTTTTGTGTAAGGGGCGTTGTGGGGCCGCCTTGTGGGATTCTCAAAGTGCAGCGTCTACGTGGACGGAACTCATGATCAGTGGGCGCGGCTTTTTCTCTATGACATGCTCAGGAGGTACTGCCGGGAGAGTGTTCGCCTGGTTGCGCCGGGGCCTTATGGACCCAATACCCCTATCTCAATAGGCGAGGCTAAGCGCAGGGTTGCAAGCGGAATTGGCAGCAGCATTGAGTTAGAAGGACTGGAGCCTGGCAAGCGCACAGTCATGTACGGCTATTTCGACGGAATGGATCCCCGGTACCTTGGTCCCTCACGGCCGGCTATTCGAGGCGACGGGCAGGGCTGGAAGGATCTGATCAACGCTTGCGATTTCGCATCCTGATCAGGGATTCGGCAAACGCCGGAGGCAAGATGCAGTTGAGACCGCTCACTGCGGTCTGCCGACATGTTGCGAAAAGCCATCAATGAAAGCTCAGAACCAGTTGTGGGTCGCTAGGCATAGAGGAACATGCACTGCGAAGGCGTCCCGTATAAGCCGCTTCGCGGCGAAGTCGAGACTTGCCTGCAATTGGGGCGGATGGGGCGATTAAGTGATCAAGTGAGGGTGGACCGGGACAGCATAACTGCTGAACCGTGGAAGGGTCCACGGGTGAATCGTTTTCTAGTGTCCCGTTGGTCTCCGATTGAATCGGCCCCGCCTCTGCTATGCGGTTTTCCAGCGTCGCGCATCCCGCACGCCTCACAACGATTCAGCGAAGGGAGAATGATGCGATTGACCACACTGCCGAGCGATAGGGGATTGCGAGAGAGTTTGCGAAGATCGGCGGAGCACGTTTTCCGTATCCTGCCGATTCCAGAATGTGGCATGATGTCACGGGGTGTTTCGTGACCAAAAGACTGTGTTTTGTGTTTGCTACATTGACGGCGATTCCCGTTGCTCTCCTCGGGCAGGAGAAGTCGCAAGCGCCGGCAGCGCCGCCAACGAATCCGATTACGGCGAGCGAAAGAGGGTTCTACTCGTTTGTAAGCAACGCGGCACTTGGTGCGGCGCAAAAAATGCCGGAAGAAAACTACTCCTTCAAACCGACACCGGATGTTCGCAGTTTTGGCCAGCTCGTTGGCCATGTGGCTGACGCCTCCTACGCGTTTTGCTCGCAAGCCGGAGGCGAAGCAAATCCGAGTAAGGATATCGAGAGAACGAAAACGTCGAAAGCTGATCTCGTAGCTGCGCTCAAGGACGCGGTTGCCTACTGCAATAACGCGTTCGACGGCATGACCGATGCAAAGGGCAGCCAGATGGTGAAATTCATGAACTTCGACCTGGCGAAGCTTACCTTGTTTTCGATCAATACGGCGCACACGGATGAGCACTATGGGAACATGGTCACGTATTTGCGGCTCAAGGGAATTGTGCCGCCGACCAGTGAAAACCCGCCGGCGCAAAAGCCGAAGTAAAACATCGGCCTTTTTCCCAGTGGGGCTGTCGTTCGACGCGAGTTGTGGAATGACCCCGGCGCTATCCCCAATCAAACCGCGCCCGCTTCTCATGGCCTCTGGGCTGCCGTTTCCAAACGCGCTGGCAAGAGCCTGATCGCGATACATCCGATCTGTCTTGCCAAGGCTGAGCGCGTCGACAACAGCACTTGCCTCCTCCCCGCTGATTCCGGTGGCTTCAGCGACAGCTGATTCCGTTGCTCCTCCTTCGTATAGTTCGACTGCTCTCTCAATCGCCTCCGTGGTCAACATCTTTTTTCTTGATCCTTTTCCAGTTGGGAATCCAGATTGATCCTGATCCTAGGCCGCCTAGAACCTAGATATTTCGTAATCAGCTAGTCCTCAAAATCTTGCTCTTCTCGAGACAGTAGCACTGGAGTACCTTGCTGCCGCAGATCCGGCAGCTCAATGCCATCAGCTCGTCGTAGTGTTCAGCGCAGTAGTGCGCGCCCACTTGGGCATCACACGTTCTTCGTTCCTTCCGCTTTACATCTGATAAAATTTAAAGCGAACGGAGAGGCCCATGGGAGCTACTCTCAGCAGCAAAAACCAGGCGACGATTCCGAAGTTGGTGCGGGAATACCTGAACCTTAAACCGGGTGACCGGTTCAAATTCTTCCTTCAGCCCGACGGTGCCGTGGTTATTCTGCCGAAGATTCGGACATCGAAGCTCAAGGGTAGTGTGCCAAAGCTTAGCCGGCCCATATCTTTAGAGGAAATGCACGCGGCAATCGAAGTTGGCGCGACGGAGAGTTTTCGCAGATGACCGGTCTCGATACCAACGTCCTCCTGCGCTATTTGCTTCAGGACGACTCAAACAAGCGCGCCAAGCCAATCAGATCATCGATCGGCAATTGAGCGAACCGAACCCCGGATTTGTGAACCTCGCTACAGTTCTCGAAATCGTTTGGGTTCTCCGCAGCGTCTTGAAGCGGAGTTCTTCCCAAATCGCCGCTCACATTGAACATCTTCTCGCCGCAGACTCCCTCGAAGTTCAGAACGAACAACAGGTCTTCGAGGCGGCTTGAAATTTGGGATCACTCATCGGTTGGATTCTAGCCGCGCTCGGGAGGGTGAAGGAGTTCCGAGCTTACAGGTGCTTACGGATTTCGAGCTATTTATTTTATTTTGCCGAAAAAACTGTAAAATTGCTATGCTGAGTCGGTAGAAGTACCTTGAAGTCAGCGAGTTGCGCCGTATCACAATTCACAGTGCTGTTGGGAAAACTAAGGCGTTTTGAATCAGCTGGCTCCGAATCCCTCCCTCTCCGCCAGATTTTCTACGCTTTTATTTCCAACCACTTGCAGCGTAATTCCGAGCTAAAAAGCTCTGCTTACGGTTTCGCTGCCTCAGTTTCAATTCGCCAGCCACCCCTTCCCGCTGTACCACTGCGTGCTCAACCAGTATGCGATCGGCACCTACTCGCCGAGCGTGGATGGCTTGACCGCGATGAATTTGCGGGTGACAACCATCTCCTCTCCCGTTCAAGCTGTGATACTATCTGACCAGTCAGACCGGTCACCTTGGAGGGAAGCCAGATGCGAAAGAATGGGAAGAAGCCTCCGCGTGGAGTGTCGCCCGCGAAGAAGGAGGACCTTAAAGTGTCCGGACGAACCTGGCAGATCCAGTTAGCAAAAGCTCGCTTCAGCGAGCTTTTTCGGTTGGCCAGAACCGAAGGGCCACAACGTATCACTCGACAAGGCAGGGATGCCGTGGTGCTAATCTCCGAGGAACAATTCGCCCGGCTTGTAGGTAAGTCGCATCAACCGAAAAATCTTGTCCAGTTCTTCCGCGAATCACCCCTGGTTGGAGTCGAACTAGACCTGGTACGCGCCGAAGACAAGGGACGAGACGTCGACCTATGAGCGGGTTTCTGCTGGATACCAATGTTATTTCCGAAGCTGTGCGTCCCAGACCGGAGCCCCTCGTGTTGGAATGGCTGGAAGCGGCCGATGAATCCCTCCTCTATCTCAGCGTGCTGACCCTGGGAGAGATTCGAAAGGGCCTCGCGATTCTGCCGCAAAGCAAACGCCGGACTCAACTTGAAACTTGGTTGGAGGTTGAGCTTCGCGCCCGGTTTTCGGGAAGGATTCTACCGATTGACGCGGGAGTCTCCGATCGTTGGGGATTGCTCGCTGCGGAAGCAACCCGTAGAGGAAAAACTCTGGCCACGATCGATGCCTTGCTGGCAGCTACAGCTTTTCATTTTAATCTGACGATTGTTTCGCGAAACGCGAATGACTTCGCAGCGACGAGCGTGCCCCTCTTGAACCCATGGGAAGCGTGACCTCCCCGTGCAAACCGGGAACGAGTGGAGAGTGAGAACGTGACGTAGGTATCCGCTGCAATTCTCCAAACGTTAAACGATAGCGAAATGACCTCTCCAGAAACGCTGGAGTTTGTGCTTTGGATTCTTCGCGAGGCCTGCGCCTGCCCCAACCGTTGCGTTAGCGTAGTTGGTGATCGACAGCCCAGAGTCGCACTGCGGTTGCTGGAACATTTGCACGAGAAAACTTGCGGAACGATGCGATCCCGCATTGACGAAACCACGAAGTTTATTCTGGATCAAGCCCGCGCAGCTGAGACGGCCAATTCTCAATGAGTGTCTGATTCCGACAATTGAGGCGGAGTGAACACACGGGGAGTCGAAACTGTACCAAATTAGAGTCAGGGCGGAGGGTGCCGAAAGCCTGATCGTATGATCCTCCCTCATAGTCCACCAATTCTGTTTGTTGTTAGAATGTCGTGACCTAAACAGGTTGAAAAGGGGCATGAAGCATGTCGCTGATTCGCGGTCTCACATTGCTGTCCGGATTGTTTTTTGCCGTTCCACTGTTTGGGCAAACGCCGCAGCCACCCGTCGCGCCGATCATCGAGCACAAGGAAACGCGACACGGCACCGTTGTGGTCGACAACTACTACTGGCTTCGCGACAAGTCGAATCCCAAAGTCATCAAGTACCTCGAGCAAGAGAACGCCTATACCGAGGCGATGACCAAGCCCCTGAAGCCCTTCGAGGATACGCTTTATAACGAAATTCTCTCCCACATCAAGCAAACGGACTTGAGCGTGCCTGTCCGGCGCGGAAACTACTACTACTATTCGCGCACCGAGGAGGGCAGGCAGTACGCAATCCAGTGCCGCAAGAGAGGTAGTCTGGACGGAAAGGAAGAAGTGCTGCTTGATCTCAACGTTCTGGGGCAAGGGAAGAAGTTTGTCGGGCTGGGGGCGTTCGTCGTCAGCGATGATCAAAATCTGCTCGCCTACACCATCGATTACGTCGGCTATCGTCAGTTCAGCCTTCAGGTGAAGGACCTGCGGACTGGAGAAACTCTCCCCGACACGATGGATCGCGTGGACAGCATCGCCTGGGCTGCCGACAACCG
>Ga0206999_10179_pt1 | contig 15996 bp, 9 predicted proteins | sample Alteio_BWMinCont_92_FD_153482 | JGI IMG/M metagenome (GOLD analysis project Ga0206999, IMG submission 153482) | Enriched cells from forest soil in Barre Woods Harvard Forest LTER site, Petersham, Massachusetts, United States -... | ecosystem: Environmental > Terrestrial > Soil > Temperate forest >...
TCGAGCGAGTCATCAGGAACCGCGCGCAAGGCTCTCACTTACATCGCGTCGAAAAAAGATGCTTATGGAACTTGGGGCACAACTCAGGCGACCATCATGGCGCTGCGCGCGTTGCTGACGGCCACGGAAAAAGGCGCGGCCGACGTACGCGGCACGGTGGTCGTGCTGCTGAACGGTAAGCCCGCAGAAAAGCTTGAACTTACACGAGAGAACAACGATCTGCTGCATCAATTCGTGTTTAAGGATGTCAGCACAGAAGGCGTATCGACGGTCGGGCTTCAGTTCGAAGGGAAGGGCGGTCTTGCCTATCAGATCGTGGGTAGCTATTACCTGCCTTGGGATGAAAAAGCTGCGGGCGAGCCACTTTCGATCGATGTGGCCTATGACCGCACACGCCTCGCGCAGGACGACATTGCCACCGCGAGCGCCACTGTCAGGAACAACTTGCCGAAAGCGGCCAACATGGTTATGGTCGATCTTGGCATTCCTCCCGGTTTTGACCTGCTCAGCGAGGATTTGCAGGATTACCAGGACAAGAGCGCCCGCCACAAAGGTGGTCATCTATCGAAATTCAGCCTTACGGCGACGCAAGCGCTTCTCTACTTTGATTCGTTTGCTCCCGGAGAAGTGGTCACCTTGAAATATCGGCTGCGCGCCAAGTATCCCATTCGAGCTCGAACCTTCAAGTCGAAAGTTTACGAATACTACGATCCCGAAATAGCTTCAGTTGCCCGGCCAGTACAGTTGGAGGTGCGGAAGCGGTAGCGCAGAAACTGGACCCGGGACGGACCTTCAACAAGGCGGGCCAGAAGTCGGCTTCTGGGAGATTAGGAATGATAAACGCGCATCTCGTCAGGGCTTGATTTCCTGACGAGATGCCGACTTCCCGGGAATGATCTCCAAAACGACGGATTCGGACAAGTTGGCTCGTGGCACATCAACGCTTCGGTCTTCAACAATCCCAGCTTGATCTGGTTCCAGACCTACTCCCTAGTGGGTCCGTTCCACAGGGGGTCAGTGTTCAGGTCGCGCGTTGTCACGAGTACAATTGCCTAACCGCCCCCAACGCATGACCGCCCGGGCGGTCATTTATGGGCGCGCTTCCCGACAATCAGATTGTCCCGGCAGTGATATCGGTCGAAGACCGTCTCCGGTTGGTCATCAATACGATTCCCTGCCTGATCCTGCGTGCTACGCCCGACGGCGCTTTCGATTTCATCAATCAACAGTGGCTGCAATTCACTGGACTAACGATAGGTGAGGTGAAGGGCCTGGGCTGGCGCACTGCGCTTCATCCTGAGGATGTCCGACGAGTCATGGCGACGTGGCGTGCGGGCTTGGCGGCTGGGGAACCGTTCGAGCTCGAGGCGCGCGTGCGACGCGTGGATGGGGAGTATCGCTGGTTTCTGATTCGGAACGTGCCACTGCGGGATGAGAAAGGCACGATCGTGCAGTGGTATGGAACCGGGCACGATATCGATGAACTCAAGGGCGCCGAGGATCGGCTTCGACTGGTGATCGACACGACGCCCGCCCTGCTCCACAGCGCTCTTCCCGACGGCAACATCGATTTCTTCAACCAGAGGATGCTGAATTATCTCGGTGCCCCGTTGGAAGAACTCTGCGGCTGGCGCTGGACCAACTTCATTCATCGTGACGATGTTGAGCAAATCGTGAGCAAGTGGCGGCGGTCCCTGGATACCGGGGAGCCTTTTGAGAGTGAAGCACGCGTGCGGCGGGCGGATGGAGCGTTCTGTTGGCAACTCCATCGGAAGGTGCCGCTGCGCGACCAGGCTGGAAACATCGTGAAGTGGTTTGGCTCGAGCATTGACATTGACGACCGAAAGCGAGCGGACGACGCCCTGCGCAAGAGCTACGATGAAATCAAAGCGTTAAAGGATCAGCTTTACAGAGAGAATCTTGCGCTGAAGCAGGAGATCGACCAGACCTCGATGTTCGAGGAGATCGTCGGGTCGTCGGAGAAGTTGCGCCGGGTGTTGGTGCTGGTGGCCAAGGTGGCGCCGACGGATTCGACGGTATTGATTACAGGCGAGACTGGGACCGGCAAGGAACTGGTCGCCCGTGCCATTCACAAGCGATCCGCGCGAGCGGCACGCGCGTTTGTCTCCCTGAATTGTGCCGCGATTCCGTTGTCGCTGGTTGCCGCCGAGCTGTTTGGCTACGAGAAGGGCGCGTTCACGGGGGCGACCCATCGGCGGCTGGGCCGCTTCGAGTTGGCAGACGGCGGAACGCTTTTTCTGGATGAAGTCGGGGAACTCCCGGCCGAGACCCAAGTCACGCTACTGCGAGTGCTGCAGGAGCGAACCTTCGAGCGGGTGGGAGGCAGCCAACCGATTACAGTGAATGTAAGAGTCGTCGCCGCTACGAACCGCGATTTGCGCACCGCAGTCGAGGCTGGAAAGTTTCGGCAAGACTTGTTCTATAGACTCAACGTCTTTCCCATCCATGTACCTCCGCTACGCGAGCGTGTTGATGATATTCCCCTGCTGCTCGAGTATCTGACGGAGCGATATGCCAACAAGGTCGGGAAGCGGATCGGGAGCGTCAAGAAAAAGACGATGGACTTATTCCAAGCGTACGACTGGCCGGGAAACATTCGCGAACTGCAAAATGTGGTGGAGAGAGCTGTGATCCTGTGCGACGGAGAAACGCTGGAAGTGGATGAAGCGTGGCTACGGCGCGAGTCACCCGAGGTAGCAGTTGCTACCCGAGGATTAGGTAGACCGAACGAAAATCAGGAAAAGGAAATCATCGAGTGCGCGCTCAGAGAGTGTCAGGGGCGCGTGTCTGGTCCGCTGGGCGCAGCGGCAAAGCTCGGCATTCCACGTTCAACGCTGGAATCCAGGATCAGAATCCTGCGAATCAATAAGCACCACTTCAAATCTGCCTAGAGTTCGTCGGCTGGCGACTCGACCAATTCTCTTAAACTTCTCTTGTGGGAAGGGGACGCCCACTCGCTCCCTCGTGCGTGCGTTGCGCTCCTGTCGTTGCTCTATCTCGCCAATTGCCGAAATTAACCACGAAATATGCCAGCGAAGCCGCGTCGTGTCATCAGTTTACGTGTGGCCCAGCAGTTGCACTCCTTGCCCGTGAGATCTGCAAATGGTTTTAAAGATCGAGAGCGTGTCGGATGGGTCAGACACGGTTTTCAGGCTCAGCGGGCGAATTGAATCGGAAGATGTACAGGACTTGAAGACACAGATTGACGGAAGAACACGCGGGCTCGTGCTGGACCTTGAGCACGTACGACTCGTGGATCTCGATGCGGTGCACTTCCTCGCGGTTTGTGAAACGAAAGGAATCAAGCTTCGACATTGTCCGCAGTATGTACAGCACTGGATTCTGTCGGAAAAACCGAGGATCCGCGAACTCGAGTGAGGTAGAGCGTTGACAGTAGTTCAAACCCAAAAAACACAGGAGATGATATGGATCGCATGCTGGTAGTGGTTTTTGACAACGAAACTAAAGCGTACGAAGGAAGAAAGGCTCTTCTTCAACTGGACGGCGAAGGCAGCATCAGCGTTTACGCTTACGCGGTGCTTGCGAAGCACGCAGATGGCACCGCATCCGTCAAGCAAGGGGATGACTCCGGGCCGATCGGCACTCTGCTGGGCACATCCTTCGGAAGTCTCATTGGTCTGTTGGGTGGGCCGGTCGGTTTGGCGATCGGCGCTTCAGCGGGTCTTGGGGTCGGTGCTGCCGCCGACCTGAACAATGCTCGCATCGGCGAGGATTTCATCGACGACGTCACCAAGGTGCTGTTGCCAAACAGGGTGGCTGTAATCGCCGAAATTGAGGAGGACTGGACCACGCCGGTCGACACTCGTATGGAGGCGATCGGCGGATCTGTCTTCCGGCGCGCTCTTTCGGATGTAAAACACACCATCCACGAAGAGAACGTCGCCGCCATGAAGGCTGACCTCGCTCAAATGAAGGCAGAACACGCCAAGGCCCACGCGGACCGCAAGGCGAAGCTCCAGGAAAAGATCAACCAGCTCGACTCCAAGATTCAAGCGCAGTTGCAAAAGGCCAAAGATGGACGTGAGGCTGCTGAGCGTCAGGCCCAGGCCAAGGTCCGGGTGCTCGAAGCAAAAGCAGCCGTTGCAAAAAGCAAAGCGTCGTAACGCGAGTCTCTTTAGCCCCGCTGGTCGAGGCTCTGTGGGGGAGGTCGAAACCCGGCCTCTCCCTTTTTAAAACAAATACGCAACTGAGGAGGATCAAATGCCTGCACAAGACTTAACTGAGGAACTGAAGAAGCGTTCCGCCTGGAGCATTTTCATGGGTGTTTTGACCGCAGCCCTTGGGGTGTTCCTCATCGTTTACCCGTTGGCAACTGCGACGATCACGACTGTTCTGCTGGGTTGGGTCTTGATCTTCGTCGGTATCGCCCTGTTTGTCTTCGCGCTTCACTCGCAAACGGTCGGGAACTTCTTCCTGAAGATTCTCTTGGGCCTGCTCTATGGAATCTGCGGTATCGCGTTGGCGTTCTTTCCGGTCGCCGGGGTCGCAGCCTTGACCCTGATGCTCGGAACGTTATTGCTGATTCAAGCAGGAATGCTTACTGCTCTTGCGTTCCAACTGAAACCAGTGGAAGGTTGGGGTTGGTTTCTGGCGGATGCCGCAAGCAGCTTGCTGCTGAGCGTTCTGATTTTCGCCAAGTGGCCCTCCAGCGCGATTTGGACAATTGGGACGCTGGTTGGTGTGGCAGTGCTAATGAGCGGAATTTCCAGGATCATGATTGCAACCAAGATACGGAGTGGCGCCGCCACTATGGAACGACTTTCGCGAGCGGCGTAGCCGCAATCTGCGCAGCCGGCAAGCACCGGGCTTGCCAAGCCACATAGTGAAGACGTTGGACTTGGGCCTTCTTCTGTTTCTGGCCGGTGGAGTTGAGCTCGAGTCCAACGTGGTAAACGAAGGAGCGGCTATGAATCTATTCAAACTAATTCGCGTATCGGTGCTTTCCCTCACGGCCCTCATGGGTCCGGTGTCCTGCGCCGGCGGAAGCGGAGGTGCCGCTTCGGATAAACAACCGAGCCAGGACCAAGACGAAGAAGTGCAGATGGGCCAGGAGGTCTTCGACCAACTGAAGGCGAAGGGCGAAATCATCGAATCCTCCCCACTGTACGACCAGTTGAAGCCGATTGCCGATGCCATTACGAAGGCGGCGCAACCGCGCTACAACCACCCTTTCAGGTTTTATCTGGTTCACGAAACGCAACCGAACGCTTTCGCAACTCCCGGCGGCAACGTGTATGTTGTGGATTCGCTCCTTTACTTCGTGAAGAACACAGAGGAGCTTGCCGGAACTTTGTGTCACGAGGTCTCGCACACCATCCATCACGACACCGTCACGTTGATGGAGAAGCAACAACAACTGGAAAAGCGGGAAGTCGGAGCTGCCGTTCTTCTGGGCCCGACTCGTGCGCATGTGCTCGCCATCCTCCTGCTCGGCAAGTTTCATTCGCTGGGCTACTCGCGAGACGTCGAATCGCGCGCTGACCTTACGGGCTCCGACGTGTGCGCCGCCACGGGCTACAACCCGTGGGGACTCGTATGGCTGTTCCAGGATTTTAAGAACGCGCAGATTCGCCAGATACCACAGCTTTTATCGGATCACCCCGATGACCAAAATCGAGTTCATACGTTAGAGGAGCATTTTCACAAGAACTCGGCGGTGTTTGGAAAGTTCAACCCAGACTCAAAGTCCGCGGCCCCATTCGTTGTTCCCAAGAATGCGCCGGAGGTTTTCTTGCACTGAGAACGGACTCGGTCGGCTCGTGGCTCAGATTAGTACCGCTAACGTCCCTCTGGTCCTTGTATTTCCGATTATCGGTCACTCTTACCTTATCGGATTGCCCAAGCGTTCGGGTGGACTGCTTTTCGCTGATGGGTGACGTCCGCGTCCGCCCGGGTGTATTTTGTTGACAGCCCGAATTCTGACGAGCGTGGTTCAGCGCTCTCAGGTGCTGAGACAGGTGTGAAATATTGTCAAATCGGAGCCGCCGGATAGGATGAGCGACATAGACCAAAGCGCGGCCGGGACGGCGGCAACCGAGCGATACCAAGCTCTCTTCCGCGTTTCGCAAACCCTCATCTCAATCCGCTCTTCCGAGGAGCTCTTCGGGCTTCTCGCACGCGAGTTGCGCGCGGTGGTGAACTTCTATGTGATGGGCGTCGGCATCTACGACGAGAAGGCGCACGAAATGCACACCACATCGTACGGCGAGCCCGGTGTTCCCCTGCAGGCTCCACAATTCGCGCCGGAAGAAACCTTCAGCTGGTGGGTGTACCAGCAGCAACAGCCCTTGATAATTCCTTTCTTGGACGCGGAGACACGATTCCCCGCGGTAGCCCAGATGCTCAAGAGCCGCGGTGTTCGGTCGGTATGCGTGCTTCCATTGACGACAGTACATCGGCGCCTCGGGGGACTCGCTTTTGGCAGCACAGAAGCTGATGCCTATAGCGAGGAGGAAGTCAGCTTTCTCTCGTTCGTCGGCAACCAAGTGGCGCTGGCGGTGGATGACGCGCTGAACTTCGACGCTTTACAACATGCCGAGGAGGCGTTGCGCGCGAGCGAACAGAGTTTTCGCCGGATCGTCGACAGTATCCCCGGCCTCGTGAATACTACGACGGCCGAAGGCGAGTTCGAATTTGTCAGCCAGCAGTGCCTGGACTATTTTGGTACTACTCTTGAAGAATTGAAGGCTCAGGAAGGTTGGACCACCTCCAACATTGTTCATCCCGATGACTTTCCTCGGATGCTGGCCACGTGGAGGCGCTCGGTCGAAACCGGGCATCCATACGAATCTGAGTACCGTGTCCGTCGTGCCGATGGCGTGTACCGCTGGTTCCATGTACGTTCTCTCCCCTGGCGGGACGCGGACGGACGTATCATCCGTTGGTATACCCTCCGGACAGATATTGACGATCGCAAACAGGCGGAAGGCCGGCTGCAGTTGCTCCTCGAGGTCACCAATCAGGTCGTCTCCAATTTGCAGCTCCGCGACCTCCTGGGTGCAATCTCGTCTAGCGTCCGACGCGTCATGCAATGCGATCTGGTGAGTGTCTGCTTCCCCGACTCGGAGATGAAAAGATTGCAAACGTTCGTGATCGATTTTCCAGACAGCAAAGGATTCATTCGAGAGGAGCTTATTTCGATAGAGGGGTCGCTTGGCGGTTTTGTTTTCCGCACCGGCAAACCATGGGCTGGCAATGCTTCAGACCTGCTTCAGTCAGGACTAAAGAATGAGCCGGCTATCGCCGAGGGTCTCAAAACCGGCTGTGTCCTGCCCTTGATTAGCCGGAATAGAGTCCTCGGTGTGTTGGCGCTTGGCCGCCGCGAGGACAATCCATTCAGTCAAGTCGATATCGGGTTCCTTGCGCAGGTGGCAAGCCAGGTGGCAATCGCCGTGGAGAACGCCTCTGCCTATGGCCAAATCGAAGAGGCGAGAGCCGAACTGGAGAAAGCTTTCGATGAAATTAAGCAGCTGAAAGACCGCCTTCAAGACGAGAACGTGGCGCTGCGCGAACAAATCGATCAGGCCCTCATGTTTGAGGAAATTGTAGGGGTCTCTCCTGCCCTGCGAGCAGTCCTTTCTCGCGTATCCAAGGTCGCGCCCACCGATTCCACCGTTCTGCTCACGGGGGAAACGGGCACCGGCAAAGAGTTGATCGCTCGTGCCATTCACAAGAGATCGCGGCGCTCCTCCCGCGCTTTCGTCAGTGCGAATTGTGCTGCGATTCCTGCTTCCTTGATTGCATCGGAGTTGTTCGGTCATGAGAGAGGAGCTTTTACAGGGGCAACGCAGCGGCGGCTGGGTCGGTTCGAGCTCGCGGAGGAAGGCACTATCTTCCTTGACGAGGTCGGTGAGCTCCCGGCGGAAACTCAAATTACGCTATTGCATGTTCTGCAGGAGCGAGAGTTTGAGCGTGTGGGTGGCAATCAGTCTATCCGGGCCAATGCGCGGGTCATCGCCGCCACCAATCGCGACTTGGAGGCGGCCATCGTTGAGGGTACATTTCGCAGCGACCTGTTTTACCGCCTCAACGTTTTTCCGATTGAGATACCTCCTCTGCGGGAAAGAACAGAAGACATTCCCCTGCTGGTCGAGTACTTCATCGACCGTTTCGCAAGAAAGGCAGGAAAGAGCATCCGCGGAATGAACAAAAAGACGCTGGACCTTTTTCTATCCTATCCTTGGCCAGGTAATATTCGGGAATTGCAGAACGTCGTGGAACGTTCTGTCATCGTATGCGAAACGGAGAATTTCTCCGTTGATGAGAGTTGGTTGTCACGGAAGCCTCTTGCAAACGAACCGAAAAGTCAGTCGGAACTATCTCAAAAGTTTGTTGCGCAGGAGAAGGAGATGATTGAGGCAGCCCTGCGCGCAAGCGGAGGGCGAGTGTCCGGTCCCTCCGGGGCGGCTGCAAAGCTGGGGCTTCATCGATCGACGTTAGAATCGAAGATCGCATCACTGAAGATCAACAAGTATCGCTTCAAAACCGCAAACTCCTCCAAAGTCAGCTAGCCGCATTTCTACCCGCCCGCAACACAGTCGCCTCTGAAATCTGCTGTAGGGAATTTCAGCAATTGACGAAGACCCCGACATTTCACAAACCGCTAAGACGTTGAGCTTGAAGATTTTGCAGTTGGAACTGCGATTGCCATAAGACTGCGACAGGCGACAGCGGGCAAGGAACATCAACAGAGCGCAGCGAAGATGCTCAGGATCACGAGGGCAACGAACGGAGAAGTGATCTTTACCGTGAGCGGCCGAATGGACGCGGAACATCTGGCCGAATTGAAAACGCTGCTCAATTCGGAGGCGAACGGATGCAGCATGAGTTTGGACCTAAGAGATCTAACCCTAGTGGACCAAGACACCGTCAGTTTTCTGGACCGCTGCGAAGCCGACAATATCCAGCTCAAGAATTGCCCAGCGTACATCCGCGAGTGGATCACGAGAGGACGAGGCGGAAGTTAGCAGAACATCTGGCTAAAAAATGAGAACGCTGCCGGCCCTCCAATAGAGAGCCAATGTGTAGAGGAATCGTGAAGCAACGGAAAGGAATGTAGCGGTGATTCATGCGCGCCTGTCAACGATAACCTGCGTACTGGTTGCAGCACTGTGCCAATTCCAGTTTGCAATGGCGCAAACAAACGATGCAAAGGTGCTTACGCTCGACGAAGCGCTCGAACTGGCGCGTTCAAACAATCGAGACCTCAAGCAATTCGGACTTGACGTAGGCAAGCAGCGAGAAGCAGTGGGCGCGGCAAAGACGCATTTGTATCCTCGCTTCGACACCTCCGTGCTTGGTGCCGAGTTACTCGCGCCGCTCGATTTCACAATTCAGAAAGGGCAGTTCGGTACCTTCCCCGGAACGGGGCCGATCCCAGGATCCAACACCGATCTTCACACTCCTGCTCGTCCAATTGCGATTGCATCGGTTACTGCGACCCAGCCGCTTACCCAATTGCTTCGCATTCATCTATTAATCGCGGGCGAGCGGCTCAAGGTCGATGCGGCACAGTTGTCTTTCGAGCAACGTGAACAGAAGCTAACGGACGACGTTCGTCAATCGTATTACCAGGTTCTCCAGGAGCAGATCCAATATGAATCACAACAAGCGATGCTGAAGTATCTGGAGGAGTTGCTGCAGCTGACCGACCGGCGGTTCAGTCAGCACGCTGCGCTGCAAGCGGACCGGTTGAGTGTCAAGGCAGAAGTCGCGAAGGCGACCTATCAGCTGACTACGATTGAAGACAAGCTTGCGGATAGCAAAGAAGCCCTGAATCACCTTTTAGGGCGCAGTATACAGACGGACTTTTCGGTAGAACCGGTTGGCGCGGCTCTCCTCGAAGAGCGAGACCTTGCCACTGCCCGGGCGAAAGCGCTCGAACATCGTCCGGAAATAAAGATCGCCAAAAACCGAATGCGTCAGGCCGAGCTCGAGACCAAGAGCGAAAAGACGCACTACATCCCAGATATCGCCATCCAAGCGAGCTACACCAGTCCGGTAAATATCAATTTTCTGCCACAAAACATAGGTGCTGTCGGCGCCTTGTTTACCTGGCAGCCATGGGATTGGGGAGAAAAGCGCCACAAGATTCGAGAAGCAGCCGTGACTGAGAAGCAGGCGGGACTTTCCGTCGAAGACACACGTGAACAGATTCTCCTGGACGTGGATTCGAACTTCAGGCGTCTCCGGGAAGTTCGTGCGCACCTTGCGGTCGCAGAGGCACTCCGAGACGCAGAAGCCGAGAAGATGCGGAACCAAAAGGAAGCATATTCCCAGCAAGCGATCCTGCTCAGCGACTTGCTAAAGCAGCAGTCTTCGCTGGCAGACGCGGAGGGCCAATACCATCAGGCGGTTCTCGCCTATTGGAGCGCGCGCGCTGATTTCCAGAAATCGCTCGGTGAGGAGTAGAGCCGTGAAGCCTTTCACAATCGCGCGTCACAGACTGAACAAACCACTGGCCATCATTGTCCTATCGGTGACGGGAGTGTTGGGCGGATGTAGTCACGAGTCGCGGATACCCTCGCAGCCGCCGAGGGCCGTCCGGCTCGCGACCGTCGCGGCGCCCCAGACGAGCGCAGAGACACTGCGCTATTCCGCGTCTATTCTTCCCTACGCGCAGGTAGACCTCATGTTTCGATCATCCGGCTATGTAACGAATGTAAGGCAGGTGCGAGGAGCAGATGGGCGAACTCGCAACACCGGAACCGGAGATTACGTGGAACAGGGCCTTACCCTCGCGCACATTCGCCGGGAAGACCTGCAGAATCAAATGGCACAGGCACAAGCCCAACTCGATCAGACTACCGCGCAACACACCAAGGCCGATCTAGACTTCCAGCGCGCGAAAGCGCTCTATTCGACGCAAAGCCTCACGAAGCCGGACTATGACCAATCTCAGGCGGCCTTCAAGGCAACGCAGGCAGCGATGGACAATGCAAAAGCTGTGCTCCTTCAAACCGAGCTCCTGCTCGGAGACGCCGACCTGAAGGCCCCTTTCTCCGGGTACATCCTAAGCCGAAATATAGATTTAGGGAGTCTAGTATCTCCGTCCACGAACGCTTTTACCATCGCCGATATCAGTCGCGTAAAGGTCGCTTTTGGTGCCCCGGACTACGTTCTAAGTCGCATACGTTTAGGGCAGGAACTGACGATCCAGACAGAGAATGATGCCGCTCCTGTGAAGGGACGGGTTACAAGCATCTCCCCAGCAGCCGATACGCGCAACCGAATCTTCGCGGTTGAAGTGACCGTCAGCAATCGGGACCGTCATTTGAGGCCGGGAATGATCGCTTCAATCAGTCTAGGTGATGTTCCTCACTCGTCCATTTCGATCCCCCTGAGCGCCATCGTGCCGTTTCCTTCGGAACCCGATCACTTTGCGGTGATGGTCGCGCAGGACCGCGCTGGCAGGCTCGTTGCCAACTTGCGCAAGGTTCAGCTGGGGACGACTCATGACAATTCAGTTGCCGTTGAAGGAGTCCAACCCGGCGAGCGGGTGATCTCCCTGGGTGCTCAACTTTTGAAGGATGGCGACCCCATCCAAGTGATCCCTTAAGCAGACGAGTCCATGGCATACAAAAACGACCAGGATCGAATCGAGAAAACCCACAATGCCCCCAGGTTCTTCGTGGAGCACCCACAGGTCTCGTGGGTGCTGCTCATGGGTGTCCTCGTATGGGGTTGGTTTGGCTACCACAGCATGCCCCAGCGGAAGGACCCCGACATTCCGGTCCGGGTCGCAGTGGCCTTCTGTTCGTGGCCGGGCGCTACGGCACAGCAAGTCGAGCAGTTTGTCGCTCGTCCTATCGAGGATGCCATTGCCGAGAACAAGACGATTCATCCCGGCACAGCTTCAGACTATGGAATTCGCTCCGTCTCTCTGCCCGGCGCCGCTTACGTCTATGTGCAGCTCGCCGAGAATGTCTCAGACGTCAAGCGGCAATTCAGCGACATCAATCTCAAGCTGAATGCGCTAAACAGCCAACTGCCGCAAGGGGCGGGTCCGATCTCGTTCCAGAGCGATTTTGGGGATACTGCCGCACTCATGCTGACCATCGCCAGTCCTAAGGCAGACCAAGTAGAAATCAATATTCGAGCGCAAGAGATCCAATCCGTAATCGAATCGGTCCAGGCAAAAAGGAAACACACAGAACACGGTGTGCCGGTCGCGATCGTCTATTCTTTCCCTCGATCGATTTCTCCCGCGACGATGCTCGATGCGGTACAGCTCTTCGAGCAACAGGCAGAAGAAGCGAGAATCCTGCGCGCCCCGGAGTTAATTCAAGGGAGTGGTTTTGTCGCTGTGGATGGTGTTTCGGATAAGGATGACGCGAGCATTCATCGCTTCGTGGAAAGCTTCTTTCAGAAACAATTGCAGCGATCCGATTTGCATCCGGACGGTTGGACTCCAATCATCATTCGTAATCTTCATGACATCCGCGCCAAGCTGACGGAGGTCGCGGGAGACAAATATAGCTACGCCGATCTCGACAACTTTTCTGACCTGATTGGGAGAGCGGTGCAGGGCGCTCCAGAGACTTCAAAAGTGGAGAGGCGAGGCCTGTTGCCCCAGGTCGTCTACCTGGAGTATTCGCAAGATCGACTGGCTGAGTACGGACTGCAGCCAGCAGCTCTCGGGCAAGTCCTGCGCTCGCGCAACATCATTGCGCCGGGAGGCGCATTCGAGACCGACCAGCAACAGATCATCATCAACCCCTCCGGCCAGTTCGAAAGCAGAGACGCCATTGGGGAAGTTGCTGTCGCTAAGACCTCGACTGGAGCTCCCGTTTATCTGCGGGATCTCGTCAAGATCTTTCCCGGCTATCAAGCTCCTGCCACGTATCTGAACTATTACACTTGGCCGGACTCCGCCGGGCAATGGCAACGGAGTCGTGCAGTTACGTTAGCAATCTACATGCGCGATCAGCAGCAGATCGCACAGTTTGGTCTGTCGGTCGCTGAGAAACTTGCCCAGCTTACCCAGATTCTTCCCACGGATCTCATCATCGCGCACACCTCTGATCAGCCCCTGCAGGTTAAGGAAAACATTCATCTATTTCTTCGTGCTCTGGTGGAAGCGATCATTCTGGTGGTCGGAGTGTCGCTGATTGGATTTTGGGAATGGCGTCTTGCGCTCATCATGGCCTTGGCCATTCCGATCACACTCGCCATGACCTTTGGTGTTACGTACATGTTGGGCATCGATCTGCAGCAAGTGTCGGTGGCGACGCTCATCATCGCTTTAGGTCTGCTGGTCGACGTTCCTGTAGTAGCTGGGGACGGTATCAAACGGGGTCTTGCTGAAGGACTGCCACGTCGCGTAGCAGCTTGGCTGGGACCGACGAAGCTGGCCACGGCAATCTTCTATGCCACTCTGACGAACATCATTGCCTATCTTCCTTTTCTGATGCTCAGCGGCAACACCGGAGAATTTCTCAAGAGCCTCCCCATCGTCATGACCACGGCACTGCTGTGTGCTTTGGTGGTTGCCATGACGTTCGTTCCACTACTGGGTTACTACATTCAGCGGCCGCCCGCCAGGAAAGAGTCCACGATAGAAGAGAAACGTGAGAGAGGCTTTTACGGTTTCTATAATCGGTTGGTGGGCCGGGCGATTCAACACCGGTGGGCCGTTCTGGCCGGCTCGTTGGTGTTCTTGCTGATCGGCGGCTTCGCAGCTTCACACCTTAAGTCACAATTCTTTCCTGAAGATGTCCAGTATTGGTTTTACCTCGACATCTGGCTGCCAAACGACGTTCCCTTGAGCGCAACCAATGATACGGCTGTGAGGGCGGAGCAGGTGGTGCGCAAGGTTATTGAAGGCGCTCGTGAAGGGGGTGCAAAAGAGAAGGGAACTCAGCACCTGCTCACTTCCGTAACGAGTTTCATTGGCGGTGGCGGACCACGGTTCTGGTTTTCCATCGCTCCCGAAGCGACACAGACAAACTATGCGCAGGTCGTTGTGCAGGTGCGCGACAAGGAGGCCACTCCAAAGCTGATTGGACCTCTCCAGGATGAGCTCAATAATCAAGTCCCTGGAGCATGGATCACGGTGCGACAGTTGCAAACAAATCCAGTCGAGACTCCTGTTGAGGTCCTTATTACGGGCCAGGCCGACACCGACTCGCGAACCGAGAGCGAAGACATCCGATCCCTCAGGGCGATCGCGTCCCAAGCCATGGATATCGTTCGCCAATCGCCTGGTATTGCCGTGCTGAGGGACGATTGGAGCCCCGACAGCCCGCAGATGAAGATCGAGATTGATCCAGATCGCGCTAACCTGGTGGGAATTACGAATACCGATGTCGCAATTTCCACCGCCGCCGCAATCAACGGAAACCCGGTGGGTATATATAAGGAGGGAAATAAGAACATCCCGATTGTCGTCCGCCTCCGGCCGCAGGATCGCGCGCGGCTTTCACAGATCGAAAATCTCTACGTCAACTCGTCGCAAGAGAATGTCAAGGTCCCTTTGCTTTCGGTGGCGACTCTGAAAGACATCCTCGAGACGGCGCGGATTCGGCGGCGCGAACACTTCCGCACCCTATCAATCTTGTGTTTTCCGGCGCCTGGAGTCCTCGCCTCGGAGGTACTTGGACCGATCGAACCGAAACTGAATGCTCTCAAGAAAAGTCTTCCACCGGGCTATCAGGTGCAGATCGGCGGCGAAAAGGCAAAGCAAGTTGATGGATTCACGAATCTCGCCGTCGTTCTTCTGATTTCTCTGGTCGGGATCTACCTGGCGTTGCTGGTTCAGTTCAATAATGCTGTAAAGCCGTTGCTGGTTTTCGCGGCCGCTCCCTATGGAGCTATTGGTGCACTAATCGCTTTGGCAATCATGGGTACGCCTTTTGGCTTCATGGCATTTCTTGGAGTGGCCAGCCTCATCGGAGTCATCGTCAGTCATGTCATCGTGCTATTTGACTTCATTGAGGAGATGCACGAAAAGGGCGAACCGCTGGAGCGCGCTCTTCCGGATGCCGGAATTGAGCGCATTCGACCGGTAATGATCACCGTGGCTGCAACGATCCTCGCCCTGTTTCCGCTCGCACTCGAAGGTGGCCCACTCTGGAAACCCCTGTGCTATGCCCAGATCGGCGGACTGGCCGTCGCTACTTTCATCACCTTGCTGTTGGTCCCAGTCTTCTACTCCATCTTTGTACTGGATCTGAAGTGGATCAAATGGGAAACAATAGGGGACAGGCAGCACGCGGTTGAGGCGGGGCCAACAACTTGACGACAAGAGTGCGCTGCTTCTAAACAGGAGAATGACATGGATCTAAACCTTATTGGCAAGATCGCGCTGGTGACCGGATCGACGGCAGGGATCGGGTTTGCGATCGCCAAGTCGCTTGCGAGCGAAGGTGCGCGTGTCTACGTGAACGGTCGAACACAAGAGCGTGTCGATGCAGCGGTGGCGGCAATCCAATCTCAGGCTGCCGCGGCCAAAGCGGATGGCATTGCGGCGGACTTTTCTGGCTCAGCCGGCGCAGAAGCCGTGATTGCGAAACTCGCTGCGGTGGATGTACTGGTGAATAATGTTGGTATCTTCGAGCCCAAGCCGTTTGCGGAGATTCCCGATGCGGACTGGCATCGACTCTTCGAGATAAACGTGATGAGCGGAGTGCGGCTCTCGCGACATTATTTGGCAGGGATGCTGAAACGGAACTGGGGCCGCATCCTTTTCATTTCGAGCGAATCGGGGGTTCAGATTCCGGCGGAAATGGTGCATTACGGAATGACCAAGACAGCGCAGATCGCCATTGCGCGTGGGATCGCTGAGTCGGTAGCCGGAACCGGCGTGACAGTGAACAGCATTCTTGCCGGACCGACGGAGTCCGAAGGCGTAAGTGTCTTTGTCGAAGCGATGGCGAAGCAGGAAGGCAAATCGAAGGCAGATGTAGAGAGGCAGTTCTTTGAGCACGTGCGGCCATCGTCCCTGCTCAAGCGCTT
>Ga0206999_10181_pt1 | contig 15873 bp, 23 predicted proteins | sample Alteio_BWMinCont_92_FD_153482 | JGI IMG/M metagenome (GOLD analysis project Ga0206999, IMG submission 153482) | Enriched cells from forest soil in Barre Woods Harvard Forest LTER site, Petersham, Massachusetts, United States -... | ecosystem: Environmental > Terrestrial > Soil > Temperate forest >...
CCACACAGCGGCGTTTTACAACGGCTTTCGCAGGGACCTGCAGACGCGCGCGCTTATCCTCGCTCGTGACTCGTATCTCGGGGCACAACACAATGGCGCGATCTTCTGGTCGTCTGACATCAGTGGCAACTGGGATACGCTGCAGCGCCAGATCCCCACTGGAATCAACTTCGTCGCCTCGGGCATGCCGTATTGGAGCACCGATATCGGCGGCTGGCAGTATCTGCCCGCGCACCACAAGCCTGACCGCGCGCCTCTGCTCGATCCGTCCGACGCACGCGAGAACATCGGCCACTACGATGACTATCCTGAGCTGTATGTACGTTGGTTCGAGTATGGCGCGTTTCAACCAAACTTCCGCAGCCACGGCAGCCGACCACAAAACGAGGTCTGGTCTTACGGTAAACAAGCCGAGCCGATCCTGGCCAAGTATCTTCGCCTTCGTTACCAACTCATGCCGTACCTCTACTCACTGGCCCACATAACGCACGAGACCGGAGCGCCGTTCATGCGTGGCCTCTTCATGGACTTCGGCAACGACTCGAAGGTCGCGAACATCGGCGACGAATACATGTTCGGGCCTTCGCTGCTCGTCGCCCCCGTAACCGAACAGGGCAGCGTTTCCCGCCAAGTCTATGTGCCATCCGGCGCCGATTGGTACAACTTTTGGACGAACGAACGCGTCCATGGTGGCCAGACGATTACAGTCGATGCACCCATCGACATCATTCCACTCTTCGTTCGCGCTGGCACCATCCTGCCGCTCGGAGAGCCGGTAGAGAGCACCAATGGGATTCAGAAGATCGCCAGTCTGCGCGTTTATCCAGGTGCGGATGGGGACTTCGACCTCTACAACGACGACGGCACCACTTACCTCTATGAAAATGGAGAGTCCGACTTGACGCACCTTCACTGGTCGGACTCTACCGGAAAGCTTTCTCGTTCGGGCTCCGCACTGCACGTAGTGTCCGAGAAGCGCCTGATCGAGGTTATGGTCGCGGCTGCGGTTCGGCGATAGCTCCATTGGGAATCGACGGATCTTTTTCCCCAAATTCAAGGCAACCCCAGCCGACCTCTTGGCCTTTGGACGGCTTGCTCGCTCGGGCGGGCCGAGGTGTCCAAATAGACTCTATTCCCGCCCACTATCCATCCCACAAGGATAATTTCATTATGTGATTAATAGCAATTAGTTTATTTGCATAGAATCTATGAATTGTAGAGCCTGGAAGAGCTAAAAATGGCAAACCTAAAATTGACTCTGTGCTTGAATACGCCCACGCCGATGCCATGGGTGAAGCCGATCTCTTGGCCCTTCATAGGCTGTTTTGGAAAATCTGGGCCCACCCTAAACTGATCGCGTTCCCGCTGGTCGTTGCGTCTCTTCGAGAGATCGGACGGCTAGCTAAACGAATGTGGATGAGCAACTCGATTCCTTCGGAATGGAGCGCTGGTCATTTCTCTCGGGCTAGCTGGAGAAACACTTGTCTCTCGATTGTTTCCGAGATCGGCATTGATGAAAGAATCGAGCACGTCGCCGCGGGAAAAAACGCAATGCTGTGGCAGGGCGTTGGGCTCAATGCCGTTTACGCGATGCTTTGCGACACGCATTTTCTTCAAGGCTATAGGGAAAGTACCGGCTGCTGCAGGGATATATTCTGTTTGCCTTTTCACTGGCTCTCCGAGAACTAAGTAGCCTCGAGACGTATCTAGAGGTGTGTCGCGCATTTCAGGATCCTGGCCAAAAGGAAGTCGAGCAGAACGGGGAAGCCAAAGGGGACCCACTCAGGCTATTCATTGAATTGCGCGACCGCTCAAAGGAGAGCATGAATCATGGACCTGTCACTTGCAAACATCGACCTCAACTCTAACCCCTACCCTGGCACCGAGCACGACGAGAACAAGTCGCTTCGCGACTTCGCCCTGGAAATGATCATCGCTCGCCGGCAGAATCGGTCACAGCTTGCCCAGATCGCCCGGGATATGCGCAGGGCGGTTGGATCTAACGGCTTCCATCCCGAACTACACCAAGCAGTGCAGGCTTTCATCGAATTTGATGTCGAGTCTGCTGGAGGCGGTGGTGTCCTAATTTGGCTTGCGCTAATCCTCGGCGTTAAATCTCTAGTGCCGTATCGACAGTGCTCCGCAGCGATAGATTGCGGGAGCGCGCGATTGCGTGTGCGGAGCAGTGTGGATACGGCGATTTGCAGTAAGCCGCTAGCGCGGTGGATGTATGGGTATTGAATGCTGCTTGAGCGGAGCGGCGATGCTGAACGCCCAGAAAATCGGAGGCGGGAGGCCAGAGCGCGGCTTGTCGTGCGAGGATCTGGAAGTGCGCATTAGGGTAAGAGAGGGATGCTCGGTGCGTGCGGATCCGATTTTGGGCATGTGGGGGCAGGGACGGTTTCAGAGTCCGATCGAGCGAGCAGTCGAATTGGTGTGGGGGGGAGCATCATCAGGATCACGACGAGTTGATCTGAAAAGTGGGAACGGCGATTGTGTAGGTGGTGATCTCTGTATCTAAGAGTCGCGCTACAACACGCATTGTTCCGCATCTGCACTGGGGGCAGGAGCGGTTAAGTGCGGACCGCTGTTGTTCGGTGAGCAACTCTGTGATGTCTGAAGCGGTGGCGTTGAGATGGAATCGGCAGAGAGCGAGTGCCTGCCGGCGGTTGCGGTTGGCGAGCAATCCGAAGTGACGGATCTTTACGAAGCCTGAAGGCAGCACGTGGAGCAGGAAGCGGCGGATGAACTCGACTGGCTCAAGAGTCATGACGCCGATGCGGTTGTTGTGTCTAGAATCCCGCCAGCGAAAAGCGCACCTGGCCGTTGTCGAGACTGAGGAGCCTTCCGTTGGAGATGGCGACGCGGTGGGTGTAGCGGGCCAGATACTTCAACACCTGCTCGGGGCCGCCGAATGGTGGTTGGAGTGCACGACCCACTTCTTGTGGCGCAGGAGGTTGAGCAGCGACCGAAATGGGCGCGGTTGGGCAAGATCCGCCAGAGTTCCAGGAAAACGAAGTTGACTGCTGGTATAAGCCTGCTTCAGAAAGGCCAGTATCTTGCCGCGGAACATGCAGCTGAGCACGTGCACAGGCAGAAAGAAGTTGGGCTTGGTTGCGACCCAGCGGGAGTTATCGAGAGCCAGTCCGCCGGAAGGAACGAGACAGTGCAGGTGCGGATGATGTCTCAAGTTCTGCGACCAGCCGAGGCCGCTGAAAGGCGGAACGCGGCAGCCATTCAGGCCAGAATCGCCCAGGCAGCAGGAATCATCCTCAACGGTTCTTAGTCGGTTCGCCAGCGCGTGCGCCAATAAGGGCTGCCAGACTGACCAAGCGTTCACGCTTCCATTCGCTTTGCAATGATAAGGCGTGCAGTAATGATGGAGTAGATTTTAAAGCAGGTCTCTAGATTGGTATCATTATGTGATGGGCGAGCTAAGCAGCTCGCCCTCAGTCGGTTACCCCATTTTGCCAGTTCCCTTCCCTGCCGAGGATACCGCACACTGGCCGCACACCTTATTGCAGCGGGTCCCAGCCTTCCGGAGGGGTCAATTTGAGGCCCCGGACCAGACTTTGGCACACGATCGCTTCCTTGGTGACGTTCGTGACACCGGCTTCTTCGAGGTCCCGCAGCGCCTTTTCGATGGCGCGGGCGATCCAGTCGTCAATGCGAGTGTTGAGCGTGACCTTGTTCCTAGCCCGCCGTTGAAGCGCGGTGAGTTCCCCCAGAATCCCCCCATCAGTTCCCTTCTCCGTTTTGTTGCGCCGGACGACCGTTTTGGCATCAGTATTGGCTTCGATCTGCGGAGCTTGCGTTTCGACTGTGGGCGGCGGCTCAGGTATCGGGCTCGCATGATCCTCTGTGAGCATGACCTTTTCGAGCGCGTCGTTGAGATTTCCTGGCTTCGCGACGTGCGCGATCATGCCGTTACCGCGTGTAGACATGCAGCTACCTCCTCTGTTAAACGGTTGAATTCACCGCAGGACACGCCGCATTTGCCGTACTCGAAGATGGTCTTGCCATCGGTGTACGCGCGGACCATCTCTGCACGGTTCGATATCTCCTGGCGAGCGACCATGACGTTGACCCCCTCCATCTGGAACACGGAAGCTGCCGCCGATCTCGCCTCTTTGCTATAGGCATTGTTGCCGGGTAGTTTGCGACTGATGACGACCATTACCTGTAGGTCATTGCGGACCTCGCTGATGTCGTGCAAGATCGGCAGCAGCTCTTCCGCGGAGTCAAAGTCGCAGAACGACGGTTGCACTGGCACGATCACTAGATCGGCGATTCGCAAGGCGGAGCGAGTGATATTCGATGCGCCAGCGGGACAGTCTACTATACAGTGATCGAAGCCGCCCGCCTGCAGGAGCTGAGGCAGGCGGGCATGAATGTCTGGCTGAGCGCCACCGGCCAAGGTGTAGGGCGGGTCTCCTATCTCTCTCCTACGGAAGTGCTTGTACACGCTCGCGGCTGGGTCAGCGTCCACGACAAGGACCTTGCTCCCAAGCTCTCTGGCGAGCCCATGAGCGAGGTGCACAGCTATCGCGGTCTTTCCCACGCCACCCTTCTGGTTAGCGGTCACGATGATTGACATGCCCCCACTATAGATAGCGGGCGTGTGGAAGAGGAGTGCCGCGTGTGGTTCCTCTGGTCTGAGTGGTTGCGTGCACGCTAGCTTGCACGCAAATCACCACGCAAGTGTGCAGTCTGTCAGCCTTGCGGTAGAGTGGCCAGTAAATCGCGCAGAGACGTGAGACCGGCAGCTTCGTAGTCTGAGGCAATGCGGTCGCGGAATCCATCAGGGTCGTTGTTGAGCGCCATTGCCAATTCATAGAGGAGCTGACAGGCTGCTTTAAGCATCTCCTCTGGCGTATCGTTCTTCACGTGGACGGTCACTTGGCCGTGTTCGATCCGGATTGCCAGGGGCAGGGAAGCGCAGTTCGCGCGGAGGTAACTCTCGATGATTGGAAATGCTATTGCCGGTCGGCCCTCCTTCACCATCGCGGCACGCAACTCACGAACCTCCGCCATGCTCCGCGACAGTTCCTCGCTGGTCTCATGCTGGCGTTGGAGCTGCCACGATTCGTCTTTGTAGATTGTCTCAACCCAAGAGAGCAGGGAAGTGCGGTCGATGAGAGAGGCGGACCCGCGTTTGGCCCTGGGTGCACCGGCCTGCGTCATGAGGTCGATGGCGGCCCGACGCTGAAGCGCGAAGAGTTCCTGGATCGCGGCGCGGTCCAGTTGCTTGGACTTCATTCGTCGCAGCACGTCGATAATCTCTTCGGCTCGTGGGAGCCAGGAACGAGGCATCGCCATGAGCTAAGTCTACTGCCATAATTCGTTAAATCGAAAGAGTCCCCAGCTTGGTGAACCTCAACGACGATTACCAAATAAACTTACGTTCGGCAGGATAAATCGGCAAGATGACATTACGTCCTGCAAAACATAGAAGTGCAAACCAGCCAGCGCAATTGACCAAAAGAGCGATAAGAGGGGAGGGGAAAGCTGGTATGAATAGCCACATAACGCACCTCCCTTTTGCCCACATCCTTACCGTACTCAGGTAATTATTACGCGACCGACCCATGGAGACCATTGGTGACGGGGGACCGGCAAAGCGGCCTTTAGCCCGCTCCATTCATATGCAGAGGTTCTCTAGAATGCGCTTGGATCCGTCGTGGATTCAGTTGTGGCGCCTGGTCCATATTGTAAAGATCGATGTCGCCGAATGCAGTCGGAAGAATCCCGCCCATAAGCGAGTCGTTGCCTCTTCGTTAGTCGTCACGTAGCCGAACTTGACGCCAGCACCTTAGCCGATATTCAGTCGATAATTCACCTTTTTTCTATTAACCGACGATATTCCTGCCAGGTATGGTTTCGCTAGAGAGAATTACTTGCGTGCAACTTTGCGTGCTCGCTTGCACGCACGCCTGCGTGCAGACTTGTAACGGCCGGTGTCGTAAATTGGATGGGGAACCAAGTTCGGTACTTTACACCGCTCCGTAGACCCGGAGGTCCGATGCTACCCTAAGTTGACCGATGAGGAAGCCACCCAAGAGCGCCCAGGAGATGTTGCCCGGCTACTCCGAATATCGCGAGGAGCAGAAGCTTGCCCTGGACAATCAGCTCAAGCGCCTGATGGACCTCTGGCAAGGTGGGCTCACCGGCGAACGGCTGTTCACCGCCCGCATGCTCATCTTCTGCGGGCTGCCAGTGAGCGAACACAAAGGACCGAACCCGGTCGTACGGAAGGCGCAGCTCGCCGATCGAAGCTGGCTCCAGGTCAGCTTCATCCAGACTCACAAGCAGGTCCCTCTCCCTTTTCGGGCCGACCGGACGATGGCGTATTTCCTTACAAACAAAGCAGTTCTACAGCAGAGCCCGATTTTGCGATGGGAGTACGCGAACGAGTACATGCATCTGTTCGGCATGGACCCCAACTCAGGGAAGAACTACCGCGACGTACAGGCAAGGTTCACCCGGATAGCCTACATGGACATCATGGTCGAGCACCGCGACGTCAACGGCAAAGTCATCGAGCATTGGAAGTGTCCCATGATCGACCACGCTAGGATCTCTGCGGAGGTTGACGAGGAGGGGAACTGGAAGCCGTCGCAGTCTGTGGCCAAGATGTTAGGGGCCGAACAGAGCATCTCCTTCGGGCTCCGGTTCTTCGCCGAGCTTCAGGCAAACCCTGTGCCTATCCCAATCGAACTGATTCTAGCGGCCGACAAGCAGTACCGGGTTATGGATTACGTGATTTTCCTTTACTGGAGAGCCTTTGCCGGTCGCAACGAGAGTTTCATCCCTTGGCGATACCTCCGGGATCAGTTCGACAACTCCGACTCGAACGAGCGCCGTTGGCCGGAGAACTTCAAGAAGGCCTACCGGATGATGAAGGCTCTGCCCGATCCGATCAACCAGATACGGGCCGACATCACCAGCTCCGGTCTTACAATCTACCCCTACCCTGTCGGGACCACCTTCTTCGAGGATCATCCAAAGCTGGGGTTAAGCAGGGAACTGGCACCTGAATCTGAGTGATCGTGTCGGGCGGCACGAAGTGCACCCCTAGTGACGCTTGAATATAAAGAGCGTCCTGTAAGAGGCTTCCTGCAAAAACATCTTGCTTCCTTATATAGCGTACGCGGAAGTGCGGTCCCTGTACTCGGGAGTGCTGCCCTTGTACGCGGAAGTGCGGGCAATCGTACTGGGAAGTGCGGCTTAGAGCGTACTGGGAAGTGCGGTTGGGCTCTTCGAATGCATCTCGTTCTGTGCAAGACCGTACTTGGAAGTGCGCTTTTGTACCGGGAAGTGCGGTCCAGCTAACTTTATAGCAATTATAGAGATACGCGGAAAACATTATCTGTTTAGTGAATTCTGTGGAAAGCCCATTTTTCTTATCCACGCCTTCCACAATACCTCCACAACATATCCACAGGGGCGCGGCGACTTATGTCCCGATCGAGCCTTTATGCATTGTTTATGTATAAATATGCGGAATACTAAGCGTATGGTCCTACCACTCTTTAGTTGGGCACTTACCGCTATACAGGTGTATTGTGCGGTGTATAGCGCCGGCGGAGTGCCGGATGCTCCCAGTGGTTTTGCTCTTCGTTTGAGTGGAATGCTTGGGAAGGCTGCTTCCGCTATACAGCGCGGTGTACATCGTCACTGTGATACAATTGCCGCATGGAAAAGCCCTTTGAACTCACAAAGACGGGATCGCCGCTCGCCGAGCTAATTCAAGGCGAGGAGTTGATCCGAAAGATTACGGCTTCGGCGAACTCACGCCGGCAACGGAGGCCTGTCCTTGTGGCCTGGTCCTTCCGGGTTGAGAAGTCGCTGCATTCGGATCTACAAAAGGCTGCTGCCAAGCTCAAGCCGGTCGCGATGTCGGATATCGTGAATGGCTTGCTGGAAATATTCCTACCGACGATTCTCGCTCAGCGGGCTTCGCCAGGGGAGAAGGTCCTCGCCGATCCGAGCCAGCGAGCTCAGTTGGCTTCGCTGTTGGAGTCTCTTTCCGGGCTCTTGCAAAAGGGTGGCGATCTGTAAGGAAGGGCCGGGTACATAGGTCCTCGGCGCAACCAGAGGGTAACTTCTTTCCCAGTGCCCCAAGGCAGCTGATAGATAAGTAACGTATTTTCAAACGAATTGGCACGTTGTTTCAAGTAAAAATGGAACTCGCCCCAGTCCTTTCACTAACGGCGGTTTGCTGACGCGAAAGCCCAGAGCATGAATTTCTTTCCCAGTTGCTAACTTAGCTACTAAATTGCGCTTTTTCAGAGAGATATTATTGTTGTTTCAAGTAAAAATAGAACTTGTTTCGACCCCTTACACTAACTTGATTGTCCCGACGTCCCTGCCAAATCGCCTGAGGCAGCAATGCACCGCGAGCCCGGTAATTTTGTATAAAGTCTTTAGTTTTAGTAGAAATATGACTCTTATGGCAAACTTTGCCATGCTGGTCTAAGATTAGAGCTCTCAGGAGGGAACCATGCCTACCCGGAATGTCAGTCTGACAGATGAACTCGACAGCTATGTTGAGCAGAGTGTTCAGAGCGGCCACTACGACAATGCCAGCGAGGTGATCCGCGCGGCCATCCGTGAACTGAAGCAATCAGAGGAAGAGGACAAAGCCAAAGTTGAGGCTCTCCGCGTAGCGATCGCCGCGGGATTGCAGGGACCTTTCCGGGACGGGCCCACCGTCATAGCAGAGTTGCGGGGACGTGTGCGTCTGAGAGCCGAGGCTAATCGGAACGTGGCTAATCTCGTTTGAGCACCTACCGGCTTGGACCGAAAAGTGTATCTGATCTGGCAGAGATATTCGATTCCACAGTAGATACCTGGGGTGAAGAACAGGCCGAAAACTACCTTGATGAGCTAGCCAGGTGTTTTCAACGGCTTGCTGACTCGCCGGGTCTGGGTCGGGCTTGTGATGGGATTTACCCTGGTATCCGCCGTTTCGAGCAAGGTAAACACGTCATCTTCTATAAGCCGAAGAGATACGGCATCGTCATAAGCAGAATGCTTCATCAAAGAAGGCTGCCGACCCGACTCCACTTCATAGACGCTTAGTTTTTACCATAGGAACGAAGCGGAAACCGCATCGGCGTTGGAGTTGCCTAAGGCTGGAAGATAGGACGGTGACGATGAAGCATGAACGTTTTGAAACCGAGCCTCGCCCGGCCGCAGTTGGCGGTGGCTGGGCGCCTGCGTTTGATTGGTCGCGATTTGGAAACAGGTGGCGAGGTTGAACTTGGTGGCGGCGTCTTTCCAGTCGAACCCGGTGAGACGAAAGGGACGCCTACGCTGACGCCATGCAAACCGGTCAAGAATGGTTGGATGATTGTCGAAGTTGACGCGGAACCGGAATCGGGTTAACTTATACTTTAATTATTATTTGTAAGCTATTGATTCAATGTCTGATAACGTTCCTTACGTATAGTGAAGATATTAGCGCCGGATAGAAATGTCCTACTCTCGCCCGATAGAAATGTCCCGAGTAACCTCCTAGGTCTGTGGACTGGGAGACGGACGACTATGGGTTGGGTGCTGATGAGCGAACGCGACGTACGGCGTATCGAGGTTTTGACGGAAGTGCTTTCGGGCCAGCGGACGGTGGCCTCGGCTGCAGTCGTGCTGGCGATCACCGCTCGGCAGGTCAACCGTCTGCTGATCCGGTTACGTGCGGATGGTGGCGGCGGGCTGATCCATAAGGGCCGAGGTAAGTCTTCGAACCACAGCCTGTGCGATGGCGTTCGCGGCTACGTGCTCGATTTGGTCAAGACCAAGTATGCGGACTTCGGCCCGACGCTGGCGACCGAAGTCCTGCTCGCCAAGCATGACATCCAGGTAGGCCGCGAGACCCTGCGGACATGGATGCTGGAGGAAGGCCTCTGGCTTTCGCGCAAGCAGCGCAGGACCTTCCACCAACCGCGCCTCCGGCGCGAGAGCTATGGCGAGTTAGTCCAGATTGATGGGAGCGACCATCGCTGGTTTGAGCAGCGAGGCGAGCCCTGTACGTTGCTGGTCTTCATCGATGACGCCACCAGCAAGCTGATGCAGCTGCGTTTCGTGCCCAGCGAGAGCACGGACTCTTACTTTGCTGCGCTCGAGGGATACGTCAACGATCATGGCTGCCCTGTCGCGTTTTACTCGGACAAGCACACCGTATTCCGCGTCAACAAGCCGGACGCGAAGGGCGGCGCGGGTATGACGCAGTTCGGCCGTGCGCTGGCGGAGCTCAACATCGAGATCCTGTGCGCCAACTCAAGCCAGGCCAAGGGCCGCGTGGAGCGGGCGAACCGCACCTTGCAGGACCGGTTGGTGAAGGAACTGCGTCTTGCTGGTATCTGTGACATGAGTGCCGGCAACGCCTTCCTGCCCGGGTTCATGAAGCACTTCAACGAGAAGTTTTCATTACCCGCAGCTAAGGCTGAGAACCTGCATCGCAGGCTGAACGTGCAAGCTCCTCGCCTGGCCGACATCCTGTGCCACCGTGAACAGCGCCACGTAGGTCAGCAACTCACTCTCGCCTACGACCGCAGGCAGATCATTCTTGAACGAAGTGATCTGACGGACGGGTTGGCAGGTCAGTACGTCGAGGTCTATGACTTCGCGGACCGACCGCTCGAGGTGCGATGGAAAGGTCACTCACTTCCCTACCGTGTTTTCAGCAAAGACCAGCGCGTCAGTCACACAGCCATCGTCGAGAACAAGCGGTTGAGACATGCACTCGCTACTGTGAAGGCGCAGCAGGATATCAAGCACTTGCCTGAGATCATGACCAACAGTGACAAGATCGGATACAAGAAGCGCCCGCGCCAAGTCTATGGGCCAGACTACAAAATAGAAATCGCCGCGGCCAAAGCGGTGGAAATGACGGCCTGATGGAAAGCATGGAAGACCGACGATGAAACTGTCGGTCTCCCACCCTTCCCACAGTCCTTGGAAATCGACACACTACGTCGATTCCCACATTCCCACCGCACGGCTGCTACGAGTAAGGAGAAGGATCTATACTGACATTTCTATCCGGCGCGCATAGAGACATTTCTATCGGGCGCCAACAGAAGATCTGTAGGAGCAAAGCAATAATGTCGTAGTTCTGCAAAGCCAAAGTGTCGCTGCCCCATCCTGAGATCAGGGTTGGAGGCGACAGATTGGGCTGGATGACGATGAGCGGACGCGAACTGCAACGCATCGAGGTTCTTTCCGAAGTTCTGGCAAGGCGACGTAGTGAGATTTCGGCCGCGGCGATCCTGGGGTTAAGCACGAGGCAGACGCGCCGGCTGCTGGCAGCGTATCGCAATGGTGGCGGCGGAGCGCTGATCCACAAGGCTCGTGGCCGCACCTCGAACAACCGGCTTATTCCTGGCATCCGCGAGGGACACCAAGTCCTCCGGGCAGCCTCCGATAACGTTCCAAGGTTCGAAGTGAGGGTGCTTTTCGCAGCTGGTTGGTTAGAGTCCTTTGATCTTGCCCTCAGAATCCGTATCCCATACTGGGTTATAGTTCGTAGTCGTCGTGGCTGTGGGAAAGTTGGAAAGCGTACTTTGCTTTCCTGCTTTTCCATAGCCTGTTTTGCTCTTGCCGCCGAGTCAGCTTGCGATGGCTTGGGTTGTTCGATGCCACTGCTGTTCAAACTGGATGGGGCTGACGTAGCCCAGAGTTGAGTGCATGCGTGTCTGGTTATACCAGAGCAGCCACGCGAGGGTTTCATCCTTGGCCTGACGGATGGTTTCGAAACGTTGGCCGTGGAGACGTTCTACTTTCAGAGAAGCAAACAGAGTCTCGCTGGACGCGTTATCCCCGCAGTTGCCCTTGCGACTCATCGAAGCGGTGATGCCGCACTTCAGGAGCAGGCAGCTGAACTCATGGCTGGCATACTGGCTGCCGCGGTCACTATGGAAGATAGGTCCCGCATTTCTGTCGGGACTGCGCCGCAACCAGGCCATCTCCAGTGCATCGATGACCAGATTGCTGTGCATCTCCGATTGCATCGACCAGCCCACCACCCGGCGGCTGAACAGGTCGATCACCACAGCCAGAAACAGCCAGCCCTCGTGGGTTGGGATGTAGGTGATGTCGCCGGTCCACGCCCGGTTCGGCGCGGCCATCGCAAAGTTGCGATTCAGCAGGTTGGGTGCGATCGGCAAGCCGTGTCGGCTGTCGGTTGTGGTAACACGGAAGCGTCGCTTGCCGCGGGCGCGGATCCCGTGCTGCTGCATGAGCCGCTGCACACGCTGCTTGCCGACGCGGATGCCCTGAGCATGCAGTTCGCGCCAGATGCGCGGCCAGCCGTAAGCTCCGCGATTGGCTGCATACACGGCACGAATATGCACCAGCAGAGACTCCGCGCTCAGGTGACGACGCCGAGTGACTTGCAGCCGACGAACAAGGTGCTCGTGGTAGCCAGCCACACTTACCCCCAGCATCCGGCACTGCACGCGGATCGGCCACACACGCCGATTGCGTCGAATCAAGGCGTACTTCACTTCTGCCCCTTGGCAAAGTACGCCATAGCTTTTCCCAGGATGTCACGCTCCATCGTGACCCGCGCCAACTCGGCTCGCAAACGGCTGATCTCCATCTGCTCGGTGGTCACCTTCGACCGGCTGTCACTACCTTTCAGCGTGCCATCTCGAAGAGCCTTGACCCAGTTGAACAACGTCTGCTCAACCAGGCCCAACGTGCGCGATGCAGCCGCTATACTCCGGCCCGACTCAACAAGCCGAACCGCTTCCTGTTTGAACTCGAGCGTGTACCGAGCCCGCGTCGCCTTAATCATCGTTATCTCCTTCGCTGATTGTCAGCTAAGGGATACGTTTGGCGGGGGCAAGATCACTTATCGATGAAGCTGTGATCCTTCTTAACAAGCTAAGTGTGGAACACCCACTACTTGGTGCGCACTTTATCGTGAGCAATAAAACATCATCTTTGCCTGCCAATGCACCTTCACCGCAATGAAGAAGAGCATTTCGTGGTGCTCGTCGGTACTTATCGGATCCTGATCGAAGACAAGGTGCTCGACACTTCGTTCGGTGCCAGCGTTACCCTTCCAAAGGGTATCCCGGCATAGTCGGCGGAACATATCCAATGAGCCTAGTCGTTTAGCGGTGATTTTGACGCCTGGAGGCCCGTTGAACATCGCCGCCGGATGGATGGACGTCTCGCGAAGTTTCACCAACGTGAGATTGCGCCAAGACCGGACTGTGCTTCAGCTCCCTGGACCTACACCCTATAAGGGTCATCGGTTCGGGAATAAACAGATCCATAGAGGTGTTTTGTTGACAATGCAAGCGAGAATCCTCCATCGCATTCTCCGTTGCAAATCCATTGAGCTCACGAGAGTCCTATTGTGATCCCCTATATCGGCCCAGAAATAGTTGAAGCCCTGAGAGCAAGACAGAATTCTATCGACCTTCCACCTCCGGTTCTTCCAAAACGCTCCGCGGCTCGTCAGAACACAAGCGAACCCATTCCATCTCCTCACATGCTATCCAGCCAGCGTCACTCCAACGCATTAGTCGCCGTTATGGGGCTGATCACACGATGGCTCTTATGAGCTGCTCAAACGCGAACGTAAAACGGAGTTTTGAGCAGTGCAAATCAATTTGACTCGATTGCCGCATCCAGAAGCAGAGAAATATCTGGAATAGACGGCCTGCATTCGCGTTATTCCGTACGGCGCACATCCATCGTTTGGAACAGACGCTCGATGCGCACAGTTATTCACGATGCAATCAGGGAGAATGCATTTTCCATGAGTGAAGGATTTATGTTTTGCTCAGCCAGAAATGAAGAGGTCGTCAGTTGTCCGACTGATCCCAGGGTGCAAGTGAAACCTCTGTTTGACCGGGGCCTTTCGCGAGATGTCTTCGTCACCGCTGATCCGAATCGGAATCACACTTAACAATGCAAGGAGCGTCTTTGTTTATGTCCGCCATTTTTCCCCTAGAGGTTGCACCCGCTCAATCTGTGAATGCTACTAAGCTGCGCAATCTTGACACATTTGAGGAGTTCTTCTGGCTCATTGAGCAGAGCGCTCCTCTGTTTCACGCAGTTGTCGCTAAAGTGAACGGCACGACAACTATTGAACAATGGAAGGAGGCGCTCGATGCCATCCAGATTCGCTATCCTCTTCTATCTGCATCGATACGGAAGGTCCCGGGCAAACGCCCTTTCTTTGAGAAGGTGTGGGGAGTTTCAATGCCTTTGCGAATCGCTCCTCTGACGGACTCCCTGGTGTTGGAAGAGGAGATGGAAAAAGAACTCCAGCACCCCTTTGGAGATGGGAGCAGTCCACTTACACGGGCAACTCTCTTTCATGCTCCCGATCGCTCTGTCCTTATGTTTGCGACACACCATAGCAGCCTGGACGGAAAATCACATCTGCTTCTCGTACAGGATTCGCTGGCTTCTGTTGCAGGAGAAGATCTGGGGGAACCGCTCGAGGTGCAGCCCGGTCTGGGCCAACTACTTGGATTGCCAGACCCCGCCGAGTATGGGAAGACGTTGGAAGGAAGATCGGTTGCTCCGGAAGATGGCGCCATCGTTGAGCTGCCCGAAGTTCGTGTACAGCGCCTGCAGCTGAGTGTGGAGGAGACCGAGGCCCTGCTCAAGCGCGCCAAGGAAGAAGGAACTACCGTGCATTCCGCGCTGGTCGCTGCGCTCACTCTGGCAGGCAAGCGTTACTCGGAAAAGTGGAAGATGGGGCCGGTACGCTGCTCGTCCCCGATTGACATGCGAAAGTCGTTAGGGATTCCGGATGTAGCAGGCATGTTGGTCTCAACCCATCGTGCGCCCGTTCTCACTCCAGATGGGGCGTCGTTCTGGGATATTGCAAGAGCAGTACGAAAAGATATGTTGCCCGCTCAGAGTATCGATGGAGCTCGCCATATTCTGAGCGCGCTGTCGTCTATGACGACAGACGAACTTAGCGCACGAGATCTATATTGGTCCGTTCTCAATGGCCCCCGGGCGCACGAGTTGATGGTGACGAACTATGCCGGCTATCAAGTACGTAAAGAATACGGAGGTCTTAAGATCGAGAACCTCTTTACAGGAAGTCCGTCGGTCACACCGGCTCTGCAAAAAGTGTCAGTGCTTACTGTGAATGGAAGACTTGGAATGACTCTGGTGGCCCGTGACATATTTCCAACCTTGCTGGAAGATGCACGCGAGATTCTAACTCGAGTCTGAGAGTTCGGTATCCTTCGCAACGAAATCTTATCCGTATCGAGAGAAGCCTCTTCGAGAGCTCACGCTCCACCTTCTGCTCATGACCAGCGAAACCCGGGCCTGATCCCCCGGCGACTACTTTGTGGGCAGTTTCTTGGGCTTGGATCCCCACAACGACATTCGGAAGGGCAGGCCCGGCGAGAACTGGAGATTCGGAGTATCGGGCGTTAGCCCCACGCCAAAGCTTAGATCGACCGTCCGCCCCGGCGCATATAAATAGCTCATTCCCAACCGCAGAGTGCCTTCAACCAGGAAGGACCGACAGCGATTTACCGATAGAGCCAGGCTCAGCCGGGTCAAAGCCGTACTCAAATACACAATTGAGGCAGCAAAGCGCGTGCTTCGTCTCGGCATACTGCCTACGCACGACGTCATCGGGAAGCTTGTCATCCGTTTATGAACATTGCTACCCCTTCATCTCCGACTCGACTTCGATGGCTGCCTTTGAGTGCTTCAGCGTGCTCTGGACGCGCTCGATGGCAGAGCGCTCAGCTTGGGTGGGAACATCTTCGCCTTCGCTCACGGTCTTTTCGATCTCAAGGGTTTCGATATCGCCCTTCACCGCTTCTTGCGTCCATCTTCAACTGAGGCCCCTTCCCTCCACCAGCATTACCCGGCTTC
>Ga0206999_10184_pt1 | contig 15673 bp, 11 predicted proteins | sample Alteio_BWMinCont_92_FD_153482 | JGI IMG/M metagenome (GOLD analysis project Ga0206999, IMG submission 153482) | Enriched cells from forest soil in Barre Woods Harvard Forest LTER site, Petersham, Massachusetts, United States -... | ecosystem: Environmental > Terrestrial > Soil > Temperate forest >...
TCATGGGCAAAACTGCGCGGTTCGTAAAACACGGTTTCGTCGAGATAGGCCTCAGCGGAAATCAAATCGCGCTCCCACGGATCATTGGCGGCGGCGTGGCGCTTTTCAAACTCCGCCTTGTCGAGATGGAACTGCTCCAGGACCGCGCCGCGTTCGCAACGGTCCCAGCCGTTGGTTAGAAGAACTCCGCCAATATCGAACAGGATTACGTCGAACGGAAGCATCGGCGCCTCAGGGATTGTTAGTTCACGGTTCGTAGTTCCTGGTTCACAGTTTCTTCCGCCCGCTGCGCGGGCTGGATCCGCCTGGTGGCCTGCATTCCCCAGGCTTGCGCCTGGGGCTACTGTCTCGCGCGCGCTTCGCGGGCTTCTGGCTTAGTGAACTTATGCTTTGCTGGTGGAGCCCTGGCCGCACATGTACCGGGCTTCGATGGCCTTGACCTTGTTGAAGCGGCGGACAAAGCGATCTTCGTTGAAGATGAACTTGGCCTTAATGAATGTGTCGGCCAGGTCATAGGCCAGTGCGGAACCGATGATGCGCGCACCGAAGACAATCACGTTCATGTCGTCGTGCTCGACGCCCTGGTGGGCCGAGTAGGTATCGTGGCACATGCCGGCGCGGATGCCGGGAATTTTGTTGGCGGCCACGCACACGCCCACGCCCGAGCCGCAGATGAGAATGCCGCGCGGGGCAACGCCGTTGTTGATGGCCTCGCCGACCTTCTCCGCGAAGTCAGGATAGTCGTCGGCAGAGTTGCCGCTGTACGCGCCCAGGTCGACCATTTCATGTCCCTGCTTCGTGAGATAGGCGCGCACCTCCTCCTTGAGAGAAAACCCCGCATGATCGGCAGCGATGACTAACTTCATAGAACTCCTTCGGAGTGCAGGGAACAGGGGTCAGGGATTAGGAATTTAGCACAAACGAATCACGCAAGCAGCTGCCGATGGTTTTCCAATCCCTAACCCCTAATCCCTAACCCCTGCCGTTTACCAGATTCTTCGCTCTCTCGGCCACGTCCGCCGCGCTGAACCCGAGGTGCTCCAGGACGACCTTGCCGGGCGCCGAGGCGCCGAAGCGGTCGAGACCGATGACATCGCCATCCTGGCCCACGTATTTCCACCAGCCCAGAGGCGATCCGGCTTCGACCGCCAGCTTGGGCACGCCGTCTGGGAGCACGCTCTGCTTGTACTGCGGCGATTGCTCGTCGAAGATTTCCCAACTGGGCATGCTCACCACGCGCGCGGCAATGCCCTCGGCTTGGAGCAGTTGTTTGGCGTCCATGCAGGGCCAGACTTCCGAGCCGGTGCCGATGAGAATCACTTGCGGCCTGGCCGCGTCTCCCAGCACGTATGCGCCCTTGCTGACATCGGCGTACGCGTCGCGCGAAGCGGGGTCGATCACCGGCAGGTCCTGGCGGCTGAGCGCGAAGAAGCACGGCCCGCTGCGTTCCAGGGCCAGCCGGTAGCACGCCGCCGTTTCGTTGGCGTCCGCGGGGCGGTAGTCGGTCAGGTGAGGAACGGCGCGCAGCATCATCAGTTGCTCAATGGGCTGATGGGTGGGGCCGTCTTCGCCGAGGCCGATGGAATCGTGGGTAAACACGAAGAGGGAATGCGCGTGCGACAGCGCGGCGATCCGGACCGCCGGTTTCGCATAATCGACAAAGCAGAAGAACGTCGAGCCGAAGGGCACCAGTCCGCCATGCGCCGCCATTCCGTTCACCGCCGCGCACATGCCGAATTCCCGCACCCCGAAGAACACGTTGCGGCCGGCGGGGTCGGCGGCGAAGTGCGGGCTGTTTTTGAAGATGGTCTTGGTGGAGGCGGTCAGGTCGGCGGCGCCGCCGAACAGTTCCGGAACCACGTCGGCGATGGCATTCATCACGGTGTTGCCGGCATTGCGGGTGGCGATGGGCTTGCCTGCCGGGAACGACGGCAGCGCCTTCTCCCATCCGGGCTTGCGCTGGTTCAAGACCGTGCGTTTGAACTGCGCCGCCAGGTCGGGATACTGGGCGGCGTAACCATCGAACAACTTCTTCCACTCGGCTTCCATCGCGTTTCCGCGATCCACCGCCTTCCGCCAGTTCTTCAGCGCATCTTCAGGGACGTAGAAGCTCTGGTCCTCGGGAAATCCGAAATATTTCTTGGTCGCTTTGGTGTCTTCGGGCCCCATTGCTTCGCCGTGCACTTTGTTGGTGCCGGCCTTGGGGCTGCCGTAGCCGATGACGGTGCGCACCGCGATCAAGGAAGGCCTGTCCGGTTCCGCCTTGGCCGCTTCGATAGCCGCTTCGATGGCATTCAGGTCATTGCCGTCGCCGACGCGCTGCACGTGCCAGTGGTAGGCCTCGAAGCGCTTCAGCACATCCTCCGTGAAGCTCCACTCGGTGGGCCCGTCGAGCGAAATCAGGTTGTCGTCGTAGAGCACGATCAGCTTGCCCAGCTTGAGTGTTCCGGCCAGCGACCCCGCCTCGTGGGAGATGCCTTCCATCAGATCGCCGTCGCCGCACAACACGTACGTGTGATGGTCGACGATCTCAAAGCCCGGCTTGTTGTACACCGCGGCCAGGTGCTTCTCGGCGATGGCCAGCCCCACGGCCATGCCAAAGCCCTGTCCCAGCGGGCCGGTCGTGACTTCCACGCCGTCGGCCTCGCCGGACTCGGGGTGGCCCGGCGTCTTCGAGTGCCATTGCCGAAACGCTTTCAGATCGTCCAGCGTCATGTCGTAGCCGGCCAGATACAGCGTGGAGTAAAGCAGAGCCGATGCGTGCCCGTTGGAGAGCACGAAGCGGTCGCGGTCCGGCCACTTGAAGTGGGCCGGGTTGTGCTTCATCAGCTTGTGATACAGCAGATAGGCGATGGGCGCGCAGCCCAGGGGCGCCCCGGGATGGCCGCTTTTGGCCTTCTCCACGGCATCAACCGCGAGCAGACGGAGAGTATCGATGGACAGTTGATCGAGAGTGATGTCGGCGGCGGTCGGGGTCATGATCGGCGAATCCTTCCTTCGGAGAGATAGATGCTCCTGCCGTCTTGGGGTTCCAGAGGCGGACGAGATGACGAATGTAAAAGTTCAGCCAGTCGGTGAAATTCGTTTACACGGTATTCATTGGGGGTTGCCGGCCGGGTCGATCTTGACTTGCACATTGTAACCAAGCCAGCGGTTTTTGCCGGTCCATTGGAGAGTCCATGATAGTTCACCAGCCTGCGGAGATGCGGGGATTTCCATGTCTGCACTGAAGCCCGCGCTCCCCAGTTCGCGGCTCGCAGTGTGGCGCGTCGACTTCCAGCCGTCGACCGACCATACAAGTTCAAAACGATCCTCGTCCAGGATGCGCAGCGTCTGCCCCGCGGTGACTCTTTGAATGGGCCGCCGAAAGGTATACATCTCCAGGTCGCGGCGCGGGCGTTGACCGCCATCCTGCTGGCAGTACCGTTCGTACACCGGATCCACGCGGTCAAACACCTTGCCGTCGAGGGCCGAGCGCAGCAGTTTCAGGTACTCCGCGTGCGCCCACACCAGCGGTACAGCCGATCCGCCCGGCCCGCCGAACCGCAGCCCGCGATCGGGCCGGCTGGGCTCGTCCCACACCTGCTCGGGCATCATCTGGCCGCTGGTCGCGAACTTCTCGTAGGTCCGGATGAGCGAGGAAATGTCGCGGCCGGCGGCCAACTCGTAGTGGGCTCGCTCCCCGGTCAGCAGCGGCCAGGGACGCCCCTGCCCCCAGCCAAGAAAAGGCCCGCCGTCGGCGCGGTCGCCGTAGCCGTCGTAGTTGTAGCGCAGCCAGCACGGACCCTGGGGCAGATCGCGCTTCAGTACTCCGTCCACCACCTTGAGCGAGTCGATCACCAGTGGATCGTCGGCGCGGCGTATGCCGTATCGCACCAGTTCCAGGAAACCTGCATCGATGATCTCGCGAGCTTCGAATTCGAAACGCGTTCCGGGCGGCCGGTTGTTCAGGCGGATCGTCTCCTTGCCGCAGTCCTCGCAAACGTAGGCCTCGTCGGTTTCCGGCGGCCGGATGCGCATGTAGTGGCGCTTGACGTCAGGATCCAGCACGCCATCGTTGGTCACGGTCCAGTCTTCGAGATGGCCCTCGATCCAGTCGGCCAATTCTTCCAGGAAGGTGGCCAGGCCGTCGGTATTGTGTTCGCGGATGATCTCGGCGGCGCAGATCAGGCCGGCGATGACGGCCGCCAGGGTTGACGGAGAGTAGCCGGCGTTCTCCTCCCAACGCTCCTGGTGGGTAATGGGCGCATGCGCGGCGAGGAATCCGGCGGCGCGCTCGACAAAGGCGTACACCTCCATTTCTCCCAGGCCGTTGGCCTTCCACAGGCGCCACGCGAGAATGATGGGGAAGGCGACTTCATCCAGCTGCACGCCCGACCAGTAGGGACGACCGTCCACCCAGAAGTTCTGGGCGAATCCGCCGTCGGGCTCCTGCGTGCAGGTCAGGTAGACCAGGGCGCGGCGCGCGGTTTCCGAGCGGCCGCAGGCGATCATGGCGCCCGCGGTCTGGACCATGTCGCGCGTCCACACCAGGTGGTACCCGCCCAGGTCGTCATCGCCCTTCGACTGCCCCCAGGGGATGGAAGCGGAAGCCACAAACGCGCCGGAGTATTTCTTGTCCTCATGGGCCAGGAGCACGTTGTGGCTGGTACGCATCAGCTTGCCCCCATCGCATGACTTGCGCGCCAGCCAGGCGGGACTGGCGGCGCGGTGCCATTGCTCGATGAAGCGGGCGCGGTGCTGCTCATAAGGCAGCACCAGGGCGCTGACCGTTTTCTGCAGCGAAGTGTGCTGAGTGTCGCCCACGCCGATGGCGACGGTGAATTCCCGGGCCTCGATATCCCCCGACAGGTGTCCTGCGCCGGCCAGCGAAGACTCCCCGCTGCCGCCATGCGAGACGCACTCCAGGTTCAGCTCGCCCATCACCGAAACATTGCCGTTGGTGGCCGAGCCGAATTCCCAATCCATGCGCTTGTGATCTTTCAGATCCCTCCAGCCGTCGCTGGAGCCGACGAATCCGCAGCTGACTTTCGAAAACCCGCAACTGGCGCCCATGGCCAGCGACCAGGTGCCCTTCCATGCCAGGACCACGCGGTGGCCGGCCACGTCGATGGCCCGGGCGGAATTTCCCGCCCCTCCGCCGCTCAAGTGCGGAGCCAGCAGCGCGTATACCTTCAGCCTGGGTACAAGTTCCTTCCTTCCTTCCAGGCGCATCCGGGTGAGGAGCACGCTGTGGTGCGGGTCGGTGATGATCTCCTTGATCAGCGCATAGCGCCCGTCGGGATCGCGGTTGATGTAGCGCACACCGAGCGCCTCGGGATGGATGTACTCGAAGGTGGTGATCAGGTCGCGCTTCTCTTCGTGCACAAACGTTTCCCCGTCGGAAACCAGGAACTCCATATCGCGAACCTGGGCCATGTCGATGGTGGGGTGATAGATCTCGTTCAGAATCCCGTGCGAGCACGTGAACCAGAGGCGGCTGGAGGCAGAGTAGGCGGTTCCGACGGCGTCTTTCACGCTCGACGTCCAGCGAGGCGGCACACCGGGCGCGCCAAAGGCTTCGCCCTGCTGTTCCAGCCAGCGGTAAAGAGGCTGATCGCTCATGATGGATTGTTTTGATCGATTGAAGTAAGTTGAAGCCGCATCAGTGTGCCGTTCATAACGATGTTTCGAGTCCGGGGAAAGTTTCGCGGGAGAGATCGCACGCAACGACGCTTGCCAGATTACAGTACGGCGGCGCCTGCTGTCCCCGGTTCTCCCGGTTCTGCCACCGCGATTCATACTGGTTTGCGCTCAGAACCACCGCCCCGAAACGGAGTCGAAGATCACCAGCAGAGTATGGTTGTAACAGGCCACTCCATGCTTCCCCGGTCCGAAGGGAAGCGGTACCGGGCCGGCCGGAAATTTGACGCACACGAACACCTGCCGTGTCTCTGTTTTCGCGATTCTACCCTGTCAATGCTTTCCCTCGCCGGGAGTAAACCTTTCCGCACCCAGTTGGGCCTCCCCTGCATCCATCCAACTGTAGAATGCCGCTTTTTCATCCAACCACAGGTCTGTGACGGGCGATGTAAACATTGTGTTTCACGCCCCCGCTCCCGAACGATTTACAATCCGCGAAAAGGAGATTACCCGATGGCTTCCCAAGTCGCTCACGCTGTTTTCGAACTGGCGCCGCTGCCATACGACTACGCAGCACTCGAGCCCTATATCGATGCCGAGACCATGCATCTCCACCATGACAAGCACCACCAGACCTACATTAACAACGCCAATGCCGCCCTGGAGAAGTACCCCAACCTGGTCGGTAAGCCCGTGGAAGAGCTGCTGCGCGATCTGAATGCCGTGCCCGAGGACATTCGCGGCGTTATCCGCAACAACGGCGGAGGTCACTCCAATCACAGCATGTTCTGGAATATCATGGCCCCGCCCAAATCCGGCGGAGGGGGCGCGCCCACCGGCGCCATAGCCGACCAGATCAAGGCCGATTTTGGCGATTTCGAAGCACTCAAAAAGCTCTTCAACGAGACCACGGCCAAGCAATTCGGCTCCGGCTGGGGATGGCTGGTGATACAGGGCGGAAAGTTGAAGGTGATCACCACCCCGAATCAGGACTCGCCTGTATCGCAGGGCCTCCATCCGATCCTGGGCAACGATGTCTGGGAGCACGCCTACTATTTGAAGTACCAGAACCGCCGCCCCGACTACCTGGCCGCATGGTGGAACGTGGTGAACTGGGCGGAAGTGGACAAGCGCTTCGAGGCGGCGAAGAAGTGATAGGCAGGGACTGAGAGACCGGGGACTCAGCAGGTCCGCTGGCGGCGGGATTCTCGAGGCGTTCAAAGAATCGAGCTGAGTCCCCGGGTTCCTGTGTCTGCGCAACTCTTGCCGGGAAACGCCGTCTAAGCGAACAACCGTGTTGCTCAACAGATCGCGTGCTGGTCCCTTGTTCCCTCGGTCCCTTGTTCCCTGTCTTTTGGGGTTTCTTGCCTTGTTCTCCGCCGCGATGCGCCCTGTCGCGGCGCAGGCTCCGCCCCGGTCCACAGGCAAGCCGCATCCCGGCGTTGCCGCGGCTCGCGCGAGCGCCCCGCCGGTGAAATCGGGCAAATTCACGGTGAGCCAGCTTGGACACACGGTGGGAACCGCCGAATTTCGGTTCACGCCCACCTCCGGCGGCGACGAGGCAACGTCGGCCGTCCATGTCTCGATGCAGGGCCTCGAGTACGCTCTATCCAAAACCGAGCAACTGGATGCAGCCCGCCACCTTGAACACGTGATCGTGAGTGCCACGGTGAACGGCCAGGCTGTGAACGTCATCGCCAAACCGGATGCCGGCCAGTTCCTCCTCAACATTTCTGCCAACGGGCGTAGTTCGACGACGCGGCTGGCCGCCCACGGCGGCGCGGTGTTCCTGCCCGACTTCGATCCCGGCGCGCTGGAGACGCTGCTTGCGCTGGCCGCAGCCCAGAACGGCCGCGACTTGTGGGCGATCGTTCCCAAGCAGTCAGGAAGCGTCGAGGCTATCCAGCTGGCCACGTATCCCGACGAGCAAGGCATGCTGGACGGCAAGCCCGTAACGGTTCACCACCTGGTGGCGACCATCGCCGGGGCGAATACGGATCTGTTCGCTGGGCCTGAGGACGAGCTGCTGCAGGCCGAGCTTCCGCAGCAGGGTTTTTCGCTCATCCGGAAGGGATTTGTTCTCACGCCGCCCAGGCGCTCGGGCGCCGCGCCGCAATAAAGGCAGGGATGGAGCCAGGGATTAGAACGGGTTTCTGAAACCCGACCCCGATGCTTGTCCCCGTTCAAGGGCCAACAATGGCGACGGGCTCGGTCGGATCCGTACCCGTGGAGCCGGTCGCGTAGGATGTCAACGCGCCGGTCGTGCCGATGGTATAGGCATTCAGGTCGGGGCTGCCGCTGTTATTCACCGCCAGGATGTAGGTGCCCGTACTGTCCTCCGCCAGGCCAATGGTGCTGACGCCGGCCGAGATGGTTCCGCTCGTCACCGCGGTCAGCCCGGTCGCTGTTCCTCCGCTGGTGTTGATGGCGAATGCGGTAATGTTCCCGTCGCTGCTGCCGCTGACAGTCTTATTGGCGACGTAGACGTAGCTGCTGGTGCGCAGGATCGCCGACGGCCCGAGACCTCCCGTGGAGTAAGGCGATCCCGAAACCTCGCTGAAGGCGAAGTTGGCGCCGTAGGTGAACATGCGCACGCCGCCGGGGTTGCTGGTGTTGGCGCTGTATGCGAGGGTTTCGCCCACGTAGAGAACCGGACTCGTCAGGTCCACCGCAACTGTCGTATCGCCACCGCCGCTGTTCTTGGGCTTGATCGTCTGGACCGTCCCGAACGGATTGCCCGAGGAGGCGGAGTTAAAGGCAATCACCGCCAGGCCGGAAGTCTGCATGGCGGCGAAGACGTAAGGATTGGCCGCTGCGCTTGGGGTGGTTGCCAGTCGCACCACTGACGCAGACCCGGAGGGCAAATTGACGAGTTTTTCCGTGCCGCCGGTGAGCAGCACGCCGGTGGTTGGATCCAGAGGAATGGCTGCCACTGTTCCCAGACCGGAAACCGCCTCGATCAGCCAGCTGCCGGACGAATCCACAACCATGGCGAATGCCGCGTCGGAGGAAATCGCGGTGGCGTTGTTGAGAAGGGTCAATGCGCCCGTGGTCGCATTGACGCCGTAGGCAAAAATCCCCGCGGCCGTACTGACGTAAAGGAAACCGCCGTTGGGCGACATGGCCGCCGCCACCGGAGCCGCCGACAACGAGTACGGGCTGCCGGAGACGGCCGTCAGCGTTGTGGAACTGGCGGCAAACGAGAACCCGGTGACCTGGGCTGTCTGCTGGTTAAGTACATAGAAGAAGCCGCTCGCCGAGCCCGTCCCGCCGCCGCCGCTGCCGCTGGGCACGTCCCAGAAACCTTTGCACCCGGAGAGGATGGGGGTCAGAACCAGCAGCAACCGCGCCAACGCCTTCAATTTCATATCGATCCTCACGACCTTAATTCTGAGAGTGTATGAAGTCCATTTTGCCCTAACAGCCTAAATCACCTGATTGCTTGCTTAACTGACGAAGATCAAGTTTGCTTTTTGAAAAGCGGGGAACAGGGGAACAAGGGATGAAGAGAACGAGTAAACCATGCAAGCCAGGCATACGGATGAAGGACCGTTACCGGAATAGACGCAGATTCTCGATTTCTGCTCACGTCCCTGATGTGCAACCCCTAATCCCTAACCTGTCCCTAACGTTCCCTGCCTTTCCCCACCAGCCTGGCGGCGGTCAGGTCTTCGATGGCCATGCCGACGGTCTTGAACAGGACGCGGCCCGTTTTGGGAATGACCGTTGCCCCCGGCCGGGCCAGGATTTCGCCGATTTCGGCATGGATCGTTGCTCCGAAACCAATCACGTCCCCCGATTCGCGCGCCACGCAATCGCGCGACTCGGCCACCAGGAAGCAGGTATGCATTACCTCGTCGTCCAGCTCGCGGTTCATGGGCCCAATGCCGCCCACGGCGAGCACCAGCGCGTCGGGCTTGAGCCATCGGCCCTGGAGGACGGGTTGGGTCGACAGCGTAGCCGTAAGAACCACGTCGGCCGCCGCGGCCTCTTCAATGGCGGCCGGGCCGCCGCCCAGCTCGGCGGCACAGGCTTCGGCATGCGCGCGTGTCGGGCTCCAGATAAGGATGTCGCGCAACTCCGGCCACACCAGCCGAAGCGCGTGAACGTGAGCGCGGGCCTGCACGCCCGAGCCGATGATTCCGAACCTCGTCGGCGGCGCATCGAAGTGAAGCGGCGCAAGCGCGGCGAAAGCCGCCGCCGATACCGCGGCGGTGCGCATCTCGGTGATCAGGCGGCCGTCCATCACCGCCAGAGGAGCGCCGGTGGCGCGATCCAGCAGCTCGATGATGGCCATGTGGGTGTGAACGCCCAGCTCGGCATTGCCGGGATAGAAGGTGACCGTCTTGACCCCCATGACGTCGCCATGAATTACCGGCATGACCCCGAACCACCCATTTCGGTGTCCTTCGGCATTGCCGGCGCGCAGGATCATGCGTGCCGGCTGCTCGACCAGGCCGGCGGAGTAGTCAATCAACGCCATGCGAATCGCCGGAATCAGCGCTTCGTAGGTCAACACAGCGCGCACTTCATCTTCAGAAATGTACATGCGTGGACCGGACTCACTGCCTTTCTACTCCCTAACCCTGACCCCTGTTTCCTAGTCCCTGCTCTTCCTCCGCGCCGCCTCGAATTCATCTCCCGGCTTCCATTCGATCGGCTTGGCCTGCCCGCTTGCCAGCCAGCCCAGCACGAAGCCGAAGCGCGCCAGCTTGGCGTTGCCGCGGAAATCCCAATCCGCTCGATATTCATCGGAAGGCTGGTGGTAGTGGTGCGCCACGTAGTCTTCGTATTGTGCGTGGCCCCAGGACTCGTCGTGGCTTTCGAACAACTCTCCCTGATCGACTGAGAATGCCGGGATCCCCACGCGGGCGAGCGAAAAATGATCGCTGCGGTAGTAGTGGCCTGCGCCGGGGGTGGGATCGGGAAGCAGGTCGAGATCGAACGTCTTCGCCACAGTCCGGATCGTGGGCCAGAAATCGATACGCTCCGCGCCGGTCAGGTTCACGGAACGCGGAATGCCGATGGGCAGCACCATGTCGTAGTTGAGGTCGAGGGTGATCCCGGAAGCGGGCACCGGCGGATGAATGCCGAGATATTGCGAGCCCAGAAGGCCTTGTTCTTCCGCGGTCACCGAAGCGAAGTACACATCGTGGGGCGGCTTTTGAGTGGACTGCGCGAACGCCCGCGCCATTTCCAGCAGAATGCCGCACCCGGTCCCGTTGTCCGCCGCGCCGTTGTAAATGTTGTCGCCCTTGGCATCGGGATCGATGCCGAGATGATCGTAGTGCGCGGTGTAGAGCACTGCGCCGCCGCCTGACGCCGCGCCCGGCACCCGCCCGATGACATTGGTGGAGTCGTAGCGGCGCACGCGGCTCTCGATGTGCGCCTTCAGATGCACCGGCAATTCCACCCCGTGGAAACCGCGCTTGCCGGCGCTGTCGATCGCCTGGTCGAGGTCACCCAGCCCGCCGAGAGTCAGCAGCTTCTGCGCGACATCGTGCTGGATCCACGCGGCCGCGCGCAGAGTAGCATCGGGATCGCCCTGCAGGTAGCTCTTCTCGATGGCCTGCGAATTCCGCACCACGTTCCATCCGTAGCTGGCCAGGTCGGTGCGATGAATGATGAGCACCCCCACCGCCCCCCGGCGCGCGGCCTCTTCGTACTTGTAGGTCCAGCGCCCGTAGTAGGTGAGGGCCTTGCCCTTGAAGAAGCTCTCGTCTTCCGAGGGCGGCTCGTTGACAATCACCAGCGCGATCTTGCCCTTCATATCCACGCCCGCATAATCGTCCCACTGGTATTCAGGCGCGTGGATGCCGTAGCCCACGAAGACAATGGGGGCGTCGATGTCAGTGGAGGGTTGGCCGGTCTGGTCCTTGGCGACGATATCCTCTCCGTAATGCAATTCGATCGATTGGCTGCCGCTTGCGGGCACGAACGAGAAGTCGGTCTTGTCCTCGGTGGTATGCACGGCGTAGAGAGGCACGCGCTGGAACCAGGTGTGGTTTTCGCCCGCGGGCTGGAGGCCCTCGAGAGAGAACTGGGTGGCGATGTATTCGGCCGCGAGCCGGTCGCCGCGCGTGCCTGGACCCCGCCCTTCGAGCAGATCGAGCGACAGAAAGCGCACGTGAGCGCGGATTTTCTCGCTGTCGATCGAAGCCGTGGCTGCCCGCGCCGCGGCAGGCAGGCCTGGAACCTCGGGCACCGCAGGCTGCTGCGCAGCGGCACATACGGCGGAGAGGACGAGGGCGGAAGTGGAGAGGAATTTGCGGATCATCATGGTCTCAGCCAGCGCGTCATACGTCATTCGCAGTTCACACCTACCACTCTATTACTGGACCCTCTTTTCTATTACTGACCTACTTTCAAAACATGCCTCGAACGGGGCACGACTTTCGTCGTGCCGAAAAACGACCAGTATTTGCCGAGGGCTTTTAGCCAGGCAGATCGTGATGCCACCAGATCGATTTTTTTATGGGTTGATCAGTAGATACCTAAGCAGGTTCGCGGGATGGCGACATCACCCGCTTGAGGACTTTGCGCGCCAGCCCCGTGAGAGCCATCGCTCCGGCTTCGGTCAACGGAACCCAGCGCCGCTCTCCGCCGGCGGCGGTCATGTCCCCCAACTCGTCCTCGCGCACATCACGGATACGCACCACGTAATTGACATTCATGATGGCGTGGCGAACCGTCAGGCGCACGTGCTTCCCCAGAGCTTCGCGCAGCGGCGGCAATTCCCACATGCGGGGCATGACGGTGACGGTGGGCGGGCGCTGCTCGAGAAGAATTTCTTCGCGCCCGGAATCCCGGCTGTTTCCCCTCCGCCGCAGGCAGAGCGCATAGGCCACTTCGCGGACCAGCGATCGGCGGCGCGCGGCGGTCTTGTGCTCCCCTCGCGTTTTGCAACCTTGCGCGATCGGGCAAGTGAGGCATTGCGGATTGCGCGGCAGGCACACGGTGGCGCCGAGCTCCATCAGCGCCTGGTTGAATTCGCCCGGCCTTTCTTTGTCGAGAAACTGTGCGGCCAACTGCTCGACCTTGCGCGTATGGCCGCGGTCGGCGTTCCAGCCCGCAAGCCGGCACAGCACGCGTTCCACGTTGCCGTCCACCACCGAGACCGGCTCGCCATACGCGATGCTGGCAATGGCCGCGGAAGTGTAGGCGCCCACGCCCGGCAAAGCCCGCAAATCCTCGGCTGTTTCGGGCATCGCGCCCGAGGGGCTCGAAACCACTACCTGGGCGGCTTTATGCAACATGCGCGCCCTGCGGTAGTAGCCCAGGCCGCTCCACAGGGCGAGTACATCTTCTTCGGCGGCGGCCGCCAGCGCCCGCACCGAGGGAAAGCGCTTGAGGAACGCCGAGTAGCGCTCGGCAACCGCAGCCACGCGCGTCTGCTGCAGCATGATTTCGGAAACCCAGATGGCGTAGGGATCGCGGCTGCGCCGCCACGGAAGATCGCGGCGATGGCACTCATACCAGGAGAGCAGCGACGCGCGTAGTTCCGTCATGATCTTCGCTCGGCTCTGTGGCACGTTTGTCATACGCCAAGACTACGGCAAAACGGAAATAGCCAGGTGAACGTGATCTGAATCACACACAACGCACGAACGCCAGCAAAAATCCATCCGAATGTTACTTTAGGTTCCGCGCAACACGATGCAGGCGGCAATTTTTACAACTTTCGTGTAAACGAAAAGTAACTTGTGACCCATACCCAAAGTGCACACGCATGGTACTCTTACCGCAAATACCCGGATTGCGGATCCATCTGACGCAGACGAAACTCTGCATTGCGCTCGCCTTTAAATGACGGCCGGACCGCGCGTGAGGCAGAGGCCGCAATCGGGGACATATAGATCGTTAATCTGCCGCCGATTATTTATGGAGGGTTGCAAGTCCGTGAAAAACGCCAGGCTGTTTTCTGCTGTCATTTTGCTGGGAGCCTCCACGGTCCTGTTTGCGCAGTCGACCAGTTTGGGGTCGAGCTACCTGGATTCTGATGCCGTCCCCGGAGGCGGGCATTCGTCCGTGGCTCCGGTGACGGAGATTCCCAATTCGTCCGGGCACGCCTTCTCGAAAATGGCCCTTGGAACCGGGATCTCTCCGATGGGCATCCAGGTTTCGTTGACGACCAATCTCAACTCACACCTCAACGTTCGTCCCTGGGGCAGCTTCTTCAACTATTCCACCAACTTTACCGCCAGTGGCATCGGGGCCAACGCCAGCCTCAACATGACATCGTCGGGCACCGCACTGGATTTCTATCCCTTCCGTCTCGGGTTCCGCATCAGTCCCGGGGTATTGTTCTATAACGGCAACCAGATCAGCGCTACGGCCAATGTGCCCGGCGGTACGAGCTTCACGCTCAACGGTCAGACGTATTATTCGGCCAGCGCCAACCAAACCACCGGAGCCGTCCCCGTGAACGGGAACGCGCTGCTCAGCCTGCACACCACAAATCCGGCCTTCACAGTCACAACGGGCTGGGGCAACACGCTGCCTCGCAAAGGCCACTGGTCGTTCCCGTTCGAGTTGGGCGCGGCGTTCACCGGCGCACCGACGGTCAAAGTGAATCTCGCGGGCTGGGCCTGCTACGACCAGGCGCAAACCATGTGCACCGACATCTCCAGCACTACCAACCCCATCGCGCTCGAAATCCAGAGCAATCTTGCGTCCCAGGTTACCAAGTGGACCAAGGATCTGGAGCCGCTCAAGACTTATCCCATCGCAACGTTTGGCGTGGCCTACAGCTTCGGGCTGCGCAACAAGTAAATTAAATTAAAAGTAACGGGCCAATACAATAAATAGGCATAGAATTCGGTGTAACGCGAACGAGGGCCGCTCTTTAACCAGGGCGGCCTTCCAATTTTCCTTGCTGGAATCACCGTCAACCAGCGTACATAAAATAACAAACGTTTTCCCCAAACTAGCGTCTACACACCTCAATAGCGAGCGTTGTCGATTCCAGGCGTCCCCAGGCCACCGCTTCGCATCGAAAAACATGCAGTGTTCGCGAGCGGTTTCCTCAAGCTAAAAAGATAGACCGACCACGCAACCAATATCTCGATTTCCCCAGCGATTCTCCGGGCCATTTCTCTCCGGGCCGCGACGTTGCTTCATCCTGTCGTGATCGGCTCGCGGGCCAACCGTTTCCGATCACTTTTCAAGTTGCTTTGGCATTCCGGGCTCAGGAGGTCTTCCCTATGCACCGTCCTGGCGTTGGTCTTTTCGCCCTGCTTCTTGCCATTGCCATGCCCATGCGAGCCCGCGGACAGGCGGAGTACGACGCCGAACAGGAACATCCGTTTTCGCGCGTGCTGCTCGCCGGGACCGTTTCCACGCTGGGCATCGGAATCAACACCGCAACCAATCTCGGACCGAAGGTCGATCTGCGCACCTTCGGCGACTACACCAATATCAACCACAGCTTCGCGCAGAGCGGGTTCCACATCGGGCTGAATATCGGCATGGCGAACTTCGGTGCCAAGGCGGATCTCTATCCCCTGCACCGGTTTCCGCTGCGCATCAGTCCCGGGTACCTCTTCTACAACGGCGACCGGATCGCGGCGAACCTGCGTGCCGAAACCGGCGCGACCTTCACCATCAACAACGTCCAGTACGCGTCAGACGATCAGCATCCGGTGTACGGCACCGGACGCCTCAAGCTGAGCGGGGGCGGTTTTATGGTCACGGCCGGCTTGGGACACTTCCTCTCCCACTCCTATAAGCGCCTCACCTTCCCCTTCGAAGCGGGCGTGGCCTTCATCAGCACCCCGGTGGCACAGTTCAATCTTTATGGCGAGGTCTGCAGTATGACCAACGTGCGCTTTTGCCAGCCGGCTGCCCAGTTCCCGACGTTCGCCACCAACCTCGTCGCGCAGGTGAAGACGTGGAACCACGAGGTGGCGCCGTATCGCGTTTACCCCATTTTCGAGGGAGGAGTTGCCTACTCCTTCGGTCTCCGCCGCCGAGGCGTTTACTAGGCGCCGCAGCATCGCCCCCACTCGCGTTTTGCTAAAATGATGCTCGATCCAACAAGAGCCCATGACCA
>Ga0206999_10186_pt1 | contig 15519 bp, 20 predicted proteins | sample Alteio_BWMinCont_92_FD_153482 | JGI IMG/M metagenome (GOLD analysis project Ga0206999, IMG submission 153482) | Enriched cells from forest soil in Barre Woods Harvard Forest LTER site, Petersham, Massachusetts, United States -... | ecosystem: Environmental > Terrestrial > Soil > Temperate forest >...
CGTTGGCCGGATCGATCTGGCTGTCAGTTGAGGAGCCTGCCCGCGCACAGATACCAAGCACAGGTTTGCCCAGTCCGGAGGTAATTTCCAACGCGGACCATTTTCAACCGCCAAAACTCTCAGCGTACGCGGCAAAACTCGCCGAACAGCCGGATATGACGGGGTTGTGGGCTGCGATGTCGCCGAAGGGCGCGGGCCATGGCCCGACATTTGATCCGGTCCACACCTTTTATCCTCCCCAACCTCCAGCAGGAGAAGCGGGATTTGGTCCGATCCCGGGAACCTATATCAAAGGCATCCCCTACAATGCAGAATACCAGCGCAAGTACCAGGATCTTGTCAAGGAGACCACCGAAGGCAAGTCGCGCGACGATTTCCCTGCCTGCTTCCCCTACGGCGTTCCCCGCATGATCGGCGATTCGCCCGTTCCAATTGAGATCATTCAGACTCCGGATGTGATGCTCTGGTATGCCAACTACGGCCGAACCAACCGGCGAATTTTTCTCGATGCACGCCAGCATCCGACCGAAGGGGATCCGACCACGGGCGGTCTCGGTCCGAGCTACTCGGGCCATTCAATAGGACACTGGGAGCACAATGTCTTGGTAGTCGACACCATCAACATGGTCGGGGGTTATTTCGATGAGACGCCGGCGCCATACAGCGATCAACTTCACTTGGTCGAACGCATCCGCTTAATCGACACCAATGTACTGGAAGATCAGATGACCTTCACCGATCCAGTAACCATGACCGCACCCTGGGTCGTGACGCGTTACTTCCAGCGCGTCGCTGGACGCACACCCGGCATGACCGGCGCGACGCCGCCTGCTCCTCCGCCGGGATCCAGGAACGTGGTCCGAGGTTATCTCACGCTCGGTGACCGGCCATGCGTGCCGAACGTGAAGATGGACGCAAATGGCTTCCAAGTCGCAATATTGCCGCAAGAGCTTGACGCGGAACCGCCGCAGACAGCAAAGCCGAATTCCAATCCTTGACCAAGGCGCGAAGCGCCTTAGTTACCCGGAGACTTCTCGTTGAAAAAATTGTGTCTTGCATTGGCCGCCATGGCGGCTTTGGTTTGCAGCATTGCATCCGCGCATCACTCTTTCGCGATGTTCGATGCCCAAAAAGTTTTGCTCCTCCGGGGCACGCTAGTCAAGTTTTCGTACTTCAATCCGCACTCGTGGATTTCGGTATTGGGCACGGTCGACGGTAGCGGTCCTCCGGCGCGCTGGGACATCGAGGCGACCTCGCCGAGTTCGCTGAACCAAATGGGCATCCACATCGATACGCTCAAGCCAGGCGATAAAATGACCATTGCCTTCCATCCGCTACGCGATGGCCGCGCCGGCGGATCGTTGGTGTTCGTCGTCACCCCAGACGGCGAGGCGCATGGCGCCAAACCCAGTGATCTAGGCTTTGATTTGGCAACGCTGAAGCCATAGAGGACCCGCCAATACGTCGCGTCAAGATGAGCATGCCGCCTCCCGAGTTCCTAAGCTCGTCCGGCGAGCAATTTAGTCGTACCTAGTCAAAAATCGCATAAGTCAGTTGGTACCACGCCCGACTGTTCTTCTACAAGAAATTAGGACGGAATCGCAAAGCCTGCATCTTGTCGTTTAACGTTAAGCGTTATACTATATCTCCATGATCAAAGGGTTTCGTTGCGCAGATACGAGAGCCCTGTTCGAAACTGGCAAGTGCAAGAGATTTTCGGCGATTGTTAAAGTCGCGACTCGGAAGTTGGCGCAACTCGACGCTGCGCAAACCCTCGAGTTCTTGCGCTCGCCGCCGGGCAACCGGTTGGAAGCGCTGAAAGGTGAGCGCAAAGGACAATTCAGCATTCGGATCAATGACCAATACCGCCTTTGCTTTCGCTGGACCAATGAGGGGCCGACGGACATAGAGCTCGTTGACTATCACTGAGGGTAACGTAGATGTTTAAGAATGGTATGCGGCCGGTTCACCCGGGCGAGGTGCTTAGGGAGGATTATTTGAAGCCGCTTCGCATGAGCGCCAACGCGCTGGCAAAGGCACTCTGCGTTCCCGCACCAAGGATCAACGATGTGGTTCGTGAGCGGCGCGGCATTTCAGCTGATACGGCCATGCGGTTGGCGCGATATTTCGGTGGTGATGCGCGTTCGTGGCTGAATCTCCAGAGCGCCTACGATTTGAGGGTAGCGGAAATCGGCAACGCCAAGCGCATTGCGCGAGAGGTTTCACCCGCCGCCGCATAAGTAGAGCACTCCAACGAAGAGGCAGCTTGCGGCCCAATCGGCGATGTACGCGTACTGCTATTCCAGCGCACCACGCGGCGCGTGACCGCGACGGCAGAGGGCGCTGCCTTCTACGAGCGCTGCTCACACATTCTTGCGGATCTTGATGAGGCAGAAGCATCGGTCATGCTGGCTCGCGTCGCGCCGAAGGGACGACTTCGCGTCGATATGCCCAGTGGGCTTGCCAGACTATTCGTCATTCCACGGCTAGCCCAGTTCCTGGCTCGTTATCCGAATCTGCGATTGGAGTTGGGAATGGGGCTCAGGCCCGTGCATCTTCTCGAGGAAGGCATCGATTGTGTTGTTCGATTCGGCATGCAGTCGGATTCGAGCCTCGTTGCACGACGAGTCGGCACGATGAGCCATATCTGTTGTGCGAGCCCTGCGTACTTAGGGGAACACGCAGCGCCGCGCCATCCTGAGGAGCTGTCCGCGCACCAATGCATCACTTACGTTTCAGGTCGCACCGGACGCGTCATCGACTGGGAATTCGAACGAGCCGGGCAAAAGATACAGCTCACGCTCGATGGCGTCCTCGCGGTGAACGATCAGGACGCCAATATCATCGCCGGTCTCATGGGTATTGGAATCGCCAAGGTTGCGAACTACATGGCGCGCCCGTACTTGGAGTCCGGGCAGCTTGTGCAAGTGCTCACTGATTGGAGCGCAGAGCAATTTCCGATATCTGTAATGTATGCGCAAAGCCGTCACCTTTCGGCGAAGGTGCGCATCTTCGTCGACTGGGTCAGCGAGCTAATACGGCAGGATCCAATCTTCCAGACGCGTTAGAGCGACGGAACTCGCAGTCAGCGTGCAGGGATCCGCGATCTCGTAAGAATCGCAGGCCCGCGCCGAGGTTCACGCCGATGGCTGGGCTTCGCGATACCGGCCGCATCAAATATCTTTCGTGCCTCCACCATTGCGGGTAGATGCTTTCTGACCCATTCGGCGACCGCAACTAGAGGCTCGCGAAGCGTGCGGCCCAGTTTTGTAAGCTGGTACTCGACGCGAGGCGGGATTGTAGGAAAAACAGTGCGCGTGACAAGACCATCGCGCTCGAGTTCGCGCAATGTGAGCGTCAGCATGCGTTGAGAGATATTGCCAATCGTATTGCGAATTTCATTGAAGCGCATGGGGCCACCCGCGAGCAGCTCCACGACGAGCACAGTCCACTTGTCGCCGATCCGCGCGAGCGTCTCGCTAATTGCCCGGCATTCCTCCGCGGGCTCTTGTTTGTTACTAGGTGTCAAAAAAGTGCCTCCTTGTGCAAATTCTTTTCACTCACCATTCTAGCGTCAGTCACTAAAGGTAACCACACCCGGCGATTCCCACAGCATCGGGACGAACAGCGAGGATTGTGAAAATGACTATCATTTCCGTCATTGTCGGTAGTACGCGCGAGGGCCGTTTTTCGGAAAAGCCTGCGAAGTGGATTTTGCAGCACCTGAAGAATCGTGAAGGTATCGATGCGCGGCTACTCGACCTGCGCGACTTTCCGATGCCCTTCTTCGATCAACCCGCAACGCCGGCCATGCCGGGTCGCGCGCCCTACAAGAACGAGGTTGTACAGAGATGGACGGCCGCTATCGGGCAGTCCGACGGCTTCGTCTTCGTTACACCCGAATACAACTACGGCACTTCTGCCGTGCTTAAGAACGCGATCGACTGGGTATATCCAGAATGGAATCGCAAGGCGGCCGGATTCGTGAGCTACGGCTCCGCCATGGGGGCGCGCGCAGTCCAGCAGCTGCGCGAATCGGCGATCGAGGTTCAGCTCGCCCCGATCCGCTCTTCGGTCCATATCCCTGTAGCCACGTTGTGGGCCCACTACACAGGCGGCGATGTCGATGCGGGACTGGCGGAGTTAGAGGCGCCTGCGGGTGCGATGATTGAAGATCTGAAGTGGTGGACGGCGGCCCTAAAAGCCGCCCGTGGCCGCAACTTCTGACCCTTTATCACTCCCAAGAAGGTAGGTCGAGTCTCGGTACGACGTAACGCGCGACCCGATCTATCGGCTATCTCTGGACCGTAGCTTTCGCAGATGCGGTGAGTGTTTGACGACAAACCGCGTGATGAGCGGCGCCAGGCCGATCACGAACAGCAGTCGCACCGATTGCAAGGCCAGCACGAACGGCAGATCGACCTGCGGGGTCGAACTCGCAATGATGGCTATCGAGTCAAGGCCTCCCGGGCTGGTTGCAAGATACGCGGTGAGTGCGTCGGTCCCGGTAAATTTGACGAGGCACTGTGCCAATGCCGCACAAAATCCCATCAAGGTAAGCGCCGCGACGATGACGACCGGCATGGCGCGGCCCGCGTGGATGAGCGCTTCGCGCCTGAAACCTAAGCCGATCTGCCACCCTAAGCAGGCGTATGCCGCGGCCAGCAGCCAACGTGGCAGATCAATCTGAAGCCATCCGGCGGCATGTAGCACCGAGAGCAGAACCATTGGGCCCAAAAGCGCCCACGCGTGCAGCCCCAGTACTCGCGCGAATTGCTGAGCGATCAGTGCAAGGATGAGTACCAGGGCAAGGTTTCCCCAAGGGACCGGGCCGAACCAGGGGGCAGCGGGTGCATGCGCATTCCCGACATGCGCCCAGAAGTGCGCTACCAGCGCGGCCGCCAGCGCCACCAGCAACACACGTGAGAACTGCATGAAGGCCACCAAGCGCGCATCGGCGCCTTCCGCCTCGCCGAGAATGACCATTACATTCGCCGCGCCCGGCGAGGTGCCATACACGGCGGTTGAACCGCTGATCAATCCCGTTCGACTGATCAACCAGCCGATGCCGGCAGCGCCTAGCAGGGTACCTAATATCACCGTGCAGAAGAGCCCACACTGATGGCTGAATGTCACCAGGATCGAGCGGGTGATGCTTTTCGCCACCATGGCGGCGATGAGCGCTTGCGCGCCCAGGGACGGGATGCGAGGCACCTGGATTTTTGCCCCGTTCACGCCGAGCACGATTGCACCGATCATGGGTCCCAGCAGGAGCCCTGCTGGCAGTCTCAAGGCGCTCCAGGCCGCGAAAATCGACACCGATAGCGCCAGTAGTGCGAGCCAGAGCAGCGGGACGGGCCAGCTGCCGATTCGCGATTTGGCTGGCAGCTTAGTGGAGACCTTGGGTGTACTCATTCGAAGGTAATCGACTCCGAATTCACCACACGTGCCAAGCGGGGAAAGGTGTACTTGAAACTGTGGGCGTGCGTCTCCTCGCTCAAATCAGAGCAAAGATCCTCGCAGAGGACGAGTTCGTAGCCGTGCTCCCAGGCACTTCGCGCCGTGGACTCCACCCCGATGCTAGAGGCAATGCCGCCCAACACGATCGTGTTCACCCCCCGGCGCCGCAGCTGCAGATCAAGATCCGTCCCGTAGAAGGCGCCCCACTGACGCTTGGTCACCATGAGATCGGATGGGGGCAGGGCTTCAGGAAACTCATCCCAACCGGCTGGCAGGGAACCCATGTCGCTCGGCTGATCGACCCTTGCGCGCGGCGCATCCGCGAAATTGCTGGCAAAAGACGCGCGTACCCAGACGATAGGGCCGCCGGCCGTGCGAAGGCGGGATGCGAGCGCCTTCGAGCGTGCATATACGGTACTCGCGGGGTTGGGGAGAACCGGCACAGCCAGGATGCCTTTTTGCAGGTCGATCAGTACCAGAGCCGTGGTCTTTGAATGCAATTTCATGGTGTCTCTCGCAAATTAGAAAAGGGGATATCGCCTGGGGGTATACGGCGCTCTTATATGAGGGTATCATCATATAACTCTTATTATGAGGAGAGGCTCATAAATGTCAAGTCAAACAGGGGCCGCCGCGGCGGTTTTGCCGAAACGTCAGCGCGGCAAGCAACGTGTCGCCGAACTGCTCGCCGCCGGCGCGGCCGTTTTCGCTGAGAAAGGTTATGCGGCCGCAACCATGACGGAAATTGCTGCACGTGCCGAGGCGCCTATCGGCTCGTTGTATCAGTTCTTTCCCTCCAAGGAAGCACTCGCCGATACGCTGGTGCAAAGCTATATCGCGTTGCTCACCGCAGACTTGGAATCGCTCGAGGCTCAGGCGCGGAATCTCTCTACCGCCGCCCTCATCGAGGGGCTCTTTGGAGTGCTGCGGGCTCACCCGCAGGAGCGTGCCGCGACACTGCCCTTAGTCGAAGCCCGAATGGATGAGCGTACGCGTCGCGAGACATTTCGCTATGTGCTGCGCAAGCGCATCGCCTTGATCCTGCGCGCACGCTCGCCGACACTCTCCGCGGAGCGCGCGCGCGACCGCGCAATCGTGCTGTTGCAGCTCATGAAGGCTGCAAGTGCGCTCAACGACGAGGAGGGCTTAAGCGGCCGTTCAACCGCGCTTCGGGAACTGCAGTCCCTGGCCGCCCAATACCTGGAGCCGCGATGAAATCTCATTGCTGCTCACTCATTTCACCGCTTGCAACGTAAAATTCCGAAACGGGGATAGATATATGCTTGACGGCGTATCACTGGATCAGCTCCGCACTTTTCTTGCGGCCGTAGATGAGGGTAGTTTCTCGGCGGCCGGCCGCCGCTTACGTCGCGCGCAGTCCGTCGTGAGCCAGTCGCTGGCCAATCTTGAAGGTCAACTCGGCGTGAAACTGTTCGATCGAAGCGGACATTGTCCGGTGCTGACGGATCAAGGCCGTGCGCTTCTCGCCAATGCACGTGCGGTGGCGGGCGATGTCGACTTGCTCAAAGCGCGGGCGAAGAATTTGGCTGGCGGTCTTGAACCTGAATTGAGCGTGGCCGTCGACGTCATGTTTCCGGACGCGACGTTTACCCACGCGGTCGCGGCTTTTCAGAAGGAATTTCCGGCGACGCTGCTCAGATTCGACGTTGAGTCGAGCGCCGTGATTGAGCCCGTGCTCGACGGGCGCTGCGCCATCGGTGTGGTGGGGTCATGGGCGCTCATACCCCCGCAAGTTACCCATGAAGTGCTGCTGTCAGTTAGGGTGTGCATGGTCGTTTCGCCAAAGCACCCGCTTGCGAGTCGACGCGGGCGGATACCGACCCCTGTCCTCGCCGAACACATCAAGATCTCGCATATTGATCCCAGTGATATGACTGGCCTGTTCGTGGCGTCCCGCCCGAAGTATCCAAAAATTTGGCGGCTCTCTGACCTCGCCGCCAAGCGGGCTTTCCTGCGCGCGGGCTTGGGTTTCGGAAGCATGCCCCTGCATACCATCGAGGCGGAACTCGCAAGCGGCGCGCTCATTGAAATCACATCCGATCATGCGCCGCCGGGGGGCCACGTAATCGACATGGTGGCCATCTACAAGACCGACAGCCCGCCGGGGCCGGCCGGCCGTTGGTTCATCGACCGCCTCAAGCAAGCACAGGCGCCGCCCCTCAAACGTGAACTGTCTCGACCGCAGCCGGTTTGCATTGCCGCCAAGGTTGCGCGTCGACGGCCGTCGATCCGGTTGCTGGCATCGAAAGCAAAGCAAAGACCTTAACAGCTAACTCGCTTGCTATTTAGCGGCGCTGAGCCAATTTCCGAAATTCGCCACCCGCCTCCATTGGTACCAGCTTGTCGACGATCGTCTTGGAACGCTCGAAATAAACTCTTCCCGGCTCCGTCAAACTGAGTGCTCGACTGCTGCGGTTGAGCAGCCGCACGCCAAGTCGCTTTTCGAGGGTCATGATATGTTTGCTGACATTGGCGGTCGAGAGATTGAGATGCTCGGCAGCAGCGACGAAGCTACCGGAGTCCACTATCTGCCGAAACACCTTCATGCTGGTCAACGTGTCCATGGCCTACTCCGATTCAATCGGCTCCAGCGGCTCGCAGATGCGGCGAATGGCGCACGACGAGCCGCGTGAGGGATCCGGCGGTTCGGGAAACTCGTCCCAGCCAGGCGGCAGAGCTTCGTATTTCATCGGCTGGTCGACGGGTGACCGCGGCGCCTCGGCAAGATCCCTGGAGAACGACACCCGTATGCGCGCAACCAGTCCGCTGGCCGCGCGAAAGCGATCCGCAAGCCGCATCGAGCGCTCATAGACTGTCGCCGCCGAGTGCGGTGCTAGTGGCACGGCCAGTACGCCCCTTTGCAAGTCATCAAGATTAAGGCAGTCGTTTTCGCGTCAAGCTGCATCGAGATCTCCTCGGTTGTGAGGATATTGCAAAGATCTTGAATATGAGGGTATGCTCATGTAAAGTAATAATATGAGGATTGACTCATAAATGTCAAGCGCAGTTGAAATCGGTGGCGCCAGACTTCCAAAGCGCCAGCGCAGCAAGCAACGGGTCGCGGAGCTCTTGAATGCAGCTGCGGCGATCTTTGGCGAGAAGGGTTGTGAAGCGGCGACCATGACGGAGATCGCCGCCCGAGCGGACGCGCCGATTGGCTCGCTCTATCAGTTCTTTCCATCCAAGGAGGTTTTGGCCGATACATTGGTCCAGAACTATGTTGCCCTCCTTGAGACCGACCTGGAGGAACTAGAGACTCGGGCTAAGGGGATCGATACCGATACGCTCGTCAGGGCTCTTTTTGCGCTGTTGCGAGGTCACCCTCGGGAGCGCACCGCGACCCTTCCACTTGTCGAGGCGCGAATGGACGAGCAGACGCGACTTGCCACTTTCCGCTCGATGTTTCGCCGGCGCATCGCCGCCGTTCTGCGAGCCCGTACTCCTGCGCAGCCAGTGGAGGCCGCACGTGGTACTTCGGTGGTCGTGCTGCAGCTGATGAAGGCGGCCAGCGCACTTAGCGACGAGGAAGGCCTGCCTGGCCGTGCGGGAGCTCTGCGCGAGATTCACGCATTGACAGTGAAGTATCTGGATCAGCGCTGTCGGCCGTGACCGCGACCCTCTGTGGTGGAGTGCAGAGGAAGGCACTGCTAATGGAAGGTCAGCTCGAAGAGACGCTGGCGGTATCGAAGCTAGATGCGACGCGAGCGCGCGAATGGATGCACCGGGTGATTTCGCTCCTTGATGTAGCTCTCCGGCAGCTTCACGACCAAGAACACGCAGCCCAGGGTACGTTGCTTGAAGCAGCCTCACTGTTACGACAACAGGTTCATCCACCAGGGGCGGCAGAGGTTCCCGACGCAAGGGGGCGCTTGCTGGCCTGGCAGGCGCGCAAGGTGCGTGATTATATTGATAGTCATATCACAGAGCCGGTCTTCGTCGCGGATCTATGCGCGCTCGTCCGGCGCAGCGAAGCGCACTTCTCGCGATCCTTCAAGCGCACCTTCGGGGAGTCACCGCACTCTTTCGTCGTGCGACGTCGCGTGGAACTGGCCGCTCAATACATGCTTACGACCGATGCGTCCCTGAGTGACATTGCGCTAAGGTGCGGCTTCGCCGATCAGGCACACTTGTCCAAGCACTTCCGGCAGGCCGCGGCCCAGACCCCCGCGGCCTGGAGACGTGAGCACAGGTTGCACGATGAAGAGAACGGGACACCGCCTGTGGAGCGCTTTGCGACACCTTAGCAATCCGGCACGCCATCGGACGCGGCAACACAACCCTGCGCATCCCGACCAGATCCCGGTAACTCAACCGATAGGTGAGGTACCACCGCACACATAACTCGATGATTTCGGGCTGAAATCTGCGACGCCGATAGATCGGGTCGCGCGCTATGGCTTTGCTCATTGGGGCTTCCCATAAGAACCAAAATTCTATGGTTTACCCTGAAGCCCTCAACGCACCAGAACCTGAATTGGTGGGCCGTGTAGGGATCGAACCTACGACCAATTGATTAAGAGTCAACTGCTCTACCAGCTGAGCTAACGGCCCTATAAACCATTCAACAAACCACACACCGAAAGTGGGGTGGACGACGGGGCTCGAACCCGCGACGGCCGGAATCACAATCCGGGGCTCTACCAACTGAGCTACGTCCACCATCGTTTTGACTCTCGACAGGTGGCGCGCCCGGCAGGAATCGAACCTGCAACCGCCGGCTTAGAAGGCCGGTGCTCTATCCGGTTGAGCTACGGGCGCTTTATAAATCAACGAATTACAGCGCCAATCGTAATCTATCAGGCCGATGCTCGGGTACGTGCAAACCGAATCGGAAGTGCGCGCGGATTATATAGGACTTTACAAGCAATTGAAGCGGCTATTGGATCCCCGGCCCGAAACCTTGCTACCGCTCAAGATTGGGTGGTTTTCGCCCTTTGCACTCACCTTTCGACGGCAAGCCGCAGTTTTTCCAAAGCGTGATCCCACTCCGCGGCAATAACTTCCAAAGAGCGTCGCGCTTCCTCCAGTTGACCGGGTTCGAATTCCCAAAGCCGCTCCCGACCCACCTTCAGATGACGCGCAAGACCCGCCTCCCCAAGCACCGCCAGGTGCTTAGTGACTGCCTGCCTTGTCAAGTCCGTGCCAGCAGTGAGCTGCGTGATCGACATCGCGCCTCCCACGCACAGGGCCGCGATGAGCCGCAACCGGGTCTCGTCGCCCAACGCCGCAAAAACCGGCGCGCAATTTTGCAGTGCCGCGGTTTTGGCAGACCGTCTAAGGCGCTGCGACATGTTTCTCGATGTTCAGCATCTGCTGATCCCACCCGCCGCTGTTCATGCGAAATGCAGTGACACGGCGAGCCGGCGGCACTTTGTCAAAACCGGATTCGACGACGCTCAGCGAGGTGCCCCCGTCGACATCCTGCAGCTCGAATACCACCAACGTCGTAGGCTCCGACGAATAATCGACGGCAGGCTCGACCGCATAGGGATGCCATCGCCAAGACAACAATCGTTCCGGTTCGACTCGTTCGATCCAGGCCTCGAACGCCACATGTTCGTACCCGGGGTGGGTCACATGCCCCCGCAGCTGCTGGCCAGCAACCATGGATTTCCCCTGCAAAGACACACCGAACCACGCGCCGAATTCTTGCGGATCGGAAATCGCCCGCCAAACTCGCGAGCGAGGCGCCTTGAGCACGATCTTTCTCTCAATGCAATCAGTAGATGCGGCCATATGCAACCTCCTGGCTGCATATTAAACGCGGCGGACATGATATGCAACTATTTAGTTGCATCTGCACCTTGCCATGGCTCACGGAAAAAAGAGGTTCGGCTTGACGGCTGTACGCGCAGCCGCGAACATGGCCGCGATGCAGGACAAGATCGCCGCCATCACACATCTGCAGCGCCTCGAATCCGAGAGCATGCACATCATGCGTGAAGTCGTCGCCGAGAGCGCAAATCCGGTTATGCTCTATTCCATGGGCAAGGACAGCTCCGTGATGCTGCATCTCGCCCGTAAGGCCTTCTACCCGAGTGTCCCACCCTTTCCGCTGCTTCACGTCGATACCACCTGGAAATTCCGCGCGATGTACGAAATGCGCGACCAAATCGCGCGCGTCAGCGGTATGCGGCTGATAGTGCACCATAATCCCGCAGCCCTGGCACGCGGCATCAATCCGTTCGATCACGGCGCTCTGCATACCGACTTGTGGAAGACCGAGGGGCTGAAACAAGCGCTTGCCCAGTACAGATTCGATGCTGCCTTCGGCGGTGCCCGGCGCGATGAGGAGAAGTCGCGCGCCAAGGAGCGCATATTTTCATTTCGTTCGGCCAATCAGCGCTGGGATCCGAAGAATCAGCGTCCGGAACTCTGGCATATCTACAATTCTCGCAAGGCCAAGGGCGAGAGCATCCGTGTCTTTCCGCTCTCCAATTGGACCGAGCTTGACATCTGGCAATACATTCATCGCGAAAAAATCCCGATCGTACCGCTGTATTTTGCGGCATCCCGTCCCACTGTGCTGCGCGATGGCATGCTGTTGATGGTCGACGATGATCGCTTCCGGTTGCGTTCCGGCGAGGTGCCCATGATGCGCTCGATCCGGTTTCGCACACTCGGCTGTTATCCGCTGACCGGAGCGGTCGAGAGCAGCGCGGCGAGCTTGCCTCAGATCATTGAGGAGATGCTGTTGACCACGACCTCGGAACGGCAGGGTCGCGCGATCGATCACGATCAAGCCGCATCCATGGAACAGAAAAAGCAGGCTGGATATTTCTGATGGCCGCTGCCCAAGCGCAAGAGCAAATCGACGCCTATTTGAACCGACAGCTGCATAAATCGCTGCTTCGTTTCATTACCTGCGGTTCTGTCGATGACGGCAAATCAACCCTGATCGGCCGGCTTCTGTACGACAGCAAAATGATTTTCGAGGACCAGCTGGCCGCCCTCGAAGCGGACAGCAGGCGCATCGGCACGCAAGGTCAAAATATCGACTTCGCCTTGTTGGTGGACGGCCTCGCCGCCGAGCGTGAACAGGGAATTACAATCGACGTTGCGTATCGGTTCTTTGCCACCGAGCGGCGCCAATTCATCGTCGCCGACACGCCGGGCCATGAGCAATACACGCGCAACATGGTCACGGGCGCGTCAACCGCGGACCTGGCAATCATCCTGATCGATGCACGCAAGGGCGTGTTGACGCAAACGCGCCGCCACAGTTATCTCGCGCATCTGATCGGCATCAAGAGCTTTGTTCTGGCAGTCAATAAAATGGATCTGGTCGACTACGACCGGGTCAAATTTGACGCAATCGTCGCCGACTATCGCGAATTTGCGGATAGCATCGGCATCCGCAGCGCTGTGCCGATTCCAATTTCGAGCCTGTTCGGCGACAACATTACCGCCGCGTCGAGCAATACTCCCTGGTATCGAGGCCCCTCGCTGATGGCGCATCTGGAGAGCGTCGAGATCGATAGCACAGCCTCACAACTGCGGCCGTTCCGCATGCCGGTGCAGTGGGTCAATCGTCCCAATCTCGATTTTCGCGGCTTTGCCGGATTGATCACCGATGGACGGATTCGGCCCGGCGATGCCATACGGGTGCTGCCTTCGGGCCGGACATCGACGGTTTCGCGAATAGTCACGCTGGGCGCCGATCTTGCGCTAGCCGTGGCCGGGCAATCGGTAACCATCACCCTCGCCGACGAAGTGGATTGCAGTCGCGGAGACCTGCTCGCGGCCGCTGAAGATCCGCCCGAGATTGCGGATCAGTTCGAGGCTGCGATAGTTTGGATGGCTGATGAGCCACTACTGCCCGGCCGCCCGTACTGGCTCAAGCTCGGCACGCAGCTCGTCACCGCGACAATTTACGGACCGAAATACCAAGTCAACGTCAATACCTTGGAGCATCTGGCCGCAAAAACGCTGAGTCTGAACGCCATCGGCGTCGCGAATCTGTCCACCGACAAACCCTTGATATTTGAATCCTACGAGAAAAGCCGTGAACTAGGAGGGTTCATACTGATCGACAAGATCAGCAACGCGACGGTTGCCGCCGGCATGCTGCATTTCGCGCTGCGCCGCTCGAGCAACGTGCACTGGCAGGCCCTCGACATCGATCGCGAGGCGCATGCGCGCTTGAAGCACCAGCAACCGCGGCTGCTGTGGTTCACGGGCTTGAGCGGCGCGGGAAAATCGAGCATCGCCAATCTCGTGCAGAAAAAACTCTATGCGCTCGGCAAGCATAGCTTCTTGCTTGATGGCGACAATGTCCGCCACGGCCTGAACAAGGACTTGGGTTTCACCGACGCGGATCGGGTCGAGAATATTCGCCGGATCGGCGAAGTTGCCCGCCTGATGACCGACGCGGGTCTGATCGTGCTGGCGGCGTTCATATCGCCGTTCCGCGCCGAGCGGCGCATGGTGCGCGGCATGTCGCCGCCGGGCGAATTCATTGAGATTTACGTTGAGACTTCGCTCGCGGTCGCCGAACAACGGGATGTGAAAGGCCTCTACAGAAAAGCCCGCGCCGGCGAGTTGAAGCACTTCACCGGGATCGACTCGCCGTACGAGGAGCCGGAGCATCCCGAAATCCGCGTCAATACCGAGCACACTTCCGCGGATCAAGCCGCGGAAGAAATCGTGGCCTATGTGTTGCAGACCAGTGCGTACGATATCTAACGGCTAGCGATCTGTAATTTAGCCGCGTCCGATAAAGGGCATCTTCGTCGCCATCACTGTCAGGAATTGAATGTTTGCGTCCAGTGGCAAACTGGCCATGTGCACCACCGTTGCAGCGACGTGATCGACGTCTATCGTCGGCTCTTGCGCCCTGCTACCGTCGGCTTGCAGCGCACCCGCCGCAATGCCCCCCGTCATGCTGGTAGCCGCATTACCGATGTCAATCTGCCCGCAGGCGATATCATGCGCGCGCCCCTCGAGGGAGAGCGCGCGGGTAAGTCCCGTGATCGCGTGCTTGGAAACCGTGTACGGCGCGAAATTTGGCCGCGGAACCTGCGCCGATAGCGAACCGTTATTGATGATCCTTCCGCCTCTGGGGGACTGTGCGGCCATGCGTCGAAACGCCTCGCGGGCACATAGAAACGCGCCGGTCACGTTGACCGCGATCACGGAACTCCAGTCAGCCAGGCTGGTGTCGGGTACGGCGGCAGGCGCCGCCGCCGTGCCGGCGTTGTTGAACAGCAAGTCGATTCGCCCCAATCGAGCCACGCTCTGATCGAATAAATTGCATACCGAATGCTCATCACTGACATCGGCTGCAATTGCGAAAATGCCCTCTGGCCGTTCCGCGCAAACTGCCGCCAGCGCGGATTGCCTGCGGCCCGCAATGACAACCTGCCACCCGGCGCGCGCCAGGCCTAAGGCAGCGGCGCGGCCGACGCCGCTGCCTCCACCTGTCACGATCGCAACTCCGCTCACTGATTTGTTACCTTGAGTACCAACAACAATTCGTTACCCATGCGTCCGGAATAGGACCTATATCCGTCGCTAGTCCCATGCTATAAGCCGAGAATTTAGAGAATACGGCATGACGGCGAGTCGCCTGATTCGAGCTGCATCCGCGTGTCGCAGATTGACGAGCACATTGTCGGGTCTCTGGCACCAGTACCGAGCGAACAAGCAGCAAAGCGGTCTCTGCCTCCCTCAAGCGGCAGCAAAACAGGAGAGATTTTCATGAAGGCTACCTTACTTGCTTCCCTACTTCTCGCTGTTCCGACGATGGCGAGCGCGCAGCGAGTGTTCGATACGCACGTCCACATTTGGAACGGCGAGACATCGGTGCGCGCATACGAAGCACAGCTGAAGGAGACCCAGCAGACCGCGACCCGCTTCGCGGGTATTCTGATCGCGGAACGCGGCAACATGGCGCAGACTCGGCGCAAGAACGATGAATTGCTCGCACTGGCCACAAAATATCCCGAGATGTTCCCGATCGCATCGGTCCACCCCTACGATGATCAGGCGGCGCTCGACGAAGTGCGACGCATCGCCGGGCTGGGAGTCACGATGATC
>Ga0206999_10188_pt1 | contig 15449 bp, 15 predicted proteins | sample Alteio_BWMinCont_92_FD_153482 | JGI IMG/M metagenome (GOLD analysis project Ga0206999, IMG submission 153482) | Enriched cells from forest soil in Barre Woods Harvard Forest LTER site, Petersham, Massachusetts, United States -... | ecosystem: Environmental > Terrestrial > Soil > Temperate forest >...
CTCGCAACGCATCCGCAGGATAGCCGGGCCGGTAACGCACATAATTTTCTACCCGATCGGAAAAGCGACTGGTAGCGTTGGAAGCAGGCATAAAGGATGCAACCTGGCAGAGCGTTTTCGCCTTGCCAGAAAGCCATTCTAACGGCAGGATAGAGAAGTTGTCCCTCCCTGCAGAGGTTGCCGGGTCAGCCAGTCGAAGTTTCGCGGCAGCGAAGCAGATTGCATTCGCCCGGCCCGCAGCCCATTTCAGTTATGCGAGTAGTGATCAAAGTCGGCACCAGCCTCATCGCTCCCGGCGGGCACATCGATATCAATCTCCTGCGCGGAATCGTAGACCAATTCGACCTTTCGAAAAATGAATACCTCGTCGTCACCTCCGGTGCCATTGCCGCGGGAATGGCAGGACTGGATCTCGAGAAGCGGCCGAGCAATGTTCCGCGCATGCAGGCGTGTGCCGCCGTTGGCCAAAGCAAGCTGATGCACACCTACGAGCGTTTGTTCTTCGGCAAGAAGGTGGTGGCGCAATTGCTGCTGTCGAGCGACGACTTCACTTCGCAAGTGCGCTATCGTAATCTGCAGAACGCGCTCGCGGAGTTACTCGCGCTTGGTGTCGTACCCATCGTGAACGAGAACGACAGTGTCTCGGTCCGCGAGTTGGAAGGCGCCTTTGGCGACAACGATGAGTTGAGTTCGCTGCTGGCGACCGCCGTCAAGGCGGACTGGCTGCTGCTGCTGACCAATGTCGATGGATTCCTGGTTTCGAACAGCGGCAAGAAGCCGCGTCTGCAGCGTGTGATTCGCAAGCTCACTCCCGCTCTCGAAGCCAAATGCAAGGGCAAGAGTTCGCTGGGCCGCGGGGGCATGCTGTCGAAACTCCGCGCCGCCAAACTGGCGAGCCAGGGCGGAGTTCACGTGGCGATCGTGAATGGGAGGCATCCCAAGGCGATTACGCTCGGCATCGAAGGAAAAATCGGAACCTATTTTCCGTCGCAGAAGGATCACTAGACAAGCAAATGGCTGCTGCTCCGATCCCCGACTCCTCGACGCAACAAAGATTGCTGCGGGCACGAGCCGCGTCCGCCAAGCTGGCCTTGCTGTCCACGGAAGAAAAAGACGCGCTTTTGCTGGCTATTGCGGATGCGATCGAAGCGAACCAGAAAAGCATCCTGGATGCGAACCGGGAGGACCTGGAGGATTCCGGTCTCGAAGGCGCCCTGCGCGACCGCCTGACGCTGACTTCGTCGCGGATCCAAGATATGGCGCGCGGGGTGCGCGAAGTTGCCAGTTTGCCCGATCCAATCGGCGACACCATGGCGGAATGGACCAAGTCGAATGGGCTGCGCATCCGCAAAGTGCGTGTGCCGCTGGGCGTGATAGGGATCATTTACGAGTCGCGCCCGAACGTGACCGTCGATACCGCGGTGCTGGCGCTCAAGACCGGTAACGCCATCGTTCTCCGCGGCGGCCGAGAAGCCGCGCGGAGCAGCCAGCGCCTGGTTGAGATTATGACTGCGATTCCTGGCTTGCCCGAGGGGGCCCTCGAACTGCTCGATTCGAGCACGCGGCAGTCGGTGCTTGCGTTGATCAGAGCCCGCGGCTTGGTTGACGTCATTATTCCGCGCGGCGGCGCCGGGCTCATCGCATTCGTCACCGAGAATTCCGCGGTGCCGGTTATCGAGACCGGGGCAGGGAATTGCCACATCTTCGTGGACGACTCGGCCGATTTCGATATGGCCGACCGCATCGTCATCAACGCCAAGACGCATCGTCCGTCGGTTTGCAATGCCGCCGAAAAGTTGCTGGTGCATGAACGCATCGCTGCTGAATATGTGCCCCGCATCGTCAAGCAGCTAATTGAAGTCGGCGTCGAAGTGCGGGGCGATGGAAAAGCTCGCAGCCTGGCTGGTGGATTGCAAGTTGTGACCGCGTCCGAGCAAGACTGGTTCGAGGAGTATCTGCGGCTGTGTATGGCTGTGGCTGTGGTCGCCAATGTCGAGGACGCCATCGGACACATTAACCGCTATTCCACCAAGCACAGCGATGCCATCGTCACCCGTGACCCGGCGAACGCCCGCAAGTTCCTGCGCGGCGTGGATTCGGCTGCTGTGTACTGGAATGCATCCACGCGCTTCACCGACGGCGCTGAATTCGGTTTCGGCGCCGAGATGGGCATCAGCACGCAGAAATTGCACTGCCGCGGCCCCTTTGCTCTGGCGGAGTTGACTTCGTCGAAATATGAAATTATCGGGACGGGACAGATAAGGTAGTTGCTGGGCGGGGTCTTCGTTTCTTGGGCGAGAGACCCGTCGGGTCAAGGTCGTGCTTTTCGCCTGCGTCGCGGTAGCCGCTGCCGCGCCTCGCCAGCGTGATGTTTAGAGGGTAGGTTCGACGATTCCCCGGGGTCAGGCATGTGCAGCCCAAGTCCCTATGTTACCTTACTACCTTTCACCGCAGGAGCCTGATGAAACTGTTTTCCTCCGCCATTCTGTCTTTCGCACTATTTCTTTCTGGATCGTCTGCGACAGCGGGCGGCAAGGCGTCTTCCGCTGCCGCTCCTGCCATTTTCGGTTTTCGCGATGCGGCGGTGGAGCAGAGCACGGAATCGCGCTTCCTGGCCGTTCCCGATTCCAGGCTCGCGGAAGAACATCTGCGCATCCTGACCAAGGATCCGCACATGGCGGGAACCGTTGAGGACCGGGCGACCGCCGACTATGTCGCGCAGAAATTCCGCAGCGCCGGTCTCGATACTCAAATCGTCGAGTACAAAGTCTGGATGAATTATCCCGCGGAAATCAGAGTTGATATGACCGCGCCTGCCGGAATCGAAATGCATGGTCCGACCCGCGAGCGCGTTGACGGCGATCCGTATCAGGATGATCCTCGCGTGGTGATGCCGTTCAACGGTATGTCGCCCTCCGGCGATGCGGAGGCCGAAGTCGTCTACGCCAACTACGGCACTCCCGAGGACTTTGAAAAGCTCGAAAAGCTGAAGATCGACGTACGCGGCAAAATTGTGCTGGTGCGCTATGGGCAGAATTTTCGCGGCGTCAAAGTTTTCGTCGCGCAGGAACACGGCGCTGCGGGCGTGATCATCTACTCCGATCCTGCCGATGATGGGTGGCGGCGCGGAGATAAATATCCTGAGGGGCCGTGGCGGCCGGACACCGCTGTGCAGCGCGGGTCGGTGGGATACATGTTCGAGTTTCCCGGAGATCCGACCACTCCCGGAGTCGCATCGCTGCCGTCGCTGCCCGAGTCGCAGCGCATTTCTCCGCAGCAGTCGGCGCAGATGCCCAAGATTCCGGTGACTCCGCTGTCCTATCACGACGCTTGGCCGGTGCTGCAACACCTGGGTGGACCGGACTCGCCGCGCGAGTGGCAAGGCGCGCTGCCGTTCACCTACCACGTGGGTCCGGGACCGGCGAAGTTGAGAATGCATCTTCGCCAGGATTATCAGTTCCGCACCCTGTGGGACGTTATCGGCCGGGTTCGCGGCCGTGAGTTGCCGGAAGAGTGGGTGGTCGCGGGCAACCATCGCGACGCGTGGGTGTACGGCGCGGTCGATCCCAACAGCGGGACGGCGGCGATGCTGGAGGCGGTGCACGGCGTCGGCGACTTGCTGAAATCAGGGTGGAAGCCGAAACGCACTCTGATTTTCGCCAGTTGGGATGGAGAAGAAGAAGGCCTGATGGGCTCGACCGAGTGGGTGGAGCAGCACGAGTCCGAGTTGGCGAATGCGGCGGCATATTTCAATATGGACGTCGCGGTTTCGGGGCCGAAATTCGGTGGGTCGGCTGTGCCCAGTCTGAAACAATTTCTGCGCGACATAACCAAAGTTGTGCCTAGTCCGAAAGGTGGGACCGTTTATGAAGCCTGGCAGAAAGCGGCGTTGCCGGACGCGCCTTCGACGCAGTCTCCTACCGAGGCGATTGGAGACAGCCGTCGCCTTCCCGTGGCGCACGTGAAGAGCGACGTATCGGTCGGGGACCTGGGCAGCGGTTCCGACTACACCGCTTTCTTACAGCATCTGGGGATTCCGTCGAGTGACGTGAGTTCGAGCGGTGCCTACGGTGTGTATCACTCTGCCTTCGACGATTTCGCTTGGTTCAAGAAATTCGGCGATCCGGATTTTGTTTATGTCCAGGAAATGGCCCGCGTCTTTGGACTGGAAGCTGTTCGCATGGCGGATGCCGACGTTTTGCCCTATGACTACGAGGAATACGGGAAAGAGACTATCGCGTATGTCGACGCTGCCCACAAGCGGGCGGAGGATAAATTCGGCGAACACGTGCTCGACTTCGGCGCGGTGAACGCTGCTGCCCGCCATTTTGAGGCGGCTGGCGTCAAGATTCTGGCCAAGCAGCGAAATCCGCCGCAGGATGCTGCGAAGCTGAACCAGGCTTTGCGCGGGGCGGAGCGAGCGATGCTGACCGAGCAGGGACTGCCGCATCGTCCCTGGTTTCGCCATGTGATTTATGCGCCTGGGGAATATACCGGTTACGCGGCGGTTGTGATCCCGGGAGTGAATGAGGCGCTCGACAAGGGCGATAGCGAGCGGGCGCGGCAGCAATTGGCGGCACTCGCGGCCGCCCTCGATCGTGCGGCGAAGGCGCTGGACGGATACCGCTAATATCGAATATTACATTGGGCGTGGACACCGTCAATCCGTTTAAGGCGAGCTAAATTCGATATGACTTCCGCTCACGCTCTCGGACAATTCCTGCGTACGCTGCCGGCCTCCGCGGCGGCGACGTTCCTGGCGCTATTTCCGATCGTCGATCCCTTCGGCGGCATTCCTATCTTCTTCACCATGACCTCATCCTGGACCGCGCGGGAGCGGTACCGGACTGCGTTCAAGACTGGGGTTTGGGTCTTCATCATCCTGGTAACCTTTCTTTTCTTTGGACGCTTTGTGCTCCACTTCTTCGGTATCTCGCTGCCGGTGCTCAAAATTGCCGGCGGATTGATCGTCGCCAACACGGCTTGGGGAATGGTGACCTCGACGGCGCGAATCACGGCGGCAGAGAGTCATGAGGCCGAAAGCAAAGAGGACATCTCCCTAACTCCGCTGGCTATGCCGCTGATGTCGGGGCCGGGCGCGATCGGAGTCGTGATGGCGCTCGCGGCCCATGTGGACAACGCGGCGGGGTATCTGGGGATGGTCCTGGGGGTGGCGGCGATTGCGCTCAGCGTTGCGCTCTTCTTCTGCCTGGGCGGACCGCTGGTGCGGCGGCTTGGTCCGAGCGCAGTGGGCGCGATCAACAAGATCTTCGGCTTCCTGATTCTGGCCATTGCCGTCCAGTTGGTGTGGGACGGCGTTGCCGACTTTGGGAACTAAGCCGGGCTTGAGAATTCCGGAACTTCGATCCTTTCATCGCCGTACTACGAGCAGGCGCCTTTGCGCCCGGGGGGTGCTTCATGCCCGGAATGTCTGTTGTCCGATTGCATCCGCTTTACACAACAGTTCTGATGTCTCTGTTCCTGGTTCTGGTCGCGGTGGCTCCGTTGTGCGCGGCCAGCGATTGGAACTATGAAGAGACGCATAGCGATGGCCGCGAGTTTGTTGCCGGGGGCTTCGTGCACGTGCGGCTGAGTGTGGGCGATATGCACATCCGGCGCGGGGATTCCAACAAGATCAGCCTGCGCTACACCCTCAAGTCGCGCCACCAGCGCGACCTCAAAGACGCGCATGTGGAGTTCGACGTTCGCGGCAGCGATGCGACCATTGAGTTTCACGCGCCTGCCGGAGCGAACACGCAGTTTGACGTGGAACTCGAGCTGCCGGAAAAGACGAATCTCGACGTGCATGACAAAGTCGGCGACCTGACCGTGGAAGACATTGAGGGCGACAAGGATCTTACGCTGAGCGTCGGCGACATCCGGGTATCGAACCCAGGCTCAACCTATCGGCGGGTCAACGCGAGTGCCGGAATCGGCGACGTGAATAGCGATGGTTATGGTGAAACCCGCGGCTGGCTAGGTAAGACGTTAAAGTATCGCGGCGAAGGCAAATATGAGCTACGAGCCCACGTGGGAGTGGGAGATATTCGTGTGGAAGGTAAGTAGAGTCTCGGCGTAGGCATTCTGTAAGTGTTGCTGAGCCTTCAAGTCTGAATAGGGACCTCATTCGCTGCGGTGACGATCGGAGAATTACCCCTCGCCAGCGTCAGAGGCAATGTTCAGATCCCAAATAAAAATCCCCACCCTTGACGCCCTCCATTCGGGGCATGGATATGTCCATGAGCACCAGGTCGGGTCGCATGCTCTTGACCTTTTCAACCGCTTCGACGCCATCTCTGGCCTCGCCACGGACGAGCCAGTCCCTCCGGGAAGCTAACAGAGACCGGACTCCCAGCAGAATGGCCGCGTGGTCGTCAACGACTAGGATGCGCAGCGAACCCATACTCTCCCTCAAAAAGCGGTTCATCCGACGACGTGCGACAGCCAAAAAAACACCCTATCCTAAATCAGATTCCGGGCCATATTGTATACCGCAGGTTCGAGGGATTCGTACCGCAATTACCCGACGCCTTCAGGGCTGCGGCAATGGAAGGCCTCGGCCACCCGTCGGTTCTCAGCGGCGGGTGTCGTTCCTCCGGAACCATTGGCTGCGTCGGTCGAGACGGTGGCGGAAACGGAGACCGGCGTAAGCGGAGCACTGGACGTAGTCACCGACGTGAAAGGTTGGTCTAGGACGGGCTCGACGGGTTCCGAGGCGGTCTCGGCGAGCAAGTCATCTTCATCTTTGTCACCTTTATTTTTGCAAACTGGCGTGACACTCACTTCCTGGGGAGGGCAACTGCTGGCCGGAATCCTGACCTGAACCCGCATACCGGGGTTACAATTTTCCAGGCGTAATTCGCCACCAAATTCCTTGGCCCGTTGTCGCATACCTCCCAAGCCGACGCCGATGCTGTCGGGCCGGCCCTCCATCACACCCGCGCTAATCCCCTTGCCATCGTCGCGGACGCTGACCATCAAGTGGCCCTCCCGGTGCTTCAGCGTAATCCAGGTGTTGCGCGCCGCCGAATGGCGGAAGACATTATTCAAAGCCTCCTGGACGATGCGAAACATCGCCGTTTCGAGTTCCCGGGCAAACCGGGGGAATTGCGGTGGTTGCAAATCAAGCGAGGTAGAGATGCCGCTACGCTTGGTGAATCCTTCGAGAAACCAGGCGACGGCGGAACTCAGGCCGACTTCATCGAGCAGAGGAGGATGCAAGAGATGTGAAATGCTGCGGACCTGTAGGAGCGAGCGCTCGAGCATGGCACTGGCGTCCGCAGCGGCCAGTGTTTTGTCTGCGGCAGAAGGCTCCCCTTGAGAAAGAATTCCGTCCAAAACCATCTTTGCGGCGCTGAGTTCCTGACCCAAACCGTCGTGCATGGCGCGTGCGATGCGACGTCGTTCGTTATCCTGCGCGGCAATGAGGCTGTTGGAAAGACGAACGAGTTCGCGATTGAGTCCGATTAGCTGCTGCGCCCTGCGGTGCAATTCCGCAAAAACCGAAACCTTGGCACGCAACAATTCAGGAATGATGGGCACCGAAATATAATCCACGGCCCCGGTTTGGTATCCCTTGAGCCGGTCGAGATCGGATAGGCACACGGCCGAAATAAAGATGATCGCCATTTGCTGGAAGCGGGGATGCTGGTGGATGGTGTCGGCGAGCTCAAAACCATCCATTCCCGGCATGCTTACGTCGGTGAGGACGACGGCAAAATCATTTTTCAAGAGCAGTTCGAGTGCTTCGCTGCCGGACTTGGCGGGGATAAGATTCTCGCCCAACTCGGCGAGTATGGCTTGGTAGGTGAGCAGCTTGGCGGGCTGATCGTCTACCATTAGCACGTTTACCTTTTCCTTGGCGCGCATCGGAGTTCTCCAATCTGCGGTGGTGGCGTCAATCGGATGCAATCAATAACGTGTCGGTCGGTGCGCTCGGCGTCTTCGGCTTTCAAAACCTTCCTCTTCGTCCCGGGTTGCGATCAGGCAAAGCCGAAAAGGGGGAGCAAGACTGACCGCGTTTTATCACGATCCGGAAGGGGAAAGCCTTACGGTGTTTGCTGTAGAAAGCGAGGATGGGCGGCGAACCGGGGCGATAAGGGTAGAACCCTTAGACTACTAGGGGTCTTCCCGCACCTGCCTGATGGCGTGGACTCGGGGAACCCTCCTTCCTTTTGGCCTTCTGGTCTCCGGCTTGTCTCCGCATTGTTCTCCGCCTTGCCACCGGGCAGCCGCGCTCCGCCGGGCCGGACAGCCGATGGCGGCTGTTCCAACCGGCGGACAGGCTATTGGTATCCGGCGCACCGCCGCCCCGGCCTGTCGAGGAATCTTCCCACGAGGGATGAAGAGTTCTGCACACATCCTGCACTTATTGGGTGCAAGAAACGCCCTAGCATTGATGTAGCGCTTGCAGCTTTGGCCCGCTAAGTGCACAATCTTGAGTGCCACGCAAGTGGCTGGAGTGGACTCCTTCGATGTGCCACTCGGGAGAAGATCGAAAATGAAAGCTCGCACATTCCTACCGTTGCTCTTGGCTACCGCATTGGCGCTTCCAGGGCTGGCGCAGCAAACCGGCCAGCCGGCAGCCTCTGGAGATCAGGCGGCCTCTGGGTCGCAAAGCGTGAGCACCAGCGACCGGCAACCGATACCACCTCCGGCTTCGACCAATTTTTGGGACGGCGACGATCCCAATTTGGTCAATCTGGTCGCCCACCCTTTTGCCAACAAGAAATACGTGGAGCGGAGGGTTGGACCGATCCGGGACCGCCTCAATGAACTGGACCAGTTAACGTCAGAAAACGGCAGGACGATCAAGGACGTGGACGGCCGGGCGCAGCAGGGCATTCAGCTGGCGTCGGAAAAGGTCACCCTCGCGGATCAGCATGCCTCAGACGCCGGCAATAAGGCGCAGATGGCGCAGACAACCGCGACGCAAGCCTCGACTCGGGTCGCGTCGGTGGAACAGATGGTAAGCAGTCTCGATCAATATAAAGGGGACGCGCAGACCGAAATTCGCTTCCGTCCCGGTCAGAGCCTTCTGAGCAAGTCGGCCAAGGATGCGCTCGATCAGATGGCCGCTCCGTTGAAGGATCGGCGCAGCTACATCATTGAGGTCCGTGGTTTTGCGCCAGGTCGCGGCGCCGCAGCGATTGCGAACTCAAGGAAGATGGCGGATTCGGTGGTGCGTTACCTGGTACTCAACCACCAGATCCCGGTCTATCGGGTTTATGTGATGAGCATGGGAAATGCGGCTGCGCCTGACGCTGACGGAACCATGGCGAAGAACAGCAGCGGGGGACGGGTGGAAGTCAGTGTGATGAAAAATGATGTGATAGGTTCTGTGCAGCACTGAAACTTCAGCGGCCAGCGAAGGTAATAAGTCACGTCTCTACAAGAACGAGCGGGCGAGTCGATAAGGACTCGCCCGTTTTCAATTTCCGGTTTCCACACAAGCAGGGCTGGACAGGGTAACTGCTGCTGGAGTGCACATTCGTAATTTGTGATTATGGGAAGTCGCAGGCAAAATCGATCTACCCACCACTTCGCGGTCCAGCAATCGTGGCTTGCCGTAGGGAGCTTCGGAGCTGAACCAAATTAAAACCTGGCCGGACCGGAAGTTGAATAGTTATGTCTCGCGCAAAAGCAACCATTCTCTGCATTGACGATCACTGGAACGGGCTGATTGGGCGCAAGATGCTGCTCGAACAGAGCGGCTATGAGGTTTTAGAGGCTAGCGATGGCGTCGAAGGATTGAAGCTGTTCCGCTCGCATCTCGTGGATGCAGTGGTCATCGATTATCAAATGCCTGGGATGAACGGTGATGTGGTCGCTGCGAAGATGAAGCGCATTAATTCTCAGGTCCCGATCATGCTTTTGTCGGCCTACGGACCTCTGCCCAAGAGCAAGTTGAGTTCTGTGGATTCGTTTTTATCGAAATCTCAACCGCCGAACATTCTCCTGGGAACGCTCCGGGATCTGCTGGGCGACCGTTCCAAACCCTTTTTCTCCCGTTGGCTCGATCACTGGAAGAGCCGAAACCAGGTGGTGACCCATTGAACTTCTTCAAGCAACTTATTGGGCGAGGATGTGCGCACCGGTTCTCGTGGCCGCGCATCGACGACAACGGCCGTCATTATCAGATATGTCTGGCTTGTGGAACGGCCTATGAGTACGACTGGAAAGGAATGCGCCGGACGGATCGGTTGCTGACAGCGGTCATCGAACGCGGTTTGAAGGGGGATACCTGCTCCCATTTGCGTGCCGGGCGGTAGTGAAGTGAAGTGAAGTGAAGAGTATCGAAGCGCTCATGACTGAACCTGGGAGATTACGGCCAGCCCCGCGCGCGCCCCGCGTCAATTTGCGCGGAGCCGTTTCCGTCCTCGTTCAGCTGGAGAATCTTCGACGCATTCCAGCTAAACTTCATCAGCTTTCGATCACCGGAGGGTTGCTCGAGCTGGCGGTTTACCTCGACGAGCGAGCCAAGATTGACCTGACGCTTCCGGTGGGTAGCAGCACGGTGCGCCCCAAGGCCGAAATGCTTTTTCCGATGCGCGCCCTGCAGGGCTACATGCAGCCGTTTCGTTTTACTCGTCTTTGGGCGGAAGAGAGCCAGATACTAGAAGCGGAAATCACTCGCCTGCTAAAGCAAAGCATGGCGCCTGCAACTCCAGGCCACGGGGCAGCCTTCCGGCCACCTCGATTCTACTTGGAGTCGTTCTAGTCCGGTTGTATCCCATCAATCTAAATTAGTTCTGCAAGTCTCCGCCACCAACCGCGATCTGCGGCTGGACGTTGCCGACAAAGAGTTTCGCGAAGATCTCTTCTACCGTCTCAATGTATTCCCATAGACTTGCCGTCGCTTGCGGCAGCGGCGTACCGACGTACCCATCCTGGTTCATCATGTTGTCGGCAAACATCCTGCATGCATGGGAAAGGACATTGACACCGTCTCCGACGAGACTATGGTTGTGCTTCAGAACTGGAACGACTATCGGCGCAGAATCGGGGTGTTCGGTCCTGGCTAGAGTGTCTGCGGAAAGGCCTCCATTGAGATCAGAAAGTCAAAATCCTCATTCTCTCGCATACCGCGCGAAGGCTGGGACACCGTCCGATTTTCTTCCTCGATTATCTTGAGCGGCGCAAAACTTCGCCCTTCAGGGCGGAGATATAAGCCGTGTTTTGCTAACAATATTCTTGGGTCAAGGTTTCCTCTTGACGTACTAAGAAGGTTAAGAAGGTTCGGTGCGAGCCTTCAGGCGTTAACGTAGTGCGCTTTCAAGCACAAGCGTAGCCTGAGAATCTTCGCCCCCTTCAGGGCGGCGAGGTTCAATTTGCCAATCGATTGTATTTTCTTAGTGCTTCACGGAGGCGGTCGTGGGGCAGCGCGATCACCGTGTGATTGTTGATGCCGGTCATGGTTTCGGCCGCGACCATGGCATTCACGACGGCTTCTTCGGTCGCCTGGACGGTTGCCAGAAAAATTGGATCGAGTGAATCGTTGGGAAGCATGGTGAGTTGGTGCAGTCCTTGGGTGCCGACGGCGCCGGGGTTTGACGTGGAAAAGGCAATGAAGATGTCACCCGAGCCGTCGCCGGAATAGCTGCCATCGCGACCCAGGCCGAGCGATATTTTTCTGGCGACGCGCTTGAGTTGCGTAGGGATCAGGGGAGCATCGGTGGCGAGTACCACGATGATGGAGCCGAGATCGTCCTGAAAGATGGTGCGCCCGGGAATCTCGCGGCCCACGTTTACGCCTGCAATGCGAAGCTGCTCGCGCGAGCCATAGTTGCACTGCACCAGGACCCCGACGGTATAGCCTCCGACTTTTGCGTCAAGCACGCGAGAAGAAGTGCCGATGCCACCTTTGAATTGGTTGCAGATCATTCCCGTGCCGCCGCCGACATTGCCTTCTTCGACTGGACCGGAGTGCGCGCTATCGAGGGCGTGAAAGGCGTCTTCAGGCTTGACGTGGAATCCGTTGATGTCGTTGAGGTAGCCATCCCAAGTCTCGGCGACCACGGGAAGTGACCACCAGTAGCCTTCCATGTCGGGAGTGCCGCGCTTGACCTTCCAGGCGATGACCGCGTCGCGCACGACTCCTACGCTGTGAGTGTTGGTGATCATGACGGGGCCATTGAGGAAGCCGGAGTCGTCGACCCAGGTAGTGCCCGTCATTTCGCCGTTGCCGTTGAGGGTGAACCATGCGGCGAAAACGGCGTCGTTGCTGGCTTTTCCCCGAGGATGAATGGCCGTGACGCCGGTTCGAACGGGACCCTTGCCAATTTCAAGTTTGCCTTCGCCGGAAATAAGTGTGGTATGGCCGACCTCAACTCCTTTCACATCGGTGATGGCATTGTGGGTGCCCGGAGTTCCATCGAATGGAACGCCCAGATCGCGGGCACGCGGCTTGGGTTGGGCTGAGAGCGTTGTGGCCAGAGCGAGGAGCAAAATGAATGTGGTCAGGCGAACTTGGGTCGGGGACATGCGGGCCTCCAGCAAAGGAGGAAGTATACGGTACGAAAGGAAGATGAGGTTGCGGTGTTTGGGAAGTTCACTACCGCTTGCACTCCTTTTCCGGCGGCGGGGAAAATTGCCTTTGCGATAGCGGCGCCCGTTCCCGCAATCCCAATTTCGCCGATGCCTCGGACGCCGAGCGAATCCAGTTGCGGGTCGGAGATATCGATGGCCGAGACATTGGATCTCCCGGATATCAGCGTTCACCGGAAGGTGTAAGTCCGCAAAGTTGGCGTTCATGATCTGGCCATTTCGCGGGTCGACCTGTGTGTCTTCGAGTAGTGCCAGAACCAATCCCCCAGACGATTTCCCCGATGAACTGGCTCCGTGCAAGCTTCCGGTTGACGAGTTTGCCGGCATCGTCGACGGCTACGACGCGCCGCGTGCCTATGACGCCCAGGTCGGGATCGGCTGCGACTTCTGCGAACACAGCGCCAAAAGAATGGCATGAAGTTGTTTTGTCATCCAATTGAGGTTTCACGCGGCCGGTTGTGTCCACGGTTGATTCCCGCCGCGCCCGAGCACAGCGGTGTGCGCTCGGCTTTTGTAGGAGCCGATTTTAAAAATATTTTTCTGCCTTCGAATTCCACTTCTTCAAGGCCGGCCGTATGTACGGGTGAACGGGTCACCCAAGATAAATTTTTGCCGGGCTTGCAGGGGCGGTCTGCTCAACGGCGGGCCGATGCTGGCGGTGCTCATCGAACCTGCGGAAATCGGCGCTTCGGGATACTTTGTGTCGCCAAGTCTGGCATCGACAAGGTCAGGAGAAATGCCCAAGACGTCGGCCGTGATCTGGGGTATGATCGTATCCATGCCGGTCCCGGTTTCCTGACCCCCGACGCAACCAGAACTCTGCCGTCCGGCTGAAGACGAACCAGCGCTTTCGACGGAAGATTCTTGCCCGGGGTAGGTTTGGGTCGCCATGCCCCATCCCATGAGTTGTGAGCCATCGCGCATGGCGCGCAGTCCAGTCATCATATTTTTCATTGAGTTACTCGACGTAATTCGCTTGTCCCGGATGAATTTCCGCGTAGCATGAATCGTTCCACTCAGATGCCGAATCGCTCGGCGAGGGTTTTGGCCTTTGGGGGAAGGTGGAAATCCATCGGGTTTCCTCTGTAGGGACAACAAAGGCCCCGGACGCATCATAGTGAGGCGTCCTACGTCTCGAAGGCCGAGGGAAACTTGGGTCCCGGAGCTCAATACAAAATCAATGGCGTGCCGAGCGGGGCGACTGCCCCGCTCTGAAAGATGAGATCACTAAATATGAAATCACTTACGAAAGGTTTGCGTTGCACAATCGCCCTGTTGGCAGCATCACTCCTGGGCACTGCGCTGGTGCAGCGAGTAGTGGCGCAGGACCAGTACGATCAAGATGATCCACCGAGCCGTGTGGCGCGTCTGGGATACTTGCAAGGTTCCGTTTCATTTCAGCCTGCCGGGGAGTCGGAATGGGTCGAAGCCGCTCAGAACCGGCCGATGACGACGGGCGATCAGCTCTGGGCCGACCAGGACTCTCGCGCCGAACTCTCGCTGGGATCGGCTGTGATCGATTTAAATAGCAATACGGGAATCTCCATTCTCAATCTGGACGATCGCACCACGCAAATCCAGCTCAGCTCGGGGTCCATCAACGTACGCGTTCGACATTTGAACCGGGATGATGCTTTTGAGATCGACACTCCCAATCAGGCGTTCTCTATTTTCCAGCCGGGACGATACCGTGTCGAAGCGAGTGAAGATGGAAGTTACACCGTGGTCAGTATTCGCCAGGGTGAAGGCGAATCGACCGGCAACGGGCAAACCTACACACTGCATGCGGGCCAGCGCGCCACTTTCGACGGAACAGATACGCTGAACGCCCAAGTCGAGGATCTCGGTGGACCTGACGACTTCGAAAATTGGAGCGACGGCCGCTATCAGCGCTATGAAAACTCGCGGTCGGCGAGATATGTCTCGCCTGATGTGGTCGGCTACGAGGATTTGGATGAAAACGGCGACTGGCGTCCGGAGTCCAGCTACGGGAACGTCTGGTTTCCTCATGTATCAGAAGGATGGGCTCCTTATCGTGAAGGGCACTGGGCCTGGGTTGATCCCTGGGGATGGACCTGGGTGGACGACGAACCTTGGGGCTACGCTCCCTTTCACTATGGCCGCTGGATGTCGGTGGAAGGACGCTGGGGTTGGGTGCCGGGACCGATGGGAGTAGCGCCGGTTTACGCGCCCGCTCTGGTCGTGTTTGTTGGCGGAGGCGGCGGATTCGGCGGCAATATGGGCTGGTTTCCGTTAGGCCCCCGAGAAGTATATGTGCCGTCGTATGCGGTGAGTCGCGGATACGTCAACCGCGTCAACGTCAGCAACACCACCGTCAACACCGTGACGGTGACCAACATCTATAACACTACCATTGTTAATAAAACTACCGTCATCAACAATGTCACGTATGCGAACAGAAGCGTTTCGGGGGCGGTGACCGCTATTCCGCAACAGGCCTTCGCCAGCGGACAGCCCGTTGCCAGGGCGGCAGTGGCCGTCAACGCAAGGGAGATTTCATCGGCGCCGGTGAACGCTAGAGCGGCAGTCGCGCCGACCACCAACAGCGTATTGGGATCGCATGCCAGTACCGCGAACCACGTTAAAGCGCCGCCCGCCCCAGTGGCTAGCCGTGCGATCGTAGCAAAGGCAAAAGTGCCGCCTCCACCAGTCCCATTCGCAGCCCGGCAACAGGCGCTGGCAGCCCATCCCGGGCAGCCGATTGGCCGGCAGGAGATGCAGCATTTACAGCCGACGAACAATTCAGCGGCTGCGCGTCCTCAGGTGAAGCAGGCCCCTCCGGGAAAACCCGCTACTGCCACCGCGGCGAAACCAGGTACTCAGCCCGGCAGGCCGCAGGGCAATCAACCCGCAAATCGACCGGCTAATCCACCGGCCGCAAA
>Ga0206999_10125_pt2 | contig 15412 bp, 12 predicted proteins | sample Alteio_BWMinCont_92_FD_153482 | JGI IMG/M metagenome (GOLD analysis project Ga0206999, IMG submission 153482) | Enriched cells from forest soil in Barre Woods Harvard Forest LTER site, Petersham, Massachusetts, United States -... | ecosystem: Environmental > Terrestrial > Soil > Temperate forest >...
CCGAAAACTACTTCCAGCGCAATCGCGACGGCAAGCTGCTGCTGCGACGAGCCATGTCCAACATGCTGCCCCCCGAGATCGCCAAGGCCGAGAAAAAGGGCTTCTCGGCTCCCGACGCGAGCTGGTTCAAGGGTGACAGCATTCAATACGTCCGCGACACGCTCTGCAGCCGCTCATCACCGGTCTATGACTATCTCGATTTTGAGACGATTCAAGGTCTGGTGGGCGAGCATCTGCAGGGGCGAAAAAACCTTCGATTGCTGATCTGGTCGCTGCTCAACTTCAGTTCGTGGTTGAAAGCGTTCGGTGGGAGCAGCCATTCCAGTTTTCTTCCGGCTGAGACGCCCACCATCGCACTGCAACCCTATCAAGTTCACAACTCCAGCAGACAGCGGTGGTCGGCATGATCGAACGGATTCTGATTACTGGAGCCACAGGCTTCATTGGACGCCACGTGTTGCGGCACGTCCGTCAGGCCGGCTATGAGGTGGAAGCGATTTCACGCCGGGGAGGTTCTGTCGACGGAACGGAGGTCCACTCGCTCGACTTGGCGGACGACACGCGTGTGCAGCAGTGGGTTGCGTCTCGAAAGTTTGCCGCGATCCTGCACCTGGCATCCGACATTCCGGACAATGTCCATGGTCCGTCAGGCGAGCGGGCGCTGGGAATCAACCTCGCATCGACCCACAACATGTTGCGACTGGCACGCGACCAACGGTGCCTTTTCGTCTATACGTCGAGCAGCTCGATTTACGGGCTGTTGGCGGCGCGTACAGCCCCCGTGACCGAAGCCGAACCGCCCAATCCGCAGAACTTGTACTCGTTCAGCAAATACGCCGGCGAAATCCTCTGCCGACAGTTCGCTGAACAACACGGAATATCGTGCTCGATCCTGCGAGTTTCCGCGCCCTACGGCCCCGGTGCGAATCGCCGAACGGTCATAAATCTGTTTCTTGAATCGGCGCTGCGCGCCGGCGAAATCACGCTCTTGGGGACAGGCGCGCGGTCTCAGGATTTCACCTTCGTCGATGACGTGGCCAGGGCGATCATTTTGGCCATGGAACATAAGATCACGGGGACGTTCAACATTGCGGGCGGCTCACCCGTCTCGATGCGGCAGTTGGCGGAGGAGGTACTTCGAGCCGTGCCAAGCTCAGCGTCGGCCATTCGTTGCCTGGACCGGGCGGATCCCGAGGAAAACAGTCGCCCTTGGTATGCGATCGACCGTGCTCGCGACGAGTTGGGTTGGACACCGCGGATCGACCTGGCGGAAGGCCTCCGTCGGACCGCGGCCTCGCTGTGTGAGGAGTAGGACGTGCTGCTGGGATTGATTTCCGACATTCATGCAAACATTTACGGCCTGGAGGCGGCCTTGGAAGCCCTGCGCCTCAGGGGCGTCGATGCAATCCTCTGCGCTGGCGACTTGGTGGGCTATTACCCTTATGTGAACGAAACGCTCGACATGTTGCGGGAATACGAAGTCGAGTGCGTGCTGGGCAACCACGACGCCATCGTCGTGGGCAGACTGCCGGCTGAACCGGCGGAGCGCCTTAAATACCGCGTCGACGCCACGGAAGACGCCCTGGCACCGCACCACCGCGATTGGATCGCCCAGTTGCCGCTGCGCCGCCGCTACAGTTGGGGACAGGCCACTTTGGAACTGTGTCACGGCAGTCCTTGGTTTCCCCTCACGGAATATATCTACCCTGATTACGACCAGTTCGAGCGATTTGCCGCTCACTCCGCGGCATATGTGATCCTGGGACACACGCACTGGCCGCTGCTGCGACGGGAGGGGAACGTCACCATATTCAATCCCGGATCATGCGGACAACCGCGAGACTGGCGTCCGGGTGCGTGCTATGGCGTCCTGTCAGTTGATGACAATCGGTGTGAGTTGCACCACACGGAATATGATCTTTCCACTCTTCTGGCGGATTTGAAGAGGCAGCGCTTCGAGCCCGCTTTGATCGAGATTCTCACCAGGACGAAATGAACGGCTTTGGCCTAGATCTTCAGAGGAATTCCAGATATGTCTGAACCCCTTCGCGTTCTGGTTACGGGCGTCGGCGGCGGTGGCCACGGTCATGAAGTCGTCAAGGCGCTGCGCCTGGCCGGCCGGTATTGGCTGGTCGGCGTCGATATGTCGGAGCAGAGCTATGGCCTGTCGGATGTGGACGAAGCGTACAAGGTGCCCCCCGCCTCCGATCCGGCTTACATCGATACCTTGCTGGAGATTTGCAAACATCGGCAGACGAAGGTGTTGATTCATGGATCCGAACCGGAGCTGAAGAAAATCTCCGAGCATCGCGAGCGTTTTCGCGATGCAGGGGTGCTGCCTCTCGTCAACACGCGCGACGTGATCGCCCTGGGGATGGACAAGTGGGCGACGATCGAATTTCTCCAGAAGCACGGATTCCCCTTCCCGAAGTCGGCGATGGTGCGCCGGTGTGAAGACATTCCGGCAGATTTCCCTTTCCCCGCGATCGTGAAGCCTGCCGTCGGTGGAGGCGGATCGAAGAACACGTTTGTCGCGCAGAACGCCGAGGAACTTCGCTTCATGGGCGAGTACCTCGTGCGTCGCGGCGCGATCGTGCTGGTGCAAGAGTACGTGGGAACGCCCCACGATGAATACACGGTCGGAGTCCTCCACACGCTGGATGGCAAATTCGTCAGTTCGATCGCCCTGCGGCGCGACATCCTCAGCGGCCTGTCCAACTTCATCAAGGCAACCAACTCCACAGGCCGCCCTGAATTGTCGCCCCTCCTGGCGGTCTCGTCGGGTGTCTCCCAGGGTGTCATTGATGATTTCCCCGAAGTCCGGCGCGCTTGCGAAGCGATCGCCGCGGCAATCCAGTCTCGCGGGCCAATCAACATTCAATGCCGTTTTGTCAACGGCGTCCTGTATCCCTTCGAAATCAATCCCCGATTTTCGGGGACAACCTACCTGCGAGCCCTGGCGGGAATCAACGAACCGGACCTGCTGATCCGTCACCATGTGTTGGGCGAAACACTGCCTGCAAGCATCCCCTTCGAGCGAGTTCGCATCGTGCGCGGCCTGGCCGAACGCAAGATGTCGCTGAATCACGACATCGCGCCGTGGCGTGCCCCATTGGATTCATAGGCTTCGGATAATGGCGTATTGATAATACAACAACAGCACTAACATATGTTCAATAGCATTTACAGGAGACGTGCCAATGACCGCTCAGGCGCAGGAGATTCTCGAGGCGAACATTGCCTATCATACGGCGCTCGCGGAGACGTATGACGTGGAACAACCGCACTACAAGGCGGAAAATGTCGAGCGGGTCGACCACGTTTTTCGCCGCCTGGCCGAGGAAACCGGCGGCGGAAGCCTGCTGGATCTTGGTTGTGGGACCGGGTTCGTCATCAACATCGCAAAGAAATACTTTCGGCGCGTGGTTGGTGTCGATATCACACGCGAAATGATGGATCGAGTCGATCGGTCGAATGGCCAAATCGAGCTGTATCTCGCGGACACCGCCGAGTTGCCGCTTGACGACGATCAGTTTGATGTCTGCACCGCGTCGAGTTTCCTCCATCATCTTCACAGCCTGGCACCCACTCTTCGAGAAGCGCATCGATGCTTGCGGCCCGGCGGAATCTTTTATTCGGACCAGGATCCGAACCGTCATTACTGGCTGCTCATGGAGCAACTCCAATCGCGCGGCGACGTTCGTGGCTCGGTCCAACGGGAGATACGGTCGGTGCTGTCGGTCAGCGATGACGTCGCCGAGGAAAAGGGACTGAGCGAAGAAGTGGTCGCCCTGGCCGAGTATCAAAAGATCAAATTCAAGGGCCTCGATCCTGACGACGTGCTGCAGATTTTCAGTGACGTCGGATTCGAATCCGCACGCTGCCAGTTCGAATGGTTCCTCGGACAAGGGCCGGTCATGCACCAGCAATCCGTGGAAACGGCCCGCATCGTGGATCAGTATTTGAGGGACCATTTGCCGGCCACACGACATCTGTTCAAGTATCTGGCCTTTTTCGCGAGCAAGTAAACATGATCGTCGTCGTCGATTACAACATGGGCAACCTGGGATCCATCTTGAACATGTTCAAGAAGATTCGAGTGCCGGCGATCCGATCCTCCGATCCCAGCGTCATTGCCGCTGCTGACAAATTGATTTTGCCAGGCGTCGGAGCATTCGATCAGGGGATGAGAAATCTGGAGACACTCAACCTGTTGGCCCCTCTTCACGACGCCGTCTTGAACCGTGGAACACCGGTGTTGGGAATCTGTTTGGGCATGCAATTGCTGGGCCGCCGCAGCGAGGAGGGGCAATGCCCCGGGCTCAACTGGATCGAAGCCGACACCGTGCGGTTTCGCTTTAGCCCGGAATCCCGCCGGTGCATTCCCCACATGGGCTGGAACACGGTCAAAACTCCACGAACCAGCGATCTCTTTTGCGGATTGGAATCAGCGGCAAGGTTTTATTTCGTTCATTCCTACCACGTTGTCTGCGATCGCGAAGAGCACACAGTGGGATTGACCGATTATGGCTTTCCGTTCATATCTGCCGTTCAGAAGCAGAATATTTATGGCACTCAGTTTCATCCGGAAAAAAGCCACCGATTCGGCCTGACATTGCTCCAGAATTTTGCCGAACGCGCGTGCCGTGCAGAGCGGCAGGCGCCGTTAAACATCCCCGATCTTCGAGCCGCCTGATCCGGCAATGTGCGTTGTTGCGACCGATTCACCGTTAAGTCTGAATCCTTCCAGGAGAAATCCATGTCCGCTGTTCCCAACCGCGCAACTCGCAGCGTGCCACCGCTTGCGCTCGCATCGAAAGTATCCTGCACGCGATGCATTTACGACGAAGCCACCCCGTCAATCGTCTTCGACGAGCAGGGAGTCTGCAACTACTGCCAGATGCACGACCGCCTGTGCGAGGAATACCCCATCGGCGACGAGGGCCAGCAGCGACTGCGAAAGCTCGCCGACGAGATTCGCAAGGCCGGTCGCAACAAGAAGTATGATGTGGTGGTCGGCGTGAGTGGCGGGTGCGATTCTTCTTACATGCTGCTTCAGGCAAAAGAACTCGGCCTTCGGCCGCTGGCGGTCCATTTCGACAACACATGGAACTCAACGACTGCGACCGAGAATATTCACAGTGTCCTGAAGGCGCTCCAAGTCGACTTGTTCACATACGTCGTTGACAACGAAGAATACGACGACCTCTACCGTTCCTTTCTCGCGGCGGGAACAGCCGACACGGACGGCCCCACCGACATCGCGCTGGCCGTCGTGATGTACATGGCGTGCAAGAAACACGGCATCAACTACATGTTTGAGGGGCACTCATTTCGAACGGAGGGGGTCTCACCGTTGGGCTGGTTCTACATCGATGGCAAATACATTCAATCCGTGCAAGACACATACGGCACACGCAAGCTGAAGACATTCCCAAATCTGTCGCTGTTCCGATTTCTGAAGTGGACGATGTTCAGCAAAATCAAGAAGATCCGCCCGCTGTACTACATCGACTACCGCAAGGAGGAGGTCAAGCAGATGTTGACCCGCGACCTGGGCTGGAAGTGGTACGGGGGACATCACCTGGAAAATCGATTCACGGCATTCTGTCACAGCTATCTGCTGCCACAGCGATTCGGCATCGACCACCGGTTGAACGGGCATTCCGCGCTGGTCCGGACGGGCCAGATGTCGCGTGAGGAGGGACTGCAGGCAATCGCCAGCCTGCCGGAATACGATCCGGAACTGATCGAGTTGGTGAAGAAGCGACTGGGATACACGGACGTCGAATTCGAACGCCTGATGACCCAGCCCAAGCGGACTTATCGCGACTTCAAGAATTACAAATCGACATTTGAACGCCTGCGCCCGCTGTTCTGGTTGTTGTACAAGATGGAACGCGTCCCCAAGAGCTTCTACATCAAGTACACATCCAAAAGTAGCATTTGACTGATCCAGACCTGTAGCCTCGCAGGATTGGAGTTTCTCCGCACCAATCACCGCCTGGCGGCGTCGCGCCGCGAAGAAGAGCCTAAAATGCTTGCGACACGAGTCATACCGTGCCTCCTTTTGCGGAACGGAGCCCTGGTAAAAACAATCCGCTTTCGCAACGCCAGTTACGTCGGCGATCCTGTGAACACCGTGCGCATTTACAACGAAAAGGAAGTCGACGAACTGGTGGTTCTGGATATTTCGGCGACGCCTGCCAACAAGCGTCCGCAATTCAATCTGATTGAAGAGATCGCCAGCGAGTGTTTCATGCCGTTCACCTACGGTGGCGGCATCCGCAACGTTGAAGATGCCAAGACGCTCTTCAGCCTGGGGGTCGAGAAACTGATCATCAACACGTGCGCCGTCGAGAACCCAAAACTTGTCTCGGACCTCGCAGAACGCTTCGGAAACCAAAGTGTCGTGGTGTCGATCGATGTAAAGAAGAAAATGTTCGGCGGATATGAGGTGTATACGCACGGCGGACGGACGCGGACGGGATTGGCGCCGGAACGTTACGCGGAACAGATCACAAAATGCGGCGCCGGCGAACTGCTTGTCACGGCGATCAACAACGATGGCGTGATGCAAGGATACGATCTGGAACTCGTGAAGCGAGTCACCGGGGCGATTGACGTGCCGGTCATCGCCAGTGGAGGGGCGGGTTCCCTCGAACATTTCCGCCAGGCTGTTGAGATCGGCGGTGCTTCGGCGGTCGCGGCGGGGAGCATGGTCGTTTACCAGGGTCCGCATCGGGCAGTGCTGATCAACTTCCCCACTCCGCAGGAACTGACTCAATACTTGCCGAACCGCGCCGCCTGATTTTCCGCCGGCCCTTGTGCGGATTCTTCCCGGTGCTCGACGGCGGCCCGACGACAACGTGTTCATGACCACAACGGAGGTCGAAATGGTTTTCTTTCTGCTGGCATCGTCACTTGCGACAGTGTTCCTGATCCGTGTCATGCCACTCGTGCTCTGGGGACGTCCAGACCTGTCAACGGGCGACGTCATCAATCATCTGAACCTCGTCGACGGCTTTCGCGCCAACCGACACCGGCTGCCGGATTTCCAGGACAAGTTCCTGCTGGCCGAAACGGAATCGTACAGCGTCATGTACCATTGGATGCTGTCGTTTCTGCCACAGCGCGTCGTCGATCACATGGAACCGGTGTTCGGAGCGCTGGTGGAGACGATTCACGGTCTGTTCCTGTTCGCCGCCGCATATCTGTTTGCACGACACTTTCCATTCGGCCCCAATCCTGAATCGGTGGCATTCATCGCAACTCTGTTGTTTGGAGCGACGCCGCTGCTGCTTGGAATCGAAAACTATGGGAGAGTCTTTCGACTTTCGGCCAGGCCATTTGGGGTATTGCTAACCACGCTGACGTTCACGTCAATCGTACTTTTCCTGCACACTGAAAACTACGCCTGGCTCGGAGTCGGAGGCGTTGCGTTTGGATTGGTGGCACTGTCAAGTCATTTTGGAGTCCAGGCAGTCGTTCTCATCACAGGCTTCATGAGCATTGTGATCGCCGACTGGCGCCCGCTGTTGATAATGCCGATTGGCCTCGTCGCCGGAACGCTTCTCTCGCGCGGGCACCTTTTGCGAATCCTGAGTGGATGCCTGTACCACTCATATTTGTACTGCACTTACTTCAGTCCGATCACGCATTTCACCACGTCTTACACGCTGACGAATTTCATCTCATGGCCGGTCACGTTGTTCACCCGGCCAAGAAAGGCAATCGATCTGCTTCTGACACACTACTTGTTCATTCCGGTGACGCTGTTTCCCTGGTCGATTCTTCTGCTCGCCACCTATGTGACGCGGCCGGCATGGATACAACCCGATGGTTCGTTGGAAAAACAACTGCTTGGCTGGTACGTGGCAGGGAACATGGCCATGCTGCTGACGATCCTGCCGTGGTTTCGCTTTTTGGGCGAAGCCAGCAGGTACGTCATCCACTCGGTGACGCCGGTATGCATCATCGCATCTTACCGATTGTTGTGGATTGACGACTCGCGACTATGGGCCCTGACAGGATTCCTTTCCGTCGTGGCCGTGGCCGGATTGATGTGCAATTACTGGATTTCGTTCGCGGTGCGGCGAAGCGACCCCGACCGGAAACTCTTGTACGAGTGGATCAAGAATCAACCGGCCAGCACATTGCTGACAATCGACCTGCGGCTCAGCTTCCTGCTGTGCTTTCGCACGCCGCATCGAGCAGTTCATTTTCACATCAACGCCCCAGGTGGAAAGAAACTTGAGGCGTTAAAGCGGCTCCTTTCTGAGGCATATCCTTTTCCGAGCAACAACTTGGACAACATTATTCGCGAACACGACGTGGACTTGCTTGTTGTCGACAACAACGCGGCGGCGCAATTCTCCGAACGGACCGGGGGAAAGCAATATGATTTTTCCGGATATGAACTGTTATACGAATTGGGTCGATTTCGTGTCTATAAAACACATTCGACGGCGATCACCGGCACGGCCGAACCACACCTAATGGCGGTCGCATAGCACATCCATGCAAACAGCCAGCAAACATGCATTCTGGGTGACGTCCCTGTACCTGTGCGGAATGATCGCCGAGCGCGGCGCTCTGTTCCTCATGCTGCCGTTCATAACGCGTCATTTGGCCCCATCCCAATTCGGAGCATATTCGCTGCTTCTGCTGTCCGGGACGGTCGTCAACTATTTCGTTGTTTCGCCGCCGATGCAGGCGCTGGAGCGTTTTTTCTATGACCCTGCCTACCAGAAGGATCGCGGCAGCCTGCTGGGCAGCCTCGTTCTCGTGCTGTTTTGCAAGGCCGCAGCCGCAGCAGCGCTTTACGCGCTGGTCACATCGTACTTGCTGGGGAACCAGGGGACTGCCGTCCGCGCGTTTACCGCAGTTGTGCTTCTTTCTCCATTGGCCTCCATGTTTCTGCTCTTTCTGCAGCTTACCGAGCGGGCATTGGTCTGCGTGGCGATTTCCGTGGTCAGTGTTGTGGTTGGGACCGGCGTGTCCATCGGCTGCCTCGTGTATTATGGCTGGGGTGCAGAGGCGCTTGTGCTCGGCAGCATCGTGCAATTCGGTCTGGTCGTGGCGGCGGCGCTGCCGTTCGTACTGATGGAGGCTCGCTGGTGCATTCGTTGGCGAATCATTGCGGATCCGCTTCGCTGGGGTTACTCGTTGTTGCCGTCGGCCTATTCCGATTTGATGCTTCAATCCGGCGATCGGTATCTCTTGGCGGGCTATTGCGGAACTGAGGCCGTTGGACTCTACGATCTGGGTTATCGAGTGTCGTCCGCCATTTCCCTGCTGCTAAGTCAACCGGCCAAACGGGGACTGCATCCGCTGATCCTCAAGATGCAAGGGGACGTCGATGCGCAAAAACGCTTTATCCGAACATGTGCTTCGTGGATTTATGTTCTTGGCCTCGGATTGGGAGTCGCATTTGCGGTTTTTGCGCGTGAAATCATTGTCTTCGTCGCGCGTGACAGCTCGTATTGGCCTGCCTGGGTCATCATTCCAGTAATTGCCTTTGCCTACGTGCAGCACGGTATTGGGCAGTTCCTGAATTACGGCATTGTCATGGCAAAAAAGGGATCAGCCGACAACATTTGCGTTCTGTTGGCAGCCGGAAGCAACATTCTCATTAACGTCGCGCTGATTCCGTTCTTCGGTATCATGGGCTCGGCGATCGCGACGCTTGCCAGTTTCCTGGTATTGAACGCTTTGAAGATGTTCTTCTCCCGGCGACTCTACGGACTTACATTCGATTTGCGGAAGATGGGTCACGCAAGTGCGGTCGCCTTGTGCATGGTTGCGCTGGCGATCGGCACCGATCTCCTGGGAGGCTTGTCTCCAGTCGCCCTTGCTGCCACAAAAACGTGCTGCATCATTGGATTTCCGGCCGGCCTTTGCCTCACTCGCTTTTTCAGTCCTGCTCAATGGCGCGACGTTGCGTCGCTGTTCATGAGCTGCTGGAACAAGAGCGTTTCGATCGGTGCGGGCGCACTGAATCAATTTGTGTTCAAGACAGATGCTGGCGTCCAGCGAAGCCGAATCCGTCAGGCAGCTTCTGATGCGGAGGGATTGAAATGATAGGCTATTCGCTGTTATTTGTCTGGGCCGTCATGTGGGGGTTCTCTCTTGCGACCAATCGGGATATTTTTTCCCCGGCAAAAATGTATATGTTCTCGGTTTTCTTCTACTTCGCGGACATCTTCGTAAATCCGTACGATGATGCCGTCACGGTCACGTATAGCGCATTGCTGCTTCTTGGGCTGGTGCTGGCGATTCAGGAAAGTTATCTGCCATTCCATCGCGTGGCTCAGCGTGCCAGGGTGGAAACTTCACGAATGCGCCTGTGGCCGGTGACCAGGACGCTTTGGCTTCTGTCGGCGGTGCCCATCGCGGCTCAAATTGCACTGATTGTGCTGATGGGTGGAATTAACGGATATGTCAATACTTTGGGCATGCGAGTCTTGGAGCATCGCGGATTGGGGCCGGTTACGATGCTCATCGGAATTTTTCCAGTCATCAATGTCGTTTACTTCACAGTCGGATTGTTGAGCCGGGAGGCCGGCAAAGGATGGTGGCTGGGATATTCGGCGCATGGACTTCTGTACGTGATAATCGGCCTGGCGTCTGGTTCGCGTGGAGCGCTGCTGAACAACGTCGTCTTGATGTTGATGGCGTACCATTATTTGCGGCGGAGGGTTCCGCTGACTGGCAGTCTGGTCGTGGCGGCTGGAGTTCTGGTGGCGGCGAGCCTGATCGGTGCTGCACGAAATGGAATCAAGATGGGGGATGAGGGATTGGTGACCGGGTTGGAGAACCATAATCAATCGACATTTGAGAGTTCTCATTTTCACTACGGCCTGGAGCCGCTCGTGCTTGTGTACAGTCGCCCCCCGGACGAGCTGCATCTTGGATTGACGTTCGCCACTGTGTTCACGAATCCGATTCCGCGAGTGATCTGGCCGGGAAAGCCCGAAACCGGGGGAGTCGTGTTGACGAAATTATATACCGATGACGCATGGGATGGGGCGTCGAATTTGAGCACCGGGCTGATCGCCGAGTCGGTGTTGAACTTCGGCTGGTGGATCGGGGTGCCGTTTGGATTCTTCTTGATATGGGGCGCGATGACTTATGTGGGAGTGAAGTACGATTTGCTGAATCGTCGTTACCTGTCAATGGGTGGATGTGAAAAGATCCAACCGGTGTTGGCGTATTTATTCCTGGTGTTTCTGGTGACGAGTTTATTGTGTGGCGAGTTTACGAGCAGCATCATTACAGCCGTGGTCGGGCGTTTGCTTCCGCTGGCAGTCATTGGCGGAATCATCGTTCGCGTTTCCGGATACCGCCAGCAAAACTATCGGATTCCAAGGGTTGCGGCATCAAGGCGGTTTGCCCATCAGCCAACCCGTTAAATCTTCGAGGCGCCTTGATATGCATGTCGCGCTGGCAAATGTGACGAACGGCGGTCTAAGTGGCGGGAGCCTGAAATATCTGGAAGTGCTCGGCCCGTTGCTTTCCCGCCATCCGGCGGTTTCCCGATTGGATCTGTTCGTTCCACCGCAGGCCGCCAAAGGATTGAAGCAGAATTCGTCGCTCAATTGGGAATCGTGGAACCCAAGAGACGTGACGCGGGGGTTTCGCGGCCTTCGATCGGAACTGCGAATCCGTCGTCCGGATGTCGTTTTCATTCCCACCGCGCGCTGGCTGGATTGCGGCCCGATTCCCGTGGTGGCGATGGTTCGCAACATGGAGCCACTGGCCATTCCCTTCGGCGAGAATCCATGGCTGGAGGCGATCAGGACGCTGGCTCGCAGATACGCAGCCAGACGTGCGTGCCGAAAGGCGGAGCGAGTCATCGCCGTGTCGAACTTTGTCAAGGAATTCCTCACGAGCAGATGGCGTCTTCCCGCCAGCAAGATCGCCACCGTCTACCACGGCATTGACGCGGCCAGCGTTGATTACGGGGTTCAACGTCCCGCGGCGCTCGAACCGTCCTCGAAGCCGTTTCTCTTCACCGCCGGATCCATTCGCCCGTATCGTCGCCTGGAAGACGCCATTGCCGCATTGCCCGAGATTGGACGGCGGTGCGGTGATCTTCCGCTTGTCATTGGCGGAGAGACTGAACCTGCGATGCGATATTATCGTCGTCGTCTGGAGCGATTGGCGGAGTCGCTGGGATGTGCCGACAGAGTCGTGTGGTGCGGCAAGTTGTCCCAGGCGGAAGTCGCCTGGTGCTTTTCGCGGTGCGCGGCGTTTCTGATGACCAGCCGCGTGGAGGCTTGTCCCAATACTGTCTTGGAGGCCATGGCCCACTCGTGCGTCAGTGTCTCGACAGATTGTCCGCCAATGCCGGAGATGTACGGAGAAACAGCATTCTTCTATCGTACGAATGAACCGCGGCAACTCGCCGAGCAAGTCCATGCTGCAATCTCCCTGTCCGCGGAGCAACGACAGGCCAGGCGCGCCAGTACGCTGCGGCGCGCTGGCGAATTCTTGTGGCAACGCACGGCGGACGACACTGTCCGCGAGTTGCTGGTCGCAGCGGGACGAACCATGAAATTGTCACAGCACGAGTTTGCAGCGTAGGGCTGTTTCGGGTACCGCGTAACGCGGGTAACGACATTTCAAACCGAAAAACGGCAGTAGCCGAACTCGTGAGAGTTCGGGGGCACGCACGAAAGCCCTGAATTCTCACGAATTCAGCTACAAGAATCGTGACCCGCGTTGGGTGCCACGGTCACGGAGTCTTCGATGTGGCCGTGTGAGGACCTCAAGCCGACTTTCGTTCGCACGGTCACGTCGAAGACTTCGTGACCGTGGCACCCGAAGTGGAAAAGTATTGGCCGCGCATCCAGGGCAATTCCATCTTGCTGCGGATTTGAGAAGTCCATACAAGTTTCGCGCTGCGGGCTCAACGATAGTCTCGTCCAAATATGAAAAGGGGAGATTCACATGTGGAGATGGTTCTCATTTGCGCTGGTTTTTCTGCTCGCGACCAGTCTGGTCTTTGCTCAAAATCCCACTCCAGTTCTGCAAACGTCGAATGTCGGCCTGCTCGACTTGGCCGTGCAGACGTTGTTCGGTATCGATTCGAGCTGGGGGACAGCGCAAATCGGTAGCGACCTTTCCGCGCGAGCCATCAATTCCGATCTCAACGGCGCTCTCGAGTTAGCAAGTGACAATACTCTGTATGTCGCGCAAACAAACGGCGCCGGCACGGCGATGTTCGACAAGTTCACAGACGGCGGTCTGGACGGTGCGGGGCTCGTGACTCGCAGGGCCAGGGGTACGCCCTCATCGCCGGTCGACGTCGGTAATGGAGACCAAATTGGCTACATGGACTTTAGAAGTTATTCCGGTACTCAGTTCTTCCAGCAGGTCTCGATTTATGCTCACGTGGATGGGGCGTTTGCCAGCGGCCAGGCTCCGCCTTCACGGCTGGCATTTGCCACGAATTCTGCGAACTGCGGCGGATTGGAGCGGATGCGAATTGACTGCAATGGCTATGTGTATGTTAACACGACCTATCAGCATCCGCAGATTGCGAGCAGCGCGTACTTGACGGTGAAAAGCGAGCAAAACGACTGGACCAGCGTCATTCAAGCCGCTCCAACTTCAGGGCCGGGATACGGCCTGCGAGTTCATACGGACGGCGCGACGGCTCAAGACATTCCGTTCGTGGTTTCAAGCGGAGCAGGCTCTGGCACAGTCACGTTTCGAGTGAACGGTGATGGCAGTGTCCTGTATGGCACGGCCAGCATGCCGACGAGCAACTCCAAGAACGTGTTCGTCTTCGGCGACAACGGCGCTGCCCCGGCGCTGGGAGTGTCGACCGCGGCGATTTACAACAACGGCGGCGAGATGTTCGCGATGAACAGCAGCGGCACGGCCACGAAGATCTCGAAACATTACGACCCGGACGAGGCGGCGAAGTGGGGGCTGGACATTCCCGACAGCGACCTGCTGCCCGAGATCGAATATGAGAGCAACGCCTTCATCGGCGTTGAGGCGCTGACCTACACGAATCCGGCAACCGGCATTCGGCAGCGGGTGACTCGACCGCTGGATTCGTCGCTCCGCCAGGACTGGACGGCCGCGCAGGTCGCTGCCTGGCGTCAGCGGGAGGTGGAACGCCAGAAGTACGAGGAAGCCAAAGCGCGTCACGCCGAACGAAACCCGGACGAACCGTTTGCTGGCGTCAAGCCGGAAGAATACGTTCCCGTCGATCCTCCGAAATGGATGCAACGGCGTGGAGTATTGCCACTGAATGCACAGGCATTTTACGAGGCCATCTCGGAGGCGGACGTGGCGAACGCGAATCGCGAAACCGAAGGTCGTCAAGAATCGGCCAGAGCATTCGTCGATTTGCAGCCGGAACTGGCGAATCAAAGGTAGTGAAGGCCTGCTAACTACACACGTAGCGGCCCTGTCTCAGGGAACGGTTGACGTTCGGTGAAATCCCGCTCCCTCACGGTCAATGGCACTCATTTTGCGAATCGTTCAACTTTCTTGTAGCTGAATTCGCAAGAATTCAGACTGTTTTTCAATCGTCTGAATTCTTGCGAATTCAGCTACGGCCCGGAATGAGTGCGAATGCCCTGCCGCATCAAAACGCCTGCTGGAAATTCTCCTGCAGGCGTTTTTATTGGTTTTTCAGGCGTCCGACGGACTGACTGCAAAGATCTTCTGCAGATTTCTCCCAAAAAACTTGACGCATCAGGTCAGACGTCCGCAAGATTTACTCAAATTGCGGGCGCCTCTTGTTTTGCTGTTGAAGAAGGAGAATTCGCATGTTGCGTTCGTTTTCGCTTGCATTGGCTGTTCTGCTTGCGACCAATTCGGCCTTTGCCGGAAATCCGGATCCGGTTTTGCAGACTTCGAACGTCGGTCTGCTTGACTTGGCCGTGCAGACGCTGTTCGGTTTCGATTCGAGCTGGCAACAGTTGCAGGTCGGTGGTGACTCTTCCGCGATGGCCTACGGCTCCAACCTTGGCGGTTATTCCGAGGCTGCCAGTTCTAATCCTTTTTATGTCGTGCAAACAAACACGAACGCAAGCTCGGGCACGGCGATGTTCGACAAGATCGTCGATGGCACCGTGGACGGTGCGGGGCTGATTACTCGCCGGGCCAGGGGGACACCCTCGGCGCCATCTGACGTCGAAAATGGCGACCAAATTGGCTACATGGATTTCAGAAGTTTTTCCGGTTATACGTTCTTCCAACAGGTCTCGATCTCCGCCAATGTGGATGGGGCGTTTGCGAGCGGCCAGGCGCCACCGGCACGGTTGGCATTCTCCACGAATCCTGCCAACGGCGGTGGATTGGAACGGATGCGAATTGACAGCAATGGCTACGTGTACATTAACACGACCTATCAGCATCCGCAGATTGCGGCCAACGCGTACTTGAC
>Ga0206999_10190_pt1 | contig 15364 bp, 19 predicted proteins | sample Alteio_BWMinCont_92_FD_153482 | JGI IMG/M metagenome (GOLD analysis project Ga0206999, IMG submission 153482) | Enriched cells from forest soil in Barre Woods Harvard Forest LTER site, Petersham, Massachusetts, United States -... | ecosystem: Environmental > Terrestrial > Soil > Temperate forest >...
ACGTGCGTGGCTGATTCCGCCCCCCGTGGGTACAATTTGCCGTGCCGGACGCGCCCAAGCCGGTTCGAGTGCTCGGGGTGCGAGGTTGCTCGCGATTACCAATCCATTTGGCGCATCCGCTCAAGGATGCGCGCTGTAGTTATTCATCCGCTCGGGCCGTCGCTTCAAAGGAGCCGGCAGAATCGCAGCGAGCCGTGCCGCCTGTTCCCGACCAACGTTCCGGGCAGCGGTTCCGTCGTAGTAACGACACGCCGACTCTGCACCATAAATACCAGGACCCCATTCGACCACATTGAGGTAGATCTCTAGAATGCGCCGCTTGCCGAGGACGAATTCGGCCACCGGTACCAGTGTGAACTCCGCTCCCTTGCGGAGGATTGAGCGGCCCGTTCCGAAAAATAGGTTCTTTACAAGTTGCTGCGTAATGGTTGAAGCTCCGCGAGTGCGATCGCCTTCCAAATCGTCTTCGGCAGCGATTCGGATCTGGTGCCAATCGAACCCATGGTGCTGGTAGAAGCGCGCGTCCTCCGCGGCGATTACAGCGTGCTGGAGATCGGGCGAGATTTGGCCGAGTGGAATGAATTTGTAGCGTTCGTGATACGGCATGTGGTGAATCCATGCCTGCAAGCGGCGCTGGATGTGCACCACGGTTGTCGGTGGGTCGATCCACCGGGCGGTCACAAGGATCAGCGCGGCAAGCGACCAAAGAAGCACCAAGCCGATGGCAAGCCATCGAACAAGGGATCGGAGAAAACCCTTGCGAAGCGGGGTCTTGGGGTGCGTGTCTGTCTTTTCAGTCACATTTCAGAATACTAGCCTGGGCTGGGTTGCCGCTTATGCCTGAGCCTTCTGGCGTTTGCCTTCGTCGCCGTCGGAGCGATGAAGCTGTTTGCCCACGAAAGTCCAAAGCCCAATCCGAGAAAAAGGGACCGACCGGCGTCACGCGCCGGTTCGCGGCCTTCATTCCGGGTACAGGTGCAACCTGTCGCTGACGGATGAGTATATACTCATTATAGAGGTTGGCGTGGCACGGATAAAGAGTCAAGACAAGCGGAATGCGATTCTCGATGCTGCGACGCAAGTGTTTGCTGAGCGCGGTTTGAGTGCAGCGACTTCGGCGATCTCAGCAGCGGCGGGGATTGCTGAGGGGACGCTGTTCACATACTTTACGACCAAGGACCAACTAGTGAATGCCCTTTATCGCGAGATTAAACTGGAACTCGCGGACGCGATGATGTCTGGGTTTCCCCGAAAGAACAGCGTTCGGTCGAGACTCCAGCATATCTGGGACCAGTACGTCGAGTGGGGCCTTAAGAATCCCATGCAGCAAGGCGTTCTCCAACAGGTCCTGGTATGGAATGGACTGACCCAGGAATCGAAAAAGGCGGGGTCAGCTCCATTTGTCGAGATTGAGAGGATGATCGAGGAAGCGCAGCGACAGCATATAGTTCAGGATCTGCCGCGACCCTTTATCCAAATGACTCTGGTGGCGCTCGCGGATACCGTGATGGAGTTGGTGCGGCAGGATCCGAAGAGAGCCGAAATCTATCGCACTGCCGGTTTCGAGATGCTATGGGGCGGCATTCAGCGAAAACGATGATTTTTATTGCATCCATATGAGTGAGTAGGCACTCATATATAAATACGCAATCTAAGCGAGGCTGCGATGAACATTTCTAACAATACGATCCTCATAACCGGCGGAACATCCGGTATTGGTTTAGAGCTCGCTACCCAGCTTCTCGCGCTCGACAACATGGTGGTCATTACGGGGCGTGATCCAGCCAAGCTCGATCGAATCAAGCGGGAACTTCCTCTTCTTCACGTGATCCAAAGCGATGTCAGCGATCCCACGGCGATCGCGTCGCTTTACGAGCGCGTTAGCCGAGAATATCCTGCACTCAACATCCTGATCAACAATGCTGGCGTCATGCGAAAGATCAATCTTCAAGATAAAGGCAGCGATCTGGAGAACATCAGCAGGGAAATCGAGACAAACCTCGTGGGACCGGTGCGTATGGTAAAGCAGTTCCTGCCACTGTTGAAGGCGCAACCGCGCGCGGCAATCGTCAACGTATCGTCAGGGCTTGCCTTCACCCCGTTCCCGATTTCTCCCGTCTACGGTGCTACGAAGGCGGGCCTTCATTCCTTTACGCAGTCTCTGCGGGTTCAGCTTAAGAACACGAGTGTCAAGGTCTTTGAACTGGCGCCTCCGTCTACACAAACGCCCCTGCAGAATGGATTCGATCCCTCCGACACAAACCTCAGCCCCATGATGAACGTGAAGAAGCTCGTGCGACAAGCGATCCGCGGATTTCAGAAGGACCACCTCGAGATACTGCCTGGCCTCAGCAGAATTCTGAGGCTCGTAAGCCGTATCGCACCCGGTTTGGCAGTAAAGGCGGCCAGCGGCCCAGTAGATGCCATGCTGGCACAGACAAAACTCTAGGCTCAACCAGGTGACGATTCAGGTGCTACGCCTAGCGTGTCACCATGTCGATTGCAGCGATAACAGCTGATGAAAGGAGCACGATTATGAAGTTCCGATTGCTTGGCAAGAGCGGACTGCGGGTCTCCGAAGCGGCTCTAGGCACGATGACCTTTGGCGACGACTGGGGATGGGGATCCCCGAAGGATGAAGCGCAAAAAATCTATGAGACCTACCGCGAGGCAGGTGGAAACTTCGTTGATACAGCGAATGTCTACACCAACGGCACGAGTGAAAGATTCGTGGGAGAGTTCATTCATGGCCATCGAGAGAGCGTCGTGTTAGCCACGAAATACTCGAACGCTGCGCCTGGCAGCGATCCGAATGCGGCGGGCAATCATCGCAAGAACATGATACAAGCAGTGGAAGCCAGTCTGAAACGGCTGCAGACCGACTACATAGACCTGTACTGGGTACACATCTGGGATGGGATCACCCCCGTGGAAGAAGTCGTGCGCGGCCTGGACGACATCGTTCGCCAAGGCAAAGTTCTCTACGTCGGCATCTCGGACGCTCCCGCCTGGTGGATCGCTCAGGCAAATACTCTGGCCGAGCTTCGAGGCTGGACACAGTTCATCGGGTTGCAGATCGAGTACAGCCTCATTGAGCGGACGGTCGAGCGCGAACTTGTTCCCATGGCGAAAGCTTTGAACTTGGGAATTCTGGCTTGGTCTCCGTTGGCTAGTGGCGTGCTCACAGGGAAGTATCACGGTGAGGGCAATGCCGGCGGCGCGCGGATGAGGAATGAGGCAATGAAGGAGTTCCTTCCTGAAGAACAACGCGCGGCGCGCATCATCTCGTCGGTGAAGTCGGTCTCCGCGCAGGTCGGTCGCAGCATGGCCCAAGTTGCACTCGCGTGGCTGCGGTATCAAACGGTGCCCGTTATCCCGATCATTGGAGCGCGGAAGCTATCTCAACTCCAGGACAATCTTGGCAGTTTGGATGTGGAGCTCTCCGCCGAACAACTGAAATCCCTCGATCGAGCAAGCCGAATCGAACTCGGATTCCCACAGAGTATTTACGAGAAAGAAATGGCTCGTGCACTTAGGTATGGCGGCGTGAGGGATCGGCTCCTGCTATAGGGCGGCAGCTTCAGGCTGGGTATTGATGGTGAGGGGCAACCGGGAAGGTATGGATTCGTCCGCCGGATCAGTACCGCCCCCCCTGTGGCCATTGACGGCCGAGTCCCGGATTATCGGCTTATGGAGAGTGATCGTGATTGCTCCCGGATTTAGCAGGAGGTTGCCTGCATCTTCTTGGTATGGCTTTCATCCAAAACTGAGTGCATTTACACTATTAGCCGCCGTCTAGCCGAAGCGAGGAGTTGATGGATGTTTGAGAGCATTCTCTGCCAGGTAACGGAATATGATCCTGACGTCCTTGAGTCCCTGATTGGGCTTGCAGTCGAAATTGCTCGCGAGGGGCGAGAAGGAAGACGGGTAGGCACGCTTTTTACACTCGGGGATGAGAGTGCCGTGCTCGCGAGATCTAGACCGTTGATTTTGGATCCGTTGTCGGGGCATCCTGAATCTTCACTCCATGTCAGCAATCTCAATCTACGCGGAACCATCAAGGAATTGGCCCAGTTGGATGGCGGGTTCGTGGTCAGTCGCGAAGGAATTGTCCTTTCCGCGTGCCGCTACCTCGATGCCGTAGCCGCGCAAGTGGACGTACCGTTGGGACTCGGCAGCCGGCACATCGCCGCCGCCAACATGAGCGCAGTTACCAAAGCCGTTGGAATTGTCGTCTCTGAGAGTTCGCTGGTGCGGCTTTTCTGTCATGGACAGCTGGTCGGCGAAATCATTCCCGAGGTTTGGATGATGGATCACGCCCACCTGCGTGGCACCGTGAAGAGGGAACAAGTCGGCGAACTGACGATTCTGACCCCAAATCTGCAACCAGCCTCGATCGCGAAGTAAGCGTGACTAACCACTGATATACGGAATGGAGCCATGACGGCTCTGCGGGAATTTAGATGTGAAGTCTGTGGTCTGGTGACGACTAACCCCATCCACTCGTTCGTGATTAGATGTGGAGATTCCGAGCTTACCGTCTACCGGCGATTCGAAATTCCCGCAACAACTGGACCGTGCGGGGCCAGTTCTTGACTCCTTGCCAATGCTCCCCCAAAATGCGGTCTTCTCTCGGCGAACGGTCCAGATTAATCACCAGCGCCCCTGCCCTAACCAGAATCGACGCTGAACGTTCCGAGCGCGGGTTGGCCAGCGGTGCAGAACATGCTCCTCAAGCGCACCACGTTCGTACAGAACCTGTACTGATCTGAATTCGGTCTGCTACAATTCAAACACACAGCGCATGGACAGATGTGCTGGGACGTGAGGATCCCCCCGGGAATTCGGTTATATGGGGTGGAAATGGTTGACACAGGCGACTCTATAGATAGTTAGAAAAGACAGGAAAATCAAGGGTTTCCCGCAAACCCGATCAAAACAAAGTGGGGACGTAGTTCAGTTGGTTAGAACGCTGCCCTGTCACGGCAGAGGCCGCGGGTTCGAGTCCCGTCGTCCCCGCCATTCTTTCCAGGCACTTGCGAAGAGAGAATGGCACTTTCTACTGGTTTTGTGACGTTGTTTGTGTCGTAACCGACCGTCTTGACTCCTACCGCGAGTGCGTCTAACGCTTTTCTCTTCGCCTCAATTCGGACGTGCGAGTAGTGAGCTAGCATCTGCTGGGAGACGTGACCTGCGATGGACATGATCGTCCGGTCGCTCGCCTGAGATTCGGCCAATTCCGTAATAGCGTGGTGACGGAGATCGTGGAAGCGCAGCCCAGCCGTGGAACTGTTGATACTGCTGATGTCGGCTCCGCACTTTGCATTGCAGCAGATTGTTGAGGGATTCTGTAGCTCTCCGCAAGTCGGACACTTCACCGCCCGCGTCAGGCTTCGCCATGCGGAACGCCAGCCGCTCATCGGTTTCTTCGGATCGGGCTTCGAGTAGCCTTCGGCGCTCGGGAAGACGTACCAGTCAGGCTGTAGATCGTTCCCAAACAGTTCTTGAGCGCGCTCCCTGAGCCGCATGATCGCGTTGTATGCATTCGCATTGAGCGGGATCAAACGCTCGCCAGCGCGAGTCTTGGAACGGCGAATCACCAAACTCTGGTCCATGAAATCGATATCGCGCCAGCGCAATTGTTTGACTTCGCATCCGCGCATCGTCGTGTTTAGGGCGAGCACCGAAGCCAGGTATGCCGTTTCCCACTCGGGCCTAGATTGCGCGACCTTGAGCAACCTTAGCTTCTCTTCGGGTTGTAAAGCCCGCCCGATATCGCGTCTCTCGGGAAGACGAGGGACCTCATCTTCTACAAAATGCCAACGCTTGGCCCTCTTGAGGATGCGGCGCAATATTCCGATCTCCATGTTCACAGTCGTATTCGAGAGACCGTTGGCCTTTCGTTGCCTGACGTATGCCAGTATCGAATCCGCATCAATGCGAGCAATCGGAAGGGAACCGAAGTAGTCCCGGAGAGGCTTGGCGTGGTCGGATTCCGAGCGTTTGCTTCTGGGCTGAACGTGAGCCGCGCGGTCCTCAAGGTATCGTTCAATCGCCTCGGTGATGTTGAGCTTCGAGAACTGTTTGCCGGCAGGCGCAAGCTTTCCCGCGCTGGCTTGGGCGATGAGCTCTTTTTCTTTCGATTGTGCCTCGCGCCAGTCGGTGGTTTCCAAGCTTTGCCGAAATCGCTCGCCATTGACGGCGAAATCCGTGTGCCAGGTTTTACCGCGTTTGTAGAGGGACATGTTTTGACACCTCCGTTACGGCTTGAATCGTTGGATTTTCTTTTTGACTTCTGCAAACACCATGCTGATGGGAATGACGAGTTCGCTGGAAAGCTCCGACCTAGGCTCGGCATAGTCTTTGTCGTCCAACCAAACTTTCAGACTCCGAACTTTTGTGCGACTCCGGCTTAGTGAGCGGCGGATCACCAGTACCCTCTGTTCGTTGAGTGCAGCGCATTCGACGTCCATTCTCTCTGCGGCTTCTGTGGCCAGTCCCTGAGGACCTTCTGGGCCCTCCAAAACAGCCTGTAGCACCTGCGCTATTACCCTTGATCTCAAGCCAGCTTGGAACAACGACCAGACCAGCGCAATACCAAGAGCATCGAAGTCCGAAAACAAACGACGAGTTCCCCGACCTGAGCCCGCACGAATCGAAGGCTTGATTCCGAATGAGCGGTGCTCAATGAACTTGTTGAGATAATTCGCAGGAATGCCGGTGAAACGAATCATATCCCTCGTTTCGAACACATAGGGATCTCGCACAAGTGGTTGCTCACTTTTCATGTTGACAGGAATATACCAAATTGGTATTATAAATCAAGATTGGTATTCGAATTATATATTCGAGTGCCTGGCATAAACCCGCTGTTGGCGCTGGTGACGGCGGGACCAGCAGATGTGTGCGGTTGTGGAAAACTTTCCAAGTGGAGAGGTGGGAGAATGCTCTCTCTCTCTCTCTTATACGCGCGCGCGTCGAGACAAACGACCGGCATTGCGATGAAAGGGAATTCATGAAGAGGACTTTGAAGTAACAGGCTTCGCATCATTAAGCCTGGGTTGTTAATACAGCAGCAAGGGTGTCGAGAGCGATCTCGCCGCCCTTTTTGCTTTTGCGGACATATGTCACAACGACGCACCTCACAGGTGCGTTTTCTATTTAGAAAAGGAGACGGAGCAATGAAACAACTTTTCGACGTAAATTCTGCCGCGCGGCTGTTGTCGATCTCGCCGTGGACGGTACGGAGCTACATACACAATGGAAAACTCAGGCCGGTGCGGCTTGGGAGGCGGGTGTTATTGGAAGAAGCCGAACTGGAGCGGCTGATTACCGACAGCCAGGGAGCGACAGAGGCCGAATTAGAAGCGAACAAGAACCGTGAAATAAACCGGGAAGCCGCGCAATGAACACCGATGAGGGATTGCAAGGTCGGCAAAGTGGCAATAGAGAGGGCGAAGTGAAAAACGTGGAAGATATGAGGCTCAGAATATTCCGCCCAACAGCGGAGCAACTCGAAGCTGCAATGAAAGCAGGTCGCATCAGCGAGGCGGAAGAAATTCCCGATGAGGGAGAAGACATCGCTGTCGCAGAAAGTGAGGACAGGCATGAAGGTACTGAAAACCCAGCGTCTACCGTGGCTAGGGATGCTCCGGCGCCCGCTTCGATCCCGGACTTTGTGAACACTTACACAACCTATGCAGATGTTTATGAGCTGCCCGCCGAAGTACACGAAGCGATGGCTTTGGCCCTCTTGGCCGCTGCTGCCAACGGAAGTGTCTGGATCGAACAGGGCGACAAACGACTTTCACTGGACACCTGGTTCCTAATTACAACGGGTAGCGGTGGGGGGCGGAATACGGCAATTAAGAAAGCGAGGGAGATTCTGTGCGCCGCGAAACTTGATGGCTTGGTTCGCAATATCTCCTGGGGTAGCGAACCGATTGTGAAGCAGCATTTTGCAGAGAACCCGCAAGGCCTTTATGTCTGGCCTGAAATGTCGGAGAAGTTGCAGGATCTAAGCAGACCGCAGTTCGCCGGGGTCAAACCGTGGATTACGGATCTGTATGACGAGACCACACCGCCGCCGAGCAAAATCTATAGGAAGATCGCAAACCGGGAAGGTACTCCCCCCATCGAGTTCAAAGTAGCTCCCAGAACGACGTTCATCGCCACGAGCTCATTCGAGTGGCTGATGCAGAACCTCACGCGCGTCGATTCGACGGGCGGTTTTCTCGCGCGCTGGATGCACATGCATAGTTCCCGAAAGAACAAGCATATTGCCATTCCGGAGCCATCAGACAAGAAGCTGGTTCCAGTCTTGGCGAAACGTCTAGACAAGGTTGCGGAGCTTGAAGGCACAGCCGACCTTTCTGTCGTGGAGAAGATGTATAAGAAATGGTACGACGACACTGCCACTAGTTTGAGCAACAGCCGAATCAGGATACTGCTCAAGCATATTGGAATCGGCACCGAGACCATCTGGTCAAACTAGCCGTGCTTTTTGAACTGTCTTCCTCGGGAAATCTTCAAGTGTCGGAGAGGGCGATGAAACGTGCCATTTTCTATGCCTCGCGCATAGAGAACGGCTTGTTCAAAATTTTCGCCACCGGATTTGACCGCGAGGGGTTTGAGTTAGCGAGGATGACTGAGTTCGTTAGAAAGATGGGCGCGGCGGGAGTCACGTTGAGTGACTTTACGCGAGAATTCAAGAACGTGGATGCTGGCCTCCGCAGCAAGCGCTTGGGAACACTAGTAGACGGGAAGGATCTGTATAGCTTCCCTAAACCAACGCCGGGAAGAACCGCCCAGATACTGATCCACAGGGAATATTTGGATGCGTATAAGAAGGAGCATCCGGATCAAATGGAGAAACATGGGGAAAAGCACTAAATCGACAAAGAGCTTCTTTCCTTCCGGGACGCGGGCAGCAATTGGGACGACACATCTCTTCGGCTCGATCTGGCTATAGCCAGAAGAAAAGAAGGAAAGAAGTAAGAAAGAAAAAATACAGTATAGAAATAACAAAAAAACCGTCGCTGGGGACTGGTTCCCACCCCAATAGTGACTTTGGAGGACCCCCGGTCGAGTTTTGCGATTGTGGTTTATTATCAATAGCTTACGCGGAGTTTCCGAGGTGAAACCAGGTCAAAACATATGGGGACGTTTTCATTAAGTGCAATAAAATAAATGACTTACGAGAGACCGGGCTCCTGGGGGTTCGTTTCTGGGTGCTCCCCGCCCTTCTCAGCCCCATTCTCCGCCTGTAATTCTCGCAGTCGCTGAAGCAATTCTTCGTAGGTCGGTTCCTTTGCCGGGGGCCCGGCGTCCGGAGCTGCTGAGTAGCATAGGCTGTCGAGCCACTGCCTGAATAGACGTTGCTCCAGTCGGGAATTGTGGCAGATCATGTCGAGCCACTGTTTGTTTATCTTCTCCTCAGCCGTTCGTTCCCGTTCGTTTCGCTTTTGCTCAAATGACCCCCAAAACAGGAGCACGGCGACAAAAGTTGAGCCGCCCCAAATTATGAGCCAACCGAATGTCGGGAAACTTCTTATGAATTGAAAGATTGAATCTCCGAAGGTCAGGAAGGTGAAGAGTGCCCAAAATGAACAGTACAGTACTACCGCGCGATGCTTCTCCGTACCCGGCTTGTCCATCGGACGGTCTGGTTTCAATAAGGCAGACAGTATTACGTATGCTAGTTCGGCAATAAAGGCATAGTACAGAAGACACCAGGCGCTACTAAAAATGGCATCGGCAGTTCCGAAACGATGGAGATATTCAACGTATTCATCCCAGACGTAGAGCGATTCCTCGCGTCTTGCAATCTCCCCCGAGAACCCCGGCACAATGATGAATATTTGCAAGAACACCACAGTCCACAACACGCTCCTGCCAAGTTGAATCCAACCATTGCCGTTGCGTCGCTTGGAAAAATGATCCGACATAACAATCTTTGGCTCGTTAACCGCGAGCCGACGAGTCTGTTTTCCGGGCGCAGTGTAACACGAGTTGTTGCGTAAACACGATTTGTTGTGGAAAGACGACACGCGATGATGCAGGTTCATGGCCGAGGACCTACTCACTCGCTTGGGAGATCGGATACGGAAGCTACGCAAGGCTCGCGGTTGGACTCAGGCGGAGATGGCCGAGCGGGTCGGCATCGACAGGAGCTTCCTTGCGGATGTCGAGCGCGGCAAGCGGAACATCTCGATCTTGAATCTCGAACTCATCGCCCACGGGTTCAAAATTTCCCTCTCGCAGTTGTTCTCACGACTCTAATAGGGGATCTCGGTGTACTGCCTAGCTTAAAACGGGTTCGCAAACTAGGTGACCGCCTAAACCGACCTCAAGGGTGGGCAATATTCAGAATTACGGGGCCAGGTTCATCGTCTCCCCGTTGCCCGCCAGCCGGTAGCCGATTTGCTCCAAGCGGTCCGAGCGCGATGTACGAGAGTCCCGCAGTCAACAGCAGGCAGAGCAGGATCGAGATGCCCGAGAAAATCACCGCTTCGCGCAACTTGGGTGTGATCTCGTTTTTGAGAAATACGGTTGAAATGCCCAGCCGGATGCTGCCGAACGATTGACCATCTAACAACAAAGGCAAGTTGACTTCATAAGTGGTGGGCGGGTTGTAAACCAGGCGTAATTGTCGACGGAACTCGGCATCCTGCACAATCCGGAAATTAGGACGATTGGGGATAGTTTTGCCGATAAGGTTAGGATTGGTGTGGATGATCGCTTTACCGTCAGCATCCACAATCGCCGCGTCATAGATCATCGGCCAAGTGCTCACGACCGATTCCAGCATCTTGTTCAGGCCAAAGTTAGTCGCCAGGTAGTCGGCAAACATGAGGCGAACTCTCGCGGGATTGCGGGCTAGGATAGTGAAGTCTGGCACTTCCGCGTTAGCGATATACGCAAGTTGCGAATTTATATAGGTTGCGTTTTCGTGCGCTGTCGTAACCCGCTGGCGCAGGGTATGCGAAACATAGACGTAGGAACCCGAGCACACCAGCGCCGCCACCAGAAAGGTGTTGGCGAGCACGACGAGCACGATTTGGGTTTTTCGGCGCATACCAAACTCCCGAACAGACGGAATTGTACACCCGATCATCCCTTTCTAATTCTTACTTCCTCGCATAAAACGGGGTTAGCCGCTAGGCGCAAAATCTTTCACCTTGACCGCTGATCCCTTCGAGGCGAGAATTGCTGGCCTCGAATGCGGCAGACTCCGCGGCGATGAGGTTCTTGATGAAAATGCGATTTTCTAGCTATCTGGCACTTGCAATAGTCAGCTTGGGTCTCATGCGGGAAACGCTCGCTCAGGCACAGACCTTTTCCGTGCTGTACGAATTCGGAAGCAAGACCGGAGACCCGCTAAATCCCTGGTTCCCTGGCACCATCGCCCAGGGCCGCGACGGTAATCTGTACAGCACGACACCTCAGGGCGGCGGCGTCGGCCGCGGTGCCATGTTCAGGATCACACCTAAGGGAACACTAAGTGTGCTAGACAGCTTCGACTCTGCGCCCTTAAGCGGTCTGACGCTGGGTACTGATGGCAACTTCTACGGCACGACTTCGGGCGGTGAAAGCGCACAATTGGGAACCGTGTTCAGGATTACGCGGGGCGGGACGGTGACTGTGCTGCACAACTTTGCGGGCCCCGATGGGGCTTACCCCACCGCATCTCCTGTCGAAGGCACTGATGGCAACTTTTATGGGACAACGGAGGAGGGAGGCACGAACAGCCTTGGCACGGTCTACAAGATCACGCCTTCCGGCAAACTCACGACGCTTCATTCGTTCTTCGATAACACCCATGGCGAATTCCCGATCGCCCCGTTAGTGCAGGGAACCGATGGCAACTTCTATGGAACAACGTTTCAAGAGGATGGCGTGGTGTACAAGATCTCGCCTTCTGGTAAACTCACTGTCCTCCACCACTTTAATGCCAGTCAGGGTGCATACATTACGGCTCCCTTGATTCAGGGAAGCGACGGCAACTTTTATGGGACAACGACTGGTGATGGCATCATTGGCGGAACAGTTTTCAAGATTACGGCAGCGGGCAAGTTTACTGTTCTCCGAAAGCTCCATGGGGTTGGCGAAGGACCTGTATTAGTTGCTGGTCTTGTACAGGCGTCCGATGGCAACTTTTATGGCACGACCACCAGTGGAGGAACTGCGCAAGAAGGGAGCCTCTTCAGGATCAGTCCGAAAAAACCTTACCCTTACAAAATCCTTTACAGCTTCGACGGCACTACTGGTCAAGATCCGTACGTTACACTGATCCAACACACCAATGGGATTCTTTACGGAGATACCGACATAGGCGGCATAGGCGGCGGTGTCTTCTATAGCTTGAACGTAGGTCTGAAACCGTTCGTAGCACTGGTTTCCTCCTCCGGCAAGGTCGGACAAACTATCGAGATCCTCGGGCAGGGGTTCAAAGGAACAACCGCCGTTTCGTTTAACGGAACTGCCGCCAGTTTCAAGGTGGTCTCTAGCACCTATCTGACGGCCAAAGTTCCTAGCGGTGCGACCACTGGCTTTGTCACGGTCACAACTGCCAAACGCAATCTAAGGAGCAGCAAGAAGTTCCGAGTCCTCTAAAGAAGACGCTATGAAATCACTTCGTCTACAGTTCATTCTTCCCGCTCTGATCGCTGCTCTCCCGTACGCCTTGGCCTCGACGATCAACGTACCCAAGGACCAGCCAACGATTCAAGCTGGGATCAACGCTGCAAACAATGGCGACACGGTGCTCGTTGCTCCCGGTACCTACACAGAGAATATCGACTTCCTAGGTAAAGCAATTACTGTCAAAAGCTCACAGGGCCCTCATGTCACAAGAATCGTCGCTAGCAATTCAGGTTGTGCAGTGACTTTCGATCACGCAGAAGGCGTGAATTCCGTCCTGAAAGGGTTCTCCCTAAAAGGCGGGGTGGACACCTGTGGGATCAACGTTAATGCGGCTTCTCCTACCATCCTCCACAACACGATCACCGGAAATCATTCCTGTGATGGTGCTGGCATCAGTGTGAGCTGGGGCTCTCCGATCATCAAAGGAAATATTATTTCTGGGAATTTCCACGACCAGTGCAGCGGTGGAATTGGCGGCGCTGGAATCGCCGTTACCGGACAAGGCAGTGCACAGATTATAGGAAATCTCATTTCTGGAAATGACGGTGGCAACGGTTTTGCGGGCGGCGGGATTTCGTTGTGGGCAGCCGGAACGCCCACCGTCATGAACAACATCATTCTCAATAACACTATTCAAACAGGTGGCGGCGGTATCGGGATTGAAGCCTGCTGTTCCGACGCAATCGTCGTTCAAAATCTGATTATCGGGAACAGCGCATCGGACGTAGGTGGCTTATATTCCTTTCCCAATTCCGGAGCTCCGGTTTTCGTGAATAATACTTTTACGAACAATCGAAGCAGCAACGGGCTTGACTCTGAGATCTACACCAATAGCTCTCCCGGCGAACCTACGTCGTTTTACAATAACATCGTCGTCGGTCTTAAAGGACAGACGGCACTCTACTGTGACAATTTCAACACCACTACACTGGCGGTCTTCTTTAACAACGACGTGTACGTCCCGCGCGGTACGAGGTATGGCGGAATCTGCCCCGACCAGACCGGCTCGAATGGAAACATCTCCGACAATCCCAAGTTCGTGAATCCGGCCAAACGAAATTACCAACTTCTAGGTGGCTCCCCAGCCATCAATGCTGGTACGAACTCCGCTCCAGACCTACCAAAGAAGGACCTCGCGGGTCATCCCAGAATCGTCGGTGGGACGATAGACATGGGAGCCTACGAGTTCCAGGGAACAGATGGTGATCGCAGATAACGTGGCACTTCGCCCGTTCCGGTACGGTTGATCACCCCCCATAACTACCGGTTACCCCAGACACAGGCCGAGCCTGAGCTGATAGCTTCTACTCCCCCTTGCCAAAAAACGGGGTTAGCTGCCAGCCGTACTCGTCGAAAACAGATGACTGGTGGGTACAAAGTCTCAATCGCCGCACCATCCTGCTAAGATCATCCGGAGAAAGACCACTTTTTCAGCAGTTAGTGGCGAAGTTTTACTCCCCGTGGCGAGAAAAACAAAGCAACTAATGAAACGAGTCAGGAAGCCGATGACATGTGAATGCGGTCTTTTCGGTGCAGGCCGCACTGATCATCGGCTTTCCGTCTACCACCGCCAGCACCGGAGAATCAGGGGCCTGCTGTGCAACAACTCGCTCTCGTTTGCCGATATTGGGGATAGGCTTGGGATCACTCGGGAAAGAGTCCGTCAGATCGCTCGGCAGCTTGGGATGGAATCAGGACGCCGGCGGCTGGAACAGCGCGTACTGCGTCAGCGGATGCCCGTTTGGCAAAAGCGAAAAGGCTATCGTGAGCTGATCGCCAAGGGCGAAAAGTTTGGATACTCAGTGACACCCAGCAGGGTCGACAGTTCTGATGGATGGCGGTTCCAGGCCAGAGACGTTGTCATCAACGGATGGCGGGCGCACATTGTTTATATGACGGCCAGGGGCCGCTATTTTACCTTTCGGCGTTCTGATGCTCGCGCCGACTTCTATGTGGGTATTTCCCCGATCGGTTTTTTCATTTTTCCATCAAAGGTATGGAAGACATTTCCGGAACGAACGGCGTTCTCGCCGATTCCTTGCCCGAGTGGTCAACGCGGATTCACTCACTCGGGTCGTCACGACTACTTGAATTATCTGGAAGCATGGAAGTTGCTGGGAAGGCCGTAAAGTTGGGTGTCGGCTGAACATCTTCCGCCGAGTGAGAAAAAACTGAACCTCGGGCGAGGGGTCCTGGTTTAATTCCTCGCCTAAAACGGGGTTAGCCGCTAGAGCGATACCGAATCTCTTCCACGTACAACCGTTGGAGCCGCCGCACCTCTCGAACACACCGACGCCTATAACCGGGATCGGGAAAAACGTGCTCCAGAGCTGCTTGTGTACACACCGGGCATACAGCAAATCGCTCAGCCCCGAAATACACAGCATGGAGCTTGTCGGTCCAGGCCTTGTCCGGATAATAGGGTTGTCCGCAGCACTTGCAGAGCAACCGCAATTCTTGCGTGCAGTCGGGTTGGGATTCGAGGCTGAGTGAACTTGCGAATCTCGAAGATTTCATAATCATCTCCGATCAAGAGATCCTAGAACTCCGCAACTATTGCGCTTACACTCGGCGAATTCAATGAAACGTTCGTGCTATTTGCTGGGACTCACGAGCTAGAATTGGCAAATGTCGAGCGAGGCAGGCGAAATGTCTCGATCTTGAATCTGGAACTGATTGCAAAAAAGATTCGGGCCCTTTTGACAGCGGAAATTCGTCC
>Ga0206999_10191_pt1 | contig 15345 bp, 17 predicted proteins | sample Alteio_BWMinCont_92_FD_153482 | JGI IMG/M metagenome (GOLD analysis project Ga0206999, IMG submission 153482) | Enriched cells from forest soil in Barre Woods Harvard Forest LTER site, Petersham, Massachusetts, United States -... | ecosystem: Environmental > Terrestrial > Soil > Temperate forest >...
TGCGGGCCGTCCTTCACGACCAGCAGGCGCGCCCCTTTGATGAGCTTGGCGGTGCGCAGCCCCGCAGCCGTGATTGGAACAATGCGGTCGGCATCTCCGTGAATCACCAGGGTGGGCACATCGATGCGCGCCAGGTCCTTGCGGAAATCTTCGTGCCAGGTTGGGACACACGCCAGGCTGGCGGTGGCGGAGGCGCTGGCCGCCACGTTCCAGCTAGCTTGGACGGCTTGTTCGCTGACACGCTTACCCAGCAGCAGGTCGGTGTTGTAGAAATTCTGAAAGAAGCCCGTGAAGAACGCGTAGCGGTCGGCGGCCACGGCTTTCTCGATGCCGGCAAATACACTGGCATCCACGCCTTCGGCATTGTCGCCGGTCTTGAGCAGATACGGTGGTACACCCGAGATAACCACCGCTTTGCTCACGCCCTTGGAGCTGTATTTTCCGATGTAGCGTGCCACCTCCCCTCCTCCCATGGAGAAGCCGACTAAGGTGAAATCACGCAGCTTAAGCTGGGTGATCAGCTGGTGGAGGTCCTCTGCGAACGTATCGTAGTTGTAGCCGGTGGTCGGCTGGCTGGACTTGCCGAAGCCTCTGCGGTCATAGGTAATGACTCTGTGACCAGCATTCAGGAGGACGGGGACTTGCTTCTCCCACGAAGCACCGCTCAAAGGGTATCCGTGGATGAGAACGACCGGTTGGCCCGAGCCATGGTCTTCGTAGTAAATGTCGATGTTGCCCGAATTTTCTTTTCCGACTGTAACGTATGACATTGCGTTTCTCCTTTTCTGTTGCGATGGATAAGTTTGTGATTGGTAGAGTCGTGACCGCAATCGACTACCCGTCGATCCAGTTTTCGATCAGGGTCGCGGCCGCGACTGCCGCCGCGCTCCTTGCAAAGTTCCGGTGTTCCCACGCCCCGAAAGGAGTGCGGTCTACATCAATACGGTACCGCATTGACGATGCTTGCAGAGCTCGTTCTCCAGGGCAGTCCTTTCCTGGCAGCACTCCATAACACGAGGATGCACCGCTCCACGCGAGTGCGCAATTGGACGTTCGTATCGGTTCGAAGAAAATGACGCCAGCGTGTCTCACGTTGCGACAAATCCTTCGCGCGAGGAAGCGCTGGTCGCGCCGATTGATACCAAGGTATCGATCGACACCATCGTCCAATAGATTTGTCTCCTCCGCTTCTGGCTTAATCGCAACTGCGCCTCGCATCCGAATCAATCGGGAACGCGCAAAGCACGATCTTCCTTAGGAGAGCTCACCATGACCGTCGAAAAAGTGTACACCGCCAAAGTCCGTACCACGAGTCGTTGGAAGGACATTTTCATGAAGCATCCGCTGTTGTGTCTCGTATTCGCCACCTTGCTGGCCGCGCCGGCAACTCCAAGTACAGTCTGGGCCCAAGTGCAAGCGGCCCCTCCAATCTCCGGAGTTATTGGAAAAGTCCAGTCATTTACCGGCAGCTCACTCGACGTGCAGACACCTTCAGGCGTGGTCCACGTTGATGTCAAGCAGCCCCTCACAACCTATAAGCAGATACCGTCAGATTTGAGTCATGTCGCGTCCGCATCTTATGTCGGCGTTGCGTCGACTGAGCAGGCGGATGGAAAAGAAGTAGCGAAGCAGATCATCATATTTCCGGCGGAACTGAGTGGAGCTGCAGAAGGTAGTGTTCTGACAGACCCGCCGGGTGCAACTACTCACAGCAGAATGACCAATGGCTCCGTCTCTCGCCCTGCCTTAACGCACTCACGCATGACGAACGGCACGGTACAGAAAGGGAGCGGCACCACCCTGGTGGTCCAGTATCAGGACGGCTCTAAGACGATCTCCGTGCCTGCAAATATCCCCGTGACGGAAGTTGCACCTGAACAAGTCACATTCGCTGTTGGCGATATCGTCTATGCGGCGACTGAGAAGCTGCCAAACGGAACACTTCTGACGGACAAGATATTCCTCTTCATTCCAGCGGCCTCGAGCGACCCCATGCAGAAGGGTTCTGGGCAATGAGCCATTCAACCCCTCCTGATTGTGAACCGAACGCTACGAGCACGTTGCCGGAGCAGCCGGGCGTGCTCGTCGTCAGGAAACACCATTTCTTGGTGCGCTGGAGTCACTGGCTGAATGTGCCGATCCTTCATGGCCTTATTCTGAGTGGCATCTCTATTTACTGGGCTTCGCCGGTTTATCAACACAATCCAGATCCGAATACGGGAAACGTCGATGTGGCAGCGGACATTGGAATCTGGATATGCGCCCATATGCCTGGACTGCATCACTACAGCAGTCCACCCGACTGGATTTACAACCACATGAGCCTCGGGCCGGGCATGTTGGGCTTGGCTCTGCGTCTGCATTGGCTTTGCGCGTACCTGTTCATGCTGAATGGCATGGTGTACGTTGCGGGGCTGGTCATGGGAGCAGGCTGGCGCTCCTTGCTGCCTCGCCGGACCGATCTGCTGGACGCGCTCAGGATGTTTCGATACTACCTGGGGTTTCCCTTCGCTAAACTGGCACGCCGCAAATGGCTGCATCCCTTTTTCAACACAAAGTACAACGCGCTCCAGCGCGCAGCATATTTCTCTGTTCCGGTCGCCGGGTTGCTTTCGGTCGCTACAGGCTGGGCGATTCACAAGCCCATGCAGCTCCATTGGCTGGCAGCGCTGTTTGGAGGGTACAACGCAACGCGTGTCTGGCATTTCTGGCTGATGTGGGTCGACATCCTCTTCGTCGTGCCGCATGTGACTCTGGTTATCGCCGACGGGCGGGATACGTTGCGCAGCATGATCGTAGGTTGGTCAACAAGACTAGAGCGGTCGGAGGTCATCGCAAGTGAACCGTAAAGAAAATGGCGGCGATTCATTACAACCGACAGATATACCTTCCACGGGGATAGAACCGAAACAGGAGATGGCAGAACTACCAGAGGCTGGTCCTGAAGATGCGAATGCTTCCGTCCCAATGGCCAGAGAGAATGAGAAGGCCAAGGCCGTTGAAGCAATAAAACAACAAGTGGATGCAGATGGATCGCCCTGGTTATCAGTGGACCACGAACCGCGAACAGAAGAAGCGGCTTCATCCGTTGCTGTGAAATCTGTCTCCGTGAAAAAGCCGCAAAGCTTCTTTGGAGAGCGACCTCTCCCGGCAATTGAGATGGCTCCCCGGGTCCTGTTTCATCAGAGCCGGCGCGACTTTCTGGTGTTGGGGGCTGGCGCGCTGGCAGCCCTGACAAGCGCTGGATTTCTGCTACCGCAAGATACGCTCAGTCGCATGGGTATCGATCGAAACATGGACTCTCCAGGGAAGGAGTGGTTTCTAAACAAAGCACTGCGTATCGACGATGACGTTGCAGAGGCACTTTACTCTGGAACTCGCAGGGTGCCCACCTACACCAAATCGCAGATTACCCCGCTCAAGAACAACTACAACGGAGCTACTCCTGATCTCGGCTATATTTCTGGATGGAAATTGACTCTGGATGGGCTCGCTTCTGGCCTGAGCATCTCTCTCGATATTCGGAATCTCCTGACTCGCTTCCCGATGCAAGAGCAGATTACAAGGCTGGTTTGCGTCGAAGGCTGGAGTGCGATCGCGTGGTGGGCTGGTCTGAGATTCGATGATCTGCTTCGCGCCTACTCACCGATGTCGCAAGCTAAATGGGCGAGTGTGGAGTCTTCGGTCAATCTCGATGCCTCCGGGAATCCTGACCCTTACTTTATGTCGCTCGACCTGGCGACGGCCCGCCATCGACAGACGCTTCTCGCCACACACTTCAACGGTCAGCCCCTTACCGTGGATCATGGAGCACCGCTCCGTCTGTTGGTGCCCGTGAAACTTGGTTTGAAGAATGTGAAGGCCATTACCAGGATTACGTATGTCGCGGAAGAGCCAAGAGACTATTGGGCCGAACGTGGATATTCCCGCTACGACGGAATCTAACTCCTTTCAAGATTGCTTTTCCCATCGCAGCGTGCTAGAAGAGAGGTATCTTTTCGCGAAGACGTATGATCCAAGGGCGTCGATCCCACATCGTAGCTTTCAAGCTTCCCAATCTCATATCTGCGGTGAATTGGATTGCGCGATCGGGGTGTCGTTCCCCCAGGTCTCCAACGCCCACCACCGCTTCCAGCTCATTGCCGCCCATCAGCCTCTCGCGCAGAGCGCGCTAGAAGCCTGAGATGTGGCCTGAAACTCAGACAAGCTCATGTCAGCGGAGACGTGGCCTTGCGCGGCAAGGCGAAGCGATTGATGTATGCGCAAAACAATGATTGGCCAGTGGTTCAAATGATGGAACGTGATACTCTTGCGTTTTCCATGCCACATTGCGGCGGTAGTTCAAGAAAACGGGCTTAATGACTGCCGCTCTAGGCGCAAGACAAGATGAAAATACGGCAATGGCTATCCCTCCTCATTCACAAACATACCTGGCTGCCCGCGGCGGCAACGCTCTCGGCAGCAGCCGTGTTTGCGGCTGTTTCGGTGTTGCGACCGAGGCTCTCTTGGCTTTTGGGTGCGGGCGCTGCAATTGGATTTTCTTCGTTTGTTTACGGCTATTACGCCAAGGCCCGTAAGCATATTAAGTATCCACTCCTCAGCCACCTATACCGGCGTCAGTATGCAGAGGTTTGGGATGGTCTTGCCGCCTCGCCCCGGCAAGCACGAGCAGCGGCTTGCGGTAAACCAGAGGAAGATACCCTCCGCCGCTCGGCGGAACGGCCGGTTCGCAATATTCTGGAATTGACCGGGATTGGTCCACAGGATGAGGTGCTGGAGATCGGCTGCGGCGTTGGCCGCATCGGACTGGAATTGGCTCCCCGCTGCCGATTTTGGACCGGAGTAGATATCTCGGCGAACATGCTGGCGGTTGCTTTGGAGCGATTGTCCGGCTTGAAGAATGTGCGGCTCATGAAATTGGCTCTGGTTGGCTTGGAGCAATTTGAGGCCGAGACCTTTGATATCGCATATTCCACGAACATGTTTGACCATTTGGACGAGATGGATCGCTGGCTGTACGTGAAAGATGCCTTCCGTGTGCTTCGTCCCGGTGGACGGCTTTTCATCGACAACACCGACCTCGAATCGGAGGGAGGCTGGGCACCTTTTGCGAGAGACGCAAGTTCGACGGAGGAACTGGGGCGCCCACCCTACATGCCTAAACCGGCTACTTCGGCTGAGTACGCGACCTACGCCCGCCGAGCGGGATTCGTGCAAATCAAGGTTCATCAGCGTTCGCCCTTGCTCATTCTGACTGCCACAAAACCTGCTTCCGATTCATAATCCACGCCGAAAAACAAAGGGAACGTATGCGAGAGAAGAGACAGCGATCGTCACGGGAGCATCCCATCTCGCATTTCGGTCAGCTTCAGAAGGCGCACTACTGGTAGTGCTTCACCGGAAAGGTTCCGCAGCGCCTTGCGGCTGGTGCCTTGTTGCTGCAGGTGGTTGAGGAATGACTCTCGCTCTTTCAGCAGCGGAGCCTGCCGGTGACAATTTAGGGGAAAAAGATTTTCGAGAAACGCATCTAGCATTTGTGCGGGCCTCCACGCCCGCGACCGATGCCAGCAAGCTGCGGAAAACCCTGATTTTGATTTGCTAATGGGAGCAAGGCCAGTCATCAACTCATAGGTTGTTGTCCCGCTACCGCCGCATCCTCTGCCGCATAATCGAACTGAGCCAGGAGCGCGGCGGCTGGCGGATTTTCCCGCTCCCAGCGTATCGTCCGCCGGATTGCCTCCTCAATCGTCACCGATTCCTCGTACCCCAGCTCCTGACGGATGCGCGTCGAACTTGCCGTCCAATGCTGCGCGGCGTTGCCGGGCTTTAGCAAGTGCCGCGGCGTGCGCTCGGTGGGCAGGACGACGAAATCCCCATCCCACCGCATCGCGGCGGCGATCTTTCGCGCCCATTCGAGTTCGCTAAACGACGGTTCCTCGCACACGTTATAGATACGTCCTGCAGCGCGATCATCAGTGGCAGCCAGCGCAAGGGCTGCGGCCACGTTCTCCACGTTGCCCCGCGGCGAGCGCCAGGCAGCCAGAGTCTTCGGAAAGATGATGTGGCGCCGTCCGTCGGCGATGCGCTTCACTACGGGATAAAAACGACGCAGTGGATCGCCGGGTCCATACACCATGGGCAGCCGGAGTACCGTGCCGGGCAGTTCACGGTCGTTCATGACAACGCGCTCGGCTGGAATCTTGTCATAATCGTCCGTCACCCAAGGGTAGATCTTGCGCATGAGCTGCAAGCCCTCGGGTGGGTAGGGATGTAAACAGCGCCGCAGTTCCGACTCTTCCGTAAGGGGCACTTCCTGCAACGGTCCGCTTTCTGTACCGTCCGAAACGCCCACTGCACGGTACACGTCGATGCTGCTGAGCATGACCACCCGTTGGGTCGCGCCACGAAAGATGTTCATCAGCTCTTCTGCCTGCGCACCCGAACTGATGACAAAGTCGATCACCACATCGGGAACAAAGCGCTTTAGTCCCTGAGCGCTGGCGCCGAGTTGGTTGCGATTGCCACGGATCTCCTCCACGCCGGCGGGCGCAGCCGTCGTGCCGCGATGAAACACCGCCAGTGCGTGTCCTTTCTGCGTCAGTGCGCTCACGGCGAACCGTCCGATGAAGCCATTCCCGCCAATTAGAAGAATGCGCATAGCACAGTGAAATCATCGCAAGAACAGCTCTTTGGGTACCAGTAAAATTCTATTGTCCACATTATGTTGTGTTGAAAACTCAACAACCCCGCAACCATGCCACGACGCGCTCCACCCCAACAGAAATGCGAACACAACATAATCCTGGAATGCGGTTCCCTTCTGAAGTCCGACGCCTCGCGGCAAATGATTTCTCCCTTTTCAAGCGGCTTTCTGCGTTTAACATCCGAGTGGCGAAGGTTCTCTAAAACTCAAAATCAAGAGAGAACTGCCATTGCCTCGGAATCCCGGCTTTATTCCCCATTGCGAACGTCGACAGAGGTGAACTCTCCGCACCGTAGAACTGATTGAGAGCAACGACGTTCGTATGGTTAAGAAGGTTGAATGACTCCACGACGAAGTCCAGCTTGCCATGCTCGCCGACTTTGAAGAATTTCAGGAGCCGCAAGTCTAGTTGCGCCTGGGTACCGGTCCGCAGTGAGTTTCGTCCAAAACCAAAAGGGCGAGAAGACAATGGAATGGCACCACTGCGATTGGCGTCGAAGCCCGTCAGAGGATCAATGGGTCTGCCGCTTCCAATCATTAAGATCGGAGCCGTTTCAATGTTGCCGAAGAGCTTGGCGATTGCGCCGGTAGGCTTTTTGCCTTCGTCCTCATCCCCCAACGGCAGATCGAACGTACCGCTAAACACGAACCGGTGCCTCTGGTCGTTGGCAGACAACGCCCTCTCGGCCGGAAGCAAATAGGGGTTGGTCGGCTGCTCGTCGAAGTCCGAAGCATCGTCAATTGCCTTCGACAGCGTGTAGCTGCCGGAAAATTCGATTTCGTTCGACAGTCTTCGGTTCAGGGACCACGACACGCCATGGTAGATCGAACTGCTGTGATTCTCCCACTGATAGATGTTATCGAACTGCGGCTTTAACCGAACTGGAGAAAACACCAGCATCCCAAGCTGTTGCGGAAACGGGTTTGGAATTCCGAGGCGGGCAGAGTTATTTTCTGTAAGTATTACGGGTGGGGACAGATTTACGTTCCGAGTACGTGAGAGTCCTGCGCCTCGTGCAAACAAGAAGGTGGCGCTGGCTGTCAGGTTTCGGCTAAGCAGACGTTCCACTCCTAGGCTAGCGATTGCGCTGCGCGAAGTCTGCAACTCCGGGTCGGCGGCATAGATCGAGGGACGAATCGACGCAATTGGTGTCAACGAGCTTCCACCCATTTCGGACTGGAAGATTTGCGCTGCTGCTTGCCCATACGCGACCTGCTCGAAGCCTTGTACCCCGTTGATCTCAAGCGCACGATTCGCCGCCGCCAGCAAGTAGCGATCAAAGAAAATGCCGAACCCCGCCCTCAGCGCCCAACTTGATGATGGGCTATAGGCGACTCCAAGTCGCGGCGCGAGATCGTTGGTATCCTCGGTGAAGCGCACGGGCAGGTGCTCGAAGTCGTAGCGTACACCCGCATCAATCGTGAAATGATTCGTAACCGTCCAGTGATCTTGGACAAATCCAGAGTACCTCGGCGACGCGAAATGTGTGTTTGGACCAGCAAACGTTTGTCGGTACTCGTCAGGCTGCCCGCTCAGGAACGAATCGAGGGTCGGAAAGACGTAGATCGCTCCGAAGCCGTCGTAAGCTGAAACGTTCTCTCGAATCCAGTCCAAATCTGTTCCAAAACTGAAAAGGTGACGACCTTTCGCAGCAGATGCCACGTCGCTCAACTCGTAGTGGTTCTCACGTCTTCTGTCATCACCGTCATAGGGGCGACCGAAATCGACGAGACCTGCGATGCTGATGCCTGGTCCTTTTTGGTCGGCACTCCTCAGCACGGCTCTGCGCGTGCTCACCTGAAAACGGACGCTGTTTAGGGCGTTGCTGCCAAGAATTGAACTAAGCGAGCCTGTCACCCCCTGATCCTCGATGAAGCTGCTCCCCCGTCCGCTGGGATCGACCAGACCTGCGGTGTTGAAGGCATCGCCTACTTCCCGATTGTTGGTCAAGGCGTACTTCAGCAACAATGAGTGGTTGTCCGCGATGTGATGATCCAGCCTCCCAGAGACCTCTGTTTCGCCCCGTGCCGTCCGAAATAGATCAGGATTGATGGTGCGTGTGGCGATCCTCGAAAACGCGCCGGAGCCAAGCACCCCATTGACAGCGCTGGCAACTGAGGGCGAGATTAGCGAGCTATCGTCTCCGTGTGCCCCCTCCTGTTCTGCCGCCACGTAGTAGAAGGTCTGATCGCGGACCAGCGGTCCTCCGGCGGACAGTCCCGTCCGAAACCGATTCAGGTAAGGAGGTTCGGTCTCGCTGGTGAGCGGTTCTTTGGCGTTCAACATGCCGTTTTGGACAAACACAAAGGCGTCTCCGTGGAGAGTGTTGACGCCGCTCTTGGTAATCACATTGATCGGTCCGCTAGCGCCGCCCCCTGACTCCGCGGACATGCCATTGTTGACCACCTGAAACTCCTGCACCGTCTCAGGCGACAGTTCCGTGCGTGCGGAGCCTGCGAATTCGTCGTTGTTCTCGACACCATCGATGTAGAGGCTATTGCTGCGGGAGCGCAAACCTGCGAAGGTGAAGCCGCTGTCGGTTAGGGCGTTCTTGCCCCCCCGTCGCCCCCTGAATATTCGACCTTGTCAACTGCGGCGCCATCAACGCGAAATCGAGGTAATTACGGCTGACCACGGGAGATTCCTCGATCCGCTCATGATCGATTGTTGTTGCTTCGGTAGTCTGCGTGGAGTCAATCGGCGGCGGCTGTTCCGAGACCGTGATCTGTTGCTGAACTCTGGCAGGAGCAAGCCGTACCGTAAGCTGAACCGCCCTTCCGATAGAGATCAGAATCGCGTTATTCACATACGGCGAGAACCCGGGTGAAACTATGCGAAGCTCGTACTGACCTACAGGAAGCTCCCCGGCATAGAAGGAACCCGTTGGGTTGGCGGAAATTTTGCGCGTCTGGTTCGTGCCTGTGTTGCGAAGCGAAACCGTCGCGTCAGCAACGGGGCTACCAGTCTGATCAACTACAGTTCCCTGCACAGCACCTGCGACTCTGGAGGTCTGTGCCGCACACAAAACAGCCAGTGCGACGATGGCAAAGCTGGCGAACCACAGCCTCAGCCGTCGTGCTCTGTCCGATGAAAACATGCGTGTCCTCGGTTCAAACAGGGTTGATGGAATTGACAGTGCTGTCCCTGCGTGACACGGGCGGAATCAGATTCGGAGAGGTCTGGGTGGGGAAGGAGCGACAAAGGCAGCAAGGCTGGGAGCGTCAACGTGACATGAGCCGAAATAAGGCAAGAGGCCGGGCGTTGCGGACACCCTGTGGATCAAGGCAGCAGCGGCATGCGCAAACGTGACAACCGCTCCGGCGATCAACACCACTATCACCGTGCTGTACTCGATGTCGTAGCCCGTTTGGAACGTGTTATCCCAGTGATCGAAAATCTCCGACACGTGACCCCAAACGCAAAGCGTCAGGATTAACGTCGTGCCGAATTGAATAAGCCTTCGCCGCACCTTATCTTCGTCCCATCGTCCCAATTTATCACATACTTTGCGGTGTTCGGTTCGGTGCTACTTGGTTCTCAGCCGGTCACTATCTGAATCTGACTCACGCTGTACTTTTGGCGGCGAGCTCCTCTTCGGGCTCCACATGAACGAACCTCGAACTTACGCCTGAAGATCTCCGTGCCATTGAAAGTGCCTCCTCAAACATCAAGGTCGAAGGGACGGTATCCGCAATGGCTCCTTTAAAGAAGTCCGACTTCGCTGGCGGTCGCCCATTACTTGATCGCCCATCTCTTTCGCCGGCGAGAAACACACAGATGAACGCAGATGACCACGGATACTCGGGAAAAAAACCACCCATGTTGCCCAAATCTCTTAATCGGCGTTCACGCCCCGCTGGAACCCTATGGGCTTCCGCGTTGCAATTGACGCAGTGCGGGCGAGAGGAGGCCACCCAGCCCGGCGAGGATGCAGGCGAAGCCAGAGATAGCAATCACCCGCGGCGCCGAGAGATACTGCAGCAGCACGCCACCGAACGCGGCTCCCAGCGGCGCCGCAGCTACCACCAGCGAATGCCGCGCGCCGAAGACCTGGCCGCGAATCTCGGTCGGGACGAGCCGCTGCAGCAGAGTGGTTTCCATCGGCGTGTAGGGCGCCCAGGATGCCCCAGCCACACCGAGGAACAGCATGGCGAGGGGGAGCTGTCGGATGAAAAACAGGGGGCACAACAGCGCTCCCCAGAGCACCGCGATCATGGGTAAGGCAATGCTCGGCCGCCAGCGGCGCGAGAGCTTGGTCAGGGTCAGCACACCAGCGAAGGCCCCCGCGCCGAAGCCGGTCCACAGCAGCCCGTAGCCGTCGGCGTTGGCATGTAATGTCTGGACGCTGTAGACCGGCAGGGCCGCCTCCAACGGGCCGTAGGAGAAGAAGAACACTAGCGAGAGGAGCGTAAGCGCGGGCACGTAGCGCAGGCTGAACAGCGCACCGAAGCCGAGCCAGCGATTGGCTGCCGCATGCTGTGCGAAACCTGGTTCGCGAGTGATCGTGGGCAGGGTCAGCACTAGCAGGCCCATGAGCAAGAAGCTGGCGGCATCGATGAACAGCGCCGAGGGACCGCCCAACCTGGCGACGGCGAAGCCTGCTGCCACTGGGCCGGCCAAATACGAAAATTGCAGGCTGGTCGCGGTGAGCGCATTGGCGCGATCGAGGGCAGCGTCGTCCACCAGGTAGGGCACAAACGCCCGTACCCCAGCCGTGGTTGCTGGCGAGAGAGCTCCGGCGAGCAACGCCAGCACGAAGACGTGCCAGAGCTGCAACGATCCCAGGGCGTAGAGCGTGGGAATCGCCGCAATGAGTGCCGCTCGGGCGAGGTTGTCGAAGCCCATCACTAGCCGCGGCTGGTAGCGATCCAGCAGACGCCCGAGGATCGCCCCGGTGACGACGCCAGGCAGGTCGAAGCAGAGGATGACGAAGCCCACCGCCGCTCCCGAGCCGGTCAACTGCAGCACGAACCAGAGCAAGGCAATGATGGTGAACTGGTCCCCGAGATACGAGATGCTCAGCCCCAGCCAAAGCCGCTGGAACGCGGGATCGCGCAGTGTAGCGCCAACAGCAGTCGTTTCATCACTTTTTACTTTTGTGTACTTTCGCACGAGTAACTGCCGGCGCTTTCCTCTTCAATTTGATCTGATTGTAATCAACGGCGGCACGAACGAGATTTCTTAGAGCACGCTCATTAATCTTATTGCCCTCGAAAAGATCGATCGCTCGCCACGCGTTGCCTCCGAGGCCCGCGTTGAAGAGCTTGTCAGGATCTGGGAGGCTCGCCCCGTGGGAAAACGTAAGCTTCACCTTATCTTTGTGGGCATTGCCGACCGCGATTATTCCGTCGCGAGACCACACTGGGCTTCCCATCCACTTCCATTCCTCGATGATCTCTCGGTCGGCCTCAAGAATGATTTTGCGGAGGCTGGCGAGCGTTGTGCCACGCCAGTCTGTGAGTCCTGCGATCAGCTGGTCAATACGTTCCGATGGATTCATTGGATCTTTATGCCTCCGAATTCTTGTTCCGTTTTCATGCGAGTCGTCTTATCGCCGCAGCGTCTTGCTAGGCCGATCTCTTCGAAAGAAGTCGTCGAACGACATGGCCTTTCCACATCCACAATCCCGAAAGAACAAGCACAGGAACGAAGACAAACCGCGTGGCCGGGGCGTAGTTTGGAATTTGGTCAAACGGGCTATAAATGTAACCGAGTATCGGAATGCTAAAGACGAGGTGAATCCAGCGAAAAACCGAACGCGTGGTAGCGTTGGGGGTGGTCTTGGCGGCGACGAAGGCCGGCTTCTGCAGAGTCGATTCCATGGGGTTCTTCCTCCTTTTCGTTATTGTTGACTGACGTTCGAGCTGGCGTTCGAGAGCATCTATGCGAGCAGACCAGAATCGACGGAACGGCAACTCGCTCCCACCACGAGGCCAGTTCTGGTAAACGGAGCTCCGGGGGTTGTCTCGATCCTTCCCGATACGCGATCCACTCGATTCACGATTTTTGAGCCGCCTGAGGCGGCCAGTTGGGCGTTTCAATCCCGAACTGCTTGGCGTACTCCGCGTTCAATCGCGGCCAGCCGAACTTCATCGCCTCAGAGCCGACAATGCGGCCGATGGGAGTTCCGCTGAGAAGGTGATCCAGAACATCGAAACAAATGTGCCACCCGGCAGCGCCCATTGCGATGAAGCGGTGACCGATGTTGGTCCACAGCGTCAGGCGCGTACCGGCACCAAAGCCTTCGAGCTCCCACCGCATATCGAAGCCACCCCACTTGTACTCAAGCAGCTTGGGAGCGTCGGCTCGCGTCACGGTCGTTTCGGTAACGCGAGGCGCAGGCGCTCCCACCGTGGTGAGCTTCACCGTGGTTCCAACCGTACCCAGGCTCCGATCGGCTTCGAAGGGCGCCCACTCGCGCAGATGCGCCGGGTCGGTAAGCGCCTGCCAGACTTTTTCCGGCGAGTGGCGCAGTTCCCGGACGAGAATGAGCGTCCACTTCTCTCCGTCCTTTCGTATCTGCGCTCCGCTGGCCGGACCCGGTGTGTACTGCTCGCGAACGGTCATCTTTTTCTCCCTATCCCTAGCGTGGATAGCGCGCCAGTTGGGTGAGCTGAATCAGGTTGCCGCAGGTGTCGTTCAGCATCGTAATGGTCGAGCCGGTCACGTCGGTAGGCGGCATCGTGAACTCGGCACCGCGGGCCTGGATGCGCTCATAGTCGCCCTTGACGTCGTCGGTGTAAAACATGATCGCAGGCTGGCCCTGTTGGAACATCGCTTGCTGATACGCTTTGGCTGCGGGGTTGTTGTTCAGCGCCAGCTGCAGCTCAATGCCGTCCGGTTCCTCGGGCGAGGCCACGGTCAGCCAGCGATATGGGCCCTGACTGAAATCGGTCTTCTTGGCAAGGCCCAGTACCTCCGTATAGAAGCGCAGGGCCTTGGTCTGCTCGTCCACGTAAACGCTGGTCACTTTGATTTTCATTTCGTTCTCCTTTGTCAGGTACGCGGTTTGGGCCGCGTCGTCTTCTCCCTTGTCTTCCTTTTCGCTGGTGTTGACGGATCCAGGCGATCGCGGTGGCGTTCGAGAGCATCCAGGTGAGCGGACCAGAACCGGCGGAACCGAGCCAGCCAGGCATCCAGCTCCTCAAATGGTTCAGGTTTCAGCCGGTAGAGACGGCGCTGCGCGTCCACCGTGGATTCAACAAAACCGGCCTCGCGCAGCACGCGCAGGTGCTTTGACACGGTCGGCTGCGACATACGAAGCTGACGCTCGATCTCTCCCACCGACTGTTGTGACGAGACCAGGAGGCTTAATATCGCGCGCCGGTTCGGCTCCGCTATGATTTCGAAAACAGATTCCATAGGTTTTATATACTCCACATAGCATATACGTGTCAAGGTATATTTAGACAGGGCTGTGTGGCGCCTGTTCGCGTGGCGCTGCTTTCGACGTTGCTGCCCAACGGGGCGGGCGTTTTCGGCAACGACGGTCCCGAGCGGTGGTAATTTTCAGCGCCTGGCGTCCTGGATGAAAGACGGTCGCATGCTCGCTCGCCGTCTTCGCCTCTTCAGCATCTGCGCCGAACTGCGAGCTCAGAGGCGGGCTCCGCGGGCTGTTGGCCAGAAGTGACCCGCGCGGATTACCCGCCTGGCTCCAGCGCATACTCCGGAGAAGGCTCGCTAGGACTCGCCCAGGCTTTTCCTGCGAGTTGAGCCTGCCGTGAAGCAAACGAGAGCTTGGCAGAACGCAAAGCCGCATCTGGAAACTTTGAGCCGATGCGGAGGCAAGTGGAAGCCTGGCGGAAAAGTGAATTGACGGACGTCGCGGCTAAGGTGGTGATCTACGAAGCGTTCGTGGAAGGCAAGTGGGAAGCTGCAAAACATCTCGCCCAGACCGGGCGCGAACGGTACTTCGAACCGAAGTACGAAGAATTCAAGCCGCGAACGATCTGGAGTCTCTCTAACGCGTTCGCCGCACCTCAACTCCGGCGGAATAGACGAGAGCGACACCTCGAACTTGCTGCGCTCTCTGGGCCGAGTCGCATCGCAACGCCACCCCAGTCAATCCCTGGCAATGCTGGGATTGGTTCTTCACGCGGCATCGTCAGTCTTGGTGCGCCGATTCGATCTCGGCCCCGGACAGCACGTTGGCGGAGGCCGATCTGAGAATCATTTGAGCGGCGTGAATTTAACAAGAATATGACCATTTTGTGACAAATCGGTCAGGTCGGCGGCCTTAAGGTATGCGACTACGTGATTCCAAGGCAGTTGCAATATGTCAGATTTTCAAGCCAAAAGAATCAGCCAGGTGGCGCAATTCGGAGATATCTCGCTGGATTTCCAAAAGATGGAGCTCTGTCGAGGCGGACAATCTATCGGAATAACTCTGCGGGAGTTCAAAGTGCTGAAGTTCTTAATCTCCAGACCGAGAGTCGTGGTGTCGCGCCACAGGCTCATAAGCTCTGCCTGGCCAAAACGGAAGCGTTCCAGTTACCGCACGGTCGACAATTGCATCGCAAAACTGCGGCAGAAAATCGAGAGGAATCCGGGCTGCCCCGTCTTTATTCGAACCGTTCACGGGGTTGGCTACAAGTTTGTTCCTCAGGAAAATGCGTACCCCTTCTGGCAGAGTCGGTTGAGT
>Ga0206999_10193_pt1 | contig 15268 bp, 15 predicted proteins | sample Alteio_BWMinCont_92_FD_153482 | JGI IMG/M metagenome (GOLD analysis project Ga0206999, IMG submission 153482) | Enriched cells from forest soil in Barre Woods Harvard Forest LTER site, Petersham, Massachusetts, United States -... | ecosystem: Environmental > Terrestrial > Soil > Temperate forest >...
CAGGCGAGCGAGCATATAAACAGGGAGAACCGAGCACGCGATTGACGCGCCTGCGGGAGAATGCGAGTTTTCACATGATACTATTCTCCCGAAATTTGGCTTGCTCAGGACGAGTAGTGCCGACATAACCCACAATCTACTACGATGATCCGACGATGAGCGAAGCAGTGCGAACGATGATGCGGATGGATGCCGAGGCGGCCCAGGATGGTCCGGCTCAGGCGGATGCGGGATTTTTGTGGGATTTCTGGTATCCGGCGGTGCGGAGCGCGGAAATTCGCGGGCAGAAGCTGGTGACGGCGATGCTCCTCGAAGTGCCGCTGGTGCTTGGCAGGACTTCCGAAGGGAAAGTGTTTGCGATGCGGGATTCTTGTCCGCACCGGGGGATACCGCTTTCCTATGGGCGGCTGGATGGGAAAGTGGTGGAGTGCTGCTATCACGGATGGCGGTTCGATGCCTGCAGCGGGCAGTGCGTGGAGATTCCATCGCTTTCGAGCCAGGACAAGTTGAAGGTGGAGCGGATTTTTGCTGGGCATTTTCCCTGTGAAGAACGCGACGGTTACGTTTGGGTCTACATGAACACGCCGGGGGCGAAGCTGCCGGAGAAGATTCCGGCGGCGCCGGCGCTTGCGGTTTTCAGCGATAAATATAAGATCACGCATCTTTCGTGCGAGCTGCCTTCGCACATTGACCACGGGATTATCGGATTGATGGACCCGGCGCACGGGCCGTTTGTGCACCAATCGTGGTTCTGGCGGAAACGCGGCAGCATTCACGAGAAGGCCAAGCAATTCGAGCCGATTCCGAACGGCTTCCGGATGAGCCCGCATTCGCCGAGCACAAACAGCGCGCCTTACCAGTTGTTGAAGAAAATCACCGGAGAGCCGGTGACGACGACGATTGATTTTGTGCTGCCGAATCTGCGCACGGAGATCGATCAAAGCGGGAAGATGTGGTTTTCCAGCCGGGCGACGGTGACACCGGTGCGGCGGGATCTTTGCCGGATTGACTTCGTGGCGGCGTGGAATTTGTTCTTTCTGCCGGTCTCCATTTTCCGGATGTTCGGCGAGGTTTTCTTGCGGCAGGATCAGGAGACGATGATCCAGCAGGCGGAAGGCTTGAAGCACAATCCGCGGCTGATGCTGATTGACGATGCGGACCGGCCGGCGAAATGGTATTTCGCTTTGAAGGCGAATTTGATCGAGTCGCGGCGGACTGGGGCGCCGATGGCTCATCCTATGGACGGGCCGGTTACGTTGCGATGGAGATCGTGAGGAGTTGTTAGTTTTAGGTTTTTACCCAGACCTTGGATGATTTGGTTCCTGCCTACGTTGCACCAGAATTGGGCAAGTTTCTGCGCTTCAGCACGGAAAGAGCAGTGCCGAAGTGTCAGCGGAGAGTGGCGAGATCGAAGGTGGCGACGACTTGCGGGTGGTCGGCGATATCGACGACGATGGCGGCGTCGGAGGAAGAAGAGATTTTCTCGGCGTCATACACGAGCACGATTTGGGCGCCGGTCATTTCCGTGCCGTCGCCAACGGTTCGGAAGGTGGCATTGCCGTGCATTTCGATGGGTTCTACGAGGTCGTCGCCGTCAAACAGGCGATAGGTGAAGTCCTTCCAAAAGCCAGGAGAGCGCAGGGAGAATCCATTGGGCGAATCGGAACGAGCGCTGGTTTTTTCCTGGCTCAGAGGGCCGTAAGCGCCGGTGAACTCGATGGTGATGGTGACGCGGACGCGGTCGCCGAGTCTGCGGTAGTCACCGGCGGCGTCCTGCGCGCTGTAGCCAAAGGAGCGTTGGCGGGAGAGCTCGACGGCTTCAGCGTAGGGCGTGAACACTTCGACGGTCGAAATCCAGGGGCCGGATTCAGGGACAGGCAGATGGCGGCGGTACTTGTCGAGGAATTCTGCGGTTTTTTCGTCGCGGCGCTGGCCGAGGAAATAGGCCTCGCGAACGGCGTGATCGGACAGAGGTATGTCGAAGGCGAAGGAGGACGGAGTTGAGAGTATGAGCGCCACGAGGATTGAAGCGATGGGTCGGGCATGAGTGCGAAACATGGCGGGCCTCCGGCTATAGGATAGGATGCCTAAATGCGTAGCGACGTTTCAGATGCGGCGGGTGATGTTGGGGAAGTCGAGCCAGACTTTGATGCCGCAGAAGTGGGAGCCTTCTGTGCAGATGGGGGTGGTGATGCCGGCGCGGATGTGGCACGGGGGGCCGATGTAGCGGGAGAGTTCGGGGTGGACCTCGCGGAGCTGGGCGAGTTCGTCCATGGAGGATTGGTAGATCTCTTCCTGGGCGTTGAAGCAAGTGCGCATGGTCCATTTGTGGATAAGGTGGAGGAGCGAGCCGGATTCGTAGAGGCGGATAGATTTGGCGTTGGGGAGAAGATAGAGGGCGATTTCTGGAGTGACGCCGCGATCGAGGAGTTCGCTTTTCGCGGACCAGGCGTCGTGCATGGCGCGGTCGTAGACTTCCTTGGCGCGGGGATTGTTAGCGAGCAGCATGGGGGTGATGTAGTCGGGCTCGCGGGTGTCGGCGAGCGTAAGAAGAGGGCGCGAGCCGGGGACCATGCGATGGCGCTGGTCCTGACTGTCGGCGGTGTGACTGATTTTTTTGGCGAAGGTGTAGTTGGCGTGCTGGAGAGCGCGCATGATGGGGGCGTGGACGCCGACGTTTAGAGTTTCGAGGCGGTAGAGATTGCGAGCGGGATTGAGCAGGCGATCGATGGCTTCGAGATCGTTGCACTGGGATTCGGGGAGTCCCGTGACGGCGCGGTAGGATTCGGCCATGACGCGGACAGCGTTGGGGGAGTAGTCGACGAGGCGGGAAGTCTTGCCGTTGAGCTTGGCGTCGAATTCGCGTGCGAAAGGTTCGCCGGCGGATGATGTCACTGCGTTTTTCCATTCGGGGAGTTCTTCAAGAGGTTCGGTACCAAAGCGATCGAAAAATTGGGCGTCGATTTCTTTTACGTGAGCGACCATGGCGCCGATGACGGCGCGCGCTTCGCTGGGGGTATCGGACGCGGAGCTCATCCGCCAGAGGCGGTGGAGGACGATGCCGGAAAGCGTGTGCACCATGGTGGTGAAGGCGGCGACGGGAAGGACGTAACGAGCGATTTCGATGGCGCGCTTTTCGGCGGAGCGCTCTATTTTTTGGAGGCGCTTGGGGTGAGACATGGGGCCGATATGCCAGATGTCGTTGAGGATGGCGCGGGCGTCAGCGACGAGAAGAGAAGAAAGTTCACGATAGTAGTTCCAGGCGCGGGCGATAGCGGCTTCGTAGATTTCCTTGGACTTTTCGTCGAAGAAGAGCGAAGTGGGCGGGACGTAGGCTTGAGCGCGGTCGAGACGGACGTAACGCTGGCTTTGTTGCTCGGAATTGTAAAAGGGATGGGCGTGGAGGAAAGACCAAACGAACTGGCGGCTGACGTTTTCGAGGCCGAATTCGAAATGGGCATGCTGATAGACGGTGTGATGGCCGCTGTAGAAGGTGGCGGCGCCGATGTTGAGGCGCTGCTTGTCGGTGATTTCTTCGGGGCCAATGAGGCGCGGGGCATAACAGGTACGGGCGGCCGCGATGGCGGAATCGAAGGGATGAGCGAAGGCGTTGCGGAGAGTGACGCGGGGCGGGGCGGATTCGATTTGTTCGCCGGAGCGAGCGCCATCAAACATGCGAGATTGTGTGGCCACGATGGGAATTCATTGTACACGGGCGGAAGGGGGAAGGAAGTTGAAAGTCGAAAGTAAAAGAGAAAGATGACGCAGAGAAGCAGGGGATGGCGGAGGGCGCGTGGAAGAATTGAAAGTTCCGTGGGAAATGAATGAAAAGAAAAGGGGCAGCCGGGATTGGCTGTCCCACCGAAGGAGTACGATCAATGGAGTCGCCTGCCGAGTTGGCGTCAAACCAGGATGACGGAAAAGCGGCGGCGAGCCGCCGCACTCCGAAAATTACTTCTTGGCGGATTCGACCTTCGCGGCTTCGACTTTGGCAGCAGCGTCGGCGTACTTTTTGGTGAAGCGTTCGACGCGGCCGGCGGTGTCAATCAGCTTCTGCTTGCCGGTGAAGAAAGGGTGGCAGCTTGAGCAGATTTCGACGTTCAGCTTGTCGCCCTTTATGGTCGAGCGAGTGGTGAAATTGTGGCCGCAGGCGCAATGCACCGTGACGGTGTGATAGTCGGGATGAATACCGGGTTTCATGAGGCTCCATTCTGTCGCGTCCGGTCTGCACGGCTCTCCGGCAGGGCCGGAGGACTACAGCCGCGTCGCTAGGTCGCGAAGCAATTCTTAATCATACGCGAAGTGTCAAATTCTGCCAAACAGGGGATCGGGTGGAAAATCTCGAGATTCGCCTTTCACGGACGGAGAGGTTTCGATAGATTAAGGGAGAATTCGTTTGGAAATCGAGGAGGGCTGGATGAATTTTGCGCGGAAGGCAGCTATAGGCGCGTGTTTCGTCGCTTCGCTGACGGCGGCAGTACGAATGAAAGCCCGCAGCGCAGAGGACGCTGGGCGGAAAGAGATTGAGGAGTTTAACAAGCGGTACGTGGGGTTGCATTTGAAGATGGATACGGCAGGAATTTTGGCGCTGTGGGCGGAGGACGGGGTGGATTTGATGCCGGGCGATGCGGCCATGATCGGGCGAAAGAAGATTTCGGCGTGGGTGGAAGAAATCGTGGCGAAGATGCCGGGATTCAAAGTGATGAAGCAAGAGATGGAATTTCATGACATTCACGTGTGCGGGGAATGGGCTTCGGAATGGGCGACGGAACACCAAGTGGTGCAGCCAGCTGATGGAAAGCCGGTGATTGAGGGCTACGGGAAGATGGCGCTGGTCTTACACCGAGAGCCGAACGGCGAGTGGAAGGTGCAGCAAGAGATGTGGAACGCAGGGCCGAAGCCCTAAGCGTCGCGCAAGGAAGCAGGAAGGATCAGAAGTGCCAGCGAGTGACGGCGTCGGTGAAGTTTTCAGCGTGTTCGTCCTGGGCGAAGGCGATTTGCGGCGTGACGCGGAAGACGTAGCCACCGGAGGACATGAGAAGCGGTTCGACGTCGCCACCGTATTTGGTGTTGTAGATTTGAGCGAGTTGCTTCCAGACGGAACGGTCTTTGATTTCCTCGGCAATGCCCTCGAGGATGACGGCTTCGTCGGCTCTCTCAGTGCCGATTACAACGTGAGGGTCGGCAGCGATGTTTTTTGCCTTGCGTGTGCGCGGTCCGGTACTGAACCAGAAGGCGTCCTGCCACCAGATTCCCCAGACCAGCATGAGATGAGGGCGGCCGCCGGGCCGAGTCGTGGAGATCCAATAATTGTGTGACTTCTCGAGGCGCTCGAGAGCCCAGGGCCAAGGCTTGAGAGCGCTCAGGTCTTTCGAATGGTCTTGCGTGGCATCGGGCCAATGGGGCCGGCTTGGCTTGGGTTCGATCATGGCGCCTCCGATTCAGAAGCAAAATTCTATCAGGACAGAAGAAATGAAGCGGCATGTTGTGCGTTTTTTTGAGGCGCAAACCAATTGTTTGAGGACTGGAGAGAAAGGCTCAGGAGATGAAGGCGCAGCCGACCCGGACGCTGCCTTGATTGGTCTGTTGCTTCCAGACGGGTTTCAGATTGACGCGCACGGGCGGGAGAATGGGCACGTGTAGAACGGCCAGAAGATTTTCGGGAAGATCCTCGGCGGAATCCAGTTCGATCGCTACGCCGCCGAAGCCAAGATCGAGGACGCGAGCGCGGCGGGCGCCTTGGTCGCCAAGAACAGCGTAAGCGTTGGTACCAGTCATGGATACGCGCTCGGCCTTGCGTTGGATGGCGAAGACCTGCGAAGGCGGTGGGACGAGTTCCCCGGAGATAGCGGCTGAGGATGCCGAGGCCGCCGCTGCGATAGTTGGTTCGACTCTTTCAGGCGCGCGTCTGGATTCGATGGAGATGGGCTGTGGCGCAAGGGCGACGCGCTCAGGCGCGGGAGTTGGCGACGTTTCGGGACCGGTGGCAGGCTCCGTGCGCGTCGAGCCATTACTGCTCTTACTATGGTTCGCGTGTTTCAGTTGATAGAGGCGTTCGTCGGCGATGCGAATAAGCTGATCCGCCTGCTCAGCATCCTGGGGGAAAATTGCGATGCCATGATCCATGCCGACAGTGACGGCGAGCTGCAGCGGTTGCAGCAATTCGGCAAAAACAGTTTGAACACGGCGGCTCAAAGCGAGGGCCTGCACGGAATCCGTTTGCGGAAGCAATAGAGCGAATTCATCGCCGCCGATACGGAAGGCAGAGTCCGAAGTGCGCAGGGCTTTTTTCAACGTGGCAGCAGCAGCGCGCAATACATCATCGCCACGCGGGTGGCCGTGCTTGTCATTTACTTCCTTGAAGCGGTGAAGGTCGAGAGTGACCAATCCCAGCGGCTGACTATAGCGGCGAGCGCGATTAAGTTCCTTTTCGAAGGTTTCCGCGAAGAGCCGGCGGTTGTGCAGACCGGTCAAGGGATCAGTGACAGCATTCAGTTCCAGGCGCTTCAGTTCGTCATACTCGATGAGAATGGGAACACGAAGAAGACCGGAAGAGGAAAGGACGTCTGTCAGGGCGGTTTTCAGGGAAACTTGGCGACCAAGCAAATCGGTGAACTCGCGGCGGCGCGAAATCATCTCCTCCCAAATTTGCACACTTTGGTTTTCGCGCAGATCGAGGTGAGCGATCGCGCGAAGATATCGCTGGAGGAACTGGCCGCGCGCAGGCAAATCGAGGCTCTCGAGCGTGTCTGCAAGCAGCTCGAAATAGGAATCCTCAATCGGCAAGCGCGGGGGCGCAGGGGCGCCGGAGCTGGGCATATCCGGTATAGACCTAACCTCTGCCTATCCCCGCGGGGTTTGGGGAAAGCGAATTTAGCTTGAGCTAACTATGTGGAGCAACCAAGAGGCCATTGGTACTGGACCCCTGGCAGTCCACCTGTGACTCGAACCTCCCAAATTGCGGGCGTATCCTATTACAAAAGCAAGATATGCGGTACGGGAATTTGTGAGCTGCCAAATGGAACAGCCCATGTTACAAAACTACCCCAGTATCCTGTTCCGGCAGCGTGAGGCTGGGAAAACCTATTCAAGCGGGCGGACAAATTCCAAGCCAAACAGACGCATTTCGCCAGCGGAGTCCTGGCGCAAGACCTTAGCTATGATCGGTGGTGTCTCGCTAGGAACGAGGCTCGAAGAGGCCGGTGACGGGGCGGGGATGGTTAGATGAACTGTTTGATCTGGCCTCAGAATGTGGGCTGAGGTGATACAGGCCCCAGTGGAGCTGATGTTGAGAGTTTTGGTGAGCTCGACGAACTCGGCACCAGACACATCAGTGCCTCGCAGGAAGACCGGCACTTGCAAGCGAATGCGAGGCGATCGCCGGGTTGACGAGGATTCCACGAACTGACCCTTCTTGAGAATATCAATCTTCAAGGGAACTCTCTGCCTTTGGTACCAAGGAACTAGTACGGATACCTGCATCTGGAATGCCACAGAGAGTAATCGGGAGGCCCAGTAAGTTCTTTATTATAAGGCAACTGCAGGCATCTAAGGAAAGCAACAAATTTTTGGAGCCGATCCTCCGCTCGGGAATTCCACTTCCTTTCCTCAAATGTGCAAATGGAACGCTTTTACCATTGACTCTTATTAGTCGCTCTGCAACGATGCGAGCGAGGGAAAACTTTTACCACTTCTCCCGTTGGGGGATGAATCGATGGCCGGAAGAATTGTAATGCCTCCAATGTCGGAAGAGGGGAATCGAGCGTTTCTCCCCATTGGTTTTGTTCGTGGGCTGCTCGACACCATAGAAAAACCACTGATCGTGACCGAGCGAGGCGGCGATCTGCTTCTTGTGAACAGCCGGGCAAGGCAATTCCTGGAATCGCAGGGATACACAAAAACTGCTGACTTAAATCTATTTAAAGATTTGCTGCAGGTCGATGCGCGGAAAATCTTCGCCGAGATCGAAAAGGGCGAGCACGAGGTCAACCTGCAGATTCAGGGAGGGGAATCGAAATCCAGCGTGCGAGTTCAATGGCTGCCGGAGCCAGATTGGCTGGTCGCAGAGATCGAAAACAAATGGGAAACGCAACCCGGGCCTGATCCTGCCACCCAACTCACCGTGCAAGAACTTCTGCAGGAACGTGAGATCACGTACCGGAACCTGCTGGCGGCATACCTGAAATTGCAGGAAGTGAACCGGCAGAAAACGGTGTTCCTGGCATCGGCGGCTCACGAATTGAAAACGCCGCTGGCGGTGATCAAGGGTTACTACGATCTTCTACTGGCAGGTTCTCTGGGGCGCTTGACGGAGAAGCAGCGGGACATTCTGGAGGAGTCGAAGGACAGCTGCGAACGACTGGTTCGCCTGGTGTCCATGTTCCTGAACTACTCGGCGCTGGAGAGCGGGAAACTGGTGCTGCAGCTTCGCGAGAATGATCTACGGGATTGTCTGGACGAACTTTCGAAGCGCTGGTCGGAAGCGTTCCAGCGCAAAGGCGTCAAGCTGGATGCCAGCTTCGACCCCTCAATTCCGACGTTCCGGTTCGATTACCAGAAGGTGCAGCAGGCAGCGGCAAATCTCCTTGATAACGCGCTGAAGCACACGCCGAGCGGCGGCAGCGTTATATTGCGCGCGGCGCCGCACTTCTGGGAACGGCGCGTGGCGGCGATGGCGCCAGTGGAAGAACGCCGACGATTCCGTTTGCCGCGACCGAACAGCGTGGAAGTAAGCGTCGCTGACTCAGGAGCTGGAATCGCTGCGGAACATCACCAAGAAATCTTTGAGGATTTCGTGCGAGTGGACAGGAATACTTCCGGGATGGGATTGGGGCTGGCAATCGCTAAGCGGCTCATCCAGGCGCATCGTGGAAAGATTTGGGTGGAGAGCGGGACGCCCAGCGGAAGCGTCTTCACATTTTTGTTGCCGATGGATCAAGGCTGAGAAATTTCAATTTTGCCGGTTGAGAGGGAAAAGTCAATGGCCGTGAAAGAGAAAATTCTTGTGGTGGATGACGAGCCCAGCATTCGAAAGTACCTGCAGACATTGCTGGAAGTCGACGGATTCGATGTGGAAGCAGTCAGTTCCAGGAGAGAGGCGCTGGAGCGGGTGAACAAGGGAGATCGCCCGGACTTCATTATTCTGGACGTATTGATGCCGGAGATGAATGGCATCGAAACATTGAAGGAATTGATGCAGGTGGATCGCAGCCTCAACGTGATCATGCTTTCGTGCTCGAATGAGGTGGGCACAGTGGTCGAAGCCATCCGCATCGGAGCGCACGATTATCTGACCAAGCCCTTTGAGAAAACGGAATTGGACGCGGCGATGCTGAAGTCGCGCCAAAAGAAAGAGCTGGCGACGGAGAATCAGGCGCTGCGCGATTACTGCGATCAAGTGACAGAAGATCTGAGCTTTCTGGCGGCCAGCCCGCAGATGGTGAGAATCCGCCAGCAGATCTTGCAGATTGCGCCCGTGGACGTGCCGGTTTTCATATGCGGTGAGAGCGGAGTGGGTAAAGAAGTCGTTTCGAGAATGATTCACCTGCGGTCGAAGCGGCGCAACCAGCCATTCGTGAAAGTGAATTGCGCGGCCTTGCCGGGAGAACTCCTGGAATCGGAGCTTTTCGGATTTGAGCAAGGCGCTTTCACGGGAGCGGTTCGCAGCAAGCCAGGCAAGTTTGAAATGGCCAACAAGGGCACGATCTTCCTCGATGAGATTGCGGAGATGAGCACGCACTTGCAGGCAAAACTGCTGCATGTCCTGCAGGATCACCAGTATTCGAGGCTGGGCGGGCGGCATCTAGTGGAAGTCGACGTGCGCGTGCTGGCGGCAACGAACGTGGACGTCCACGAAGCAATGAAGACTGGGCGCTTTCGCGAAGATCTCTATTACCGATTGAATGTGTTGTCCATCAACGTGCCGCCTTTGCGCGAGCGGACGGCGGAGATTCCGCTTCTCTTTCGCCATTTCCTGCAGAAGTACAGCGAGAAATTCGGCAAGACACCGCCAGGGCCTTCCAAGTATCTTCTCGACGCGGCAGTGAACTATCCCTGGCCGGGCAACCTGCGAGAACTGGAGAATTTCGTAAAGCGGTACGTGATTTTGGAGGATGATGAAGGCAGCTTGCGAGAATTGGTGGAGATGTCCTCGACACGCCAACGCACTTCGCCGCGGGAAGAGCCGGCGCCGCCGAAGGAGCAAGGCTTAAAGGCGCTGGTGCGCGGCTTAAAAGACGAAGCTGAGATGGAAGCAATCGCTGATGCACTCGAAAAGACGCGGTGGTGCCGCAAGGATGCCGCAAAAATGCTGGGGATCAGCTACAAAGCGTTGCTTTACAAGATGCGGCAATTCAATCTGGATACGCCGCGAGTGAGGAAAGCGGCATCCACAACCGTGGTAGGGTAGCGGGTTTCCACGACGGGTGCGTTGCGGGAGTAGCGACAACAGCCCTCGCATAATTCAAGTAAGGGGATTTCTTCAGGGGTAACTCAGAAATCCGAAAAATCCGAGATTTGTTGGGGGGATGAGAGAATGGCGGAACGCCGTACAACTCGACGGTATGACTTGTCTTTACCGATTATTATCCGAGTCCCGACGGAACGGAAACCGGATTCGCAGCAGGGCAAGACTCGGGATATCTCTACACGCGGGCTTTACTTTGTTGTGGATCAGAACATGGAATCGGGTTCACCTCTGGACATTACGCTGACACTTCCCGCGGAGATAACACAGGGTTTGGAGGTATTTGTCAGAGCCCTTGGCAAGGTGGTGCGGGTGGAGCGCCGCATGGAAGACGGCAGCGCGCGGATGGGAGTTGCGGCAGTGATTGAACGATACGATATTATTCATGGAGCAGCCGCGCGAGCTTGACGCTGGTTTCCCGGGCCGGCGCATAGTTCGCGCTTTGGGTGGTGCGTGAGTATCTATGGCTCCTGCTTTGGTCCGCGTATTTTCCCTTGGCCACTTTCCGGAATTGCTGTTGCAATCGGACCTGACTTGGGCCTACTATCCGGCAAGAATGTCCCGCGGAGGGTCCAGTGAAAGTATCGGAGCTCATCGGGTCCCGCAAGGAAGTTTACTCGATCACCGAAGAGACGAGCGTGCACCAGGCCGCACAATACCTGCGCGAGAAGCAGGTGCGCTCGGTGGGGGTGACGAATGCGAGCGGCAAGCTGGCGGGCGTCATTTCGCACAGCGATATTTCCGATAAGGTTGCGGCGGAGAACAAGTGTCCGGCCTGGATGAAGGCGTCGGACATTATGACGCGCGAGCTGATCACGGTAACGCCGGAGATGACGCTGGAAGACTGCTTGCGGTTGATGGAGCAGAATACGATCTTCCACTTGATTGTTCTGGATGAGCGGCAGGGATTTCTTGGCATGCTCTCGGTCAGCGATATCTTGCGAGTGGTGGCGTCGGACGAGAAGGCGCGAGCGGACTTGCTGGAATCATTTATTTTTCCGTCGCGGTAAACAACTCGATTTCGGCGGCCGAGGCCGCGCGGCAGGTTCCTCTCGGTGGCACAAACCCTTTGACGTGTCAGCGGGAGAGCATTCTATTCAAAGGCAGAGGACACCGCCACTCCTCGATTTTTCCTACCTAAGGTTGCCTGTCCAGGTCACGCCACGACACCAAGGAAAGCATTGGGAGATGCAGGGTCGGCCCGGGCGATAGTTTTTCTCCATTTGATCGACGTGAATCGCTTGCGCGCCGAAAAAATCCGAAACTATATTACTTTCAAACGAGAGTAAGGTGCGAGGCCAGAATCATGGGAACTCTGCCGCAAGATCGTGGTAATAGAATCATGAGGGAGAAAAGGCCAGCTCTAGAATGACTGCGAGTGAAGTGAGGAGGGCAGAGGCGATCATTAAGAGTCGCCGGGGCAGGTCCAGATGCGCTGGGGAGGAGCATACTGAATGTTAGAATCAACAAGGAGCAAGGGACAGTATGCATGCGAGGCCGAGGGTAAGATCCTTAGTCGAAGGGCAATTCTTGGCTCTGAGGTTCAGGCAAGAGTGCCGGAGCGCCTGCCTTCTAGACCCGGCCGTTAGTTGAGCACCAGATGAATCCGGGGACGATGCCCACGAAAGTTTGCCACCGTAGAATCGGCGAAGCTAAGTAGTTGCTGTTTGCTTGCCACGGGAGTACGCCGTAAGGCAGACATGAAGGCCTATTGCCTGATCAAGGTCTCGCGAATTGCCAACCCGATTTCCTTCGCCGTCCGGCCATGAGTGAGAACAACCGATTCGCCCGCAGCGTGGCTATGAACTGGCTCGCCCTTGGCTTTTCGACTTGCGTTGCTTTCTTTCTCTCTCCCTTTGTGGTGCATCACCTCGGAAATGTTGCATATGGTATCTGGACTCTCGTTATTTCCCTGATTTCCTATATGGGGCTTCTCGATTTTGGACTGCGAGGTGCGGTAGTACGTTACGTATCACGGTTTAAAGCGCAAGACGATCACCGAAGCGCAAACCGAACCGTTTCAGCGGCCCTCTGGCTCCGGTTCTGGGTCAGCCTCGTTGCGATCCTTATTGGACTTTTCCTCGCGCACTATACCCCTGAATATTTTCACATTCCTGCGGAGCTCCAGAGGCCAGCTCGGTTGGCCATCACAGTCGCGGCAACAAGCTTTGGCGTGACATTGCTCGGCGGCGTCTTTGGTGGAATCTTGGTGGCCCTGCATCGATTCGATCTGCTGGGCTCGATTGCAATCTCTCAAACGACGGTCCGTGCGCTGGGCGTGATTTGGTTGTTGCGGGAGGGGCATGGGATTGTTGCTCTCGCATGCTGGGAATTTGTTGTCGTCTTGGCAGCAAATCTTGTACAGGTCCTCCTGGCATTCCGAAACTATCCACAGCTTGAGATAGTTCTTGCTAAACCGGCAGAGGAGATTCTCAGTGCGATATGGGGATTCAGTGCCTATGTGTTTTTCATTCAAATCTGCGTGCAGGTGATGTATTACACGGACAATCTGGTAGTCGGCGCATGTGTCTCCGCCGCGAGTGTTACGTTCTATGCGATCGGGGGAACGCTGGTCGAGTATATACGGCAGTTCACGAGTTCCCTGGTGACAACGTTTATGCCGTTGGCCAGCAAGTTCGAGGCGGAGGGCCAGAGGGAGAAGCTGCAGAACCTGTTGATCAAAGGTACGAACGCAGCACTCGCGGTCGCCCTGCCGGTCCAGGTTGCGCTGTTATTCCGGGGTTCGACTTTTATCCGACTGTGGATGGGAAGCCAATACGCTACAGAGTCTGGCCGTGTTCTCCAGATTCTTCTTCTCGGGCAAATCCTCAGTGTTACAACGCACACCGGCGCCAACATCGCATACGGCATGGGGCGGCCGAAGCCAATGGTGCTGTGGCGAGTGGGAGAAGCCGCTGCCAATCTCGTTCTGAGCATTATATTGGCCCGCCGCATCGGCATTTCCGGAGTTGCCTGGGGGACGGCAGTGCCCAGTTTGTTCATCAGCCTTTTCTTTTTCCCCCAGTTTGCCTCGCACCTGGTTGGATTGAGAGTTGGCACGTACTTAAGGAAAAGTTGGGTGCCTCCCTTCCTGGGCGTGATTCCATTTGCGCTGGCATGTTTTGTCACAGATCGTTATTGGCACGCCGCCACGCTAGTTCATTATCTTATTCAGTTGGCTGCTATTTTTCCGATCTACATTCTGGGTATCGCGTTCTTTTTCGGCAGGGATCTATTAGAATTCCTGCAAAGTCTAAACGTGCTGCCGCCAAGACTTTCACGGCTTTTGCGGCCGTCCGGGCCTGAAAAAAAAGGCTGACCCGGCAGAAATAAGTCCCTAGTTCCCAGGAGGAAATGGCACATGGAAGTTGCGGAGAGAAAAAAAGATCGGCGCACCGAAGCGCGTATGGGGGCGGCCGCTAAATCAGCCGCGCGGGGCTTGACCCATAAGCTGCTCGTATTGTGAACCGAGCTTCCGGCAAAATATCAGCACGATACGCCTGACGAGTGTGTCCCAGTCGTGTTTCTTTGCTATTTCTTGCCGAGCCCCGCGGGCTTCGGCCGAGTTTGCTTCCGGTTGCAATGCCGTCGAAATGGCTGCAGACCATTCCTCGGAGGTCCTGCACAGTTGAATTGTTCCGTCAAATTCCCTGAGAAGACGCGTAGGAGATGCAACTACAGGCCGGCCAGAGGCAAGATACTCGTGTAATTTTAGGGGATACGTATAATTTACGTAGTCATTTAATATGTAAGGCATGATACATACATCAAAATGCTGGGCGTAGTGCGGCATTTGCGATGCCGTCACTGGTCCGAGAAAATGTACATTGGGACGGTTTGATAACTCTTCCAGAATACTCGCCAATTGTTTCTGATGTATCCGCGCCCCGACGAACACAAACGAGTATTCCGGGTGCCTGGCTGAAAGATCGAGCAGTAAGGTCCAATTGAGTGTTTTCTTGAGATAACCAGCATATCCAATGCGGGGATGCGGAATTTTGGCGAAGCTCGGGGGTTCGGGAACCGGTGTAGAAAATTCCACGAAGGATACGCCGTTAGGAATCACGGCGATACTGCGACTTAGCTGCCCCTTTTTCTCGAGTAGCGCCTGCGTATGTACGAAGACCTGATCCGCACGCTCCAAGAGCTTCAGTTCCTCTGTACTATTGGGCGATTCGGCTTCACAAAAAGAATATTCATCCACGACATGGTAGCAACTTAAATCAAACCGGATAGCGTCCAAGCTCATGTGGAACTCAGGGCGCCAGATGTACAAGATAATTTTCCGACACCCTTTACGTACGAGCACGTCCCTCGCTCGTTCCAGGCGCTTACGAAACGCAAAGTCTGCCAAAATTCGTGGCCGATAGAAATTTGGGAGCCAAAAATCAGCCTCGTAAATATGGAATCCCGGCGGCAGACGGACCGAACCCTTGCCGTCTTCTTTGCGGCGAGAGAGTGTTTGTTGCCAGTCGGGCGCAGGATTGACCCAAACGACGTGGAAATACTTTGCAAGCCGCGTCAGGATCTGGTGACGGGACATCCATTCCTGACCCCAGATGTCAGCGACCAATGCGATCACGCCAACTTCTGAAAAGCTGGGAGAGTCTAACATATTAGCAAACCAGGTCGCCCTCTCCCGCATCTTGGGATGCCAAATTAGCTTCAGTCAATTTCTGAAAGCTGTTGTCAAAACCAGTATTCACAATCGCAACCGATTATTCAACTTACTTCGGGTCTGATGTTCTCCTAAGCTTACATATGAGGAACTACTCGAAGCTGTTTAGCTGTTTCAAAACTGGA